>ONZZ01000856.1_pt1 | contig 22779 bp, 19 predicted proteins | sample 1671101 | NCBI WGS metagenome assembly ONZZ01 (sample SAMN06348122, study PRJEB24527) | human gut metagenome | biome: human gut; feature: ankylosing spondylitis patient; material: feces | host: Homo sapiens | place: China | collected 2015-10
AGAAGAGTTTAATTTAGGGAGGTAAGATTACAATGGCAGTTAATAGAACACCTGTGCTCAAGAGATGTAGATCTCTTGATTTAGATCCTTTATATTTAGGAATAGATAAAAAGTCTAACAGAAAGGCTAAGAATGCTGGTAGAAAGATTAGCGAATATGGTATGCAGCTTCGCGAAAAGCAGAAGGCTAAGTTCATCTATGGCGTATTAGAGAAGCCTTTCCTTAATTACTATAAGAAGGCTGAGAAGCAGAAGGGTATGACTGGTGAAAACCTTATGGTTACTCTTGAGCTCAGACTTGATAACGTTATCTTCAGATTAGGTTTTGCAAGAACAAGAAAAGAAGCAAGACAGATCGTAGATCACAAGCACGTACTTGTTAATGGCAAGCGCGTAAACATCCCTTCATACTTAGTTAAGGCTGGAGATGTTATTGAAATCAGAGAAAAGTCAAAGTCTTGTGCTAGATACAAGGAAGTACTTGAAGCTACTAACGGAAGATTAGTTCCAGAGTGGTTAGAGTCTGACAAGGAAGCACTTAAGGGTACTGTTAAGTCATTACCTACAAGAGAAGCTATTGACGTTCCTGTAAACGAGATGCTTATCGTCGAGTTATATTCTAAGTAATCCATTAATTAAATGTTTAGACGTTTCAGTTTGCAGGTTGCTTGTGGACAGATACGTTTATATAAGACAACAGAATGCTATATATGCGTTCTGTTGTCTTATGGATAGAAGGAATAAACTTATTAAAACCCATAAAAGGAGGGGCTATACATGGTTGATGCAGATTTTAATTTCAAGATGCCAAAGATTGAGATGACTGAGCAGTCAGAAGATGGAAAGTATGGTAGATTTGTCGTTGAACCGCTCGAAAGAGGTTATGGACTTACTCTTGGTAATTCTTTAAGAAGAATTATGCTTTCTTCATTAGTTGGTACAGCAGTAAGCAGTATCAAGATTGAGGGCGTTCTTCATGAATTCAGCTCAATTCCTGGTGTTAAGGAAGATGTTACTGAGATAGTGATGAACATCAAGCAGTTATCAATCAAGAACAATGGTAATTCCGTTGAGCCTAAGGAAGCTCATATTGAGTTCGTAGGCGAGGGTGTAGTTAGAGCATCTGATATTCAGGTAGACCCTGATATAGAGATTATTAACCCAGATCTTGTTATTGCACATCTTAATGGTGCAGACAGCAAGTTAATTATGGAACTTACAATCACTAACGGACGTGGTTATGTAAGTTCAGAAAGAAATAAAAAAGAAGACCAGCCAGTTGGCGTTATCGCTGTAGATTCAATCTACACACCAGTAGAGAGAGTTAATATGGCTGTTCAGAATACACGAGTAGGTCAGGATACAGATTTTGACAAGCTTACACTTGATATATTTACTAATGGAACAATAGCTCCAGATGAGGCATTAAGCCTTGCAGCTAAGGTTCTTAGTGAGCATCTTAAGGGCTTCATTAACCTTTCAGAGAATGCTGCTAACGCAGAGATTATGGTTGAACAGCAGGTTGATGAGTCAACTAAAGTTCTTTCAATGAGTATTGAAGACCTTGAATTATCAGTTCGTTCATCTAACTGTCTTAGAAGAGCAGGTATCAACACTGTTGAAGAACTCTGCAATAAGACACCAGATGATATGATTAAGGTTAGAAACCTTGGTAAGAAGTCTTTAGATGAGGTGCTTTTAAAGCTTAAGCAGTTAAATTTACATCTTAGATCTAGTGAAGACTAAAAATTAAAGCGTAATATTAGAGTTTGTAGAAAAAACATCTATACAGTAAGACCATATGCGCGTGTATAGACGTTACAAATGGAGGTTAAATCAATGGCAAAGTATAGAAAGCTTGGTAGAACATCAAGCCAGAGAAAGGCTTTATTAAGAAGCCAGGTAACAGCTTTAATCGAGAATGGTAAGATTGTTACAACAGAAGCAAGAGCTAAGGAAGTTCGTAAGCAGGCTGAAAAGCTTATTACACTTGCAGTTAAGGAAAAGGACAACTACGAAACAGTTACAGTATCTGCTAAGGTTGCAAAGAAGGATGCTGATGGCAAGAGAGTTAAGGAAGTTGTTGATGGCAAGAAGGTTACTGTATATGAAACAGTAGAGAAGGAAATCAAGAAGGATCTCCCTTCAAAGCTTCACGCTAGAAAGCAGATGGATAAGGTTCTTTACAAGGTAACAGAAGTTCCTGCTGATGCTGCTGGAAAGAAGAAGAATACTAAGACTGTTGACCTTACTAATAAGTTATTTGACGAAATCGCACCTAAGTATGCTGACCGTAAGGGTGGCTACACAAGAATTGTTAAGATTGGCTTAAGAAAAGGTGATGCAGCAATGGAAGTTCTTCTTGAATTAGTATAATTACATCATTGCGTATTATTAGCGGATATGGGGTAACTCATATCCGCTTTTTTAAGGTTGAATTACATATTAGAAAGTTTTGTATTTTTTCACGTTATTTCAATGAATTTAGTATATAAAATTGATTTTTATAAAGTTATATAGTAATATGCAATTATTTGAAAGAAAGAATAAAAATGTATCATTACAGGGGAATTATCTGTGAAGATATAATATCAGCAAGTATGTCCGGAAATGTCTGGAATACTGGAACAGGAGACTGTTATGGGAATAGTAGAAGCGAAGAATTTGACATTTGAATATATAAGACGAGACGAAGAGGGTAATGTTGAGGGGATAACTACAGCAGTTGATAATGTAAATATAGATATTAAAGCAGGAGAGTTTGTTGCAGTGCTTGGACATAATGGTTCAGGCAAATCAACATTTGCCAAGCATCTTAATGCCCTTGTTATGCCGACAGAGGGAACAGTGTATGTTGATGGAATGGATACTAAGGACAGCGGCAATACACTTTCAATAAGACAGACAGCAGGAATGGTATTTCAGAATCCGGATAATCAGATAGTTGGTACACTTGTAGATGAAGAGGTAGGATTTGGACCAGAGAATATAGGAATTCCAACAGAAGAAATATGGGAAAGAGTAGAAAAAAGCCTTAAGGCGGTTGGAATGTATCAGTTTCGTAGTGCTTCTCCTAATAAGCTTTCAGGTGGACAGAAACAGCGTGTCGCAATAGCAGGCATAGTAGCTATGAAACCTAAATGTATCGTGTTAGACGAGCCTACAGCAATGCTTGATCCTCTTGGAAGAAAAGAAGTATTAAATGTTCTTCACGAGCTTAACAGAAAAGAAAATGTTACTATAATACTTATAACGCATTATATGGAAGAAGTAATAGATGCAGATTATGTGTATGTAATGGATGGTGGAAAGCTTGTAATGGACGGAACTCCAAGGCAGATATTCACACAGGTTGAGATGTTAAAGAGTATGAGGCTCGATGTGCCACAAGTGACGGAACTTGCTTATGAATTAAAAAAGGCAGGTCTTCCTATTAAAGATGGCATAATAAGAAATGAAGAATTAGTGGAAGAATTAAAAAGACTGGATAAATAAAAATGATGTTACTGCCAGTGGGCAGAATGTACATTAGAATGGAGAGTGCAATGTCAATAATTGTTGATAAAATCAGTTATGTATACGAAGCAGGAACAGGCTTTGAAAGACGAGCTCTGGACAATGTGTCGTGTGCAATTAATGACGGAGAATTTGTAGGTCTTATAGGACATACGGGTTCTGGTAAGTCCACATTTATCCAGCACCTTAATGGGCTGCTTAAGGCGACAGAGGGACATATATATTTTAATGGACAAGATATATATGATGCTGGATTTAATATGAAAGAATTAAGAAGCAAGGTCGGACTGGTATTCCAGTATCCGGAACACCAGCTTTTTGAAACAGACATATTTAAAGATGTGTGCTTTGGACCTAAGAATTTATGTTTATCAAGACAGGAATACGAGCTTAGAGCCTTTGAGAGCTTAAGACTTGTCGGGCTTGATGAGAATCTTTATTATCAGTCGCCATTTGATTTGTCAGGCGGACAGAAGAGGAGAGTTGCAATAGCCGGCGTGCTTGCTATGAAGCCGGAGGTTCTTATATTAGACGAACCAACAGCAGGACTTGACCCTAAAGGAAGGGATGACATTTTAGACTGCCTTAAATACTTAAGGGAAGAAACTGGAATTACTGTAATCCTGGTATCTCACAGTATGGAAGATGTAGCCAAATATGTTGACAGAATTATGGTTATGGATGATGGCGTATTAAAATATGATGATACACCACAAAATGTATTCAGACATTACAGACAGTTAGAGCAGATAGGACTTGCAGCACCACAGGTTACTTATATAATGAATGACCTTATAAGGGCTGGAATAAATGTAAATCCAGATGCAATAACAATTGCGGAAGCAAAAGAAAGTATTCTGTCACATTTTAAGCGTAATGCAAAGGCGTAGCGGTAATATTAACAGGCAGGAATGGAGATTGTATGATTAGAGATATAACAATTGGACAATATTATAAAGCTGATTCTGTCATTCACAGATTAGACCCAAGAGTTAAGCTTATGGGTACTCTTATCTTTATAATTTCGTTGTTTATGGGAATGAATATATGGATATATGCTGTTGTCACGGTAGCATTGGCGGTAGTTATTAAAATGTCCAGAATTCCTCTCAAATTTATGGTTAGAGGACTTAAATCAATAGTAATACTGATTATTATAAGTGCGGTGTTTAACCTGTTTCTGACACCGGGAGACGTGTTTATACAGATATGGAAGCTGACAATAACTTATCAGGGTCTTAAAATGGCTATATTTATGGTTGTAAGGCTTATATATCTTATTGTAGGCACATCATTGATGACACTTACTACAACGCCTAATAACTTAACAGACGGTCTTGAGAAGGGGCTTGGATTTCTTAAAGTTATCAAAGTACCAGTTCACGAGATAGCGATGATGATGTCGATAGCATTAAGATTCATACCAATACTTATAGAAGAAACTGATAAGATTATGAAAGCACAGATGGCAAGAGGTGCGGATTTTGAGAATGGAAGTCTTATAAAGAGAGCCAAAGCAATGGTTCCAATACTTGTTCCGTTATTTGTGTCAGCCTTCAGAAGAGCCAATGAGCTTGCAATGGCTATGGAAGCAAGATGTTATCACGGTTCAGAGGGCAGGACAAAGATGAAGCCATTAAAATATGAAAAGAGAGACAGAATTGCCTATATCAGTATGGTTCTGTATCTTGGAGTGATTATCATTGTCAAGATTATAGCTGCATAGTAAGTCGCTAAAAGGGGCTGTAGCACGAAGCATTATCTATATAGTAGGAAGTCAGGAAATGTTGTATTAACCTGCGTATTATATAGATTATGTCTGAGGCGGCAGTCCCTTTTATGTTAAGAAGTGAGGAATTAGAGAGAAGTGTGCAGAAAGATTAATGACAAGTATGTAAAGAGATTAGAGAGAAGTACGCGGAAGGATTAATGACAAGTAAATGAAGATATTAATAGGAAGAGTATGTATCTATTAATAATAAGTGTGTAAAAAATTAAGGAGGAGTGAATGAAAAGAATAAGATTAATGGTTGCATATGATGGTACGAATTATTCGGGTTGGCAGATACAGCCTAACGCACCGACAATTGAGAAAAAGCTCGATGAAGCTATATACGCGCTTACAGGTGAAAATGTCCATGTAACAGGTGCAAGCAGAACCGATGCAGGAGTTCACGCATTAGGAAATGTCGCTGTATTTGATACTGCTTCAAGCATACCAGCAGACAAGTTCACATATGCACTTAACAGGTACCTTCCTGAAGATATAATAATACAGCAGTCAGATGAGGTAGAATCTGATTTTCATCCAAGACACTGTGATACAAGAAAGACATACTGCTACAGTATATTAAATACGGAGTTTGGACTTCCTAAGAAACGTAACTATACATGGAATGTACCAGGGAATATTGATATTTCTAAAATGCAGGAGGCGGCAGAGTATCTTGTAGGAGAACACGATTTTAAAAGCTTCTGTTGTGTGCGTACACAGACAGAAACAACCGTAAGGACAATATATTCGCTTGATGTAGATAGAAAAGGTGATGAAATATTAATAACAGTTACAGGTAATGGATTCTTATATAATATGGTAAGAATAATAGCAGGAACGCTTATACAGGTAGGAAAAGGGAAATTTAATCCAGAGTATGTAAAGGAAATGCTTGATGCAAAGGACAGGACACAGGCAGGTCAGACAGCACCACCGCAGGGACTTACGCTTATGAGAATAGAGTATCTGTAATTCTTGATATTTGTAATTGTGATAATCTAATACATAGTTTATATTTTTAACTCAGGCTGTTGATAAATATATTGCAGAATAAAATCTTTGTGGATAATTTCCTCAAAATTATATGGTAAAAATACATTTTCTGATTGACACACAAGGCTGTGTGTTATATAATTCTTTAATGTGGCGTGATAAGTGCGCCTTGACATAAGTTAATCAGAATTAGGTGTTTCACCATATGCCCCGGAGAAGCATTTAATATATATTAACATTTATTTAATTAGAACAATTAATTATGCATTTAAGCAATATTTAGGAGGAAAACTAATGAGTACTTATATGGCTAGTGCATCTAACATCGAAAGAAAATGGTATGTTGTAGATGCTGCAGATTATACATTAGGTCGTTTGGCATCACAGGTTGCTGCTGTATTAAGAGGTAAGAATAAGCCTACTTATACACCATTCCTTGACTGTGGTGACAACGTTATCGTAATCAACGCTGAAAAGATTAAGGTTACAGGTAAGAAGTTAGATCAGAAGATTTACTACAATCACTCAGATTATGTAGGTGGTATGAAAGAAACAACTCTTAAGGAGATGATGGAAAAGCATCCAGAAAGAGTTATTGAACTTGCTGTTAAGGGTATGCTTCCAAAGGGACCTTTAGGAAGACAGATGTACACAAAGCTTCATGTATATGCAGGTCCAGATCATGAACAGGCAGCTCAGAAGCCAGAAGTTTTAAAGTTTTAATTAAAGGACATATCATAAGGAGGAATTAACAGTGGCTAAGAAAGCAAACGGAAAGTTCTACGGAACAGGTAGAAGAAAAAGCAGTATTGCTAGAGTATATTTAGTACCAGGTAATGGTAATATTACAATAAATAAGAGATCACTTGATGAGTATTTCGGTCTTGAGACACTTAAGGTTGTTGTAAAGCAGCCATTAGCTCTCACAGAGACAGCTGACAAGTTCGATGTAATCGTTAACGTACACGGTGGCGGATACACAGGTCAGGCTGGTGCTATCAGACACGGTATCTCAAGAGCTCTTCTTCAGGTTGATTCAGACGAGTACCGTCCATCACTTAAGAAGGCTGGTTTCTTAACAAGAGATCCAAGAATGAAGGAGAGAAAGAAGTACGGTCTCAAGGCTGCACGTCGTGCTCCACAGTTCTCAAAGAGATAATATTTACAATCCAAAGCGTATTATTGCGCTTCAGAAAAGTATGTTACACCCCAGAATTTCGGTTCTGGGGTGTTTTTTGACATTAATTACATTAACCCTTCATCTGAATCCTATACTTAAGTGGCGAAACAAGAAACTCCTTTTTAAATGCATAACTAAAGTAGCTTGTACTTTTAAATCCGCATTCATATGCAATTTGATCTATTGGTTTGTCAGTATTTGACAGTAAAACTATAGCATGTTCTAATCTTACCTTAGATAAATATCTTGAAAAAGCTTCTCCTGTATTTTGTTTGAATAGCCTTGAAAAATGAGAGCTGGAAAAGCTAAATAATTTACAAATATTATCCACATTTATATCAGTCATATAATTAGAGTCTATATATCTCATAACATCATTGATATTTTTGTTTATTTTCTTGCCCTGGCTGCCGTTTATATCATGAGATAACTCATGCTCAATAATAAATATAATTAAGTATGTAAGCAATGCCTTTAATTTAGAATCTGAGTATGGTGAATTAATATTATACTCAGTCAGCATCTTTTCAAAAATATTCCGGACAACTTGCTGGTCTTCCTGATTCAGAATGTGGTATTTTTCAGCGTAGAATCTGTTAAATGCAACAGCAGATATTTCTGACTTTATATAATCAGCTATATCAAATGAATATTTAATAAGTATGCTGTTATGCGTTTCATTGCTGGTATAAAAGGTCTGGTGATGTAATCCAAGAGGCATTGTTCCAACATATCCTCTGAGAATATCCCACTCTCCATCAGTTGAGTATACATGATGACTGCCAGATATCTGAAAACCAATCTCATAATGTTTTATACATGCACTCATTGATGGCATATGAAAATTAATATCTTTTCCGTTATAAACGATACTTCTGTTTATTTCAAAATTATTACCATCTTTTATAGGTCTTGGCATGCATTTTACTTCCTTCTAATGATATTAAATATAAAAATAGCATAATATCTTAAATCCTATTTGTAAAGTGATATTTTTTATAAAGAAAGCGACAAATTAATAATGTATAATACATATGTAACTAAGCAGTTGTTTTTTTGCGGAGGGATTAGTAATGAATGATGAGAGAATGCCAATTAACATTTATAAACTTGATGCTGGTTATAATGATAAGGGAATGAATAGTAATGAACTTATTAAAGATTATAAACGGAATATACATAAATGGTATTTTATAGTTGCTGCCGACATTGTGTTTGCCTTGATTATAGCATTTGTTAATTTTAAAGTTCCTGACACGGTAATGATGAGCCTGATTATTTATATTGTAGTATTGGCACTGCTTATAGTAAGTATTGTCAGGATTCATGGATATCGTTTACAGTGTAGAAGTATACAAGGGGGATTTAACAGATGAAAAAATATAAGCTGAGTACGAGGATAAGTGTCTATATAGCTGTGATTTTATCGCTGGCTATGAGTGGGTTGACCATAAGAAGCCTGATTGTTAAAAGAAATGTTCATTCAGTAAGTGTTACATTATATGGAATTGTATTTGTGTTATTACTGGTTGTGTCAGCAGTTTCATTGATTGTGTACATATACAAGAGTAAGATTGGAATATATGTAAGTATTGCCTGTCTGGTTATTATATTTGCATATGGAATTATAATGAAAGATTCACCATTACAACTCATAATTATATTTCTGCCAGTTATTTACGCTATTTTTTCAACTAGAGAGTAATTGGAATAATTTAACAGTCTTCGATTGGACTTCCAGCGGTTCTCACACCACTAAAAAGTCCAATAGTCTTCCATTAGAAAGTCAAGCAGCAGTAGAAAATAATTATAAACAAGAACCGCCTCTCAATGTTGAGTGGACATCTGATGAAGAAGCAAAGTTTAAATGGATATCATCTGAGATTCTGAGCCTTAATAAGGAAGGGGCAAAAGTGAGGGTCAAAGCTCAAATTGATTTTATAAAATATCATTATGAAACAGAATGTACAGTCAGGTGGAATGAAAACCTATCAGAGACTAAAATTAAAAATGCTAGTATTACGGCGGTGTAAGCATTTGTTGCGGATGGTTGATATATTAGAGTTAATATGATACTTGCGGATTTAGAAGTCGACACATTTAATAACATTGGCATTGAGATGGAATAATATTCTTTCTTCAATAAAGTAATAAGCAGTTCTGGAAATCTGTGGGTAGTGCTACGCATACAACAGATTTGTAACACTACCAGATACAAATCCCCAATCTATGGGCTTTTCAGGCTCTACAAACGCTCTCAAAGAGATAATCTTTACAATCCAAAGCGTCTTATGACGTTTCAGAAAAGTATATTACACCTCGGAATTTAGGTTCTGGGGTGTTTTTTTAGTTTGTGAACTATGGTATTATTATGATATAATGATTTTTCAAAAGGTAAAGCGAGAAATATGAGATTTGATAAGAAAACGTTTTAATAATGTATTATATTATACAGTACAGGAGAGCCATATATGATTAAAATAGCATTTTTCGATATAGATGGAACATTGTTGAAAATGGGATGTAAAGAACCGACAGATAAAACAGTTAAAGCGTTAAATTCTCTTCACCAGAATGGAATATTGCTTTGTATGGCGACTGGCAGAGGCTATCTTTCAATTCCTGAATTGAAAGATATTACATTTGATGTGCTGCTCACATTTAATGGTTCGTATGTAATGGCTGGAGAAAAGATTATTTTCAGGAATCCACTGAATAATAATGATAAACATCAGATAATTCAAAATCTTAATAAAATGAACAGAGCAGCTGCAATCAGCAATGAGCATTTTATTGTTACTAATGGCACAGATGAGCATCTGGAAGAGTACTTTAAATTTGGAAATGAAACATTGACAATTGCAGATAATTTTGATGAGTTATGTAAAGAAGATATTTACCAGATTATGTGTGCGTGCAGAAAAGAAGAATATGCCCAGATACTGCAGGGAACAGAAGATACCCAGATAACTGCATGGTGGGATAAAGCAGCAGATATTATTCCATTGAATTGTGGTAAGGGAAATGCGGTAAATGCAGTGCTTAGTTATTATGGATTATCGAAAGATGAGGCGATTGCTTTTGGTGATGGTAGAAATGATATTGAAATGTTAGAAGCTGTTGGTACAGGGGTGGCAATGGGGAATGCCATTGAAGAAGTCAAAGCAAGAGCGGATGTCATATGTAAATCAGTTGAAGAAGACGGAGTGTATCATTACTGTCTGGAGAAAAAACTTATTAAATGCTGATGGACTAATTATACAGCAGGGTTGCAGAGTGTTATATACTCTGCAACCCTGTTAGTCATTTATAGTCTTAATTTTACCACCATTTCTCACGGTAAGAGTATTCACCGCGGTAATTAGAAGCATTATAATCAGGATACTTGAAAGGTGCATATACATCATCCTTAGGTGCATCATCCTGTGTATATATGTACATAGAATCATAATCCCATGTGACAATTTCATCACGGGCATCGCCGTAGAGGTTTACAGCTTCAGCACACATGGTAGGATGACCATCATCAGGGAATTTAACAACCTGGATACCATTGCCATCAATCATTCCGCCGCGCTCTATATCAGCATTTAGAAGGATAAAGTCCTGACCGTCACCAGTCCAGTTTACAGGAGTTAAGAGATTACCATTAAGCTCATTCTCCATTTCCCATAACTGATTACCCTCGCTGTCATAGAAATATATAATTCCCTGGTGTCCCCAGAAATTAACAACAACCATTTCATAGCCCGGGCGGTTAGGAAGATAATTAGCAAGACTTACACGCTGTGCATGACCTATGCCGTCCTTCTTAAGAAGCTTTCCGTTAAAATCAGATATCAGGAAGCCTTCCTTTCCTGCAACACAGGCAAAGAATTTAGTGCCTTTGTGCGGTCCTGATTCGAATCTGCCTGGAACAATCTCATCAATATGGTCTTCATTAACAGGCATAGTCCACATTTTATTACCATGGCAGTCAAGCATGTTATAACCAACTAAAAGTTCATCATGTCCATCCCCGTTAATATCAATTGCAAAAGGAAAATGTCCGGTATTCTTATCACTCTGGAAATGCCACATAACCTCAAGGTCATCGTTAAGTGCATATACTCTGCAATAACGGTCCTTAATGAGAATATCGCGTGGCTTGTCAAGACCACGGAAATTACATATACGCATACCATCAGGATTAATTCTGTCAAATGCGTAGATTTTATCAGGAACACCGATAATAGTTCCGTCCTCTTCTGGTGTAGAGAAAGGTGTTTTGGCACGTTTCTTCACTTCACCTGTTTTGCCATCAAGAATCAGCACTTCAAAATTCTTGGCTGTAATAACCTCATCAAAGCCATCACCGTCAATATCATATATCTGCATAGGCATATCTGCTGATATAGTTCCAATGTCGTGATTATCAGTAGGTTCACCATGCTGCCATAATATATTGCCATCAAGGTCAAATGCGGTGAGACAGCTGATTGTTCCATAAGCATCACGGTTTACTCTTTTCTGGCACTGAGCCATAACCATCTGATACTCGCCATTGCCAAGCAGATGACCGAAACGAAGCTGTCTTCCGGTGCCGCAGCCTTTGAGGTCAATTTTCTTAAGAAGCTTCATCTTAGGATAATGTGCTTGTGCATCTTCACATTCAGCTTTATAAGCATTTCTTGCAGCATCAATAGAAGCAGCAGTACTTTCAGAAGTAGTAACATTTACAAAACCGAACTGTGTTGGGATAGTTGCAGTAATGGCAACCTTGCCACCCTGTCTTGCATATTCAGTGTCAAGGTCAAAATAAACCTTATCATCAACACTGCATATAACATGGCTGCCTTTAATCTCAGCCTTAAGTACATAAGTATCATCACAGTTGTAATCAAAAGGTACAGAATCGAGTACAGTAACCTCCTCCTTATGACGATACTCAAGTCTTAACTCATGCTCTTCAAAAACAAGGACAAGAAGATTAGCAGAGTTCTGACAACAAAAACCAATGCCGGCATTGCCCCATTTGGTAGTAAACATACGCACACTTGCAGTTATAGTATAATCGCGCCAGAATCTGTCACCGCTTGTGAGCATAGGAAATGTGCGGTGTGGCTTGTCATTGCGGATACGCATCTGCTCCATAAAATGTTTTCCATTATATTCAGAAATAATCCAGGAAGCCCCCTGACCGTTATAAACGTGGTTGCATACCGGGTCATACCATTTACCATAATATCCGGGATAATGGATAAAATGATACTCACCCATTGCCGAATGATTCTTATCATAAGGAAATTCACCAATAGGAAAATCAGAGAAATCTTCATTAAGTAAAATAAAATCTGCCATAATAACCTCCGTTCTAAAATAAAAAATATAATTAATGGTTCTTTCTGTAGCTTCCGGGCGCTTCGCCCATGATTTTTTTAAATGTGCCGCCCATAGTATTACTGTCAGCGAAACCACATTTGTCAGCAATCTCAGTAATAGAGAGGCTGGTGTTGACTAAAAGGTCTGCTGCTGCGTGTGTTCTTACATTAATAAGATACTCTCTGAACCTAAAGCCTGTAAAAGCCTTGAATTTCTTGGAAAGGCTTGACTCACTCATATTAAAGAGTTCGGCAGTAGCAGCCATAGTTACGTCATTATGATAATTCTCGATAATATATTCAATAACCTTCTGGATAAGTTCATTACCTGTATCCATTTTCGTAATTACATTATCTTCGTACATCTGACAGCGCAGAATAAAAAGTATAAGTTCATGAAAATAAGAATGTACGAAAGATAAAGACAGACTATCGACACCATTGTGTTCATAAGAAATCTTCTGGATAACTGATGTTATATAATCAAGTCGTCTTTCTGGTATATGGATAACAGGATGTTTATGAAAAATGCTTTCTATATCCAGAGATGAATCCGCAGCAATAAAGTCTAATTCTTCAGTATCAAAATATAATAAATATCTTGAGTGGTCACTTCCTGCAAGGTAAGTGGTCATGTGTGCTGTATACGGCGGGATAAGAGCAAGTCCGCCTGTATTTAACATATATATTTCATCACCTACATAAAGGGAGCAGGAACCAGAATATATAAACATCAGCTCCCATCTGTTATGTTCATGAAAATGTTTCATCTTATAAGATGGTGGCACAGTAGCAATATCCGTGTGGAAATTGTCATTAATAAAATGGTACATTGCCGTCTCCTTGGTATATGAATAATATCTTACGAAGCAAAATCATATACTGATTATAGGTCGTTTATAGAGAAAATGTTACTGATTTTTTACATATTTTTTTGATTTTGGAAGATTTCGTGCTGTTTTTTTGTATCAATAAAAATACAATGTGAATATAATGAAAGCATCTTAAGAAGCAGAAACAATTTAATATAAGGAGGAATAATATGATACGAAGAAACAAAATTATTGCTTCTGTTGCCGTAAGTGTCATGACAGGCGTTCTTGTTGCAGGCAACTTAGCTCCATTACAGGGATACTATGCATTTGCACAGGAAACAGGAGTAAAAACTGCAAGGTATTCAGCAGTAAAAGACATTAACAAAACATTAGAAGGTTACACACCAATCGACAGTTCAGATCCGGTTGAATTCGGTGGAACTTACATTAAGTATCAGGGTGAGACAATCCAGTTGTCGGAGACAGCCATATATCTTGATGGATCGTTATCAGATGAGCTTGCTGCCCAGTACCCATATGTATATAACGATATTACTAAGGCATTGTCAGCAGATGCATTAAAGAATGGAACAGCAGACAAACCAATGACAGTATATGTTGCACCATATGTATACTGGATTGATGATCCGGCAGCAACAGATACAGTCCAGAAAACAGAAGGATATTCAGTACCTTATGGAATGGTTGTTAATTCAGATTATCTTACTATCAAAGGTCTTACAGGAAATCCTGATAATGTTGTATTAGCAGGAAACAGAGGACAGTCACATGCCTCTAATGGTAACTACACAATGTTCAGATTCAACTGCAGTGGCGCGCTTACAGTTAAGAATATAACAATAGGTAACTATTGCAGCGTTGACCTTGATTATCCGCTTATGAGTGAGCTTAATCAGGCAAAGAGAACAGAGACAATCACACAGGCACAGCTTGCTGATGTTTCTGGAGAAAAGATGTTTGCAGATAACTGTAACTTTATAAGCAGACTTAATCTTGACCCAATAAATGGAGCATCAAGAAGTCTTTATAACAACTGTCATTTTGAAAGTACAGATGATGCCCTTAATGCAAATGCTGTATATGTAGGATGCGATTTTGATTTCTACGGAAACAGACCATTATATTCATCATATGGTACAGGTTCAACATTTTTAGGTTGTACATTTAATTGTAAGATATTAAATGTTGAAGCAGAACCGACACAGTTCTTTACTAAAGAGGGTGGCACAATTACCGCAGTAGACTGTGTATATAACAGTAATTTAAGTGTACCTATATCAATTGGATGGACTAAAACACCATCAACTTCATTAAAGTGTTATCAGAGCAACATAATTCATAATGGACAGAGCATTACAATCGGTGGTGAGGGTGCTAAAGAAACCGTTGATATGACAGGCAAGTCAGTACTTGATGCCTACAAGGTTGTGTCAGGTGGTAAGACATATTACAACACATACAATCTTTTAAAGGGCAGTGACGACTGGGATCCATTAGGAGTTAAGGATGTAATTAAAGCAGCCGGACAGGACACAGTTGCAACACAGCTTTCAATAACATCAGATGTCACAGAGATTGAATCTGGAAAGGAAACAGCTTCAATAGGAGGAACAGTTAACTATTTCTATGGAACTAATGATACAACACAGAAGATAACATACAGCGTATCAGACGAAGATAAGGCATATGTGAAGTTAACAGATAATGGTGACGGAACATGCAAAGTAGAAGGTACTAATAATGATGATGCAGCTAAGAAGGTCATTATAAATGCATCTACAGAGTCAGGTCTTGAAGCAGCAGTTGGAATTACTGTAAAGCCAAGCAAGATTGAAGCACCAGCATTTACAAAGGCACCAGTTATTACTAATGACGGACAGGGCAGTCTTAAAGTAGATTACTCACTTGATTTAGGAAGCAGAGAAGACATGTCTGCAATCTCATGGTACAGATGTACAGATGCAGAGGGCAGCAATCCTATACTTGTAGCAGTAACAAGAAATGATTCACCAGAGTATACATATAAGTTAACAGCAGGTGATGTAGGATATTACATCATGGCTAAGGTAGAATCTAAGAACATCAGAAGTGATTATGGAACACCGGTAAATACAGTATATGACAAGGCAATCGGAGTGAAAGATGTAAGAAGCAAGAACTTTGCTACAGATTTCTCTAACTTCCCTAATGTAAAGCAGTCTGAAATCAAAGCTGGCTTCTGGACTGTAGATTATAACCGTCCGGCAGATACAGAAAGTTTTGGAAGCTGGCAGGGAGCTGATACAGAAGAACCTTGGAAATATGGAACAACAGGTAACGGCTGTGTAGGCGCTGGATTATATGAAGGTACACAGGGCGCAAGACTTATGTATACACCAGTAGAAGGAACATATGGTGATATGTCACTTAAGCTTGTAGTTGACCCAGCCAAGACAGCAGGTCAGGGATTTGGTAGTGCAGGACAGTATATGGATGTACTTCTTAAGTTCGATACATCAACACTTACAGGATACGGATTAAGAATAGTAAGAACAAAGGCTTCATCTAATGCCGTAACATTTGTACTTGTAAAATATGACAATGGAACAGTAACAGAGATTTCTGATGAAGTTATCGCAAGCTGCTATGCAACAGGCTGTACAATCAGCTTAAAGGCTGAAGGCAATAAGCTCACAGCACATGTTGAGACACCAACAGAACAGCTTGCAGACCAGGCAGCTAAGGGATATCCACATGTGGTTGACCTTACAGCAGATATTGAAGCTAACAGCTTTGGCGGAGTTGCAATCCAGCATGCAGGAACACTTGGCGCAGGCGGATGGCAGAACACAACAATGCTACATAACTTAAATGTTACATGGGAAGGTGAGAATAACCAGAACCCTGAATATGTTGAAGGAAATCCATCAGATAACGAGAATCCTGCCGAGACACCTGATGATTCAACAGGAACATCAACAGGAGCAGACACAACAGTCAAGACTGGTGATATGAGTCATACAGGAATGTATGCAGCATTAATGGCAGCAGGACTTAGTGGCTTACTTGGAATGGCAGCAGTATACATGAGAAGAAGAAAAGATATCTAATTTCATAAGAATTTTCTTTACAGGAGCACCCGCAATTATATTGCGGGTGTTTTTGCGTGGTGAATGTGTGACCGTATGTGATTGACATTTTGATTATTATGCTATAAAGTTTTATGGAACTAACCAGTATAAGATGGAGGATAAAACTTAAAAGCATGAAATATAATATCAGAAAATATATATTGGCAGGAATTACAGCAATTCTTGCAGCGGCTGTTTTGACGGCATGTGGTGGCAGCAAGCCAGAGAAGGACGATACAGTCCAGAGTACACAGGAAATATTTGCAATGGATACATATATGTCGCTTACTGCATATGGCAGCAATTCAGAGGAAGCAGTAAGTAAAGCAGTTCAGGAGATTAACCGGCTTGATGCAATGTTTTCGGTAGGAAATGAGGACAGTGATGTTACTAAGATAAATGAAAATGGAAGCGGTGAAGTATCGGAAGAAACTGCATTTATAATGAACAGGGCAATGCAGGTGTCAGAAAAGACCAATGGGGCTTTCGATATTACGGTATATCCTCTTATGGAGCTGTGGGGATTTACGACAAAGAATTACAGAGTGCCAGAAAGCAGTGAGATTGCAGAGGCACTTAAGGGTGTTTCTTATACAAATGTATCAGTAAACGGGCAGCAGGTGGCACTGACAGGTGGTTCCAGCATTGACCTTGGCGGTATAGCCAAAGGCTACACATCTTCGCGGGTTATCCAGATTATGAAGGACTGCGGCATAGAGCACGCAATCATTAATCTTGGAGGCAATGTGCAGGTGCTTGGAACTAAGACTGATGGCTCGGACTGGAGGGTTGCCATACAGAATCCTGACAGTGAAAGCAGTTATCTTGGTGTATTAAGCACTGCTGATAAGGCTGTTATAACATCAGGTGGATATGAGAGATATTTTGAGCAGGACGGACATGTATACCATCATATTATAGACCCACAGACAGGTTATCCATCAGAGAGCGACCTGACCTCGGTTACAATTGTATGCTCTGATGGAACAACATCAGATGCATTATCAACTGCGCTTTTTGTAATGGGGCTTGATGGTGCGAAAGAACTTTACAGAAGCGGGGCTATAGATTTTGATATGATACTTTTCGATGGAAGCAGAGTGTATGTATCGGAGGGCATTGCCAGCGGTTTTTCAACAGATATGGATAAGGAAATAATTACCAGACAGCCTTAATGAGAATTATTATTAACTGTCTGTATTGACAAATGTGGTGAGAAAAATATATTCTATAGAGCAGTTAGCGAAAACTAATTACAAATAGATTAATATACTTTTGTTGAAGACAGCTAACCAAGATATACAGACCCGAAGGAGCAGACATGTTATTAATAATATCACTTATAATCGTAGCTTTATTTATATATTTTCTCAAGGATTCACTTAAGAAATATGCCAATATATTTTATATAGGTGCGGCAGTAATCTCTATTGCGGTATTCCTGCTTGAGTTCCTGCCAATGCATTTGTTTGTAAAGAACAATATATTAGGAATATTTGCAAAAGGCTCTCTTGGAACGGCAATGTTTGTTGTGGTAATGTACACTGGCGCATTACCTAAGGGCAACAAGCTGATTGCACCGCTTATGAAGATAAGAGGTGAATTGTCAATTACAGCGGCAATACTTGTCCTGTGTCATAATTTCACATATGGAATGACATATTTCAGAATGTTATTTACTAAGACAAGCCTGTTATCAGCCACACAGCTTGCAGCTGCGGTAATAAGTCTTGTGCTTATAGCTATAATGCTTGTGCTTACAGTTACATCTTTTCCATCTGTAAGAAAGAAGATGCAGGCTAAGAAGTGGAAGCAGTTACAGCGCACAGCATATGTGTTTTATGGTCTTATGTATGTTCACATTATGCTCATTAACATACCTTATGCGAGACTTGGACTTGGCATGTATATTGCAAATGTAGTTATCTACAGCATAGTTTTCCTAGGCTATGCAGCTATGAGAATAGCAAAGGCTGTATCAGTAAAGGCAGCAAGAGCTGGAAAGGCATACGGTAAGAAACCAGAGACGGTTCTGTATGGACTGGCATTGGTTATATGTGCAGTGATGACGGTGTCGTGCTTTGCAGGAAGACAGACAGTGTCGGCATCGGAAGACAATGAGGAATGGAACGATTTCTTTAACGAAGAGACAGTTGCAGCAATGGTCAAAGAGATTGAGAGCAGTACGGCTAAGACAGATGCCGAAGGAACAACACAAGAGAGTCTGGAAGAATCAGTTTCATCAGATGGACAGTCAGACTCACAGGCTGGTGGTGTAGGAAATGAAGTGTCGGGAAATAGCAATAATTCCGGTTCGGATAATGTTTCTGGTAATTCATCAGGTAATAGTTCTGACAGTGGTAATCAGTCAGCCAAGCCGGATAATGGTTCTGACAATAGTGGAGAGCTGAGCGGCGGTTCAGGCAGTGACGCACCGGCTAATACAAAATTTAAAGCAGATGGAACTTATACAGGTTTCGCTGTGTGTGAGACTTATAACTATAATGTAACGGTTACAATAGTCATATCGGGAGATACGATTACATCGGTTACTGCTGAATCAGAAGCGGGTGCGCAGGATGTGCAGTATTTTAATATGGCAAATGCAAAGGTTCCTGCACAGCTTCTTGCAAACCAGAGTACATCAGGCGTTGACAGTGTTTCTGGGGCTACTAAATCGAGCAATGCCATCAAGAAGGCATTTTACTATGCTTATAAATCGGCTAAGAAGTAGAGCAGATTTGTAATAGAAAAAATTATAAGGAGGCAAAATTCCTCTCCTCACCAATGGGTTCGGATTTTGCTTCGCAAAACAAGGAGGAATTATGAGGAAGAACATTTTTACTAAGATTGCTGCTGTTGCAGCCGCTACTGTTCTTGCAGTTACAGCACTTCCAGCTCTTGTGTCTGATACACATGCAGCAGATGATGAGTATTCATATGTATATGCTGGGCTTACATGGCAGGAATACTGGGCTAACGAGGGCGTATATAACGCAGGAGATGTAACATCATCTAATGAGAAGGATACACATGGTGAGTACGATAAAGGCGGTTTTGATACAGTAACAAGAGCTACAACCAATCATGGTCTTCACAGAGGAAGCTACCAGTGCATGGCAACAATTGATACAGAAGATGGTAAGAAGTATGAGCTTGCCGGCTGGAGCAGTGATGGAAAGCAGATGATACTTACAGATGGTACACAGCTTTCATACAACAGAGGCACAATTACTAATGCAGATGGTTCAACATCTAAAGTTTCTTCTTATGATGTAACTGGTATTAAGTATGTTCCGGTTAAGGTTAAGACATCTGATCTTGCTGATTTTGAGCAGCATTACAGAGTTGTCAAGAATGGCGAGAAGTTATACGGTGGATTCGGCGAGAACAAGCTTAGCTCATATGAGTATACAGCAGCAGTTAATGCAGATACTAACGGAATTAAGACAGCAGTTAAGAATGCAGATGGAACATATTCATTCTCTGCAAGACAGACTGGAAGTGGAAAGTCATTTGCAGAGCAGGATATAAGTGTGGCTGCTAACATTACATCTACAGTAAAAGATGCTACAGGTTCATACGGTGAATTCTTAAGAGTTGATATTAATGGTGATGGTTATGGCGCATTAGGTGCTATGATGCAGGCTGTTAAGTGGACATATTATGGAAATGATGCAACAAGAACAAATGCTGTTGCTACATATGGTACTAAATTCGCAGCAGATAACTGGATGCACAAAGTAATGGGAATCCAGCTTGGACTTACAGATTCAGCACGCTGCCAGTTACCAGCAGGATATGATGGAACAGGTTACTGGTCACTTACTGTATATGCATTAGGATATACTGATACTACAATTGATTTTGAAGCAACTGATGCTAATATCGTTAAGGTTAAAGCACCTGTAAGTGATACATCAAAGCTTTCAGCAGCTATTGCAGCAGCAGATGCACTTAACGAAGCTGATTACACAGCCGAGTCCTGGGCAGCTATGAAGCTTGAGTATGAGGAAGCAGTCGATGCACTTGCAGTTGCAGAATATCAGGCAGATGTTGATGAGGCAACAGAGCATCTTACAGCAGCAATCAATGCATTAGTAAAGGTTGATGTAGGTACACCTTCTGGTTCAGAAGAGTCTGGCAACACAACTGATGCAGGTACATCAGATACATCTGTATCAGATGTTAAGACTGGCGATGCAGACAACATGGCAATATATTCATTAGTTGCATTACTTACTCTGGCAGCAGGTGTAGCAGTTGTATCAAGACGCAGAATTAAAGACATCAGATAATTGATATGCTTACAATCATAATAAAACTATAAACAAGCCAGAGAACCGGGTCGGAGAGAATCCTTTGTGGGATTTTCTTGCGGCCCGGTTCTTTGTTAATTGTGAGTGAATTAATTTCTATACTTATCAAGTGAGCATTTTGTTGCATTAATAATATCTCGAAGAATATAAAAATCCTGTGTCGAGCAGGAATCCAAAACATTTAGTATTTCTGCTTTGGTAGATAGATTAATACTTGGTGTGTCATAAAGCAGCTCATCAGTCTGTACAGATAAAGCCTCCGCAATATCAACAAATACCGGTAAGCTGAGCTTAGTGTTTCCTGTTTCAATATGGCTTAAATGTGTTGTAGAGATTCCTACTTTTTCAGCCAGTTGTTCCTGTGATAATCCACAGCCTTTTCTGAATTTTCTGATTTTTTGCCCAATCATATAATAATCCATAATACACCTGCCTATAGAATATAATTATACTTGAATTGTATGGTCGGAAATGGTAATATTACATAAACTATATAGGCTATTTTGTGCTTATATAGTTAAAATATTCTGGCGCGAGGTGGAAACATATGAAAAAGAAGTTAAAACAAATAATATGCACTCAGATGTTGCTGGTTATGTCTATACTCAGTATAGGTTGTAAAAATAATCCAACTGTAGAAACGGGAGAAACAGTAAGTAATAGGGAGACAATTTCTACAGAAATAAAAAATACTAATGTGAGTACAGAAAATAACACTGTAAGTATAGGTGAAGTAAAATCCGTTAGATACAGTGGATATAAGGATTATTATTATACTAGCGTTGATGGAAAGGCATATTTATTTGATATAACAGGAAAAATAATAAAAACTTATGCATATGGGGAAGTGTGTCCTACTGAATTTTTTGATGGAATTGCCATAAAAAAAATGGTAGATACAGCTCATAATAATGGATATTATGTTATTACAGATTATGATGGAAATGTAATAACATCTAAATATGTTTCATCAGCAGACCGTTTTTTTAAGATATATAATTTAAATGATGAGCCATTAATAGCTGCATTTGTTTTTAACGATACAGCCACGACAAGTGAAGGACAAGTTGTGTTTAAAACAAAAGATGGAAAAGATAAATATGTATTTAGTACAGAAGATGATAATATGAAGTCTAATGGAATTGATGTATCATATTTAAAAAATACAGATACAAGTTTAAGCTATGTGGGCGATGGAATGGTATATTTGCATAATTGGTATAAAAATAGTTATTTTCTAAATCTTGAAACTAAAGAAATTTTTAAAGACACATTTAATGCACATGGAGATTATATTAATGGATATCTTTCTTTTAATGGAAATGGCGGTTGTGGAATTGTAGATACACATGGTAACAATATTATGAAAAGCGATATGCCTAGATTACAGTGTATATATAGTCAAGGATTATACTATAATTGTACGGATAATAAATTCTATAATATAGAGGGAGAATGTGTAATAGACTTATCTCAATATGATGTTAAAAATCCATATAAGTGGAGTGGAACAAATGATGATAGAATAAAGAGATATGTTTTTGATGAAAATGGAATATGTAGTATAACAGTTAATAATCCATCAGGTAAAGAATATAATGGTTTAATAAATACTAAAGGTGAATGGTTGATAGAATTACAGACAGATTCGATTAGTTATTTTACATCTATAGGAAATAATCGTTTAATTCT
>ONZZ01000891.1_pt1 | contig 22003 bp, 25 predicted proteins | sample 1671101 | NCBI WGS metagenome assembly ONZZ01 (sample SAMN06348122, study PRJEB24527) | human gut metagenome | biome: human gut; feature: ankylosing spondylitis patient; material: feces | host: Homo sapiens | place: China | collected 2015-10
TATTTTGATGAATTAAACGGTAAGGATATCCTTACTCTTCGCGTCACATTTCTTTTCGATTTCAGCAACGTATTTATCTGTCAGCTTCTGTGTTTCATCTTCTAGATCCTGCAATTGATCCTCTGTGATTTCCTTCGCTTTTTCAGATTTTTTGAAAACATCCATAGCATCTCTTCTGATGTTTCTGATTGCGACCTTAGACGCTTCTGCTTTTTTCTTAACTTCCTTTGTCAGTTCCTTACGTCTTTCCTCTGTCAGTTCTGGGAATAAAAGACGGATTGTCTTTCCATCATTGGTAGGATTGATTCCAAGATCAGATGTCATGATCACTTTCTCAATCTCTTTTACCATAGAAGCTTCCCATGGCTGAATCTGAATCATTCTAGGTTCCGGAACATTTACGTTTGCCACCTGCTGGATAGGTGTTGGTGTTCCGTAATAATCAACTCTCAATTTATCAAGAACATGTGGATTGGCACGTCCGGCACGGATACTTCCAAATTCCTCTGATAAATTGTTCATTGTTTTCTGCATTTTCTCATCGAACTGAACTAATCTCTCGTCCATATTAATCCTCCTTGTTTTGCGAAGCAAAATGCGACTGCCCATGCAGGAGCAGAGGATTTAGCCTCCTTGTTTTTGCGAAGCAAAAATCCGAACTCCGAGTGAGGAGAGGATTTAGCCTCCTAAACTGTTACCTTTGTGCCATTAAATTCTCCACTCATGGCCTTTACAATACTATTTTCTTCATTTAATCCGAACACATACATCGGCATCTTGTTTTCCATGCACATAATGGATGCGGTAAGATCTACTACAGCGAGCTTCTGGTCAATTACCTCCTGAATAGATACCTCATCATACTTCTTAGCAGCCGGATTCAGCTTCGGATCACTGTCATAGACACCATCAATTGCCTTTGCAAGATAAATACCTTCTGCTTCCATCTCAATTGCGCGTAATACGATTCCCGTATCGGTAGAAAAATAAGGATGACCTGTTCCACCTGCAAAGAAAACAATTTTTCCCTCATGGAAACATTTATCTGCCTCATCTTTAGAGAAAAGCTTTGTCATGCTTCCACATAAAAATGGTGTAAAAATCTCTGTATCCATTCCAACAGAACGGAAAATCTCAGATACATAGATACAGTTCATAATGGTTGCTAACATACCGATCTGATCCGCCTTAGGTCTGTCGATCGTCTCGGAAGTTCTTCCTCTCCAGAAATTACCACCACCGATCACAATACCAATCTGGATTCCTTTATCTGCAATCTGCTTTACCTGTTTTGCAACTTCTGTAACGGTTGGTTCATCAAAACCAGTGTGTTTTTCACCGGCTAATGCTTCTCCGCTTAATTTCAAAAAAACTCGTTTCATTTATGAATCCGTTTCCTTTCTGGATTATTCATTATTCTTGGAAGCAAAAAGACTCTCAACATCAACATCTGAGTAGCACTGGGAGCAGAAACCTTCGATGACTGCACCATTGTTGATCTGTACGGAACGGGATTTGATGTTACCCATAACAACAGCGGATGTATCGACAACAACAGGTCCCTGAACATCAATATCTCCTTTGATTGCCCCTGCGATAACTGCAGATGAAGATGTTACATTACCAATGATCACAGAGCCAAGTCCGATCTTAACAGTACCTGTGCTTACAACTTCTCCCTCAATCTTAGCTGCATCAGCAAAAAATTCAGAAGAATTGCTGTTACCTGTTACTGTACCTGTTACAACAAGTTTTCCGTTACATCCAATGTCTCCCTGAACGTTTCCTCTGATGTCTAAAGATCCGTTGGATACGATATCTCCTTTGATGATCGTTCCCTCTGTAATTACAGATACCTCATCTGATACTGGTTTTGTTTCATTGACAACTGGTGTTATATTGTCTGCCATTTTTCTTTCCTCCTGTTTTTCCTCCGCAGCTCATTTTTCGCTTAACCCCTTCCGAGGACAGCCGCGTTCTGACGCTGCGTGTGTGTTTAATGGGGCTGTGAATTCACAACCGCTCTAGATTATACCATAAGTGTTCCAAAAGTTGCAAGAGTGTTTTCGGCCTTCATTAGGCCTGCACTGCCTGCAAAATTTCCTGCTTCAGGGTTTCCGCCTTGTCCAGCCAGTCCTCGCCGGCTTCGCCCCCGCCCTGGGCAGATTGGGCCTTGCCCCCGCCCCGGCCTCCAAACAGCTGGTTGGCCATTTGGCAATAAGCCTTGCAGTCCCCGGAGCCACCCGGGCTCACGGCAAACTGGTACATCACCCGGGCGCCGTCCTTTACCAAAATGCAGCACAGGACATTTTCCAGGGAGGACAACTTCTTCAGGGCATTCTTCCCGTCGGCACTGGAGCCTTCCAGGGTCATAAACAGCAGCCTGGTGCCAGCCCCAAATACCGGTGCCTTTGCAAGCAGGGCCGGCAGCTGCAGCTCCAGCAGCTCCTGGTTTTTGCTGCGCAGGGCCCCCTTCAGGTCAACAATTTCCTGATGCAGCTTTTGCACCGCCGGCAGCACTTCCTCCGTCTTCACCGACAGAAAATTGCTGGTTTCTTCCAGAATGCAATTTCTCTGGTGCATAGCCGCAAGTGCCCGCTTGCCGCAGAGGAATTCGATCCGGGAGCCCCCCTTATGCTTGGCAAAGCGGATAATCTTGATAACGCCTACCATTCCCGTATAGGGCGGATGGGTGCCGCAGCAGGTGCAGATATCCCCGTTTTTGATGTCCACCAGCCGGATGGTGCCCCGGAGCTTTTCGTTCTTTTTCCGCAGGGGGTATTGATCCAGTTCCGTATGCTGCAAATAATGGACCGTTATAGGATCATTTTCCCAAATGCCCTGGTTGGCAAAAAGTTCCGCCTTGGCGGCCTTTTCCTCGTCAATTTCCTGGTCCAGGTCGATGAAAACACTTTCTTCGTTCATATGGAAGCCCACATTGTTGGCCCCGCAGGTTTTCCAAAAAGCATAGGACAGCATATGCTCGCCGCAATGCTGCTGCATCCGGTCAAGCCGCAGGTCCCAGTTGAGAACCACATGGACCTTCTGTCCAGCTTCCAGCGGGCTGTGGGTATAATGCCGCACTTCCCCAGCTGCATCAGAGGCGTAGTAAACCGGAACACCCTTAATCGTGCCCTGATCGGACAGCTGACCGCCGCCTTCGGGGAAAATCACCGTTTTGTCCAGGACCACTTCGTAATGGTCGTCCTTGGGTTCACAGGAGATGACCACCGCATCACATGCTTTTAACAGGGAATCCGTTTCATACAGTTTCTCGGTCATAGAACCTCACCTCTAATTTTTCTCCTGTCTCCAGAGTTACTGGCAGGCCCAGCTCCTCCTGAAAATACCGGAGATTGGACCGGTGCTGGCCCCTGACCATGGATTCCAGCCCTTTGGGACAGGTAATAACCATATTATAGTTTCCTGGGGGCAGAGATGCAATCTGCCGGAGAATTTTCAGACGAATGGAGTAGGACTTCACCAGTTCCCCAAAGGCCGGGTGGAAGGGCCCTGCCAGAATATGCCCGGGAGCGCACAGTTCCCTGTCCGGCTGAAGGCCCAAGCGGATTACCTGAATGCCGGCCCCAGTAAAGGCGTCGTAAAGCAGGGTGCTCTCCTCCACTGCGTCCTCCAGACTCTGGGGCTGATAGCTGCCCTGCCGGTACGCCGCAGCCAGAGGCGTGCCCTGGATTACCAGCACCGGATAAATCCGTACCAGTTCCGGGTGAATCGCCAGCACCTGGTCCCGGGTCTGGAGCAGACTTTCCCGGTCCTGCCCCGGCAGCCCCGTCATCAGCTGAAGCCCCAGGGTAAAGCCCGCTGCCTGGATAAGCCGGGAGGCTTCCCATACGTCCCTGGCGCTGTGCCCCCGTTCCGTTAGGGCCAGCACCCGGTCGTCCAGGGACTGGGCCCCCAATTCCACCACTGTGACCCCATGGGTTTTTAGCAAAGCCAGTTCCTGGTTATCAATAGCGTCCGGCCGGGTGGAAAGCCTGAGGCTGCCAAAAAGACCCTGGGCCCGATATGTTTCGGCCAGCTCCAAAAGGGCCTGCTGCAGCTTCAGGTCAAGGGCCGTAAAGGAACCCCCGTAAAAGGCCAGCTGGTTTTCCAGGCTGGGCCGCACCCAGGTACTGAGCTCCGCCAGCTGCCGTTGGGCCCCCCCCAGGCCGCTTTCCGTTTCCCCGCTGATGGTCCTCTGGTTGCAAAACACACATTGGTGGGGACAGCCCAGGTGGGGAATGAATACGGGCAGTATCATGTTAACGCCTTCTTCCTAAAAGAAAAGGTGCTCCAACCGAAATTGGAACACCTTCAGCCTATTTTTTTAATGCTTCGTGGGCAGCCCGCTGCTCGGCTTCCTTTTTGGTCCGGCCGCGGCCCCGTCCCCGCTCTACCTGGTTCACCAGCACCCGCATGACAAACGTGCGGTTATGGCTGGGACCATCGGCGGAAACCTGTTCGTACACAATATCCACCGGTCCATGTTCCTGAACCACTTCCTGGAACCGGGTCTTGTAGTCCCGGTCAATTCCGTTGGCCGTCAGTTCGGGAATCCGCTGGATCAGCAGACGGTTTAACAGCTCTGTGGCCTGGGCAAAACCCTGGTCCAGATAATAGGCACCCAGTACTGATTCAAAGGCGTCTGCCAGAATGGAAGGATTTTCCTCCCCATCCAGGTTCAGTTCCCCTTTGCCCAGCAGCAGGTGCTTACCCAGCTGCATTTCCGTAGCCAGCTGTGCCAGAGTTTCCTCACAGACCAGAAAGGCCCGGAATTTGGAAAGCTCCCCTTCATCCAGCTGGGGATAGTGGCGGTACAGATGGGTGCTGACCACCAGACTGAGAACGGAATCCCCCAGGAATTCCAGACGCTGGTTATGCTCTGGCCGGGGTTTTACCTTGGCCTCATACGCATAGGAGGTATGGGTCAAAGCCGTATTGAGTAAGCCCAGGTCCTGCATGGTCATACCCAAACCCTGACAGAACTCCTCAAGCTCCTTACGCCGTTTTTCTTCCATCACAGGAACCCTTAGTCCTGGTATTTGCGGAAGCAGATGCAGGCATTGTGACCGCCAAAACCAAAGTTGTTGGACAGTACCACATTGACTTCTGCTTTACGGGCCGTATTGGGCACGTAGTCCAGATCCAGGCCTTCTTCCGTATCCACATCTTCATAGTTGATGGTGGGAGGAAGAATGCCGTTTTCAATGGTCAGTACAGAAGCCACAGCTTCCACACCGCCGGCAGCACCCAGCAGGTGACCGGTCATGGATTTGTTGGAGCTCATGGGAACGTCTTTGGCCCGGTCGCCGAAGATTTTCTTGCAGCACAGGGTTTCGTTCAGGTCGTTCCGATGGGTGGAAGTACCGTGGGCGTTGACGTAGTCCACATCATCCGGAGTGAGGCCCGCATCTTTGATGGCAGCCAGCATGCATTCAGCAGGCATTTCGCCGCTGGGATCCGGAGCGGTAATATGGTAAGCATCGCAGTTGTAGCCATAGCCCACCAGTTCGGCGTAGATATGGGCACCGCGCTTCTTGGCATGTTCCAGTTCTTCCAGAACAATAATGCCGGCGCCTTCACCCATAACGAAACCGTCTCTCTTCTTGTCGAAGGGGCAGGAGGCTTTTTCCGGATGTTCATTGTTCCGGGACAGCGCTTTCATATTGTCGAAACCAGCCACGGCAATGGGAGAAATAGCAGCTTCCGTACCGCCGGCCAGCATAATGTCGGCATCGCCGTATTGGATAATGCGCAGGGCATCACCAATGCAGTTGGAACCCGTAGCACAGGCCGTTACAATGGCCGTGTTGGGGCCCTTGACACCCAGGTCAATGGCAATCTGGGCAGCCGGCATATTGGGGATTTCCATAGGAATAAAGAACGGGCTGATCTTGCTGGGGCCCTTGGTTACATATTTGTTGGCTGCATCCAGGAAAGTATGGATACCGCCAATACCCGTGCCAACGCAGACACCTACCCGGACAGCGTCTTCCTTGCTCAGGTCCAGGTCAGCATCCTTTACAGCCATTTTGCCGCAGGCAACAGCGAACTGGGTAACCCGGTCCATTCTCTTGCCTTCCTTGCGGTCGCCGTATTCGGAGAAATCAAAGCCCTTAACTTCCCCGGCAATTTTGCAGGAAAAGTCAGTGGTATCAAATTGCGTGATCAGGCCGATCCCGGATTTGCCTGCAATCAGGTTATTCCAGAATTCATCCTTACCAATACCAATGGGAGTAATGGCGCTAACACCGGTCACAACCACTCTACGTTTCAAAAGGATCACCTCTTATTTAGAATTGTTCAGTTCTTCCCGTAATCTTCTGAAGATCTCGTGGACGGGAAGAATTTCCTTAATTTTCCACATATTTGCACCGGTAAACACCAGGCCTGTTTCCAGATCTCCCTGCTGCGCCCGGGTCAGAGCCTTAATAATGCAGAAACTCCGGGAGCAATGTTTCAGACAGCTGTCACAGCTAAATGGCTTGGTTGGATGACCTTCCAATACCGCCTTGGAGAACGGATTCAATAAGGCTCTGCCTTTAAATCCCACCGGGCTATCTATCTGAACCACATCATCTTTGGTCATTTTCAAATAAAATTGTTTCAGCATGGGCGCACTATTGGATTCTTCACTGGCAGCAAACCGGCTGCCCATCTGAACCCCGCTGGCTCCCATTTGCAGCAATTCTGCCACATCATAGCCATCCACAGCACCACCGGCTGCAATGACGGGAATCTTCACTACCGAAAGGATTTCCGGCAAAATATCTTTAATCGAACGCTGAGTTCCCAGATGGCCACCGGCCTCCGTTCCTTCCACCACTACAGCGGAAGCGCCCAGACGCTCTGCTATTTTCGCTAATTTGGCATAAGAAACTATCGGCACAATAGGAACATCATATTCCTTGCCGACAAAAAACATATCTCTGGAAAAACCAGCCCCAGCCACAATCAAGTCGACTTTTTCCTGGGCTGCAGTCGTTATCAGCCCTTTAAATTCACGGGCGGCAACCATTGCATTGATACCAATCATTCCCTTGCCATTGGATAACTTTCTGGCAAGACGGATTTCTTTACGCAGCTCATCAAAGGGCAGACCAGAAGCAGCGATCAGTCCCACACCGCCCTCATTGGCCACCGAAGCCGCCAACCGCGCCGTGGACAAGCGGATAGCCATACCGCCTTGAACGATAGGCATAGTTGCTACTTTTTCACCAATCTTCAGCACTGGCACTTTCAACAACAATCCCCCATTTCAGATCAAAAAGATCATGGATAAAGCTCGGAAAGTCCCGTAAGGGACCTTCCGAAAATAATGGGATATTATTTTTTGTCTTCTTTATCCAACAGTTCTACTGCGTCTCTTACAGTGCGGATTTTTTCAGCAACTTCATCAGGGATTTCAGTGTTGAATTCTTCCTCAAAAGCCATGATCAATTCCACAATGTCCAGAGAATCAGCTCCCAAGTCATCAATAAAAGTAGAATCCATCTTTACGTCTTCAGGAGCTACGCTCAGCTGATCAACCGTAATAGCCTTTACTTTTTCAAAAGTACTTTGTTCGCTCATTCCTATTCACCTCCTTCCAGCTCTCTAACACATAATCATACTACATTACCATGCCACCGTCCACGTTTAAAACCTGGCCGGTTATATAAGCAGCTTCATCAGATACTAGAAATAAAACTGCGTTGGCAACATCTTGAGGCTCTCCTGCCCGTCCCAGAGGGATGGTGCAAGCCATTTCAGCTTTTTGCTCATCAGTGAGCACGCTGGTCATATCGGTTGCGATAAAGCCGGGAGCCACCGCATTCACGGTGATATTCCGGGAGGCCACTTCCTTGGCCAGGGACTTGGTAAAACCGATAACACCGGCTTTGGCAGAAGCATAGTTTGCCTGCCCTGCATTGCCCATTTCCCCAACTACAGAAGCCATATTTACAATACGGCCGCCTTTTTGCTTCATCATGGTTCTCAGTACTGCTTTGGAACAGTTGAACACACCCTTCAGGTTGGTGTTCATCACATCGTCCCAGTCGGCTTCCTTCATTCTCATGAGAAGGCCGTCCCGGGTAATCCCTGCGTTGTTCACCAGGATGTCCAGTCTGCCCAGTTCCTTTACCACACGGCCAACGATATCCGCAACCCCGTTGGTATCGGCAACACTGCCTTGTACCAGCAGCGCCTTGCGGCCCAGCTTTTCAATGGCAGCGGCTACTTCTTCAGCAGCAGCGGTGTTCCCAGCATAGTTGATGGCCACATCTGCGCCATGTTCTGCCAGGGTCAGGGCGATGGCACGGCCAATGCCCCGGGAGCCGCCTGTTACCAAAGCTACTTTGCCAGCTAAATTCATTTTATCTGACCTCCTTTAAATAAGCAAGAGTTTTTTCCAAACTAGCCAGGTCTTCTACGTTCTGGCCGCTAAAGGAGCGATCAATTTTCTTCACAAAGCCCGTCAGGACTTTGCCCGGGCCCACTTCGATAAAGGTGGTAACCCCAGCCTGGATCATGTAGCGTACGCTGTCTTCCCACAGTACCGGGCTGGCAGCCTGCTTAACCAGGATTTTGCGGATTTCGTCGCCTTTTTGTTCCGGCTGGGCCGTTACGTTGGCAATCACCGGAATCTTGGCGTCGGCAATTTTCACCTGGTCCAGCACTTCTGCCAAACGGTCGGCAGCAGGCTGCATCAGGGTGCTGTGGAAAGGTGCGCTGACCGGCAGGACAATGGCGCGCTTGGCACCAGCTGCCTTCAGGGCTTCCGAGGCTTCCCGCACTGCATCCGTGGCACCGGCGATAACTACCTGGCCCGGGCAGTTGAAGTTTACAGGCTGTACAGCAAGACCCGTACGGTCCTGTACTTCCTTGCAGATTTCCTTAATCTTTTCCGTATCCAGGGCAATAATGGCAGCCATGGCGCCTTGGCCCACAGGAACAGCTTCCTGCATGAATTGGCCTCTCTTGCGTACAACCCGTACGGCATCGGCAAATTTCAGGGAACCAGCAGCCACCAGAGCGGAATATTCACCCAAGCTGTGGCCGGCAGCCACGTCCGGGAATACTTCGTGTTCTTCCAGCACCTTCAGGGCAGCCACACTGCAAGTCAGAATGGCCGGCTGGGTGTTGTAGGTCAGCCGCAGCTGTTCTTCCGGGCCCTTAAAGCACAGGTCCGTCATGGAAAAGCCCAGGGCTTCGTCCGCTTCCTTGAAAACGTCCTTGACGCAGGCGTAATTGTCGTACAGTTCCTTCATCATGCCCACGGTCTGGGAACCCTGACCCGGGAATACAAAAGCAATCTTACTCATCCTTTAGCCTCCTCGTCCTTTTGCCATTTTACCACCAGCGAACCGTAGGTCAAGCCGGCCCCAAAGCCCACCATCACTACATTGTCGCCCTTATGGATGCGTCCCTGATCCCGTGCTTCACACAGTGCAATGGGAATGGAGGCACCGGAGGTGTTGGCGTATTTATCCAAATCAACCATAATTTTTTCTTCAGGCAGGTGCAGCCGTTTGGCAGCGGAAGCAATGATCCGCACATTGGCCTGATGGGGTACCAGCAAATCGATATCCCCCTTGGTCATGCCGGCCTTTTCCAGGGCCTTCAGGGTACTGTGCCCCATGACCTTTACGGCAAACTTAAAGACCTCGGACCCCACCATATGGATGGAGTGTTCCTTGTTGGCCACCGTTTCGTAGCTGGCAGGTTTCCGGGAACCGCCAGCAGGCATGTTCAGAAAATCTCCCCCAGCCCCGTTGGCGCCCAGGTCCACGGACAAAATCCCGTAGCCGTCTTCCACCTGGCCCAGTACTGCCGCACCGGCCCCATCACCAAAGATGATGCAGGTGTTGCGGTCTTCCCAGTTGAGAATCCGAGACAGGGTTTCTGCCCCTACCACCAGGACCTTCTTGTACAGCCCGGAGGCGATGGTCTGGCTGGCGATGCCGCAGGCATACACAAAACCGGAGCAGCCGGCCGCCAGGTCAAAGGCAGCCGCATGGGTGGCGTGAAGCTTGTCCTGCAAAATGCAGGCCACTGAAGGGAATTTCATATCCGGAGATTCGGTGCCTACCACAATCAGGTCCAGCTCCTCTGCCGCAACGCCGGCATCTTCCAGCGCCCGCTGGGCAGCAATCAGGGCCAAATCAGAGGTCGCCTGTTCCGGTGCTGCAATATGCCGCTCCCGGATACCCGTTCTCTCCACAATCCAGTCGTTGCTGGTGTCCACCATTTTTTCCAAATCAAAGTTGGTCAGTACTTTTTCAGGCACATAATAGCCCATGCCTAAAAAGCCAACACTGGGTTTATTGCTCATATTTACAGTTCACCACTTTCTTCGTCCTGCATAATGGTCTGACGAATATGCCCTACCACATCTTTCTCCGTCAGTTCCATGGCCACCCGCACTGCATTTTTGATGGCCTTGGCCTTGGAGCTGCCGTGGCAGATGATAAAGGGGGCACGGACACCCAGGAGCAGAGCACCGCCGTATTCCGAAGCATCCATCTGCTTCATCATGCTGTAAAGCGCCGGTTTCATCATCAGGGCTCCCAGCTTGGCCAGCACGCTGCTGCGCTTCAGGGTATTCTTGAAAATATCCACAATGGCAGAGCCCAGGCCTTCCATGGTCTTTAATACCACGTTGCCCACAAACCCGTCACAAACCACTACGTCTACGGAACCCTTGTTGATGTCCCGTCCTTCTACATTGCCAATAAAATTGATATGCGGGTCCGCTTTCATCAAAGGGTAGGTGGCCAGGCACTGCTCGTTGCCCTTGGTCTCCTCTTCCCCAATGTTTAGCAGCCCTACCCGGGGATTGGGAAGGCCCAGCTGCAGTTCTGCGTACACAGAACCCATTACAGCACTTTTCACCAGGTTTTCCGGCTTGGCGTCCACCATGGCGCCGGAGTCAACCAGAACCGTAGCCCCGGTAATGCTGGGAATCACCGTAGCAATGGCCGGACGGTCAATGCCTTTGATCCGGCCCAGGCCAAACAGGGCAGAAGCCACTGCAGCCCCGGTACTGCCGGAGGAAACCAGTGCGTCACATTCCCCTTCCTTCAGGAGGCGGGTTGCCACCACAATGGAAGCGTCCTTCTTTTTCTTCACGCTGATGCCGGGATGATCTTTCATCTCGATAACTTGGCTGGCGTGATGAATGGTAATCTTAGGATTCTTTTCCTGATGCTCCTGCATCAGTGCCTGGCGGATGGTTTCTTCATCTCCTACCAGTACTACCTCGCAGCCATATTCGTTGACAGCCTGAAGTACACCCTTGATAATTTCCTGAGGGCCATAGTCAGTACCCATTACATCAACTGCGATTTTCATCTTCTTGGTTCCTCTTTTCCGGAATGGCAACAATCAGAAATTTAGCCCGGAACACTTCCTTATGGTTGTTTCTGATTTTCACCCAAATCGTATATTTATCTTCCTGCTTCCGAACCACTTCGGCCCGGGCCACCAGAATGGCACCCGTATACACAGGAATCTTGTATTTCACATTTGCCACACCGGTCAACGCTGCCGGTGCGTCAATTACTGCCAAGGCCAGGGAATTGGCCTGGGCAAACATGTATTGCCCTCTTGCTACGCCTGTTTTCTCCAGAACCATCTCTTTGTCCACGGTCATCATGGAAATACCGCTGTGACCGATGTCCAGGTCAATCAGTTCGCCTACAATATCGGCACTGGTGATGGCCTGCAATTTTTCCTGGGCGTTTTCCGCCATGTGACGGGTCCGTTCCCGAAGTTCGGGAATCCCCAGGGCCAACCGATCCAGTCGGATGGTTTGGATACTGACTTGAAAGGTTTCGGCCAGATGCTCGTCGGTCAAGAAAGGATTCTTGTCCAAAAGCTGCTGAAGCCTCTGTTGGCGTGCCTTCTTCTGTGCTGCAGAACCCATTCTATCACCTACTTTTAGTACCTAGTCATAACACTAGAGCCTATTATACCAAAGAACGGGCAAAATACAATAGCTCGCACAAAAAACCTACAATAATTTACAGCTTCTTCATAGATTTTGCAGCATCCCTCCCCACTTGTCAGAAAGGTTAGGCCCGCCAGAAGAAATTCCGGCAGACAGCCAGGGATATTTTGCCTAAGCCAAATATCTCCAGCATCTATTATAATGCAAAACTTCGAAAGAAGAAACCTTATCCCTTTAGAAAGCACGCAGCGGCATTCACTGCAAAAAAAGAACGCCGCCCCATAGAGCGACGTTCATTTTTTCAGGTCTCCCGCAGGATTCCTTATTCAGCTTCTTTCACTACTTCCTTACCATCGTAATAGCCACATTCAGGGCAAACATGGTGAGGGCGCTTCAGCTCATGGCATTGAGGGCATTCAACCAAGCCAGGAGCAGCCAGTTTCCAATTAGCGCGACGGGAATCGCGGCGAGCTTTCGACATTTTTCTCTTTGGTACTGCCATTATCGTACACCTCCTAAACTCAACCTATTTCTCTAACAATGCCTCAAGAGCCTGCAGCCTGGGATCGATGGACCGAGTATCACAATGACATTCCGTCACGTTGCGATCCGCTCCACAGACAGGGCAAATCCCTTTGCAGTCCGGTTTGCACAGCATTCTGGCAGGTATGGCCAGCAGCAGGGACTCCCTTAAAGCATCTGTAACATCAACCACATCAAACTTATAGGTAAAGGCATCCTCTTCCAGCCCCGGGGTTCCTTCCGGATAGTACCGTTCGTCCACCTTGGCGGTGAGGTCCAGTACCACATCCTTCAGGCAGCGGGCACAGGTTCCCCGCACCGTGAAGTTCTCCGTGGCCGTCAGCAGCAGCACATCGCCGCCGTTGGCTAGGGTACCTTCTATGGTAATGGGACCTTGCAGTTCCGCATCTTCCGGCAGGATATTTAACTCTTTGCCGGTCAGGGTATACTGAAAAGATTCAGACCCTACGAGTTTCTTTTTGATTTCTGCTACATTGATTTTGATCATATTATCAACCGTTACATTATATCTAGGCTTTCACCCTTTGTCAAGCAAAAGCCCGAAAACATTTTCTTATTTGCAGAGTCTATTGGTATCCCGAGCGATAACCAATTCTTCGTTGGTGGGGATCAGAAATACCTTTACCTTGGAATCAGCAGCGCTGATTTCGGTGTCTTTGCCGCGTACATTGTTGCGGTCAGCATCAATCTTCACGCCCAGGAATTCCAGGCCAGCGCATACTTTGGCACGGGTGGTGATGTCGTTTTCGCCTACACCAGCAGTGAAGACGATGGCATCAACGCCGCCCATAGCAGCAGCATAAGCGCCGATGTAGCGTTTTACCTGATAGCAGAACATATCCAGGGCCAGTTGGGCCTTATCGTTGCCTTTGGCAGCAGCATCTTCAAGGTCACGGAAGTCGCTGGAAACGCCGGATACACCCAAAACGCCGCATTCCTTGTTCATGTATTTGTCCATGGCAGCAGCATCCAGGCCTTTTTTGCTCATCAGAATGGGCACTACAGCAGGATCGATGGAACCAGTACGGGTACCCATCAGAACGCCGTCCAGCGGAGTGAAGCCCATGGAAGTATCCACGGATTTGCCGCCGTCTACAGCGGTGATGCTGGAGCCGTTGCCCAGATGGCAGGTGATGATTTTGGTATCGGCAATGTCCTTGCCCAGCATTTCAGCAGCCCGAGCAGCTACGAATCTGTGGGAAGTACCATGGAAACCGTATTTACGGATGCCGTACTTTTCGTATTCTTCGTATTTAACGCCGAACATATAAGCCACAGGAGGCATGGTTTGATGGAAAGCCGTATCAAATACAGCCACTTGCGGGGTGTTGGGCATCAGTTTTTGGCAGGCACGGATACCAGCTACGTTAGGCGGCTGATGCAGAGGTGCCATATCGCTCAGGCCTTCAATCTTGGCCAGTACTTCGTCGTTAATGACAACGGATTCGCTGAAGATTTCGCCGCCATGTACCACTCTGTGGCCCACAGCATCGATTTCGTCCATGGATTTGATAACGCCATGGTTGGGATCAACCAGAGCAGCCAGTACTTTTTTGATACCGTCTACATGATCGGGGATCTCGCTTTCCAGTCTTACTTTGTCCTTACCGGCAGGCGTATGCGTCAAAACAGAGCCTTCAATACCGATACGTTCAACCAAACCTTTAGCAATGACAGATTCATCATTCATATCAATCAGCTGATATTTGATGGAAGAGCTGCCGCAGTTAACAACAAAAATCTTCATTCCCTTGCCTCCTGATCAACTACTGAGTTTTCAAGCAGTATTACGCATTTTCTATAATACCTAACTATTTTAGCAAAGTTAGCCCAGAATGTCTAGAAAAGAATTGTTTCCGGGCTGAATTCAGTCTCTTTTCCCCGGCCTCCGCCCTTGCGTGCCGCCCCTCCTGCCGCTACAATAGAAAGGAATACAAGGCAGGGGCAAAAAGTGATTTTCGCCCCGGGCCCAAACTTTTCTTTAAGGAGGCCCCTATGAACCCAGCTGCCGTCATCGGCATTATCGCAGAATATAACCCCTTCCACAAGGGGCATCAATACCAGCTTTCCCAGGTCCGGCAAAAATTTCCTGACGCACCTGTCATCGCCGTTAGCAGCGGCAGCCTGACCCAGCGGGGTGAGGCTCCTATTTGGGACAAATGGAAACGGACCCGGCTGGCCCTTTTGGGCGGCGTGGACCTGGTGCTGGAGCTGCCAGTGGTCTACAGCCTCCAAAGCGCCCGGGAATTTGCCCGGGGTGCCGTTGCCTGCCTTCAGGCTACAGGCGTAGTCACCCACCTGTCCTTTGGCTGTGAGACTCCGAATTTGGCCCTCTTGGAGCGCCTGGCCAAGGAACAGCCGGCCAAGGTACAGTGGGAAGCTGCCCTTTCCCAGGGACTATCCTATGCCAAGGCGGCGGAGCAGGTCTACGGTAGGCTGAATCCCCGCTACCCCGCCCTGCTCCAGGGCTCCAACAACCTTTTGGCCCTGGAATACCTGCGGGCAATTGGCAGCCTGGCACCCCAGCTTCAGCCCCTGCCCGTCCTGCGCCAGGGCAGCGCCTACGGCAGCACCACCCTGGAGGATACCCTGGCCAGCGCCTCCGCCCTGCGCAAAGCGCTGAAACGTGACGGGTTAACCCCAAGGGCCGCCCAGCAATTTCCCGAGGCCGAACTGCCCTGGATCAGGACCTGGTTAGCCCAGGGGCTTTGCGGTCTGCCGGAAGACCGCCTGTCCCTGCTGCTCTCCTACACCCTGGAATGCTCCTCCCCAGCGGCCATCCGCACGGCCTGCCTTACCAGCGAGGGCCTGGAAGACCTGGTGTACAAGCACCGCCGGGCCGGCTCCTTTACTGCCCTGGTAGAAGCGTGCGCCACCCGGCGCTACTCCCCTTCCCGGATTCGCCGGCTGCTGTGGCAGCTGCTGCTCTCCCAGCCAGACTGTACTTTTAGCCAGGGCGCCAACGCTGCTCCCACCTACCTGCGGGTATTGGGCTTTAGCCCCAGGGGCCAGGAGCTGCTTCGCCAGCTCAAGCAGAAGGCCCAGCTGCCCCTGGTGCTCCAGGTAAACAAAAACACCCTGGCAAAGGCCCCTTCCGCCGCCTTTGCCGCCCAGCTTGCCCTGGACCTTAGGGCCGCCAACCTGTACCAGCTGCTGCAAACAGGCACGATCACGGACCTGGACTACCGCCTGCCGCCAGTGCGCCTGTAGCTGCCAATTTTACCCATAAAAATAAGGACTGGGGATTTTCCTCAGTCCTTTGTTTTACCTATTATTTTCTGTCAGTACCGGATTCAATCCGATGATCTTCCGGATAGGAGGCCTTCAGGGCATCTCCATTTTCCTGAACAGCTTTCAGGGTCTTGTTCAGGTTTTCTTCCAGGTAGCTGAAGACATCTACCGCATACTGCATGGATTCACTATGCAGCTTATTGGCATAAGCTTCCGCAGCAGCCCGCATATCGTGGTCATACTGCTGGCCTTCAGCCAGAATCTGGTTGGCCTTGTTTTCCGCAGCTTTTACCACTTCTTCCTGGCGTACCAGGCGGTCAGCTTCAGCCTTGGCCAAATCCACAATCCGGTTGCCTTCGGCATGAGCCTGTTCCACAATGTGGTCCGCTTCCGTACGGGATTTTTCGATAATGCTCTTTTGTTCTTCCAGCAGGTCGTGGGCTCTCTTGATTTCCTGAGGTACAGCAGCCCGCAGCTTATCCATTACCATGGTAAGTTCATTTTCGTTGACAATCAATCTGCTGGTTAAGGGAATCCGAAATCCCTCTTGCAGAATACTTTCCATTTCGTCCAAGATTTTGTCTAATTCCATGACCATCTATCCCTTCCCTTAATGTAATAGAGAAAATCATTAGCGAGCTTTTCCGCGCTGCATGACTTCATTTTGAATACATTCCGGTACAAAACCGGTGATGTTGCCGCCGAAATACACCATTTCCCGCACCCCTGAAGAACTGAGATACGAATATTTCGCGTTGGTCATAATAAAGACCGTTTCCAAATTCTTATCGATTTCCTTCATCAGCAGGGCGCGCTGGAATTCGTACTCAAAATCAGTGAATGCCCGCAAGCCACGTACAATAAACTTGGCCCCTTCCTGTTCGCAGAACTCGTTCAAAAGCCCTGAAAAACTGGTAACCCGGATATTCGGGATGTGGGCGGTCGCTTTCTCGATCATGGCTACCCGCTCTTCCATGGAAAACATGGCTTTGTCCTTGGCGGGGTTGACGAATACGCTGACAATCAGCTCGTCAAACATTTTGCTGGCTCGTTCAAAAATATCCAAATGGCCCATGGTAACCGGGTCAAAACTACCCGGACAAACGGCTTTCCGCACGTTAAACCTCCAATAGCAGCAAGATTTGCTAAATCTCATTATAACAAAAACAGCTTACGATTTCCACCTAATTAAAGATATTTTCGTGTCTCCGTACTTTTCTGTTCGGATTTCTGTCCCTTCCTCCACATATTGGGCTGGATCCTCTTCCAGGGAATGTTCCAACACCAAAAGGCCGCCGGGTTTCAGCACCGGACGCTTTAGCAGTGCCTTGTACACCAGCTCGTTAAGGCCCTTGTTGTAGGGCGGGTCCGAAAAAATCAGGTCAAACTGCTGGTGTTCCTGCTCCAATATAGCCAGGCCATTGACGGCGTCCGTATGAATCAGCCGCACCGCCTCCTGGGCCCGGGCCTTTTCCACATTGGCCTTCACCAGTTTCAGGCTCTCCCGGCTCTTGTCAAAATACACCACACTGGCTGCACCCCGGCTCCAGGCTTCCAGGCCCAGATTGCCGGTTCCCGCAAAGGCATCCAGCACCACTGCTCCAGGAAGCCGGGACTGGATAATGCTAAACAGGGCTTCCTTTACCCTATCGGAAGTGGGGCGTACCAGATAATTTTTGGGAGTAACCAGTTTCAGGCCCCTGGCCTTGCCGGTAATAATGCGCATCTGCGCCACTTCCTTTCGTGAGATATCAAATCAATTATAAACTGTACCCGTTCCTGGTGCAAGAAAAAACCTGGGTGTACACAAATTGTGCGGAATTTTTTGCACCCCTCCCCCCGTTTTCCCGGGGAAGTGTAGTCATTTTCTGGCACTTACGATATAATGATACCATTCTATAAGAAAAGGAGCCTTCCCCGTGAAACGAAAACCCCTGCTTGCCCTGGCAGTGCTTTGCACCGCAGCCGGCCTTCTGCTCCACGGCCGCCTTGCGCCCCGGGGGGAGAACTATACACCGCCGCCCATACCAGCTACAGCCCATTGGGCCCTGCTGCCCATTGACAACCGGCCGCCCTGCCGGGACTTTACCGTGGAACTGGGTGCCCTGGCAGGGATTTCCGTTACCGCACCTCCGGACAATATCATGGACTGGTACGAAAAGCCGGCCAATATTCCTGCCCTGAAAACCTGGCTGGAAGCCCAGCTGCCCCAGCAGCAGGGAGCTATCATTTCCACGGACCTGCTCCTGTTCGGCGGTCTTCTCCACTCCCGGATTCACCAGGTAGATGAAGAAAAGGCCGGGGAACTGTTCACCTACCTGTCCGATTTAAAAGAAACCTATCCGGACAAGCAGTACTACCTGTACAGCATCATCCCCCGGCTGCTGATCAGCGACCATGTGCTCCCTGACCGGTGGTACCAGTGGCATCTCATGACCTGGACCATCAACATGGACAAAAAGCTCCAGGGCCTGCCCTATGACCATGCCCTGTACGAAGAAGTCAAGGCCCTGATTCCCATGGATTTGAAGTGGAAATACATTACCCTGTACCAGAACAACGACCGGCTGAACCAGGAACTGATCCAGTTCGTTACAGAAGAAAACCTCACGGACCTGGTCATCGGTCAGGACGACGCCCAGCCCTACGGCCTGCCCAACCATAACCGGCACAACGCTACAGCCTACCTCAAGGAATACGACGAACATCCCCCCATCTATACCTCCCAGGGAGCCGATGAGCTGGGGGCCCTGGCCATTTCTCGGATCTACACCCGCAGCAATCACTGGCAGCCCAAAATCAAGGTAATGTACGGCACCCCCGAAATGCGGGACTACACCCTCCACTTTGTGCCCCAGACCCTGGGCCAGATTGCTTCGGACAAGATTCAGCTGGCAGGCGGCGTGGAAACGGATTCCCTGGACCAGGCGGATTTTGTGCTGTTCATCCACTGCGGCAGCGAAAAGAAGGAAAACTACACCCAAATTGCTGAGAATATCAAACTGCTCATGACCCAAAAACCCGTAGCCCTGGTGGACCTGTCCACCCGCTTTGCAGCCGGGGACTGCATCCTGCCCCACCTGGCGGCCAATGGCACGCCCCTGCCCCAGCTGCTGTCCTATTCCGGCTGGAATACGGCTTCCAATTCCATTGGCACCGCCGCAGCCCAGGGCACCATTGTCACCGGCCAGGCAAAGCGCCTGCCCAAGGACCAGCTGCCCGGCCTGTACAGCGCCAACTTCCGCTTCAACTACGCCCGGTTCCTGGACGACTGGGCCTACCAGAAGCTGATTCGCCCCCACATGGCCGAGCTCCAGGACCTTAACGGAGTAAATCCCCAGGACGCCGACCCCTACGCCCGGCAGACCCTGTTCTACATTGCCCGGGAACTGGGCATCTACAACAAGCTGCTGCTGTGGTACTGCCGGAAATATCCCTACTACCAGGACGGAACCGACGCCTACTACCTGCAAAACGCGGACTTTACCGTAGGCCTCCCCTGGGAGAGGCCCTTTGAAATCCGCTTAAAAATTTATCAAGATTTTGGCAAATACCAATTGACAAATTAAGGAATAGCCTTTATAATCTATTAATGTGTTGTCGGGGCGTAGCGCAGTTTGGTAGCGCGCCTGGTTCGGGACTAGGAGGCCGCAGGTTCGAATCCTGTCGCCCCGACCATCTTAAAAAATAAGACAGTAACTTCGGTTGCTGTCTTTTTTGTTTGCCCTGAATCTCCTATAAAGCAACGAAAAAAATCCGGCTCTCCCAAAGGAAAGCCGGATTTTCTTTTTCGTTGCTTTACAGCATCTTGGCCCGCAGTTCTTCGCCGCTGAGAGGGCTCAAATAAGCAGGAGCAATATCGAATACAGTCTTGCAGCCCGTTGCCCCTTCCTTGGCCAGCCGTGCCAGGGCTCTTACATAGGCAATCACTGCATGAGCGGTGAATTCCGGGTTGGAATCCAAGGTCAGCCGGTATTCGATCACGTGGTTGTTTTCCTTGTTCACGCCAGTTTTGCCGGAACGGAATACGAAACCGCCATGGGCAAAGCCCTGGTGATTTTTGTTGAATTCTTCTTCCGAGATGAAGTGTACCGTAGTATCGTAATCGGAGAAGTAGTTGGGCATGGTTTTGATTTCCTCTTCCACCTTGGCAGCATCAGCGCCTTCTTCCAGCACCACGAAGCATTCCCGGGTATGTTTCTGCCGGGTGGTCAGTTCCGGATTCTTGCCGGCTCTTACCGCTTCCAGGGCTGCCTCCACAGGAATGGTGTATTGTTTGCCGTTCTTTACCCCTTTAATCCGGCGAATGGCATCAGAGTGGCCTTGGGATACGCCCTTGCCCCAGAAGGTATAATCCTTGCCGTCCGGCAGCAGTACGTTGCCATACAACCGTGCCAGGGAAAACAGGCCCGGATCCCAGCCTACAGAAATCATAGCCACCTTGCCGGCAGCCTTGGCAGCTGCATCTACTGCAGCAAAATGCTGAGGAATATGGGCATGGGTGTCAAAGGTATCGATGACATTAAACAAGGAAGCGTATTTAGGAGTTTGTACAGGCAGATCGGTAGCAGAACCACCGGCCAGGACCAGCACGTCGATTTTGTCCGTCCATTGGGCAATGTCGTTAACAGAAACTACAGGCACCCCTGCCGTAGCAATTTTCACCTGAGCCGGGTCACGCCGGGTAAATACCGCAGCCAGCTTTACATCCGGGTTATCCAAGAGAGCTGTTTCCACCCCTCTGCCAATATTACCATAACCTAAAATACCGATTTGCACTGTCATATGATCAACCTTCCTTTTGTATAATCTAGTGAACACGTTTTGCATTATACACGTATTGCGTTTATTTGTAAATATTTTAAACCGATTGTAACGCAAATAATACTGTATACTTTTTAAAAGATACGAAGTACTTAAAATACTGTATACAGTGTACGCTCAGGGTATCCTACCCTGCTCCCTTCCAGACAAAAAAGACTGCATCCCAGGCGTACCCCAGAATGCAGTCTTCGCAACGTTTACAGCAATTTTTCGATATCGGCAGCGATGGCAGAAGGAACCGTGGTGGGTTCATACCGTTCCACCACATTGCCGCTGCGGTCAATCAGGAACTTGGTGAAGTTCCATTTGATGCCGTCCCCTTCCAGGTAGGACGGGAAGTGGTTCTTCAGGGCATCCACCAGGCCGGCAGCCACAGGATGGCTCATATCAAAGCCCTTGAAGCCCTTTTGCTGGGTCAGGTACTTGAACAGCGGCTGGGCATTTTCGCCCCGCACATCGCCTTTGGCAAAAATCTTGAAGGTAACCCCGTAGTTTACCCGGCAGAAATGTTCAATTTCATCATTGGTGCCAGGATCCTGTTCGGCAAACTGGTTGCAGGGAAAGCCCAGGATTTCCAAGCCCTTGTCCTGATACTTCTTGTACAGTTCTTCCAGTTCCTTAAATTGGGGCGTAAAACCGCATTTGCTGGCAGTGTTCACAATCAGCAGCACCTTGCCCTGGTAATCCTTCAAAGAAACGTCTTCACCTTTTTTATTTTTAACAACAAAATCATATACGTTCATTACAAATCCTCCTTACAGGTTCCGGCAGCTGCGCACCGCAGCTCCGCTTTTTGTTTGGCTGACTTTCTGCTAATCACTTTCTGTCTTTATTATAACGTGTTATTTAATTTTGTCAAATACTATTTTTTAAAATTTAATTTGACGTGATAAATTTTATCCGTTACAATAATTCTAAACAACGAAAGGATGCAAGGTGATTGCCATGACCTCAGAAAACGAATACGCCGGCCTGCTGCTGCAAAACCAGCTGTGCTTCCCCCTCTACGCCGCAGCCCGAAAAATTGTGGCGGCCTACCATCCCCTGCTCAAAGCCCTGGACCTGACCTACGCCCAGTACGTGACGCTGATGGTCCTGTGGGAAGAAAAGGAGATTTCCATGCACCAGCTGGGAAAACGCCTGTACCTGGATTCCGGTACTCTGACCCCAGTGTTAAAAAAGCTGGAGGCCGCCGGTTATATCCGCCGCTATCGGGACCCCCAGGACGAACGGAACCTTATTGCCGCCCTTACGGACCAGGGCCTGGCGCTCCGGGACAAGGCCAAAACCATTCCCCACGCCATGACCTGCAAATTGAACCAAAAGGGAACCCTCTTTTCCCCGGAGGAAATGGCCCAACTGAAAAAAGAACTCTATGCCCTGATTGCTGCCCTGGATTCCTAAGTTGACCGGCAGCAAAAAAGGGGCTGTGAAAAAATGGCTTGCGAACTAGTTTGAGTTCGCAAGCCATTT
>ONZZ01000892.1_pt1 | contig 22000 bp, 33 predicted proteins | sample 1671101 | NCBI WGS metagenome assembly ONZZ01 (sample SAMN06348122, study PRJEB24527) | human gut metagenome | biome: human gut; feature: ankylosing spondylitis patient; material: feces | host: Homo sapiens | place: China | collected 2015-10
AAAACAAGGAGCACCCGGCGGGGAGCTCCTTGAAAAATGTGCAATTACATTGTTGCCCAGAGGATATCATCAATCCGTTCAACTGTGCAGCGACCGGAGCCGCGAATTGTACGGTCAGTATGCATCATATCTAAGAGCAACTGGAAGGCTTCCTCTTTACTAAGTCCAACAAAATCGGCAATACATTGCGTACGGCTATTTTGATTTTTTGCAATATAGGAACGAATTTTATTCTTAAGTTCTACTTGAGCGTCAATGGCATGTTGGTGCTGGATATATTTAGAAAGCTCATCGTAAAGCTTTTTAGTTTGCCTGATTGGCATTTTCAGCATAGATTTGAGTTTGACGTTCACTTTCTTTTGCTTCCTTCTTTTCTTTTTGAGCGAGAAGAAAAGAAATAAAACTACCAACTGCGCAAAGAATCGAAACAATAAGAGAAAGGGTATCAACCATAATAAAAACCTCCTGGGTTTAGTTAGCATCACTCTAAAACGAAAAATCAATGCAGAAAATCAAGGATATCTTTTGCAGAAGCGTCATGGCGATAATGAAAATAAGTGTCATGACACCAGTTTTCGTGATCGGTTTCGGATAAATAATCATGCTGAAAACCATATTCACAAAGTTCAATAGTAAATTTGAGTAAATCCGGAGATAAAACAGGACTATACTTGAGATCATCATTTGAGTAAAACCATGCGGCAGACCATGCACAAGCAGCTGGGTCGGAAGCGTCCACAGGGACAAAATTAAAAGGCCATTGCCGAGGATTAGAACGAAAACGATGCATTGCCCGACCACGAATAGAATCCCAGATTACGGAACCTGCTGGATCAGAGGAGTGTGGCATGGGATAGGAAAAATGGCGACCAACAGAAAATTTGCTTTCCATAGAGGAAAAAGCATCATCAATCTGATTTAAAAAAAGAGATTTGGAATATTTTTCAAGTAAAAAGAAAAAATCTAAGATAAAAAATAAGACAAAAGCATAATAAGAGTTGCGAGATAAAGCCCAAAGAGAAATAGCCAGTTGAGCAAAAACAATAACAAAGAAAAAGAAAAGACTTGAATAACGCTCCTTGGCGAGTTTTTTGGCGTGGAACTTACGATGATCGTACTTGTCCATGAGGAACTCCTCTTTTTATAGACACTATCAAACCGTTCCGGCTGATGCTGGAACGGTTTTTTTATTTACGCTTCTTTTGCACCCAGGTCAGGCGCAGAACATTTTTTATAACGGCCGGTGAGCACAAGGTCCTCCACATACTCCACGGCCTTGGTCTGTCCCTCCTCGTTGAGCTGGTCAAACGAGGACAGCAGAGCAGACTGCCGAGGGGTGAGTACAGTTTCACCGTCTGAGGTATCGCCGGATAGATCGTCAAGGGTATACCCCATGCAGTGGACAACCGCAGAAACGGTGGACAACTGAGGGTCTTTTGTCTGTCCGGCAAAGAGCTTATTCAAGGTTCCTTTAGGGACACCGGAAGCCGTTGCAATCTGCTCAATTGTCATGCCGCTGTTTTTTTTCAGTTGGACAAGCCTTTCAAGCCACACGGTAAAAACCTCCCCGTTAATTGATAAGCCCATTATAAAAGAGAAAAAAGCACAAGTCAATAATAAATTACCGAATTGTATAAAAAATTGCAAAATGGGGTTGACTTTTACCGAATAAGGATATAAAATCAAAACAGAATTACCACTTACGGTAAAATCAAAATAGAAAGGAGAAAAGGCAATGGATAACTTAAAGGCTGAAATGCAACGGAATGGATTGACCGTCAGGGACATCATGCGAACGATCGGCTGTTCCGAAAAAACCGCAAGGAACAAGATCAACGGTGAAACGGATTTTACTTATCCAGAAGCGGAAGAAGTGCGTAACAGACTTTTTCCGGGGATGCGGATGGAGTATCTGTTTCACCAGCCGGGGAAGAGCGCATGAAAGGAGGGGAGAAGGTGGACGAAGAAACAAAAAAGCCCTGCACGCCTGTGGAAGAGGCGGGCGGGGACTACAACGAACTGGGGCTGTACTTACACAGCAAAGAAAATAACCGAACACTGGAAGCGGCACAGACCCTTTGGAAATTCCTGCCGGGGTGGATGGCGGCCAGAAAGATGGCTGTGTATGACCCTGATTATAACAGGTCGCTTTCCGGGGTGATTGCCGAGAATGCAGAAATCATTCTGAAAGCAGCTCAAGACATGGCCGGATGGAATCAGGCAGAGTGCGAACCGGCCAGGAAGGAAGAAACTCCACAGGGATAAGCCCCTGCCGGAACATCTGATAGATTGCGCCAGTGCATTGCTGACATTGCTCAAAGTTTGTGTCGTTGCAGCGGTCACGGACGTTAGGAACCGAGAAAACCGGAGACTTTCCGGGGACAACGCTGCAGCAGATTTCGGATTCCATTGCAGGCAGAATTCCCAGAGCGTCAAAGGGACATTGAATTTCAAACATGATTTTGTAAAGCACGGGTGGCTTTCATCTCCTTTCAGTGCAAATATAGCACAAATCGGAGAATAAGGGCCAGCCGGGGAAGAATGCATGAAACCAAGGAGGACAAAGAGATGGGCAAGAAGAACGAGGCGGCCCGGATGCTGGCAAACCTGAACGGGCCGTGGAGCAATGCGGCCTGCATGGGCTATTGTCTGATCGCTATGCGCCGGGCAAACCTGCGCCCCGGCGCACAGCGCCGGGTGCTGATGGTGCTGGAGCAGTGTTTTGACGATGTCAGCGTGGAAGACGCCGAAAAAGCAGGCTATGCCAATACGGAGGGATAAGGACATGGAACGTTTTGTGATCGTGATGCCGGTGGACACCAGCGCTTACCTTTTGCCCTGTGACGACGGGGACACCTGCAAGCTGGAGACGCTGCAGAAGCTGGTGGGCGGGCCCATTGAGATGGCCGACACCTGCCTGGCTGCCAGCTGGGCACGGGAGGATGTGGACAGCATCCAGATGGCCGTGAACGAAGAGGGCCTGCTGCAGGAGCTGCCTTACAATGAGCACGCCACGGATCTGTACGCGTTCAACTACATGAGCAGCATTGTAGGTCCGGCAGTGCTGATGGCAGCGCGGGGCGACGAGCTGATCGGCTTTGCAAAGTCGGTGGCCGAGAGCATCTGCGCCGAGTGGGAGGTCCCGCTGGAAGCACCCGGCGAAGGCGAACGCTTCCAGACCTTTAACCCGGACTGACAGGAGGCGTGAATGGACGGTGAAAGCGGGCCGCTGAAGATGTGGCAGATCTGGGCGCTGTATGACATTGCCGCGGATTTTTACGCAGACCCGGAGAACCAGGCTGCGTTTGAAGCATGGCAGAAGCAGCGGGAGAAGTGCAAGAAAACAAAAAGGCCCTGCCGGCGTGACAGCACCGGCAAGGCCAAGGGGTGATGAAAGCAGCATGCACTCATCACCAGAAGTTTAACACAAACGGGAGGTTTTGACAATGCGGAAATGGATCTATTACTGCGGCAGCTGGGCCAGCCTGATCGGCTGCCTGCTGGTGGCAAGCGGCCTGGAAAGCTACACCGGCTGGGCCATGGCCGGGTGCTTTGTGGGGGCGCTGGTGCTGCTGGCGCTGGCTGTGGTGCTGGCGGGCCTGGGCAACTGCGCCGAGCTGGAAGAGGACGAAAAGCCCTGCAAGGAGCGGCAGCCGCAGGAAAAACGAGCGGCTGACCGCAGAAAGGCAGGCTGAAGGATGGGCAGATACCGCGTGAATGTGGAGTGCAGCCAGAAGCTGCCACAGACCAAAAGCGAATACTTTACACACTGCAGCTACGAGGTGCAGGCCATCAGCAAGGGCGTGGCAAAGGCCATGGCCGAGGACAAAGCCCGGGCAGAGCACGGGGGCTGTACCTGCAAGGCCTACAGCGTGGAGGTGCTGAAGTGAGCCGGCCGGAGAACCTGACGACGGACGAGGCGGAGATCTGGCAGCGGATGGAGCAGCACGGCGAGGAGCTGGTGCGGGACATGGGGGCTGCCATGATGCAGGCCGAGCGGCTGCCGGAGTGGATGCAGGAAGCAGCGGTGAACATGCTGTGCGACAAACTGGCAGACGCCCGGGCGCTGGCGGCCAGTTGGATGAACGACCACGGGGAACCGTGAAGGAGGACAAGGATGAAAAGCAAGATTGAAATCAACATTTCAGTGATCGACGACGGCCCGGTGGTGATGCGCTGCCAGGGCCAGAACACAAGCAAGGGCAAAGCGCTGGACGCCCTGGAAGATGCCTACCTGAGCACCGTGGCGCAACTGATGAGAAAGGACCTCTCCAAGGCCGAGCAGGAGGAAGCCGCCAAGGAATTTGGCGAGATGATGCAGGACCGGCTGATGGCCATGGTGCGAGGAAAAGGCAAACGGTATATGGTCAGCAGCGAAAAAGAGATGAGCTTTATGACGGAGCTGATGCGGCGGCAGGGGGAGGTGCAGCCTTGACCTACGAAGAGTACCGACGGGAGTTGAACGAGGCGCTGGAAAAGGCGGACTGGATGAACCCGCGGGACAAAAACGGCCCGGCGTACCGGGTACTGGCCCGTGCGGCACGGGACAAGGCCCTGCCGCTGGCCCAGTGGCAGAAGCTGCACGACGAATACTACGAAAGGACAAAGAGATGAAGAAGAAACTGAGCCTGACCGAGAAGATCAGTCTGGCGGAGAACAATGCGGTGGATTTTATGCACGCCTGCGTGACCATTGCCCTGCACGACGAGTACGAGGTGGGTGTGCAGCGGCTGCGGAAGGTGAACCTGCGGCGGGACGCGATCAACGAGGAGATGCTGGAAGTGATGGCCCAGCCCCGGAAGAGCGGCCGGGAACAGGCTGCAGCCGGGCAGGCCTGGCTGGTGAGCCTTTTGCCGGAGGGGGCGGAAACGGAGTTCCGGGTGCCGCTGGGCAAGGGCGCGGCCCGCAAGCAGAAGGAGCTGCAGATCCGCATGGCGGTGGACAACGCTGCCACGCTGGAGTGGCGGGTATACGCGGCGGCCTGCGCCGAGGTGCTGGGCTTTGGAGCCAAGCGCCTGAACGACTTACATAAAGCGGTGCTGGAAAACTTCCGGCAGCTTTCCGCCTGGGCCATAGAGGACGGCGTGGACGTGGCGCTGGAGCGTTTTTGCCGCTGCGCCCGGGACGCCTACAAGACCGACGTGCAGGTGGAGGACATCCCGGACGCACAGGCGCTGCATCAGCAGCAGCGCCAGACCCGGCAGGCACTGGACGGGCTGGCAGAGCGGGCCTGGATGGTGGAGGCCAGCCGCAAGCGGGTGGGCTGCCTGCCGCTGGCCCCGGCGGAAGTGGAAAAGCGCATCCAGACCGTGCTGCAGGCCCCGGCCATGCCGGAGAGCTGGGAGAGGAGGCGGGCGAGATGACCGAGATCTGGGCAGGAATCTGCAGACTTATCAGGATTCAGGCGTATGATGTGCAGATCTGGCTGCTGGAGCGCAAGAAGTGGTTGCTCGACTGCGGAATCGGGGCATTGGATGCACAGATCTGGTGCTGCAAAAAAGTAATTGAGATCACGGAGGCATGGGAATGACACTGAAGGAGGCAATGGCCTACCGGGGCGAGAACGCCGACACCCTGGCGGAGAAGATCGGCATCCGGGCCGGGGAGATCACCAAGTGGATGCGGCCTGCCGGGCTGCTGCGGGTGCCGTCGGCACGGCTGCAGCAGCTGGCCGTGGCGCTGGACGGCGGGGTGCTGGTGACGGCGGACGGTGTGGAAGTGGAGCTGTACGGGAGCGGAGGCAACGCATGAGCAAGGACAAATGCAGAATGAGCCGCAAGCGCTTTTGCAAAAAGGCGGCAGGAAAGTGGGACGTGCAGGTACAGGAGGTGCGGGACATAGTGAGGGAGGAGCGGGTGAACCCGCTCAAGCGGCGGCAGGAAAAGCGTGCGAGCGCAAAGCACCAGGCCGGGAAGCAGGAGGGCAAAGCCGTATGATGGTATACAAATACAGTCTTCACGACCCGGACAGCGGGAAGGTGCTGTACGAGGGCACGGCGGCAGATCTGGCCGCCCAGGGCGTGGTGCGGGCGGAGAAGATCCTGCCGACGCTGTGGCGGGATCAGCAGCGCCAGCACAAGCGCCGCGGCAAGCACCGGTGGGACATCACCCGGGAAAAGGTAGAAGTGGCTTGCAGCCGGAAAGCCTACAAGGTGCGGCTGAAGCCGAAAAAGACGGAGAACGCCCAGGCAAAGCCGCCGAAGCGACCGGCAAAGCCGAAAATGACTGCCCTGTCGGTGCCGAAACCGGCGCCACGGATACGGCTGAAAAAGTACCTGGAAAAGCCGGACCCGCTGCAGCTGGACGTGCGGGAGCTGGAGGGCTACAACGCCAAGGCCCGGGAGCGTGGGAAGAAGGAGCTGAGCTACGGGTACTGGGAAGCGGCGGGGAAACCGACGGAGCCGGCATGGTAAGGCCGGTATGCACGCCGGACTGCCCGGACCGGCACCCGGCCTGCAGTGACCGGTGCGAAAAATACCGTGCCTGGAAAGCCGAGGTACAGAAAGAAAAGACCTACACGAAGAGCCAGAACGATGCGGGAAAGATCAACCGGAACGACTTTGACGCGGAGTTCTGGATGGGCGGAACCCACAAATAAAGAGCCCCCGGCGGCGTGGACAGCGCGCGGCCGGGGGCTTTGGCGACGGCGGGAGCGTCAGGCCGAACGGGTGCTGCCAGAGGGAAAGCTCTGGCGGCAGGCGTTTGAACTGAACAAGCCATTCCTTTTTATAATAGGCGTCCGAGGCGGGCGCTTTGGGGGGCTTGTATACCCGTTAATCTTGTGGCTGTGTGGGCCACAGAAAAGAAACCAACACGAAAAGTTTACCGGACAGGGAGGGCACCGGGATGCGAAAAAGCTACATCCGGGAAAAAAGGACCCTTTGCGGGGACACATACCAGGCCGTGGGCATTTACCCCGTGACGGATCAGGAGCACCGCCAGCGGGGCAAGAAGCGCAAGGAAAGTGACCGGGGGCAGAAGAGCCGGAACAAAGCCGCCAGCCTGCGCCGCCGACAGCGCAAGGTGCTGGCCAATTTTGACCAGAACGGCTTTTACCTGACCGCTACATACGAGGACGCCTACCTGCCCGAGGACGAGGAAGGCTGCTGGCGGGACGTAAAGAACTATGCCCGGCGGGTGCAGCGGGCGGTGCGCAAGCGCTTTGGCGTGCGGGGAACGTGGCTGAAGTTGATGCTGTGGGCCGTGCGCAACGGCGAGGCCGGGCGGCTGCACATGCATGGCTTTGCCCAGTGCCCGGGGCTGAGTGAGGCAGAGCGGCGGGAGCTGCGGTATATGCTGGAGGATCTATGGCGGCGGCGTGTCCCCGGCGCACGGGAGTTTGAGCCCATGGGCACCATGAACGCAGACCGGATCATCATGAAGAAGATCCTGGGCATTGACGGGCAGGGTACGAGCGGCACGGTGGGGTACATCTACGGCCACGGCTTCCGGCGGTGCCTGGAAACCAGCAACCTGACCCTGCCGGAGGAGCAGCCGGCAGCTGACACCAAGTGGAGCCGCCGCCAGCTGCGGGAGGCCTGCAGCGAACACGCGGAGGACCCGGCGTGGTGGGAAAAGCTGTTCCCGGGGTGGGAGTGCGTGAAGATCCAGATCTTTGACCCCGGCGGGCTGCACGAGAATGCCGAGCCCCGGCCGGAGGGCTGGGAAGCCACCGAACCGCAGGCTTATGTGATCCTGCGGCGGCGGGAGTTTGCGAAAGTTCGCACATGACAGACAAGAAATATTTATTTTGCGCGTAAAATAGGCGGTTTGTGCGGGGAATGTGTGAGATATCAGCCAAAAACGGCAAAAAAAGCGGGAAAGGCGGCGGGCAGTGACCAAAAAGCAGCGGAAAGAGGTGCGCAGGGCGCTGCGGCAGTACGACGGGCGCGGCAAGTGGGCGGCAGTGCTGGACCGGGTGCGGGACTACTATGCCCGGACGGACCCTGCCTGCTGGGAGCTTTTGCGGATGCGCTACCTGGAGGGCATGCGGGAAGAGGACGTGATCCGAGCGCTGTACATCGGGCGGACGACCTACTACAGCAAGGAGCTGGAAGCGCTGAGCACGGTGGGGATCTATGCGGCGGCGGCAGGGCTGCTGGAGGCGGAATGACAGCTGCGGGAACGAAGAGAGATGGCTGAGCGCTGCGGCGCGCGGCCTTTTTGTACTGCAACGGCGACGACCGCAGCCTGCGGCTGAAGCAGGGAGGAGCTGTTGGGGCAGCGGCCAGCAGGATGCAAGGCCCGCCCAAGGGCCGCAGCAGACGCTGGGAGCTGAGGCTGGGGCAGTGTTCTGGTTTTTCAAAGCGCCGCAAGGCCGCTGCGGAAAAAACAGCAAACACAACCCGTGCTCCACTCCCCCAAAAAGTCCGTAGGTTTTTTGTGCGGCGGTTTGCGATAGACTGGAACCATGAGCACAGAGGGAGGGCCTGGGATGGCACAGCGGAAATACTGCAAAAATACCGTGCCGGGTCGGCAGGGGCGCGGGAAGAAGTACCCGGCCAGGGTGCGGGCTGAGGTGGTGATGGCCATGATCAGCTCCAACTCCATCTGTGCAGTGGCCCGGAAGTACGGCGTGCCGGAGAGCACCATCCGCAGCTGGATGGCCGAGGAGGCCGGAAAGTCGGACGGGGTGTTTGCCGAGGCCAGGGCCCAGGCGGCGCGGGAGATCGCAGCCCGGGCGGCGCTGGGAGCCCGGGCCCAGGTGGGCTACCTGCAGCAGCGGGTGGCCGAGAACCAGCGGGCCAGCGAGATCTGCACAAAGCTGCGGGCAAAACTGGACGAGGATGCCCGAGCCCGGGACTTTGCGATCGGCGGGCTGCTCAAGAGCGAGGCGGAGAACCTGCAGGACGCGGCAGAAACCGGCCTTGTGGTGTACAGTGAGCCGGGCAGCTACGACCGGCGGCTGGAGGACGATGAGCGGAAGGAGCTGGAACAGCAGCTGGAGCGGTACGAGGCGCTGGCCATGACCGACAAGGACGCGGCGAACGTGGCCACGGTGCTGCTGAACGCTGCGGCCAATGCGGCGGCGCTGGTGCCGCGGGACGAGGGCGGCAGCCAGAGCGCTGCCCCGGCGGTGCTGATGGAAGCAAAGGACGACACGCAGCAGCAGGAGGTGGTGCTGGATGGCACGGCAGGAGATTAACGGACGGCCCATCATCTGGCGGCCGCAGCCGAGACAGGCGGCCTTTATGCGGCGCAGCGAGGACGAGGCCCTGTACGGCGGGGCGGCCGGCGGCGGCAAGAGCGACGCGCTGGTGATCGAGGCACTGCGGCAGGTGGATGTGCCGAACTACCGGGCATTGATCCTGCGCAAGACCTTTCCCCAGCTGCGGGAGCTGATCGACAAGACCATGCAGTACTACAAGCCCGCATTCCCCAAGGCCCGGTACAATGCCAGCAACCACTGCTGGACCTTCCCCAGCGGGGCGAAGATCTATTTTGGCAGCATGTTCCGGGCCCAGGACAAATACAACTACCAGGGCCAGCAGTTTGATTTTATCGGGGTGGACGAGCTGACCCACTTCACCTGGGAAGAGTACAGCTACCTGATGAGCCGCAACCGCCCCAGTGGGCCGGGCACACAGGTGTACATTCGGGCCACGGCCAACCCCGGCGGCATCGGCCACGGGTGGGTGAAGGCCCGGTTCATCACGCCGGCACCCCCGGGCACCCGGATGGTGCAGCTGGTGGACGTGAAGAAGCCGGACGGCACCGTGGAAAAGCTGCGGCGCACGCGGGTGTTTATCCCCTCCACCATCTTTGACAACCCGGCACTGCTGAAAAATGACCCGGGGTATCTGAACAACCTGGCGTCCTTACCGGAGGCGGAGAAGCAGGCGCTGCTCTATGGCAGCTGGGACAGCTTCAGCGGCCAGGTGTTCACCGAGTGGCGCAACGACCCGGCCCACTACGAGGACCAGCGGTGGACCCATGTCATCAAGCCGTTTCGCATTCCGGCGCACTGGAAGATCTGGCGCGGGTACGACTTTGGCTACTCGCGGCCCTTCTCGGTGGGGTGGTATGCAGCGGACGAGGATGGCAGGCTGTACCGGATCAAGGAGCTGTACGGCTGCACCGGCACGCCGAACGAAGGCCTGAAGATCGACCCGGTGGAGCAGGCCCGGCGCATAAGGGAAGCGGAAGAGAACGACCCGATGCTGAAAGGCCGGGTGATCCAGGGCGTGGCGGACCCGGCCATCTTCAACGAGAGCCAGGGCGAGAGCATTGCCCAGATGCAGGAAAAGCACCCGTACTACCTGGTATGGCACCCGGGAGACCACACCCGCCTTGCCGGAAAGATGCAGATGCACTACCGGCTGGCCTTTAACGCCGAGGGGCGGCCCATGCTGCAGGTGTTTGACACCTGCAAACACTTCATCCGGACCATCCCGAACCTTGTGTACGACGAGAGCAACGTGGAGGATATCGACTCCGACCAGGAGGATCACATCTACGACGAGTGCCGCTATGTGCTGATGGAAAACCCCATCAGCCCGCGGCAGATCCAGAAAGAGACGGTACTGCGGGACGACCCGCTGGATCTGGACAAGCACAAGAGCAGAACGCATGTGATGCGGGTATAACCCTCGCACCGTTGGGAATGGGCAAAAAAGGAGTGACAGAGTGGACGGAAAAGAACTTTTACAGGAGCTGCTGCGGCGATACCCGGACCAGAGGGTGAGCGCAGACCCGGCGGGGGCCGGGATGCTGAACGGCCTGGGAACGCAGCAGCCGGAGCCGATGACCGGAGCGGGCCTGCAGACGGCAGGCAGCTCCCTCACGGAAGAGGCGGCAGGCGCGCAGGTGATCGGGCCGGAGGAGATTGCAAAGGCGGGGGAGACCCTGCAGAAATACAAGGCGGGCAAGGCGTCGCTGGACAAGCGCATTGTGGACAACGAGCTGTGGTTCCGCATGGGACACTGGAAGAACTGCGAAAACAAGATGATGGAGGGCAAGCCCAAGCCCTCCAGCGGGTGGCTGTTCAACAGCATTGCCAACAAACACGCCGACGCCATGGACAACTACCCGGAGCCCAACGTTTTGCCCCGGGCGGCGGACGACGAAGAAACGGCCAAGGCACTCTCGAAGATCATCCCGGTGGTTTTGGAGCAGTGCGACTATGAGCAGGTGTACAGCGACACCTGGTGGCGCAAGCTCAAGACCGGCACCGGCGTGAAGGGTGTGTTCTGGGACCCGACGCTGCGAGGGGGCCTTGGCGACATCAGCGTGAAGAGCGTGAACCTGCTGATGCTGTACTGGGCCCCTGGCGTGAGCGACATTCAGGAGAGCCCGAACCTGTTCAGCCTGAGCCTGGAGGACAACGAGCAGCTGGTGGCGAAATACCCCCAGTTGGAAGGCCACACCGGAAAGAGCCTGGACGTGGCCGAGTACATCCACGACGATCAGCTCGACACCACCGGCAAGAGTGTGGTGGTGGACTGGTACTACAAAAAGGCCCGGCCGCAGGGCGCGCCGGTGCTGCACTACTGCAAGTACTGCAACGGCGTGGTGCTGTACGCCAGCGAGAACGACCCGGCCCTGGCCGAGCGGGGCTTTTACGACCACGGGAAATACCCCTTTGTGTTTGACCCGTTGTTCATGGAAGAGGACAGCCCGGCGGGCTTTGGGTACATCGACGTGATGAAGGACACCCAGACCGCCATTGACGAGATGAACCACGCCATGGACGAGAACGTGAAACTGGCAAGCAAACTGCGCTTTGTGGTGAGCGACTCGGCCGGGGTGAACGAGGAAGAACTGGCGGACTTCAGCCGGGACATCGTGCATGTGGTGGGGCGGCTGAACAGCGACACCTTTATGCCGCTGCAGACCAGCGTGCTGAGCGGCAACTGCATCACCTACCGGGACGACCGGGTGAACGAGCTGAAGGAGGTCAGCGGCAACCGGGACGTGAGCCAAGGCGGCACTACCAGCGGCCTGACCGCGGCCAGCGCCATTGCGGCCCTGCAGGAAGCGGGCAGCAAGCTGAGCCGGGACATGCTGAAAAGCGCGTACCGCTCCTTTGCGAAGGAGTGTTACCTGATCATTGAGCTGATGCGCCAGTTCTACGACGAGCAGCGGGTGTTCCGCGTTACCGGAGAGACGGGGCAGACCGAGTACACCCCCTTCAGCGCGGCGCAGCTGCGGGCCGTGCCGGGCGGCGAGATCGGAGGGGTGCAGCTGGGCGACCATGAGCCGGTGTTTGACATCACGGTGAGCGCGGCCAAGAAGAGCACCTTCAGCCGTCTTTCTCAGAACGAGACGGCGAAAGAGTGCTACCAGATGGGCTTCTTTGCGCCTGCCAACGCCGACGCGGCCCTGGCGGCGCTGGACATGATGGATTTTGAAGGCATTGAGAAGGTGCGCCAGCGGGTGAGCGAGAACGGCACGCTGTACCAGCAGCTCCAGCAGATGGCGCAGCAGATGCAGAAAATGGCGGCCATCATTGACCAGCAGAACGGCACCAACGTGAGCGAGGCGGCAGGAGCGGCTGCGCAGGCGGCGGGCAGCACGGGTGGCGGCAGCGGCAGCAGCAATGTGACCCGCAGCACCACCAACAGCCTGGGCGCTGCGGTGGGCGAAGGGAACAACAGTCTCTCGACACAGGCGGCCAAGCGGGCCATGGACGTAAACAACCCGAACAAGGAATGACCCTCTCAGTGCGCAGTCCGGCCGGGGCCGGAGCTGCTTGCAGCTCTCCCGAAGGGCGAGCTCTGCTTAGAGGAATGATTTTGAAAATTGAAGCGGGAGGAAACGATGATCAGAGCGACAGTTGCAAGAACGGTGTGGAACAGCGGTGTGACCGGCTACGAGGTAAAGGCCGAGGGCCACGCCGGTGCGGGCGAGTACGGGCAGGACATTGTGTGTGCTGCGGTGAGCGTGCTGCTGCAGACGCTGGCCAACGAGGTGACGGAAGCAGCCCGGGCGGGCCTGCTGGCCGTGGGCGTTGTGGCCCATGGCGACGGCTGGATGAAGGTGGAAATGACCCCCACCGACCAGACGCAGGACATGGCGGACGCCTGGGTGGAGCTGGTGCAGGACGGCATTGACGCCCTGGCCGAGAGCTACCCGGAGAACGTGGAACTGGAGGTGCACTATGTGTATGCCGATACCAAGGAACTGGAACCTGACAAGCTGGCGGACATGGTGAGCGGCAAGATGAACCTGCAGTATTTCGCAGAAGGCGGAGACGGCGGCGCAGGGGCTGCAGAGGGCGGTGCGGCGGAAGCGGCCGCCCCGGCGGTGCAGGAGCCTGCCCTGCGGCCGGCACAGGAGCGGCTGGCACGGCGCAGCGGGGCGCTGAAGGGGAAGGCGGCAGGCGGGGAGAAACTCCCCCAGCCGCCTGCGGGCGGCAGCCCCCTCAAGGAGGGGGCCTCTGGCAGTGAGAGTGACCCGGCGGAAGCGGAGAAGCACCAGGAACCTGCTAAGGAGCCCAAGGCCGAAAAGACCCCGGAGGAGCGCCGGAGAGCCTTTGGCGAGATGGTGCAGGGCGAATACAGCGACGTGTTCCAGGAGATGATGCAGCGGGCCATTGATAAGGCCACGGAGAACATCCGGCAGAATCCGCAGGTGGCGCGGCTGACCCAGGCACTGGCCAATGCCTACGGCGTGGACACCGATGACATGGACGGCCTGATCGAGGCGGTGGAGAACGGCCGCGTGAAGGACGAGAAATATTACGAGGACCTGGCCCAGCAGCGGGGTGTGAGCGTGAAAACGGCCCGGGAGCTGGACAAGATGGAGAGCGACCTGAAGCGCAGCAACACCCGCAACGCGCAGCTGCAGGCCATGCAGCAGGAAGCGACCCGCCAGCAGCGGGTGAGCCAGATCCAGGCACAGTGGGAGGCCCAGGCCGCCCAGCTGAAGACCCAGTACCCGGATTTTGAGCTGCAGGAGGTGCTGGCCAACGAGCAGGTGGCCGACCTGATGCGCCGGGGCGTGAGCCTGCCGGACGCTTACCGGGCCGCCTACTTTGACCACATCATGCAGCAGGCCACGGCCCAGACCGCCCAGAAGGTGGAGCAGGGCGTGGCGGCACGCATCCAGCAGAGGGCCGGCCGGCCCGGCGAGAACGGCACCCGGCCCGGCGGCGCGGTGACCACCCATGTGGACGTGGCCAGCATGAGTCGCCGCCAGCTGGAGGACCTGGAACGCAGGGCACGCCGGGGCGAGAAGATCACGCTGTAACGACTTCCCACACGAGGGTGTGAGAACATAAACCTTTGAAGGAGGACCAAACCATGAAATGGAAGAAGTTGAACCTGCAGCTGTTTGCGGATGCGCACGAGCAGCTGCAGAACACCACCGGCAGCTCCGGCATGAGCGCCGAGATGAAAACCTTTTACGAGCGCCGCCTCATCGACCAGGCGCTGCCGGCGCTGGTGCATGACCAGTTCGGCGACAGCTACCCGATCCCGGCCAACAACGGCAAGACCATCGAGTTCCGCAAGTATGACGCGCTGCCCAAGGCCACCACGCCCCTGACCGAGGGCGTGACCCCGGAAGGCCAGGCCCTGACCGTGACCACGGTGACCGCTGAGGTGCACCAGTACGGCGGCTGGGTGCCCCTGACCGACATGGTGCAGATGACCACCATCGACAACAACGTGGTGCAGGCCACCAGCGTGCTGGCCAGCCAGTCCGGCCGCACCATGGACACCATCGTCCGGGACATCCTGTGCGGCGGCACCAACGTGATCTACGCCCCCAAGATCGGCACGGGCGGTGCAGAGACCCCGGTGACCAGCCGTGCAGGCCTGGACGCCACCGCTCAGCTGACGGTGGACCTGATCGACCAGGCGGTGGCCCAGCTGAAGGTGCAGAACGCAGACCCCATCGGCTCTGCTGGCGGCAGCTATGTGGCCATCATCCACCCCTATGCGGCCTACGACATCAAGAAGGACCCCAACTGGGTGGAGGCCCACAAGTACGCCAGCCCTGAGGAGATCTTTGAGGGCGAGATCGGCAAGATCAACAACGTGCGGTTTGTGGAGACCAGCGAGGCCAAGATCTGGACCGGCACCGGCTGCCCCTCGGGCCTTGCGGTGTTTGGCACCCTGGTGCTGGGTGCCCACGCCTACGCCACCACCGAGCTGGAAGGCGGCGGCCTGCAGCACATTGTGAAGCAGCTGGGCTACGGCGACGACCCGCTGAACCAGCGCGCCTCTGTGGGCTGGAAGGCCGTGAAGACCGCCGAGCGCCTGAGCGAGCAGTACATGGTGCGCATTGAGAGCTGCAGCGCACGCTACAGCGCCAAGGCGAAGGCAAACTGAGGAACGGAGGATGAACACAAAATGGCAGTGAAGAAAGAAACCGCCCAGCAGGCTGCAGAAGCAGCCACCCAGGACACCAAGGACGTGCAGGCGGAAAAGCGTGACACCGAGGTGATCCACCTGTTCAAGGACAACGGCCGCTACTCCAGCGCCCGTTTTGTGAGCGTGAACGGCGAGGCGTACCTGATCCAGCGCGGTGTGGACGTGGAGGTGCCTGCGGCGGTGGCCGAGGTGCTGCGCCACAGCGAAGAGATGGACAACGCGGCCAACGCGAAGATCGAGGCGGCCCAGGCGGCGGCGCAGAACGTGCCGGCACTGCAGAAGCTGTAAGAACAACGTGAAGAGAACACCCGGTACGGCAGGCACTTGCTGTGCCGGGTGTTTTTGCTAAGGAGGCGGAACGATGACAGCCGGAAAGGCGATAGAACTTTGTGACCAGATGCGGCCGAACAACGACTTTGGGGACGAGATGAAGCAGACGTGGCTGCGCCAGTGCGACGCGCGGCTGCGGCAGACGGTAGTGAACCGCTCGGCCTGCGGGGACTTTGACGCTGTGGGCGCGGACATGGCCGGGGACGGGCTGGAGTATGACACCCAGCTGCTGGCACCGGATGCCTTCAGCGCACTGTACCAGCACTGGCTGTGCGCCCAGATGGACCTGGCCCTGGGCGAGACGGCCCGAGCGGTGAACGAGCTGCAGATGTACAGTGACTACTGCCAGGAGTTTGCAGCCTGGATGCGGCAGAAATACCCCCCGGCGGGCGGGGTGCAGTGGAGGTATTGAGAGATGATCGACGGGACGAACCTGAACCAGCTGACCGGCAGTCGGCAGCTGTTGCGGGCCTTTGGGGGCATCAACGAGACCTACAGCTGCAGCGAGGCGGAGCTCTCGGCGGCGCTGAATTTTTCCGGCAGGGGATTTCCGGCGCTGCAGACCCGGGCGCTGCGCAAAAAGGTGCGGGACGTGGAGAAGGTGAACGGCATGTACCACCTGAACGGGCTGCTGATCTGCCGGGGCACGGGGCTGGAATACGCACCGGACGGGCAGGCGGGCCGCACGGCGGCGGTGACGCTGGAGAATGTGCTGACGGACGACCGCAAGGCGCTGGCCGGCATGGGCAGCAAGGTGCTGATCTGGCCGGACAAGCTGGCCTTTGACACCGAGACCGGCCAGCTGGAAACGCTGGGGGCAAAGTGGGAGCTGGGCGACCGCAAAATGACCGTGTGCCCCTGCGACACGGAGGGCAAGATGTACGAGGTGGCCGGTGCAGGCGACACGGAGCCGGAGAGCCCGGAGGACGGGCAGCTGTTTTTGAAGGGCGACCCGAAGAACCTGTACGACTATGAGAGCGTGCTGGAAAAGTGGAGCGCCAAGAGCGGCAAGTGGGTGCAGGTGCTGGTGAACACGGTGCGCATGACCTGCCCGGGAATCGGGAGCCTGCTGAAGGAGGGCGACACAGTGACCCTGACCGGCATGCCGCAGGCGGTGTGCGACGCGCTGGAGGCAGACCTGAACGGGGAGATCGTGGTGCAGGCGCTGGAGGGGGACGACCTTGTGGCCAGCCTGACCCCGGCCCAGGACAGCAGCCGGTACTATGGCAGCTGGACGGTGACGGCCACGGGCACCAGCTGGCGCAGCCTGGACGGGGCGCGCACCGAGAACGAGGGCCTGGCCGTGAGCATCACGCTGGAGCGGCGGGTGCCGGATCTGGACTTTGTGACGGAGCAGGGCAACCGGGTGTGGGGCTGCAGCAAGAAGGAAAACACCATTTACGCCTGCCGCCTGGGCGACCCCACCAACTGGTACAGCTACCGGGGCATTGCAGCGGACAGCTACGCCGTGAGCGTGGGCAGCGACGGCACTTTTACCGGCGCGGCCAGCTGCATGGGGTATGTGCTGTTCTTCAAAGAGAACTGCATCCACAAGCTGTACGGCTCCAAACCCAGCGACTACCAGCTTTCCAGCGTGCGGTGCCGGGGCGTGGCAGCCAACGCCGCCCACAGCCTGTGCGTGCTGAACGAGACGCTGTATTACCTTTCGCCCGGCGGGGTGATGGCATGGGACGGCAACCTGCCCAGCAAGGTGTCCGGCGCGCTGGACACCGGGAAGCTGACGGGGGCCGCGTGGTGCGCGGCCGGAAGCCTGGACGCGCGGTATTACCTGTACCTGCGCCGCCAGGGGGACAGCGCCGGGCGGCTGCTGGTGTACGACACGGAGCGGGGCCTGTGGCACGAGGAGAGCGCCGTGGGTTACGAGATGGCCAGCACCGGCCGGCAGCTGTACCTGTGGGACGGCCGGGCCCTGTGGGCGGCAGACCCCGACCGGGAAACAGAAGGGGAAGCCGAGGCGGCGCTGCAGTTTGAAGCGGTGAGCGGAGACATTGGACTGACCGAGACGGATGACAAATACATCAGCCGGATCACCCTGCGGCTGGACGCCCAGACCCACAGTGTGGTGACGCTGGCGGCGAGCTACGACGGCGGACCCTGGGAGACCCTGCGCACGGCGGCCGCCACGGGAGACCATGCCCGGCTGAACCTGCCCTTTGAGCCGCGCCGGCACGACACCATGCGGCTGAAGCTGAGCGGCACGGGGCAGATCGCTTTGCGGAGCATGGCCTTTACGCTGGCAGGCACCACCGGCGGCCGGGTGACCGGGGCCGGGCCGAGAAAGTGAGGGATGAACATGGCGAGTTTAGCGGGGCTGAACGGCATCAGCCTGCCCAGCTTTGGCAGCAGCATGGACCCGGAGGACGCCCGGGCGCTGCGCAACTACCTGTACCAGCTGCAGGAACAGCTGGGCTACGTGCTGACCAACCTGGACAGCGAGAACATGAGCGAGAATTTTTTGAGCAGTAAGGGGGAGACGGAATGAGCAGACTGAGCAATGCCCGGACGGAACTGGAGAACTACGAAAAGACCCGCCCGGCGGACTATGTGAGCCAGTACCAGCCGAAGATCAAGGACGTGATGGGCCAGCTGGACGGCATGAAAGAGTTTGACTACGACCCGGACGCCGACACGGCCTACCAGCAGTACAAGAGCCAGTACACCCGCTCGGCCAAGCTGGCGAACCAGAATGCACAGGCCAATGCCGCCGCCCAGACCGGCGGTTATGGCAGCAGCTACGGCACCCAGGCGGGCCAGAACGCCTACACGGCCACCATGAACAACCTGGACAACGTGCTGAACAGCCTGCAGGACCAGAGCCGCAGCGAGTACACGGCCAAGCGCACCGGGCTGGAGAGCCAGCTGAGCGGACTGCAGAACGCCGAACAGCAGGGCTACCAGAACTACCAGAAGGACATGGCCAACTGGATGGACGGGCTGCAGTACCGCCAGAACGAGTACGACAAGGCCAGCAGCGAGAGCAGCCAGCGCACCAGCCGGTGGCTGAACGGCATTCTGAGCGCGGTGCAGCTGGCGGCGCAGATCTTACCATTCTTTTTTGTGTAAGGAGGGGACACCATGGGAACCATTGCGAGACTGAACACGGCAAAGAAGAAGCTGGCCCAGGCCGAACAGGCTATGCCGAGGGCCTACCAGAACAACTACACGGACAGCATCAACCAGAAGCTGGTGCAGCTGGCGGATGCCAGCCTGACCGGCAGCACTGGCGTGGACACGGACGCCCTGAACGCTGCCTACCAGCAGTACCGGGCCAACAGCGTGGCCAACGCCCAGAACGGCGCGGCAGCCGCTGCCGGCACGGCCAATACCCTGGCGGGCGGGTACGGTGCGGACTGGGCCAAGACGGCGGCGAACCAGGCGGCAGGGGAGCAGATCGCAGGCGTGGACAACAGCCTGAGCAGCCTGCGGGCGGACGCCTTGCAGAACTGGAAGCAGAAGATGAGTGACACCACCAGCGTGCTGGACGACCTGCTGGGCCAGCAGAGCCTGGAACGCAGCGAGTATGACGGCAGCGTGAGCAATGCCCAGAACTGGCGGGACTACCTGAGCGGCCGGGTGGACACGGCACGGCAGGAGAACAGCGACTTCTGGAACAATGTGTGGAACGTTGTGAAGGGCGTGGGCAACGCGGTGAAGACCGGGTACGATGCCTACCAGGGCTATTACCAGTGGGACAAGGAGTTTGAACTACAGAAGCAGCAGTATGCGGACAGCCTGCAGCGCACCCAGCTGAGCGACCAGATCAGCGCCATGGAACAGGCGCAGGCGTTCAAGCAGGCGGGCTTTGATGACCTGGCAGCCCAGACCCTGACCAAGTACGGACTGGACAGCACGATGCTGGACGCCTGGGAGGGCATGAGCGATACCCAGAAGGACAAGATGGCGGCCCTGCTGCAGGGCGCAAGCCTGGCGGGCAGCGGCAACGACACGGCAGCAAAGAATTACCTGCGGATGGCAGGACTGAGCGGGGACAGCACGGACAGCTACGGCACCATTGCCGGGCGGCTGAACAGCTCGAACCTTGCATACCAGCAGGCGCTGCTGGGACTGCAGCAGCGGTACAAGACCACGGGCACCGGAAGCACGAGAAGCGGTGGGAGCAGCTCGGGAAGCAAGAGCGGCGGCTACACGACCAGCCAGCTGCAGCAGATGGCAAACAAATTTTCCAGCATGAAGGGCACCGAGCCCCTGTACGACTTTTACAAGCGGACCCTGACCAATGCGGGATGGATCAAGGCAGACACCGGCACCAAGGCCAGCACCCAGAGCGCGGCGGGAGGAACCGGAGCGGGAAAGGCGGGAACCACGACCAGCAAGCTGCCGGCAGCGACCACCAAAACGCCGTGGAGCACCAGCGGCACGGTGGACGGCGTGGCGGGGGCGTCGGTGAGCATGGCCAGCCCGAAAGGCGGCAATTACAATACGGCGCTGCGAGAAGCACAGCAGATGGCAAACAATGGCTATGACATGGCCCAGATCACCGAGTATCTGATCCGGAAAAATTACAGCGACAGCACCATCAGTCAGGTGTCGCAGACTATGGGATGGTAAAGGAGGAGCAACATGAGCCTGAGTGTAGAACAGGTGCGCCAGATGCGGGAGCAGATTAAAGCGAATGACGCCGCAAAAACCGCAGCCCAGAAGAAGACGACGACCCGGACTGCAAAGACCACCCCGGCGGCTGCTACGAACACGAAAAACACCGGCACGGGCCTGAGCGTGGCCCAGGTGGCGCAGATCCGTAGCCAGATGACGGCTGCCCCCGCCAGCACCAGCCGCCTGCAGACGACGGCCAGTACCCCGGCCTGGACCGGCGGCACGCGGCAGGTGCTTGGCACGGTGAGCGCGGACACGCTGGGCAAGCAGGTGCTGGCGGATATGGCCAGCAACACGGGCAGCCCGGTGGCCACGGACCGGCAGGAGGACTACGAACCGGACTGGAACTATGTTGGCAGCGACAACGCCCCGAAACAGCGGGCCATTGCGCAGGGCACCTACGGCAGCTACGCCAAGGCGGCGCAGAAGGTGGGAAACGCCCTTGCCAAGGACCGGCAGACCGACCGCTTTGACGAGCTGAACCAGTGGATGGACGAAAGCCCCCGGCACCGGGAGGTGGTGGACCTGCTGCGGCAGAAGGAGTACACCACTCAGGAGGACAAGGGCGTTGCCCCGGAGCAGGCCGTGCAGGTGACCGGTACAAAGCAACGGTACAGCCCCGGAGACCTTTTGAAGATGGGGTACACGGCCCAGGAGATCAACGAGGCCCGGGCATACATCCGGGAGTATGATGCCCTGCCGGTGACCGACCGGGCGATGCGCCGCACGGCGGACACCACGAAGGGCATTGCGGCCACGGTGGCGTCGGCGGTGCCCATGGCGGGCGAGATGACCACCCAGGGCGCGAAGGACATCCGGGCTACCCAGAAAAACGAGGCGGCGCTGGACAAGGAACTGGAAGGCGATGCCCGTGGCAAGGAACTGAAAGACCGGATCACGGCGGTGGACATGGACTATAACCCCCAGTACACCGACGAGGATCTGCGCGACATGGGCTACAGCCAGAGCGAGATCGACGAAATGCGCAGCCGCATTGCCGGGACGGTGCAGAAAACGGCGCTGGATAAAGACACGAGCCTTGGCTACCAGCTGTACCACTACGGCCAGCAGCGCACGGAAGCGGCCCAGGCGGGCATGAGCCCGGCGGCCAAAACAGCCATGGGCGTTGCCACCAGCGCAGCGGAAAACCTGGCTGTTGCGGGCGTGAGCCCCTACCTGGTGCTGCCGGTGCTGAGCGCCCAGGGCGCGGCCGAGAGCATGGGCCAGGACGTGGAGAAGGGCACCAGCGCCGGCCAGGCTGTGGGCGTGGGCCTTGCAAAGTTTGGCGCAGGCTGGGCCATCAACAGCGTGGGCGTGGCGGACATGGCCCGCAGCATGGGCGTGGACTATGCCCGGGACACGGTGGCCGGAAAGCTGGCCGATCTTGTGCGCAGCTCGAAGCTGGTGAGCGGGCTGGGCAACAGCCAGTTGGCCGCCAACACGATCTCCGGCGGCGTGGACAATGCGGTACAGGCCTTTGTGGAGACCTATGCGGACAAGATCATTGATGCCACGCTGGGCGGCGACCAGCAGGCCGCCGACGAGCTGCTGCAGAGCGACACCTTTTTGCAGGCGCTGCAGAGCGGCCTGACGGGTGGTGCCTCCGGTGCGCTGGGCAGTGCCGTGGGCACGGGGCTGGGTGCCATGAGCCGGACGCTGGACGCCCGGGCCGGAACCGAAACGGCTGCCCCGGTGCAGGCGGACACCGAGAGCCGGGCG
>ONZZ01000907.1_pt1 | contig 21753 bp, 24 predicted proteins | sample 1671101 | NCBI WGS metagenome assembly ONZZ01 (sample SAMN06348122, study PRJEB24527) | human gut metagenome | biome: human gut; feature: ankylosing spondylitis patient; material: feces | host: Homo sapiens | place: China | collected 2015-10
AGAGAAACAGTATGACCGATAGCAAGTTAAAACTTCGATTATCTCCCTCGCCATTAAACAAACTGACAATTTGCTCCGTTGAATTATTATATTTTTCTAGAACCTTCAGTACTTGGCGCATTGCAGGAATTATATCTGTCGTGCGGAGCAAATACTTGGGGTAGATTTTTAAAATGCGATTGCCAAAGACAAGAACTCCTACAAAGGTAAAAACATACAAATAGGTATCATTATCAGCAGTTTCGTCAGCTACTTCAACATCTGCTTCGCTTAAGTCAGACATTTCCTTTTGCTCAGGATTATTCCTTACTGTCTTTAAGACATTATACGCTTTTAACGCTTTTATGAACTTTTCCACAGAAGTTTCGTCAAGGAAAAACAAACTTGCCAATTCGTTTTTACTGTATCGTCGCTGCTCCCGCAGGAATTGAGATATAATTTCCATAGCTGTCAGTCTTTCTGCTGATCATAATAAGCACTCTTAAAATCATCACCGAAAATCGCCATGCCATGCTTATCAAATTCATCGCAAATAGAAGAGTACATTTTACAAATATCTGATTTGAACAGTCTGCTCCTATATTGACGTGCAGCGTCTTCAAAAAGATACATAATGACCTTGCTTTTAAATGCTTTACGAAATGCATCTTCATCGATAATATGTTTATCTTCATCTGCTTTTATCGCTTTTTGAGAAAGGAAGAATGGGCCAAGTAACTTGTCCTCATTTACCCTGCATGTATCTAAAAGTTTGGCATTAATTGCTTTTCTTAAACGATTCCAATTGATATTGGTTTCCGGCTTATTCTTAACTAGATTTACTGTGCATTTTGCTTTTTCCTGTTTAGCATCTATGCCGATATATTCGAAAGTCCATCGACTTTTGAATGCCGTATCCATCGGATAAACGCCCTGATCAGCACTATTCATTGTAGCCCAAAGAAACATATTATTGGGTAATTTCAAAATAGGATAATCTGATGAATATCCACCTAATTCTGCTGCTAGATATTTCTTGATATCTTCGCTTGCCTGAATTGCATACTGACTAGTTTCATCTTCTTTTCGGTCAAGTAGCTGAAAAACATCACCAAAAACGCTCGCTACTCGTGCGCGATTGATTTCTTCTATAATTAAAAGATAAGGCAGTGGATAATCTGTCCGACTGTTTTTCAGGGCATTTACATATATTCTCATAAAAGGTCCTGGAATAAATTGGTAAGAGATTTCTCCATTTTCATCAGTAGTTGGCTTATAAGCGCCAACAAACTGCGAATAGGTATAATCAGGATGGAAGGTAACACGTTCGAATTCTCCACCATTTTCTAAAAGTTTATTTTTATCTGTCCACTCCTCATGATGACGTGGCCACTCTCTCTGGGACCATTTCTGGGGACGGACCCCTCAGTGAACTGAAGAGTGCGGCCGGAACAGTAATTGAGAACGGCTGATAGGAGGTATTACATTCTATGAAGAAAATCGACTTTGAAGTCTTCGGCCCTGGTCAATACCTGTATTTTGATATTGGCCGGCTGATCCAGGTGGAAAACATTACCGGTAAAAGTGCCGGGGACATTATCCGTAACCAGGAACTGAACCTGGGCATCCTGACGGCACTTCTTTCCATTGGCCTTCGGCAGCACGGCATCAAGAATCCCCAGTGGTATGCCACCAAGATGCAGGAACTCATTGACCAGGGCCACGAGATGGAAGAATTTGTCCAGCCCGTAGTGAAGGCCATTGCCGGGTCCGGCATCCTGGGGAAAGAAGTGTATTATGCCATCTTCCCAGAAGAAGAACCGGCAGGCAAGAGTAAAACGAAACCAAAAAACTGACGGCGGGACAACAGGAAGTCCCGTCTTTCAATGAATGGCTGCGGTGGGCGGAAGAAGTGGCCTATGGATGGCTGCATCTTCTGCCGGTCCAGTTCTATGCCCTGACTCCCATGGAACTGGACCGGATGGCCGAGTGCCGGGCCAGGGCAGACGAACGGAAGAAATGGGAGACCGCCTATTGGGTGGCCTGCCTTATGAGCGTCCATACCCGGAAACCGGTGCGGACGGAGAAGCTGATGAAACCCTTCCTGCCGAAAAAGACAAGCAGTGAAATAGCAGCCGAGCGGAATGCCTTCTTCGAGGAATTCAGACGGAAAGGAGATGAGGGACATGGCGACCATCGCTGACCTTCTGGTAAAGATCGGGGCGGATACCTCCGACCTCCGGAAAGAACTGAATGCCACCAAACGGCAGATCAAGTCCGCCTTTGGGAGCGAGGCTTTGGACGTGTCCAAGAAATCCCTGGCCGTCTTAGGAGGCATCGGGGCCGGTCTGGCTGCCCTGGGAGTGGCATCTGTGAAAGCCGGGGCCAGTCTCCAGAGCACCAAGACCGCCTTCACCAATATGCTGGGGAGCGCGGAAAAAGCCCAGGACTTTCTGGGGAAGATGCAGGACTTTGCGGCTAAGACCCCTTTTGAATTCAGCCAGGTGTCCCAGGCGGCCCAGAAGTTCATTGCCTTTGGCTTTTCGGCTGAACAGGTCATTCCCACCCTTACGGCAGTAGGAGATGCGGCAGCTGGTGTAGGGCTGGGAGCGGAAGGCATCAATCGGATCACCCTGGCTCTGGGGCAGATGGCTGCTAAGTCCAAAGTCCAGGCCGGGGAAATGATGCAGTTTACCGAAACCGGGATCCCTGCCTGGAAGATGCTGGCGGACCAGATTGGCGTTTCTGTGCCGGAAGCCATGAGCATGGTCTCCAAGGGAGCCATTGACGCGGCAACGGGCATCACGGCTCTGGTGAGCGGCATGGAGCAGTCCTTCGGGGGCATGATGGATCAGCAGAGTGAAACCATCAGCGGCACCTGGTCCACCCTAATGGACGGTCTGGAACAGACTGCGGCCCAGGTGGGACTTCAGATTGCCGAAGCTCTGAACTTGACGGGGCTCTTCCAGTCTCTGGGGGATATGCTGACCAACTTTGCGGCAACGGTTCAATCCTCTGGATTAACAGAAGCCCTGCTTACCGCCATTCCTCCGGAATTCCAGGCCGGCATTATTTTGATTGTTTCCATCTTGACCGGCCTTGCCATTCCGGCCATCAGCCTTTTCGTGACCAAAGTGACCCTGATGGCTGCCCCCTTCATTGCGGCAGTTACGGCAGCGGCTCCTTTCATTGCGGTGGCGGCTGCTGTTGCTACGGCCCTCTATGCCATCGTAAAAAGCGGGATGACCGTGGAAGATGTGCTGGGGGCCATGGGGATTCAGATGGAAACGGTCACCCGGGCTGTGGATGCCGTTCAGGCAATGATCAGTGCGGCAGCCCAGTCCATTATTGCCAATCTTCAGGCTCTGGAGCCGATGTTCACTTTGGTGGCTGCGGTGATGGGAGCGGCTTTTTATGCGGCTCTGCAGGTGATCGGCGGTGTGGTCAATGGGGTGCTGAATTTCATCAGCGTCCTTAGTGAATGCGTCACTTGGATTTTAAATGCCTTCACCTATCTGGTGGAAGGCATCGGGGCCTGCATCGATGAAGTGGGAAGCATCCTGTCGGATATGGCAGGCAGCATCCTTCCCTCCTGGGCTTCCAGCGGTCTATCTACCATTGCCAATTTCGTCAGCGAAGCCATCAGCTGGCTTTCCAGCCTGATTCAGAAGATCCTGGAAACCAACAATGCCCTGGGATCCATGGGCGGGGAAAGCGGCGGAGGAGGCAGTGGCGGCGGCAGTGCTCCTGCCAAACGGGAATTCAAACTGCCGGATTTCAGCAACCTTCGGGGCGGGGGTACGGACATTCCGGCTCCTGCTGGGGGAGGAGGCAGTGGTGGTTCCGGTGGTGGCGGTGGCGGACGGGGCGGAAGCTCCGGTGGTGTCAATCAGCTGGCCAATGCCGCTGCCCAGACCAGCAAGAGCATCGAAGAAGAATGGTTCCGGACCTTCCAGACCAAGAGTGCCCTGGTGGACCGGTGGTACAAGGAAGAAACAGATGAATTGGAGAAATCCAAATCCGCCAATGAGAACTACGAACGGGATAAGACCCGTCTGGCGGAACTCTATGCCCAGAAACGTCTGGATGCCCTTTCTGAGGAACAGGACAAATCCCGGGAACTGATGAACAAGGCCCGGGACCTGTCCTTTGATGCGGTGACGGCTAAACTCACTCTGTATGGTTCCAAACAGGAACAGGAAGTCATGAAGATGCAGTCCGACATGGAAAAGACGGTGGCGTCCATTGACGACAAGTACGCCAAACTTTCCCAGGACTTTATTTCTTTGACAGCCAGCGAGAAAGCTGTGTTCCTGAATGCCCTGAAGGAAAAGGGCATCGCCTATGAACAGGCCAGTGCCAATGAAATCGCCTTTGACAAACAGGCCAACCTGGAAAAAGCTGCAGCCTATAAAAGCTACCTGGACGAGAAGAATGCCTACTTTGCCCAGGGGAAAGACATCCAGGCGGCCCTGGATGAAGCCTATAACCAGAATTCCTTAGCCATGCTTCAGGAAACCCTGACAGCAGAGATGGCTCTTCGGCAAAGCAACATCGATGCGGAAAAGTCTCTGATGGATACGTACCAGGAAGCCTATATGGAGGCTCATATGGGAACGATGGAACTGATTGCTGATATGGCTTCCACCACCTTAAGCGGCCTGGAGACGGCTTTCACGGATATCCTGACGGGAGCCAAAAACGCCAAGGATGCTTTTATGGACTTGGGGAAAGCCATGCTGAAGACCATCGCCAGCTACTTTTCCCAGATGCTCTCCGGGATGCTGGTGACAGCTCTTTTTGGGGATAAGCTGAATGCCGCCAGTGCAGCCAAGACCGTAGCTCAAGGTACGGCAGCTGCCGGGGCTCTGGCTCCCGCGGCCTGGCTGAAACTGGTCATCGACCCGTCTGCAGGTCCTATCGCCACGGGCCTTCTGACAGGGGGAACGTCTGCGGCAGTAGGCATCGGCATGGCGGCTGCTGCTACGAATACGGCAGCAGGAACAGCCGGAGGAGCCAAGACTCCCAAGTACGCCAAAGGCGGGTATTTCACCAGGCCTCTGGTTGGGGTCCTGGGGGATGCGGGAGATGAAGTGGCTCTGCCCCTCAACCGGGCGGTATTCGACAGCATCGCAGAAGGGATTGTGAATTCTTCCGAAGCGAATGATAACCGGGAAGTGGCCACCACCTTCAACAACTACGGGGACATCAACAATGCCGCAGATCTGGAGGACCTGATGGATGGCTTCACCGATGCTGTGCTGGCGGGACTGAGAGGTGCATAACATGAAATTTCCGGAACGAAAAGAAGGAGAGCAGGGGCTGACCATCACCAAAGACGGGGTGGAATACAAACTCCCGGCCCATTGGGGTCTGACGGACAGCGGCAGCTATACCTTCCGGAATAAGCTTCAATCCCGGGCCTTTGCCCATGGCAGTGATGCAGTGGGGGACGGGAAGATTGATGGCCGGACGATCCAGGTGGAATTTTCCATGGCGGGGGCTACGGAGGAAGATCATGACGAAGTGCTGAACGAAGCCTATACCTTCTTTGGACAGACCGACTATTCTCTGATGGCCGGTCGCCCGGACCGAGTCTACCATGTGGCCTGCTTGTCCAAGATCAAGCACAAGTTCGAGAACGGGTTTAAGCAACGACGAAGCAACATTACCGTTTATCTTCTCCTGGCAGACCCGTTCCGGTACGAAGCCCAGGAATCCAAAGTGGTATTCCTCTTTCCCCAGGCAACGGTCCAGGCTGAGATGGTACTCCACAATCTGGGGAGCGTGGATACACCTCTCACCTTCCGGTTTATCCCAAAAGACCGGATGACGAACCTCACCATCTGGCACCAGGAGGCCAAAGAGAAGTTTACCTTAACAGATGCTCTCCTGGTGGCTCCCAAGACCTCCATCGTAAACGGCAGGGAAGGAACAGTGTGGCGGGATAAGGATAACAGCATTAACGCCTTTACGGGGACCTTCCTCCATGCCAAACCGGGAGCCAACCTATTTCTCTATACGGGTGGGGCAGGGACGGTGGAAATTACCTATACCAACAGGTGGTTTGTATGACGAATTTCATCTTTGGACGGGGCCTGTTCGGCCGGTGGATCTTTGCAGGACCCACCGGTTCCGGAGAAGGTAGCAGCGATCGGGGCAAGGTCCATGAGTACTATCCCGGTCAGTTTGTAGTCTATGCCTACAAAAAGGATGGGACCCGGACAGCCATTTTTGGGGGTGGAAGCGAAGCCAATGCCCTGAATGAAGTGACTTTTGAAATCACCCATACCGGTTGTGGCCAGTGCCAGCTGACCTTTTACCGACAGCCTTCCAATACACAGCTGGACTATATGCAGCGCATCGACATCCACCTCTATGGGGACCGGAAACCCTGGTACAGCGGCTACATCATCAGCCGGCCCATAGAAGGGACAACAGACACTAAATTCGTATACAAAGGGTACGGCTTCTACAACCGGCTGGAGAACGTGATGCTCTGGAAGACCTATGAGAACACGGACGTGGGAGACATCGTCCGGGACATTGCCCGCCAGGTAGAACGGCAAACCCTCCAGGTGGTCTACAACGACAGCAAGATCCAGAGCGTGGGCTACAGTCCCACCAAACTGGTCTTTGACGGGGTGACGGTGAAAGAAGCCCTGAATACCCTGGCGGACTTTGCCGTGGACTACGTATACGGAGTGGACGAATACCGGTGTCTGTACTTTCGCCGCAGAGAGACGGCGGTGAACGAACAGGCCCGTCTTACGGTAGGAAAACACATTACTTCCTACACCCCTTCCTGGGATGTATCCAAGCTGGTGAACTGGGCCCGGATCAAGGGGGGCAGCGTGGACGACCAGGGCGAGCAGTGGCTGTGCATTGTGGAGGATAAGGATAGCCAGAACAGCTACGGGGTCCACCAGGCCGTCTGGAACCTGCCGGAAGCCTACGATGCCGCCGATGCCAGACGGTGGGGGGAGAACCAGATCAGCCAGTACAAAGCTCCGGTGAAGTCCGCCAAGATCAGCGGAGTGAGGCTGGAGTACCCTTACCCGGACGGGACCTTCAACGTCCGCCACATGTCTACGGACGGGCTGGCGGAGATAAGGCGTCTTGACGGGAACGCGGATACCTACCCCATCAAGAAGATCAAATACACCATCTCCGGGGAAAATGGCATCAAGACCGAAATGGAGCTGGGAGAGCCCCAGTTTTCTGTGGACCGGTACCTGTCGGAAATCGAACGTCGGTCCAAGGATATTGAACAATCCCAGGCTTCGGCTCTGAAACAATGGAAAGGAGGAAGTTGATGGCTATCCATGATTATCGATTTGACCCCTTTGAAAATACCTTCGACATCAAAAAGATCTTTGATGAAACCCATGTAATTCCTACCAATAGTCCCTATACCATCCGGCTGAAGGAAGTTCCCCAAAAGACGTCTCCTACCACCCTGCAGATAAAGTTCAAAAATGGGGGACTTCTGACGGAAGTGTCGGAAGAACCCGCCCAGGGGCAGTACTGGCCGGATTATCTTACTACGGAGCATGGTATTGAGGGCTGGAACACGGGAACCCTGAAATTTTCTGCAGCCGATGCGGGGAAGACTGTCCTTGTGACCTATAACGGGATGGGGACCCTGACGGACGACCGGCTGATCGACCAGGTGGAGATTGCTGTTACCTCCAGTACCCAGGCGGACAAGGATGCCAGGGTGGTCAGCCTGAACTCCTGGGACGTGGAGACTGGGCCCACATCGGCACCGAGACTCCAGTCCCTTACGTCCGTTTACCATATCCGGAAACACCGGGGCATTCCCGCAGGAACATATACGCTGAGACGCATCCTGCAGGAACTGGTGAACCGGTCTCATACGGAAGAATACTGGAAAGAAAATTCCCAGTGCAACTGCAATTGTAACTGTGACTGCAGCGACGATTCAGGAGGAGGCTAAGATGCTGGTTATTGACGAAAACAAGAATATCCAGGTATCCCAATACGATACCTTTTCCATCCGGTTCCGGTTTAGCAACTATAAGCTGACCAACGCGGACAAAGTGGTCTTTGCCATCAAGAAGACCACCAATTCCTCGGAAGTGGTGTATACGGATACCTTCTACAACCCCAACAACAACTTCGTGGATGTGGTGGTACCCAAGGGCGCACTGGATTCTCTGGAGCCCGGTGCCTATATCTACGACCTGGCCATTATGAACAGCGAGACGGAGCGAATCTTGACCTGTTTCTTTACCAAATCTTTCATCATCAAGGGGGTGGCCCACAATGTTTGATGCTGCCAATGTGGAAGTGACGCTCTCCGTCCAGAACAACACGGAAGTGGAACTGGGGGATGTGGCGGATACCTATGCTGCCGATCAGGCCCGGGAATACAAAAATAAGGCCGGAGAATATGCGGAAAATGCCCTCAACAGCCAGAATATGGCGGAAGCCTGGGCGGAAAGCGACAGCCCTCCCGCCGGGGAAGGGACCCGTTCTTCTAAAGTCTGGGCAGATACAGCCCGGCAGTGGGCGGAAAGTGATACCAATCCGGACGGAGTTATAGATGCAAGATCTTCTAAAACCTGGGCAGAGACTGCTCGGGCCTGGGCGGAAAGTGCAACAGAACCGGATGGGATTTCCGGAGCCAAGTCCGCCAAGACCTGGGCAGAAGCCTCTTCCAAAAGTGCTGCCGAAGCATCCGCCAGCGCCAAGGTCGCGGACACCAGTGCCAAAGCCTCTGCCAGCAGTGCAACGGCAGCCAAAGCCTCCCAGGAAGAGGCCGCCACCCAGGCCACCATGGCCAGGCAAAGTGCCGAGAGTGCCGCCGAGAAACTGGCGCAGATGCAGATCAATCTGAAGGTGAAGGCGAACGTGGACAGCCCGGTCCTCACAGGGACTCCGGCAGCTCCGACTCCTGCAGCAAACGCCCAAAGTACCCAAATCGCCAACGTGGCCTATGTGAAGCAGAAAATTGCAGAGTTGGTGAATGGCTCCGATGCCTCCCTGGATACCCTGAAGGAACTGGCGGATGCCCTGGGGAACGATCCGAACTTTGCCACCACCATCATGACGGCCATAGGGAAAAAGCTGGATGCTGCCGCAACGGCCCAGGCGGCCCTGGCAGATGGGAAAGGGAACAACATCGCAGAGACATACGCCACCAAGGCAGAACTGACCGGGGAGACCGGGACCCTTGCTGCGGTGGCCAAAACAGGCAGCTACTCGGATCTGCTGAACAGACCAACCATTCCGGATAAGACCAGCCAGCTGACCAACGACAGCCGGTTTGTGGCTACGGATGCGGACGGGAATGTGACCCTGACGGGTACCCTGACCGCATCCAAAGTCTACAACGCGGTCTATAACGATTACGCCGAATTCTTTCCCCGGGGCGGAGATACTCAGAGGGGAGACATTATTGCCCTGGACGAATCAACCAATAAGGAACAATACGTCAAGGCCACCACCAGCAGCCTGTGTGTGGTGGGAGTCCATACGGAAGATTTCGCTTCCATCATCGGGGGCCGGACCCTTTCCCCGGGGGATGACATCCTGAAGGTGAACCTCCCCACGTATATCCCCGTAGCACTGTCCGGCCGTGTCCCGGTCCGGATGTACGGGAAAGCCAAAAAGGGCGGATGGGTGATCCCTTCCGAAATGCCGGGGGTGGGCCGGATGGCCCTTCCGGGAGAAAGCCTTACCCAGGCGGTGGGACAGATCGTGAAGGACGATATCGCAGAAAATGTGCGGCTGGTGAAGATCATCGTAAGGAGTGGAAGATGAAATACCTCAGAAGAAATATCAATACCGTATTCCTCATGCTGGGAAATTCCTGCAATATGAATTGCGCCTATTGTCTGCAGCACCCTCTGGTGCATAAGCCCCTTACCCGGGATGTCAACCCGGAAATCTATGACTTCCTGGAAGAGATTTCTCAAGAGAACACCCGGCCCCTCCACTTGCAGTTCTACGGCGGAGAGCCTCTGTTGTATTTTGGCACCATCCAGGAAGTGGTGGCAGCTGTTAAGAAACGCAAATTGAACATGACCTTTGGGATCATCACCAATGGCCGGGCGCTGACGGACGAAATGGTCCGTTTTTTTAATGCCTGGAATTTTACGGTCTGCGTGTCCTGGGACGGGCCTCATGTGAAGGAAACGAGAGGATACGATGTGTTTTCTGTGCTGGAAACCCGGGAACGGATCCTGGCTTTGGAACATCTCTGTCTTTCTGCCGTCCTTTCCGCCAAAGCCTATCCCCGGGAAGTGCTCCAGGCCTTTCAGAAGATTTCGGAGGAGTACAGTGCCATCCATGGGTATCAAATCGCGGTGAACTTGGACGAAATCATGGATACGGGCCTTCCGAAGAAGAATCTGCTGGAAATCGACTACAGTCGGGTGAAACGGGAGATGACGGCCATGGCCCTCCAGTTCCTGGATGGCTTCGGGAAACGGGTTCCTCCGGATCGCTATACGGAAGAAGCCTATATCCGGCAGCTGTTCCATACCTTGAAAGAGTTCTACCTGACGGGGAAAGGCAAGTGGGACCGGTACACCGCTGCCTGCGGGAACGGCCTCACAGTGCTGAATCTGGACCTCCAGGGCAACCTGTACCCCTGCCACAACACATCCCGGAAAGCGGGAACTATCCATGACGGATATTTTGCGTATTTGCAGAAAATCCTTGCTGGGGACCATACCCACGAGCATCGAAAAGAGTGCCTGGCCTGTACGGCCCTGGCCTTCTGCCAGGGTGGCTGCAAGCTGGTGGGGGATAAGGCCCGGAAGGAATCCTACTGCCGGCTCAAACGGGCCGTTTTCACCCCGGTCCTGATGGCCATCCAGCAGTACGGGCAGCAGTTATTGGAGAAGAACCATGGCAAAGAACGGAACCATCAATAAGACCACCTTCACAGACACTTCAGCTCTCAAAGATACCAGTGAGCTGAAGGTGAAGGCCATCCATGTGACGGAACTCCAAAAGGCCCTGGAACAGCTGAATACCTACGGGGCCAACGTGGACAACTGTGGGAACTGCACTTTTTGCCAGACCTGCCAAAAGTGCCAAACCTGCCAGGGATGCCAGAGCCAGAAATGCCAGTCCAGTTCCTGCCAAACCTGCCAGAGCATCAGCCAGTGCAGCTCGAGAAACTGTACCTGCCAGACCAGGGGCCAATGTGACTGCAACTGCAACTGCAGCAATTGTAACTGCTCGGACGATTCGGGAGGAGGGCCATAAGATGGCGAGTCAGAACGAGATTGTATGGAAAAAGGACCTGACAGACATTCAGTCGGGGCTGGAGACCCTTGCCACAAAGACGAAAATTTCTATCAACCTTTCCGCAATGGACTACGGCAAGGTGAAGAAGATCAACGTAACGGCCCTGGAAACAGCCGTGAACCAGCTGGAAGAAGCCTTCTCGGGAAACTGCTGCCAGGCCAACTGCTGCCAGACTTGTCAGGGGTGCCAGTCCTGTCAGACCTGCCAAGGATGCCAAAAGTGTCAGACCTGTCAGGGGTGCCAAACCTGCCAGGGGTGCCAGAAATGCCAGTATTACATGACCAAAAACTGCAATTGCGACTGCAACTGCGATTGTTCGGATGACAGCTAAAGGAGGAACGATTCATGATTATTGCCAAAGGAAACGTCAGTACGGCGGAAGGACCGGTGCCGGCAGAGAAACTGAAACCGGGGATGCTAGTGGTGGACCGGGGCCATCGGGCCCGAAAGCTGCTGAAGGTGGAACGGGTCCAGCTCCACCAGACCCTGCACTTTGAACGAAATGCCGACCTGGTCCTTGCGGGGAACAGCATCCTGTTTACCCTGACTGGTTTGCGGAGTGCCATATCCCTGAAGAATGTGCGAAAAGCCATGAATGGTCGAATCCAGATGCTCTTTGAAGGCCGGAAGATGCAGGATGATGTGATGAAAATCCGGAAAGAAGAAGTCACCGGGTATCGCCTTTCCATCGAGGGCGGCAAGGACGTTCTCGTGAATGGGTACGATGTGGCGGACAAGGAGGAAGGGTAATGCTCAAGATCTATTACAACGAAGAATCCAATGCGGACTACATCATCCACCTGACAATCCGGGGAGATTACTGTAAGGCGGAATGCAGCAGCAACAGCGAGAGCCGGAAGGGGACGGACGTCATTGAGACCCTGCATCCCTACAATTCCTACGTCCTGACGGAAGGAAACGGAACCGTGAAACTGTTCCGCCGTCCCATGGCTTCGGACTATCGGTTCCTGGATCTGAACCGGCTGGGGGTATCCATCAAGCTGGACTTTGCCGTCCTGACCCAGCTTTACGGGAACACCACCATCCTGGATATCGATACCGGCATGATGGCGGAAGGCCAGCGGGATATTGTGGTGCGGATGTTCAACGGGCAGAAGGAGAATCTGACCATTGACACGGATCAGGAATACGAGCTGCTGCCCTTCAGCACCAGCGACCTGATCCTGGGGGATCATCCCCGGATGACATTGTGGGACAGCTACAGCCTTTCCGCCAACGGCCGGGAGCTGATGGCCAACCGGAAAGGGTACCTCATCGACGGGGATCCGGAAGAACCCTTCGTTCCGGAAGGGGGAAAGGACTACATCGACTTTACCATCCAAAAGTACAAAGGGGACTTTTCCACCAGGGAAAAGCTCACAAGAGATATGGATGACGAGGAAGTCTTCGTGGAATCTTCTGCAGGGCTTGTGAACAACAGACGGGTACGGCTCGTGAACGGGACGGGCAGTTTCCGGCTGTATCCCTTTGGGTACGAAGGACCGGTGAAAATCAAGCTGGGGCGGAAGTGGTACGAAGTGTGGAATGATTATCTGGTATTTGTGGGAAAGCAGGATTGATATGCAGAAAAACGGTATGGATTTGTCTACAAAGTATCAAATCACCCTTTATCTAGGGAGCCAGTGCAACCTGCATTGTGCCTACTGTCACCGGGAGGCATCGGACGGGGAAGGAGAAATCGCGGAGAGCTTTCTGGAAGAACTGAAGTGCAATCCGCCTTCTTCCATCAAGTTCATGGGCGGGGAGCCTCTCCTTTACATGAAGGAGATCCGGAAAGTGGTGGCTGCGGTGCCTAAAGCGAAATTTGCGGTGAGCACCAACGGCATCGGCATCGAAAAGCACCTGGAGTACTTCCGGGAGCACCGTTTCCAGATTTGCATCAGCTATGACGGGGCGGAAAAGGACTTGCGGGGGTATGATCCTTTCACTGCTCTCTGGGATTACCCGGACCTGGCGGTTTCCACCACCCTGTACCATGGGAATACGGACCTGGGAGCCATTATGGCAAAGTTCCGGGAGAAGGAGAAAGTCATCGGACGGAACCTGTCTTTCTTCCCGCATCTCATGCATGTAACCAACGAGGAGAACCGGAAGTATGCCCTGACCCGGGAGGACTACGATTCCATCCTGGAACAGTACAAGAAGTATGTGGGACTGTACCTGTCCCGGTTTCGGAGATTCGGTATCCGGGACAAGCGGTATGAGGGGCTTTACCAGACCCTGGATCGGCGGCGGGAAGCCCATTACAGCTACGGGGAGACCTACTGCAGTAACCGGAATATCCGGAAGGTGGATGCCAAAGGGCAGGCGTATCCCTGCCTGTACATCCGGAAAGAGAAACTGGGGACGGATTGGTTGAAGGACCAGCAGGATCTTTTGGATACTCTCAATCCTGAATGCCGCCAGTGCTCTGTCTACGGTATGTGTGGCGGGGCCTGCATCGTCAGCCAGGAGCATGACCTGGAGTGCCAGTTCTACAAGGCTCTCTACACTTGGTTCTTAAAGGAAGTGAACCGGCCATGAATTCCATCTTTATCTTCCCGGAAGCCATTCAGACAAAGGACACTATAGCCCTGGAACTGGAGGAGAGTCGGCTGGTCTTTTCCTGCAACAACAAACGAGTGGCCATCAACCTGGATGCCCTTCGGAGCGGGTCCTCCACGGTGATCCTGAAGAACCCCATCACAGGGTCCGTGTATCCCCTGTTCAACTTCCGGGAGATTCTCCAGGTGATGGATCTGGGGCCCCAGGAGCTGCTGCGGACTCTGGGGCTGTGCTCCTTTGTGCAGATCGACAAGTCCGGGAAGGATACCTTTATGAAGGTGTTCCTGCCCAAGGGCCAGCCGGAACTCCGAAGCTGCACTCACGACTTCTCCCGTTTTCCCCACGTGGCCATGGCGGACCTCCACAAATTGGACCGGGCCTTTAGCTGGTCGGTAAAGAAGGTGAAGGCCCAAATTCATTACGGCCGGATTGAGGGTAGCCTGGTGTTTTGCCGTTCTGTCTTCTGGAAGGAGCCGGTTTATGTGAGTCATGCCGGCCAGACCCAGGCGCTGACCCAAGGGAAGAACTGGTTCTCCTTTGCCTGGAGCCCTACGGAAGACGTGTACTGCGGCCCGGAAAAGGGACGGTACAAAGGCCGGGCGCTTCATTTGACACCTGGATGCTAGTCAACAGGAAGGAGGAAAGACCATGAATTTCATCAGCTACACCTTTGTGAACGCGGTGATCAGCGCCCTGGCAGTCTTCGGGTGCTGGCTGATCCTGCGTCCCCAGAAAATCGAGAACCAGGCGCTCCACAAAAGCATCGACAACAACACCAAGGCCCTGGAAGACTTGACGGGGCTCATCAACGAAATGCGGGTGGCCCAGGCAGGCATCGAGACCAATATCGACAACCTGTGGCACCGGTACAAGGACCTGAAGGGAGAAGTGGACCGCATCCATGATCACAGTAATCTGGGGAATCCGCCATGTTTGAAAAAGTAAAAGGGATACTGACTAAAGGCCTGGATGCGGTGAAAGCACGCCTGAACCAATTCCAGCAGCCCATCAAATGGATCGTCATAGGGTATCTTGTGACGGTCTTTCTTTTTGTGCTTTCCTACTATGGCTTCTGGCTGTATCTGGCGGTGATGGGGAAAATCCAGCTGCCGGATCTCCTGGCCATGGTGCGGGAACTAGTAGGGCCTGCCATGGTGGGGTTCGTCACCTTCATTGCAGGCTGCTTTGTGGATCTTGACGGGAACGGGATCCCGGATCATTTTGAAAAGGAGAAGGAGAAGAAATGAAGATTTTTATCAATCCAGGGCATATGCCCGGCGTGGACAGCGGGGCTGTCAATGACAAATACGGCGTCACGGAAGCCGGCATCGTGAAGGAAATCGGAGCCGGAGTCCAGCAGTACCTGAACCGGGTAGGCTATGACTGTATGCTGGTCCAGTCCGACAATCTTTGCGGGGAATCTCCCAACTATACCAATATCTGTGCCAGCGCCAATGGGTGGAAGGCGGACCTTTTTCTTTCCATCCACTGTAATGCGGCCGCTGCAGAAGAAGCCCAGGGGACGGAGACCCTGGTGTACAGCGAGAACAGTGAAGAAGCCAGTGCCCTGGCGGAATGTATCCAGAACCAGATCGTCCAGAGCCTGGGCACCGTGGACCGGGGCGTAAAGGAACGGCCGGGGCTGGCGGTGCTTCGGGAAACGGATATGCCGGCGGTCCTAGTGGAAACGGCGTTCATCACCAACGAAGAAGATGTGCAACTCCTGATGAACCGAAAGGACGAATTTGCCCGTGCCATCGCCCGCGGGGTGACGGACTATGTGGCCCGGAAAGGATGAGGGACCATGGATATGTGGCGGATCAGCGATGAATTTCTCTTAGGCTATCTGTTGGGCATTTTGTCCGGGGTGCTCCTTTTTACCCTGGTGATCTGAAGAAAGAGGGTGGGGATCATTGAAAAAAAGCACCTGGTGCTTATTGCTGTGCTTGTTGTTGTCCTTTCCGCAGGTCTCCTGGGCCTCTACGTATTCCATAACAGAAGAGGAACTGACCCAGTTGGAAAGCCATATCAGCGAGCTGCAGACCATCAACAGCAGATTACAGAAGGAATCCAGTCAGCAGAAGAAACGCATGGAGGAATTGGAAACGCAATTGACCGAAGCGCAGACCGAATTACAGAAAGCCAGGGAACAGTCCAGTCTGCTCGGGAATCAATTGAAAGAACTGGAGAGGACCTCGATCAGGCAGGAAGAATCCTTGCGGATTGCCAACGAATTCTTAGCCGCGTACGAGAAAGAAAACAATAGAACACAGAAACGGCTGAAAGCCCAGCGGAACCTGGCTTACGGGATAGGGACAGTGCTGCTGGCGGCTTTGGTGCGGAAATGAAGAAAACCGTGGTGGGAAGCTCTCTGCCACGGTTCTTTTTTTATTGCAGTCCCAAAATTTGCACACTGTCTATGTTATAATAACTGTATATGCAGGGAGAAGGGGAGATGGCTTTGAAAACGGTACGGGTTGTGGCGGCGCTGATACTCAACCAGGATAAGGTCCTGGCAACCCACTTACCCGGGGCGCCTCAGAACTCCTGATCCAGGGGATTGAATTGAAATTTCCCATTGTCCCCTTTATCGGCGACTTCTACATCCAAAATGGGAAATGGGTAGTAGACCCCAAAGCCACCAATCCAGAGTTGAAGGACCTGAGGAAGGTCCTGGAAAACGTGTACCGGGTGCTCCTAACCAGAAGCCGCAAAGGGATGCTCTTGTATTTTCCCAGGGAATCGAAGGAGTGGAAGCTGGAAGAGACGTACCGGTGGTTTGCGGGGATAATGGGGATAGAGTGAAAATAGAGTAGTAAGAGATTATATTTAAATCAGAAATGAGGTAGGAAGATGGCAAATATAAATGAAACGATTGCAAATGTTGAAAAGCTTGATCCTGAACTGGCTCGTCAGCTTCGGAAGTATGTGCGTGATCATGCGTATGGCCTTGTCTTTGAACATAATCTTCCAGAAGCTGTAAGATTGTATACAAAAAAAGCTGTAGTTGGTGATACTGTTAATATTCGGCCAGCACGAGGGGAAGAGGAAAAAACGGAAAATAAAGTTGCCTGGAATGTAAAAGAAATAAACGGAAATCAGGCGACTATAGAAAACGGCCAAGAATCCAAAATTGTTTTATTGGAGGATCTTGTACCGATAGTAAGTTATAGGGATGTAATTTATCCAGGTTTAAAAGAAGTAGATAGAATTGAACGTGGAAGCAAGGATGATCCTTATCAGGTAGTTATAAACGCAGAAAACTATCATGCACTAGAGATGCTGACATATTGTTATGCGGGCAAAGTAGACTGTATTTATATCGATCCCCCATATAATACCGGTGCAAAAGATTGGAAATACAATAACGATTATGTAGATGTAAATGATAAATACCGGCATTCCAAGTGGTTGGCCTTTATTGAAAGAAGATTGAAACTCGCAAAACAACTGCTTAATCCGAAAAGCTCTGTACTGATTGTAACAATTGATGAAAAGGAATATACAAGACTTGGGCTTTTACTTGAGCAGATGTTTCCTGAAGCAAATATTCAGATGATAAGCAGTGTCATAAATAGAAAGGGAAGTGCACGTGATAAAGAATTTTCACGTGTAAATGAATATCTCTATTTTGTGATGCTTGGTACAATGGGACCGGCAGTTACTGAAAATAATATGCTGGATGTAGTTCCAGCAACTAATGACAAAGGGACTGATTGGCTCCCTATGCGGCGCGCAGGCACAAATTCTTTGAGAAAAGATAGACCGAATTTATTTTATCCAATTTATTTTAATACCAAAACGAATCACATTGTTAAAGTTGGTGAATCATTACCATTAACAGAGAATCTACCACAAGAAGATAAACAAAATGATGTAATTGCAATTTGGCCTATAAAAAAGGATGGGACAGAAGGAAGATGGCAATTAAAAAATACTACTGTTAGACAAAAAATAAAAGAAGGAACTGTACGGGTAAATAGACAAAAAAATGGTAGTTTATCAGTTCAATATTTAAATGAGGGAGCAATTAAGGAAATAGAAAGTGGTGAGCTGGTTGTAAAAGGTCATGATGAACAAGGAGCACTTATTGTTAAACGTATAAGTAGTAAATTATCGGCTCCAAAAACAATTTGGAATCAGCGTAGCCACGATGCGACAGCGTATGGTACATCTCTCTTAACTAAAATAATTGGAAATAATCGATTCTCTTTTCCAAAATCACTTTATGCGGTACATGATGCACTTCGCTTTTTTATTGCAGATAAGCCAGATGCTCTTGTCGTTGACTTCTTTGCCGGTTCTGGTACAACAATCCATGCTGTAAATCTGATGAATTCTGAGGATAACGGGCATCGTTGCTGTGTCTGCATAACGAACAATGAAGTTTCTGACGATGAGCAGAAATTATTCATCAAGAAGGGTATACGACCAGGTGATGATGAGTGGGAAGCGCTTGGAATTGCAAAGTATGTAACCTGGCCACGCACAAAGAGTTCTATCGAGGGAGTAGACGTAAACGGAAATCCGCTCAAAGGTACTTATATCGGTTCCGATACGCCAATGTCCAATGGCTTTGCGGCTAATGCTATCTTTTTTGAGCTTACCTATGAGTCTGCATGGCCAATACGTCTCGACAATGCATTTGACGCCATTGCACCGATTCTCTGGATGCAGGCCGGGTGCAAGGGTCCAATTATCCATCGTATTGGAAAAAGCTATTTAACCACTGATTATTATGGCGTTCTGTTTGATTACGGACAGGCTTCGAAATTCTGTGAAAAAGTAAAACGTACGCCATCTATTAAAACAGTTTATGTGGTGACCGATGATCAAAGACGGTATTCGAATATTTGTCGTCGTCTGCCGGGAGTTGAAGTTCATCGTTTGTATGAAACATTCCTGAAAACGTTTGAGATTTGTGGTGAAGGGGGCCTTGACTAATGAAATATGAACTTTTTGACTTTCAAAAAGATGCGGCAAATGCTCTTTTAAATAAAATGCAAGCTATGCGCAATAGCTATGATACCGATGGTTCTTTATCAGCGGTATCCTTAACGGCTCCAACTGGAGCAGGTAAGACTGTTATTTCTGCTGCAGTCGCTGAAGGACTTTTTTATGGTAATGATTTTTTTCCTGGAGATGATCAGGCCGTTATTTTGTGGCTTTCCGATAGTCCCAGTTTGAATGAACAAACAATGAAACGGTTTGATGCTGCAACAGATCTTCTTAATGGAGCAACTGTTATGGAAACGGTTGGTCCCGAATTTGCGAAAGCTCATAGTCGTCTGTTACCAGGGCATGTCTATTTTTTGAACCGGCAGCTCCTTTCATCAAAGGCTAAGTTGACTAACGAAGCAGAAGGTGGCAGGACTTTTTATGATGTGCTGACAAATACAATTGAAGATGTAGATACACACTTGTATCTGTTTATCGATGAAGCACATAAAGGGCTTGGAAAAGATGCTACAAAGGATAGTTTGAATAAAACAATCTATGCAAAATTGATTGATGGTCAAGAAAACATCAATCCACCTATGCCTTGTGTTGTAGGAATTTCGGCCACACCAGAACGATTCAATACGGCTATGAATGGGCGGAAAAACAGAGATATGAAAGCTCCTGTGAATGTTCCGGTTTCTGCTGTACGCAAATCGGGTTTAATTAAGGATGTCATAGAGCTTCGCACTCCGAAAAAGGCGGCGGATACTCGTCATCAAGATTTAACGCAGGCTTGTGTCAAATTGAGTCGGGCATCTAATTTGTGGAAGAATTACTGTATTTCACATGGTATCCCAAATGTAATACCTCTTATGGTAGTGCAGGTTGAGGATAAAGTTACAAACGATTCTTTAGCCGATTTATGCAGCCAAATTCTTAAAGTATGTAAATGGCTGGATCCTGGATGCTTTGCGAATGTGTTTGGCGAACATGAGGATATCAAGACTGCTGTTGCTAATATTCCCTATTGTCCGCCTGAAGATGTGGCGGCAAATACAGATATCCGTGTATTATTTGCCAAGGATGCTGTGTCGACTGGGTGGGATTGTCCTCGTGCTGAAGTTATTTACTCCCGCCGTAAGCGTAATGATCCGACATATATCGCACAACTTATTGGCCGTATGATTCGGACCCCGCTTGCTCGTCGAATTGAGTCGGTTGAAGAACTTAATACTGTAGCATGTTACCTTCCTGAGTATGATTCTCAAACTGTTGAAAGTATTGTTGAAAAACTCAAGGAAGATAATATTCCTGTGGATGAAAATGGCGGGATTATAAAAAATCCTGCCGATGTTGGATGGTTTGGCGATGTAAGAAAACGCAGAAAAGAACAACTTGACAATAGCCAGAAACGAGAAACTGAGGATGCTACTACAGAACAATCGGGAACTTCTAATACTGAGACGGCGGTAGAAAATCCAATAACAGCCGAGGGAAACAATGATAGTGGTACAAAGCCAATTGAATCAAAGAGTAATGGTTCTGGGGTACCTCTTGTATCAGAAGATACGATAAATCCTTATGGCAATGGTTTAGACCAATTTGAAGTAGATACGGGAGATGATGGTACTGACGATGCAAAGGACGCGCTTGAGAGAATACCTAAAGTAGATGATATGCTCATTAAGCAAAGCTTTGAATCTATTGTTACTCGACAGGTGCGTCATGACAAACCAAATGCATTTTTGGACTTATGGGATTGCGTTGATGTGATAACTTCAGATATTGATAGGGATTCAGATTTGAACGATAAGATAACTGAAGAATTTTGTAACAATATTGAAGCAGAAATTGTGAAGCATCAACCAGAATTTAAGCGTTCTCACAATGACATCTGTAATACAATGGTGACTGTAAAGCGTATTGATCCACTCACTGGTAATGAGTATGAAGATCATGAAGAATTAGTGGAAAATGACGCAAATCGTATGCTTGTTTACTATAAGCAGGCAGTTGCTAAATTTGCGGGTGCTTCAGATATAGTCAAAGCATATATTAACGGATATAAAAATAAGAAGTCAGTTTCAGATGAAAAGGCATTAGCAAGAATATGTGCTGTTGCTGCTTGTTTTGAAATTGTTCAGGGCCTTGAGATTTGGGCAGAGAATAAAACGAGAGATTTACTTGATGCTTATGGTCCATCTCGGTATGCAGTATCCGAAGAGAATAAAGATAAATGGAACCGCATTGAAGGGAATACCTTGCCTTATGTTGATAATAAATTGAGTATTAATGCAAGCGTAACACGACAGAACAGAGAATATGACCGTTATCTGAAGCATATTATCTGTGATGATGATGGATGGGCGTACTTAAAACTGAATGATTTGGAAAAGAAAGTAGTAGAGACAGAATTATCCAGGCCTATGAATGTAGCCTGGTATCGTAACCAATCCAGAAATCTGAATGCCTCGCTTTCGATTCCCTACATGATTGGAGGAGAATGGCAAAACATGTATCCAGATTTCATCTTCTTTCAGAAGACAGGGAACGGGACAATAGTCCGTACTATTGTCGATCCCCACGGCGATTGGTTAGGAGACAGTGTTGCTAAACTTAAGGGCTATATAAAATACTTGCGTGATTACCCAGAAATGTTTGGCAGTGTACTGGCTGTTGCAGATGAAAAAAATGGTGAATGTCGATATCTTGATTTAATGGATCCTAAAATTCAGGATGCAATTGATCATTTTACTGGGAGTTCTGCTAAAGATCTTTTCTTAGGGCCTCTTAGCCGACCTTATAAATTGAGCGGTGTTTAAAAGCAATTAAAAAAAAATACCTTAAAGTAAGGCATTCTAAAATTTGATGCCCATATAAAAAAAACATTTCCTGCCGGCCAAAGCCGGCAGGAAAACCTACTTGTAGGTATCTTGTACATCATAGATCCAGGAATACCAGTATCGGTTAGCGGCGGGGAAA
>ONZZ01000908.1_pt1 | contig 21751 bp, 16 predicted proteins | sample 1671101 | NCBI WGS metagenome assembly ONZZ01 (sample SAMN06348122, study PRJEB24527) | human gut metagenome | biome: human gut; feature: ankylosing spondylitis patient; material: feces | host: Homo sapiens | place: China | collected 2015-10
CCGCGCCCGCGAGCTGGTGTCCCGCGGCGCGCTTGAGGCTGGCAGAGAAGGGTTGGCGCTGCATTCCCGAAAAAAGCTTCGAAAGCGCCTTCGCTTCCGCAAGGTCGTTTTGCTTCGTGGCGGTGCCGTGCAGAAGCACGAGGTCGACGTCCCCGGGCTTTTCTTCGGCTCTCTGAAGAGCCTTCGCCATGGCTTCCAAGGCGCCGCGCCCTTCGGGGTGCGGGGCGGAGAGGTGGTGTGCGTCGCTCGTTTCGCCCCAGCCCGACAGCGCGCAAAGCGCGGGAACGCCGCCGAGGCTCGGTTCGGTCGAGAGCAAAAAGAGGGCGCCGCCTTCTCCAAGATGCAGGCCGCGACGGCCGGCCGAAAGAGGCGCCGAACGCACGCCGCTTTGTGCGCCGAGCGCATGGAAGCCCGCGTCGGTGAAGGGGTTGAGAACGTCCATGCCGCCCGCGAGGGCGTACCGTACGTCTCCCGTCCGGAGTCGTCTCGCCGCTTCGCAAAGGGCTTTGCCCGACGCCGTGCAGGCGGTGGAAACGGTAAGGTCCGGTCCCGAGGCGCCGATCGAGCGCGCGAGCTGCGAGGAAAGTTTCCCGAGTTCGAGCGGCGCGCGGATCCCCTCGTCCGAGGCGCCCGCCTTTACCGCGGCAAGCGCCTCGTTGAGCCCTGAGGTGGCGTTTCCGAGAATCACGCAAAGCGAAGCGAGCACTTCCTCGCGAACCGAGGCGTCAAGCCCGGAAAGAATCTCTTCGGCGGCGTCGCGAACGAGCAGAAAGCCTCGCGTGGCGGGTGCGGGTGAAGTGTCTGCGCCCCAGCGGCGCGACAAGGTCTCGAAGTCGACGTCGGATCGCCCCGGCGCTTCGGAGACGGGCGTTGCGGGGAAGGGGGCGGGGTCGGCGAGACGCGCGAGCGTGCGATCGGGATCGGAGCCGAGCGCGCTGCGCAGCGCAAGGCGGTGAATGTAGATCACGGCGGACACCTCGCGTTACGGGAGCGCCTCGAGCGCCTTTTCGTCGTATTCGACCGTGAGGATCACGGCGCAGCGTTCCAACCCTTCGGGGAAATGTTCCTTGGCGGCCGCCTCGAGGGCGTCGCGCAGGCCGTCGGCAAAGACCTGACCGCCCAAATCGGTCTCGACGCGCACGCCCCGCAGACGGCCCCGCTGATCAATGATCTCGAGGTGCAGCGAGAGGACTTCGGCAAAGGAGATCCACACGGACGTTTCGTCTCGGTCGACCTTGTCGGCGTATGTAACCCAGGAGGGAAGCGTCGGATGCGCCTCGTCGGCGGGCCGCTCTCCGTTCACGGCAAAAAGCTCGCGGTGGTAGAGTCCCGCCGCCTGCCGCATCATCCAGGGGACGAGTTCGGACGGAGCCGTCTCCGAGAGGACGCGCGCAAAGACCTCTCGCGTCGGAAGAGCCGGACGGACCGGTTCGGCCGGTCGGTCGTCGCCGCGCTCGGGTGCGGACGGCTCTTCCTCGCGTCGGGGCGCAACTTCGGGCGCGGACGCTTCGCCGCGGTTTCGGCCGGAGAGAAGATCTTCCACTTCGCCAAGCAGATCGGGCGCGCCGTCGTGTTCGGCGGGCTGAACCTTCTTCTTTCGACGGCCGCGCTTCTTTTCTTCCGGATTCGGATGGTCGATCGAGAGGGGATAGCCCGGCACGCCCGGACGAATCACGGAGCGCGCGTCGGCGAAGCCCACCGCGGCGAGACTCGTGCGAAGCGTTTCGTCTTCGGCGGGATAGAGTTCGGGATCGAACAAATAGTCGGGGGGCGAAGATTGCGCGTCGTCGAGGTTCGACGCACGGGGCTCTTCCCAACGACGGCGAAGGAAGTAGTCGCTCGAACCCGAGTCGACGATCGCGCGGCGCATCACCATGATGAGCGGAAAGAGCGCGAAGAAAAAGCCCGTGAAGAGCGAGTGCAGAGAATAAAAGCCCAGTCCCAATCCCGCGCAGATGACGACGGCGGCGGGAAAGGTCACGCGCCACTCGGTCATGGGGAGGGGTCCCTTCGTGCGGTCGTGCACGGCCATGCGCGGTTGCGCGGGGTCGTAGAAGATGCGCATCGTGCGGCCCACGGGCGTCACGGTTTCCTCCGTGAAGACGGGCGGCAGCGACGTGCGCACGTAGTGGCCGTTTCGCGCCTGAAAGAAGACGATTTCCCGCCAGGCGGTGCGGCCTTTGCGCCTGCCGTTCACTTCCACGAAGAGGTTCGACTGCTCCTTGATTTCGATGACGCGCGCGTGGGTGCGCACGCCTTCGTGCGTGAGGCGCTGAATGGCGAGTGCGCGCCGAAGGCTTCGGTAAAACGAGGCGAGTCCGAGCCCCATGACGATGCCGAGGGCGCAGAGAAGGAGGAGGTTGTTCATGAAAATCAATTTGTATCGAAAACCGTCTGACGATTCTACCGAAAACGAGCGCTTGCGAAGGTCGTGGAAAATCGCCTTCTTTCAGGCCTGTCGCAAGCCGCCGAGCGGTCCCGGACGCCAGGCGTCCTCTTGGCCCGGTTGCACGTGCAACGTGTCGAGCATCATGCAGCGCGCCCAGGAGAGGGCCGGGTCCTTGTCGATGTGTCGGTGCCAGATGAGATGGGGTTCGAGAAGAAGCCCCGGCTGCGCCTGCGCGAGCACCGTGAGCGGCACGAGTTCGGACAAAGCCTTGGCGCTGCGCCAAGGAAGCGTCATGACGAGGTTTTGCCGCATGGCGACGAAGAAGGATCCGATCCAGTAGGGCGACCAGAAGACGGTCTCCCTGGTGGAGAGGGAAATCGTGGCGGGGCCGGGCACGCCCTCGGCCGGACTGTCCGTGTCGGGATGCACCGTGATTTGCGCCCGGGGTTCCCGTTCGAGCGCAAGCGCGAGTTCCTCGGGAGCGTCGAGAAGCGCTTCAAGCGGATGTCCGCGGCGTACGACGTGCACGTAGGGCGTGCGCAAAAGGGGCGCCGACTCGAAGTCGGGCGGCAGGTCGACCGCGGGAAAGATCGCGAAGTCAAGATCGCCTTCGCGAAGACGGCGGATTGTCGACTCTTCGTGGGGGGACACGGCGAACCCGGCCCTCGGCGAAACGGTACGAAGTTTCGCCATGATCGGTTCGAGCGCGATGAGGATCGCGTTGTCAAGGCAGGCGATGTGGAGCACGCGGTCGAACTTGGCGGGCTCAAAGACGCTCTCTTCGCAAAGCGACCGGAAGGTTTCGAGCAGGGGCTTCGCGCGCTCGGCGATCGTGATCGCGCGGTGCGTGGGCAAAAGACCGCGCCCGTGTCGCTCGAAGAGCGGGTCCGAAAACACGGTCCGGGCCTTGGCGAGGAGGCGGCTTGCCTTCGGTTCGGAAATTCCGAGGCGAAGGGCGGTGCGCCCGAGATGACGATGATCGACGGCGACGACGAGGAAGGTGAGGAGTTCCTCGGTGACGCCCGAGTCCTTCAGATTTCGAATCACGGATGATCCTCGAAGAGTGAAAAACGGGTGGTTGGGATCGTAGTGTTCCTTGCGGAAGTTGTCCTTCGGACAATCCCTGGGGGCGCAATGCCGATCGGAGCGCAGGGAAAGAGGCCGAGTCCGACGGCGCAAACCGGCCCGCCCCGAAGGGGAAAACCGGCCGGGCCCGAGATCGGTGCGGGAGAGGATGAACGGGAAACGCAATCTTGCGTTGGCAATGGAGTGTGCGCCGATCAAAGCCGCGGTTGGGGCATTCGACGCCCGAGGTCGGCAGGTGTTAGTTCCTTATTCTTTCAAAAATCGAATTGCAATGAGGCGAAATTCGACTGAAAAACGAATGAAAGCGATCATGGCGGCGACGGGTCCCGACGGGCGAGAATGCCGTCACACCGTTACGGAGCCGATGGGGCGCACGACGCGTCCGGGATGCTCCGCTCACGCTCAACCAAAGGAAACCTCAAATGTCCGTTCTCTTCCGTCTTTCCGCGCTTGCCGTCGCCGCGAGCCTTTCCGTCGGCGCCTACGCCATGGGCGGCGCTTCGGGTCCGAAAACCACCTATCAGGTGCAGGGACATCTCGGCGAAATCGTCGTGAATCCCTACAAGATCGCGCCGCTCACGGCCGTGATCCGCAACGGCGGCTATCAGATCGAAGACGCCCGCGTCACGATCCTGCCCAAACCCGACGGCGTGGAACTTTCCTACAAGGTGAGCCCGCGCATGCTGCTCACGCACGGCGGCGTTCCCGTCTTCGGTCTCTATGCCGACTACGTCAACAAGGTGAAGGTCGACTACACGCGCGTCTTCAACGGAAAGAAGGAAAAGTTCTCCGACATCTATGAGATCTACGGCTCGCCCATCTACGGCGAAAGCCAGGGGCTCCTCCACGAAAAGAGCGCCCTTCCGAAGGTGAAGCCCGTCAAGGTGGACAAGGACTTCAAGGATCGCCTCTATCTTCTCAACAACGCGGCCGACCTCGCGGGCAAGGCTTCGCACGCCGTCTGGAACAACCCGATGGGCGGCGCGCTCGAATGGAACTTCTATCCGCAAAACGGCATCGTCGACACCACGGGCGAATACCGCTGGTACATGTTCTCGGAACCCATCTACAACCTCGACAGCCTCTACTACGGCGGCGACATGATGGGCTTCCGCCAGAACAAGGACGGGTCGTTTACCTGGGGCTACGGCCAGCGCTACGTCAAGTACGACCTGATGGGACGCGAAATCTGGAACCGCCGTCTCCCGGTTTCCTACAACGACTTCTCGCACTCGATGGATCCGGCGCAAAACGGCAACTACTTCCTGCGCGTCGCCTCCTCGAACGTGAAGCTCGCCAACGGCAAGAACGTGCGCACGGTGCGTGACGTGATCGCCGAAATCGATGAAAACGGCTACGTCGTCGACGAATTCCGCCTCTTCGACATTCTCGATCCGTACCGAGCCGACGTCATCAAGGCGCTCGACCAGGGCGCCGTCTGCCTCAACATCGACGCTTCGAAGGCGGGGAAGACTCTTTCGGAAGAAGACATCAAGGCGCTCAACGAATCCGATCAGTACGGCGACATCGCCGGCACGGGCGTGGGCCGCAACTGGGCGCACGTCAACTCCGTCGACTACGATCCGACCGACGACTCGATCATCATTTCGTCGCGCCACCAGTCGGCCATCATCAAGATCGGCCGCGACAAGAAGGTAAAGTGGATTCTCGGCGCGCCGCGCGGCTGGAAGGGCGACTTTGCGAAGAAGGTGTTGAAGCCCGTCGACAAGAACGGCAAGGCCATTGCCTGTACGGACGCGACCTGCGAAGGAGGCTTTGACTGGACGTGGACGCAGCACACGGCCTTCCGCATCGACTCGATGAGCAAGGACGGCGTCGTCTACCTCACGGCCTTTGACAACGGGGACGCCCGCGGCATGGAACAGCCCGCACTTCCCGAAATGAAGTACTCGCGCGCCGTCGTCTACAAGGTCGATGAAAAGGCGGGAACGGTCGAACAGATCTGGACCTTCGGCGAAGAACGCGGCCACGACTGGTTCAGCCCGGTGACGTCGATCGCCGAATACCACGCCGACAAGAATTCGATCTTCGTCTATTCCGCCACCGCCGGGGCGTCGTTTGACGTGACGACCGGGGCCTTCACCTCCGCGCCGAATCCCTACATGATGGAATTCCGCTGGGGCGAAAAGGAACCTGCCGTAGAAATGCGCGTCGAATCGACGACGGGCTATCAGGCGATGCCGGTCGACATCTCGATCGCCTTCGAAAAGTAAAAGGGCTCAGAGAGGGCGGCCGAGCCGCCCTTTCCGCCCGTTTCCCCCCGACACTTCGTCGGGAAGGCCGTTTTTCAAAGCAATCCGATGGGAAGGACAGCGGTCCTTCCCGCAAGAAGGACACACAGCAACATGCTTCGCCGCACCTTTATCAAAACCTGCGCCGCGCTCTCGCTTTGCGCCGCGCTTCCCGCCATGGCCTTCACGGAAGACGCGGATTTCGTCGCGCTCGAAAAGCCGATCGCTGACTGGCAGGGTTTCATCGTCAAGATCTGGTCCTACGACTGTCCGTTCTGCTACAAGTACGACGCCGGGGTCGACCCGAAGGTCCTTCCCGCCGCGGAAAAGGCCACCGGGCTGCCCTTGCGCATGATCCACCTTGAAACGAAGGGCAAGTACGGCCGCGCCGCCAGCGAATTCCTCGCGATGTGCGAACTTCGCGACAAGGCGGCCGGCAAGACCGTGCACGACAAGGAGAGCCTCTACAAGAAGGCCAAGGACGCCTGGTATCAGGCCTATCACAAGAAGGGCGAACGCTGGGCTTCGGGCGAGGAGGCCTTCCTCAAGACGGCGTTTGACGCGACCGGCATCACGGCCGAAGACTTCGCCGCCCAACGCAAGACCGACGAAGTCGTGAAGCTTGCCGACAGCTGGAAGGTTTCCTACGACGTCGCGAAGATCCAGGGCGTGCCGGCCTACGTCGTCAACGGCAAGTGGCTCGTCATGACGAAGTCGATCCGCGGCTTCAAGGGTTTCGAGTCGCTTCTGACCGAACTCGCCGCCAAGTAACGGCTTTTTCGCAAAGCTTTCTCCCTGAGGGGCGCGCTCCTTCTTCGGGCGCGCCCTTCGTTTTTCTTCTTCGGAACTCTCCGCATGTCTCAACAGAATTCCTCCTCCGACCTCTTGGCCCGTCTGCAGTCGCGGCGCTGGCCCTGGGTCGTGATCGCCTTTTTGAGCGTCGCGCTCGTCGTCATCGCGCACAACGTCTTTCAGGTCTGGCTCTACATGAAGCCCTGCGAGCAGTGCGTCTACATCCGCTTCGGCTTTCTCGTGATCGCCCTCGGGGCTCTCTTTCCGATCCTCGCGCCCAAGGCCTTCTGGTCGAAGGTCGCGGCAACCGTCTTCGGCGTCTACGGCGCGGTGTACGGGCTGATGTGCTCGATCAAGCTTTCGAACATTCACCACGCCATTCACTCGGACGATCTCGACGCGATGTTCGGGATGCAGGGCTGCTCGCTGGAACCCCACTATCCCTTCGGACTGCCGCTCGAGAAGTGGGCGCCCGACTGGTTCCTTCCGACGGGCGACTGCGGCTACGACAATTCGGACGTTCCGGTCGGAACCGTTTTGTCGCCCCTGCAGGAATCCATCATCAACATGTACAACGACGCGGGCGGCTGGTACCTGATCCCGCCCTACAAGTTCATGTCGATGGCCCAGTGCTGCGAACTCGCCTTCGGCGTGGCGCTTCTGCTGATTCTCGCGCTCGCCTGGGGCGCGGTGAGGGACAAAATGACTGCCCGTTGATCCCGTTTTGAACTTTCCTCAAAAAGAGGCCCGCCGGCGTTCCGATGAAGGGGGCGGCGGGCATTCCGTCAACCCGTCAGCACTGTCGACAGGCGGAAACGGGCTCATTCAATCCAGTCGATCGAGAGTCCCGCAGGCGCCTCAGTGCCGAGCAGGGCGAGCGCCTTGCGGTTCATGACGATGCGCGAGGTTTCCTGACGGGCGACGGGGATGTCGCCGGGCTTCTTCTTTCCTTCAAGGATTTCCACCGCGCGCTCCGCGGTCATGCGTCCGAGCGTGTGGTGCGAGATCGTGACGGTGGCGAGACACCCGCCCTGCACGAAGACGAGGTCGCCCGTGACGACGGGAAGGCCCGCGTCCGCCGCGGACTTCGCGAGAATCGCCGAGCCGCTCGCGATCACGTTGTCGGTCGGGATCCAAAGGCCCGCCACCTTGCCGCGCAGCGACGCCACCACCTGTTGGATGTCGTTGACGCTCGTCACCGCGACTTCCCGCACCGAGACGCCGAGTTCCCCGGCGCGTTCGCGCAAGACCTCCACCTGGAAGAGCGAATTGTCTTCGGCCGGATTGTAGAGGACGCCCACGTCCTTTTTGCCGCCCGTGAGCTTCAGAAGGAGATCGAGCTGTTCGGCGATCGGCCCGATGTTGGAGACGCCCGTGACGTTGCCGCCCGGATGCTCGTTCGTCTTCACGACTTTGGCTCGCTCGAAGCTCGTCACGGCCGTGGCGACGATCGGAATCGTGCGCGTGGCGCGCGCCGCGGCCTGCACGGCGGGCGTGGAGACGGCGTAGATGAGGTCGACGTCGTTCGAGACGAAGCGTCCCGTGATCGCCGCGAGGGTCGCCTGATCGCCCTGCGCGTTCTGGCGGTCGAGCGTCACTTCGACGCCTTCGCGGTAGCCGAGTTCGTCAAGGCGCTCGACGAAGCCCTTCACGGCGTCGTCCAAGGCTTCGTGCTCGACGATCTGAACGATGCCGATCGAAAGCGGTTTCTTGGGAGCGGCCTGTGCTGCGGGCGTCGTTTCATTGCAGCCCGAAAGCAGGACGCTCGCAAGGAGCGCCGGGGCGAGAAGGGCGGCGAGACGGGTGAGAAGGGGGGCGTGCATGGGGACTCTCCTTGTTGCAGAGGGAAAGAGCCCGCAGTGCACTCGATGGGTTTTCGGTTGGGAGGGAGGATCGGAATAAACATCCAAACAAAAAGCCCGTCGGCGTGACCGCGGGCTCTTTGAGGTGGATCGGTGCGAACGACAACCTGCCCGCTTCAGCTCGTAAAGCTAAAGCGGAAGCTAAATCGATGGGCGGAAATGAGGTGTTCGTTCGTCATGGTGATACCACTCTATCGGAGACGGGCGTTTTTTCGCAATAAGGCCGATGCCTTAGGCTTCGTTCCTTAGGACCGAGACGACGAGCCCGATGCCGAAGCCCGCAAAGAGCACGCCCGTCACGGCGTCGATCGCGCGGGCGATGCGGCGGTAGCCTTCGCGAAGCGGCCCCGAGCCGAAAAGGAGCGCGACGGCGGCGAACCAGAGGAAGGCCTCGACCGTCATGGTGACGAAGAGAAGAAGGCGGGCCGAGGCGTCGACGTCGGGCGTGACGAAGGTCGAGAAGATGCTCCCGAAATAGACGAGGGCCTTCGGGTTCGCGAGGTTCGTAAAGAGCCCGTACAGGAAGGGATGCTTGACGCCGCCCTCGTCGTCGGCGCGGGCGGGAGCGTCCGAAGAGACCGTCGAAGACTTCGCGGCGCGCGTCCGCCAAACGGAGCGCAGAATCCCGAAGGCCATCCAGAGAAGGTAGCAGCCGCCCGCAAAGGCGATGATTTTCTGCAGACCCGCGAACTGTTGGAAGAGGATGTCGAGGCCTAGGAGCGAAAGGCCCGACCATACGATCTGTCCCCCAACGATCCCCTCGACGCCGAGAAGCGCCCGGGCGCGGGATTCCACGACCGCCGTACGCGTGACGAAGACGAAGTCGGGGCCCGGCGACATGAGGGCGAAGAGATGGATGACGAGGATGGAGCCGAGGAGGGCGAACATGGCGAAGGCCTCGAACCGGTTGGGGCAAAACTTTTTTTCCGCGTTCCTACGGACGGCGCGTAACCGTTCGTTATCCGCGGAGATCGGGATTATACGGCGCAATCTCTTCTGCTAAGCTAGGTTCTAAGACATAGTGAGGAGGGCTCATGCTCGGTCAGGAACCCAAAGACGGTGACTTCGTTCGGTACGTCGACGCACTGCAGGCGGGTAAACTCGCCGAAATCAAGGCGGAGAACCGGCATCTCGAGATGAACGACCTCTCGGAGGCGGGCTGGTCCAAGCGCGTCACGGCCTATCTCGCCCGCGGCGCCAAGCGCGTCGAACCTCCCAATCCCGTCGGAGCGCCTGCGTCGGGACGAAGGCTCGAGCGGCGTCACCAACTGATGCTTTTGGGCTTTGCGTGCCTCGGCGTCGCCCTGGTGCTCTTCATCGTCTTCCCCGTCCTTCTGGAGATGGAGGAGGGGATCGTGCTCGCCGTGTGGTTTTTCTTCGGCGGGATGATTTTCCTCAAGCTCGCGGAAAAAGAAGCGAAGCGCGCCGCGCGCGGCCGCGGAAAACAATAAGGGAAGGAATTCGCCATGACGACCACATCTCTTTGGTTCATCGCCGCGCTCGTCGTGCTCGGGATCGAACTCATGCTCGGAACCGTTTATCTCCTTGCCGCGGCTTTGGGACTTGCGGCGGGCGGACTCGCTTCCTGGGCGGGGCTGGACTTCACGCTTCAGTGTCTCGCCGTGGGACTCGTCACGATCGCGGGGTGTCTCGTCGCGAGGATGCTTCGCCGCGGGAAGGCCGGGGGCGAAGCCGAGGCGCTTCAGTCCATCGACGAAGGCCGCGAAGTGGAGGTGCGCTCGGTTGCGGCCGACGGTTCGGCCGAGGTGATCTACCGCGGGGCCCGCTGGCGCGCCCGCGCCGCGGTCGGCTCCCTTGCGGCCGGACGCTGGACGATCGGTCGGGTCGACGGGACCGAGCTTGTTCTCGAAAAGAAAGAATCCATTCAATCGTAAGAAGGAAACCGTTATGAACGATGTTTCTTGGGCCGTGAGCGGCACTTTGATTTTTGCGCTGGTGCTCGTCTGCGTGGCGCTTCTCTTTGCCGTGCAGGGGATCAAGGTCGTACCGCAGCAGACGGCCTGGGTCGTGGAGCGCCTCGGAAAATTCCATGCGGTCCTCAATCCGGGACTCAACATCATCATCCCCTTCATCGACCGCGTGGCCTACCGGCATTCGCTGAAGGAAATTCCGCTCGATACGCCGAGTCAGGTGTGCATCACGCGCGACAATACGCAGCTCACGGTCGACGGCGTCCTCTACTTTCAGGTAACCGACCCCAAGCGCGCGAGCTACGGCACGAGCAACTACGTGATCGCCATCACGCAGCTCGCGCAGACGACGCTGCGAAGCGTCATCGGGCGCATGGAGCTCGACAAGACCTTTGAGGAGCGCGACGCGATCAACAACAACGTCGTCTCCGCCATCGACGAGGCTGCCATGAACTGGGGCGTGAAGGTGCTCCGTTACGAAATCAAGGACCTGACGCCGCCCGCCGTCATTCTTCAGGCCATGCAGCAGCAGATCACGGCCGAGCGTGAAAAGCGCGCCCTGATCGCCGCTTCCGAAGGGAAGAAGCAGGAGCAGATCAACCTCGCGACGGGTGCGCGCGAAGCCGCGATCGCGCAGTCGGAAGGCGAAAAGCAGGCCGAAATCAACAAGGCCGAAGGACAGGCCGCGGCGACGCTTGCGATCGCCAAGGCCACGGCCGAAGCCCTTCGCACGGTGGCGGCGGCCACGCAGACCGAGGGCGGAATGACGGCCGTGAACCTGCAGGTCGCCGAAAAGTACGTCGACGCCTTCGGAAAACTCGCCAAGGAGAACAACACCCTCATCGTTCCGGGGAACTTGGGCGACATGAGCGGCATGATCGCTTCGGCGATGAAGATCGTCGAGGGCGCGAAGAAGGCGGGCTGACCGCTCCTTCCTTCCGATTTCGAAGCCTCCCGCCTCCGAGTCGATCGGGCCGGGAGGCTTCGCTTCTGAAAAGGGGCGGCGCATGCCGGCGCTCGGCGAAAGAAAACGCGGCTTTTCGCTTGAATCTGCGCCGCGGTTTGCGTACAATGCGCACTTTCTCCTCCACCCGTCCGCTTTTCGATTCGAAAGAAAGGATAGAAGAGTCGGGGAAGGAGACTCTTTTTGAGAACTTTAGAAACAAGGAATTAATCATGCGTCACCGTCACGGTCTCCGCAAGCTCAATCGTACGAGCGCCCATCGTCTCGCCATGCTCCGCAACATGATGGTCTCCCTCATCAAGCACGAAGCCATCAAGACGACTCTCCCCAAGGCCAAGGAACTTCGCCGCGTCATCGAACCGATGATCACGCTCGCCAAGGAACCCACCCTTGCCAACAAGCGTCTCGCCTTCTCCCGTCTTCGCGACCGTGAAGCCGTCGTCAAGCTCTTCGGCGAACTCGGTCCCCGTTTTGCCGCCCGTCAGGGTGGTTACACTCGCATCCTGAAGATGGGCTTCCGCGTCGGCGACAACGCCCCGATGGCCTACATGGAACTCGTCGACAAGGCCGCTCCGGCTGTCGCCGAAGCCAAGGAAGAAAAGGCCGAGTAATTTCGCGCCCCTTCCCGTAAGGATTCGAAAGGCTCGCTTCTCATAAGGAGGCGGGCCTTTTCTTTTGAGCGGAGCTCGGAATCGACCGCAGAAAGCAGCGCAGGCGGATGGGAAGGCTGGTTGCTGATTGATGGATGCTCGGAATAAGGATGAGTGAGTATAGTCTGCACGACAAAAGGAAAGGCGCTCCGTTCTTTCGAACGAAGCGCCTGTTCTCGAGCGCCTTCGGAGCGTCAGCCGCCGTAGGGCTCCCACTTTCCGCGGTTCAACTTCATGTAGTCCCGGCCCTTGTATTCGAGGACGGCCGCCTGACCGTTTTCCGAAACCATGTGCGTCGTGGGGAGATCCTTGACGAGGTCCTCGAGCGGGACCGCTCCCTTCGAATTCGAGAAGAAGTTCGTCTCGATCGTGCGCCCGATGAGGGTGCTGAGCGCGAGATAGCTCGAATTTCCCGTCACGTGGATCTGCTCCTTCGGGAGATTTTTGAGTCCCACGAACTTCACGAGGACGGGCACCTGCGTGATGCGGCGCGTCGGGATGTCGCGAAGACGCGGCGTCTGGATGCGGTCGCCCCGCACGGCGGCGCCGTGTTCGGGAACGACGACGAGCATTACCTTGCGCTTGCCGCGCTCGAGCTCGTTGATGAAGGTGTTGAGCGAATCAAGGAAGGTCTTCGCGCGGGGCTCAAAGGCTTCCCAGCGGCTGTGAAGCGGCAGGCGGTTGCCGTCGTGAAGCGCGATGAAGTTGAAGAGCGACACCGAGCGGACGTCCTTGTCGCGCGTCATCACGCGGTTCCAGTGGCGCAGTACCGCGAGCGTGTCGGCGATCTCTTCGTTGTTGAAGGACATGTACTTGAGCGGGAACTTGCGCTGCTCGAAGGTGGCCGTCAACCCGGCCTGCGTGCGCATCGTGTTGAGGTAGTTGTCGTACGCGCCGCTGTGGTCGAGGAAGAGATGCTGCTTGAAGCCCAAAGCGTCCAGACGGTTCATGATCTCGCAGTCCGGACGGCGCGCGTCGTAGAGCGCGTCGTGCGAGGGCTGCCCGCAGGCGCCCGTCAAAAGGCGAAGCGCGGCCGGGCCCGAATACGAGGTCGCCGAATTGAACTTGTCGAACCGGATGTTGAAGCGCGAGAAGACGCGGTGGTTCTGCAGGTTCGAGGCTTCGAGGTCGTCGTTCGAGAGCGAGCAGATGTTGAGGATGATGATGTCAAAGGGCGTGTCCTTCGCGGAGATCCCCGTCGGCAGCTGCGCGACGCGGTCCTTTTCGTAGTCGAGGAAGGCCTTGTACCAGGTGTCCACTTCCTCGGCCGACACGACGGCGTCGGTCGTGGTCGCGGCGTTCGCGAGGTTGAGGATCTCTTCGTTCGTCTTCGGGGTGTCGGCTGCGACCGCGGGCACCGCTCGCACCGGGGCCGTGGGCGCCGTAAAGAAGGGCTGCACGATGAGGAAGACGAGATAGAGCGCCGTGATCGTCGTGACGCGCACGAAGTCCCGCAGGAGATAGTAGGCAAGGAGAATCACGAAGCCCCAGCCCACCATGCGGAAGTTGATGAAGTCCCAGGCGAGCTGCACGACGTAGTTCACGGAAAAGCCCGTGATCCCCGACTTGTTGGCGAGGATCGAGTCGATCCCGGGGAGCCAGCTCTCCGACCAGAGAAGGGCCGTGCCGAGGACGAGCGCAATGAGCGCGTGCAGGCGATGAAGCCACTTCCCGCGGATCGGAATAAGAAGGAAGAGGAAGAACGCCGCGTTCAAAAGGAGGTCGAGGCGCAGATAGCCCGTGTAGGCGAGCGCGAACTTCCCGATGAAGTAGACGTTCCAGATGCCGAGCCCGAAGTAGGCGGGCGTCGGCACGGCGGTTTTCTGCGAAGCGGTCACTTATTGGCTCCTTCCGCGGCGGGCGTCTCGACGGCGGGCGCGGCCGGGGTTTCAGACGGGGCGGAGGAGGCCGCCTGGGCGGGTGCACGGACCTCCTGAGCGGCCGGAGCGGACTCGGCCTTTTCATCCCCCTTCGCCGCGGGGGCTTCCTGCTTTTCGGCGGATTCGGGCTTCGCCTCGGAGTTGCCTTCGGACTTGGCTTCCGACTTGGCCTCGGACTTCTCGTCCTTCTTGGCTTCGGTCGTCGCGGCCGGCTTCTTCGCCGGTTCGGCAGGCTCCGCAGCTGCCGCAGCTTCCGACGCCTCCCGGTCGTCGGCCTCCTTGGCCTTCTTTTCGGGAGCGGGAAGGGGCTTGGCGTCCACCGCCGCGCGCGAAACGACGAGCTTGCCTTCGCGGTCGAAGCGGAAGAGGCCCGCGTCAAAGCCCGCGCCGTAGAGCATCAGGACGTTGCGGTAGTAATTTTCGCCGATGATGGGCTCGGCCTGAATGACGGTGCGCAGAAGATCGGCCGTCTTGGAATTCCCGAGCATTTCGAGAACGCAGGCGCCGAAGCCCGCGTTGCCGGCGCGGTTCGCTTTGCCCGTGAGAATCTCCACCTTCTCGGGCGGCATGTTCATTTCTTCGGTGAGGCGGCGCATCGGGTCGAAGTGCTTCATGAGGACGCCGTAGGAGGGATCCGACGGATCCGTCATGGCGGCCCAGAGATAGACGCGGATCGCGTTGTAGCTTCCGAGAGTATAGTCTTCGCCCTCGGGGGCGATGAGCTTACCGGTCTTGTCGATCTTCGCCCAGTCGGGGGAGAAGCCCGCGGGGGCCGTGCGCACGAGCGCGCGGATCGTCCCTTCGGCGACCTCCTTCCAGTAGGGGTCGACGAGCGCCAGGCGACGCAGGATGAAGACCGGGTAGTAGCTCGGGTTGAGCGTCACGTGGGTCGGGTGGTCAAAGCCGCTTCCGCCCGGAAGGAGGACCTTGCCGAGATTCGGGATGTCGCGCACGTCGCGCTTGAGGCCCTCCATCATCGCGCGGGCCTTTTCTTCGTAGGCGGGCTCGTTCCAGAGACGTGCGGCTTCGAGAAGGTCGTAGGCGATCCAGAGGTCGGAGTCGGTGGCGTTGTTCGTGTCGATGATGCCCCAGCCGTTGCCGGTCTTCCCCCAAAGCCACGAGGGAAGATTCTTCGTGATGTCGCCCTTGCTCAGATTCTTTTCGGTCCACTCGAGGAGCTTCGCGAAGGTTTCCCGGTCGTCGGCGACGAGCGCGAAGAACATGGCGTAGGACTGCCCTTCGCTCGTCGTGATGGAGCGTTTGTCGCTGTAGTCGATCACGCGGAAGTTCTTGTCGATGTTGACCGTCTTGAAGCTGTCCCACATCGGCCAGGCGGCCGCGCGGTCCGCCATCGAGAGGAGGGCCGTCATGGCGCCCGCAAGAAGAAGGGGGGTGAGATGCGATTTCATGGTGTTCGTCCGGACGGGCCTTCACGAAGGAAGGCGCCGTTCTCTAAAAAGTTTCGGGTGAGGGCGGCGTTCGAGGCCGCCCTCAAAGAACGTTCGGCGGTCAGTGGGCGCCCTGCGAGCGTCCGCGGATCCAGCGGCGCATGAAGAGGAAGATCCCCGCGCCCGCGACGACCGCGGCAAGGAGCGCGCAGAAGACGAGAACGAAGGGCCGGTCGGCAAGAGAGAGCCACACGCGGCGGAACCACGGCATGTCGCCCACCGTGTAGGTGGACGCGGGTTCAAAGCCGCGCAGTTCGTCTTCGCCCACGAAGACGATGCCGCCCTTCGCAAGCGCCAGGTCGCCCAGGTTCGCAAGGCGTCGGTTGAGAAGATGACCGCTCGCGCCGTCTTCGGCGAGAAGCGCCACGGCCGTGCGGGCGTTGTCGACGGGGGACTTCACGGAGACGATCGCGGCAAAACCCGTGGCGAGGCGTTCGGGTTCGGCAGCGCCTTCCGTCTTTTCGGCGGGCTTCGCAAACCACTTCGAGACGCCGTCGGCCAAAGCGGCGGCCGATTCCGGACTGATGTCCATCACGCCTTCGGGCATGGGGCCGACGATGAGCAGATCCTTCTCTTTGAGAGAGGCCGAATCTTCGGGATTCGCCACGGTGAGGTGCAGGGGCGCCACGCCCGTCGTCGCCGCCATGCGGCCGACGGCGTTCAAGAAGGTCGTGAGTTCAATCGGACGCGCGTCCTTACGGATGACCGCGGCCGTCCGACTCAGGTCCGCGTACATGGAGAAGGGGAAGGCTCCCTGCGTGAAGAGTCCGATCTCGGGGAGCTGCGCATAGTGGTACATCCCGGAGAATTCGATCATCGACGAGGGATCGATCTGCACCTGATGCGAGGTGAGGGTCGCCGCACGGCAGTTTTCGGGCGTGCCTTCGTTGGGGTTTTGCTGATAGCCCGCTTCAAAGGAGAGGTCGTTCACAAAGCCGAGTCCCCCCTTATGCAAGGCGCCCGCCGTCACGGCCGGTCCTTCGGGGACGGGCAGATTCACGACGGCAGCGCCGCGGCTTTCTTCGTCGGAGAGGTTCTGACTGTCGGCGAGGGCGCCGTTTACGAGGGTGCGAAGCTGCGCGGCCTGACCCGTGACGGGCTTCGTGTAGCGGTAAAGAAGATTCAGAGTCGCCGACGAAGCGCTCGTGAGATAGGTGTCCGGAGCAAGTCGGAAGGCGACGTGAAGGGGCGGCAGCGTTTCACCGCGGGCCGTCAGCTGTTCGGGGTATTCGATGAGCTGGCTCAGGGGCACCGCGAAGTCGGTGTTCACCCAGTTGGGCGACACGTAGGCGGGAAGAGGATCGGCCGCCTGGAAGTCCTTGATCGCGGCGCGCGGTCCGATGAGGATGCGCCCCGTCGTCGCGAAGGCCTGCGCGGCCGTCACGAGGTCGGCGTCGGTCTTGCCCGCGACGACGAGCATCTTTTCATAGAGTCCGCCCGGGGCGTCGAGCATGAGAAGTTCCGGTCCTTCAAAGGGTGCCAGTTCCCGCAGAAACGCCGGACGATTTTCGTTCGTAGCGAAAACGACGAAGTGACCCTGGGCGGGAACTTCCGAGAAATAGACCGGGAAGTCGGCGCCTCGCCAGGCGCTCGCCGCGGCGACGCGGCCCGTCACGATGGCGGCGGCGCGAAGGGCGTCCTTGGAAGGAGCCGAAGCGAAGACCACGGGGAGCGTCGTCGCCTTTTCGACCGAGGTGTCGACAAACGGCAACGGGAGCTGCGCCAGGTCGTTCGTCAAGCGCAGGTTCTGCTTTTCGAGCGTCAACTGGCTCGTCGGAGAAATGTCGAGCCAGAGCGCGCTGTTTCCTTCGTTTTCGCACACGATCGAGTAGTGCCCGACGAATTCGACGCTCAGCTGATTGCGCGTCTTCATGGACTTCGCGTTGAGCGCGACCGAGAGGCTCGTGGGCTTGCCGAGCATTTCCTTCGTGATCGCGGTGACGCCCTGAAGTTCTCCGTTGAGGTAGACGTTCAGCTGCGAGGTCCCGGGAATCAGCGAGGGAGAGGGCGTAAACGAGAGGTCGAGCGTCGCCTTCGAAACGATTTCGTCCGCGCGCACGCCGAAGTCGAAGTACTGCGTCGGCATCGCGCCCGTAAGCTTCACCGCGGTGGCGAGTCCTCCGGGGACGAGGCGGATGAGGTCGTGCGACTCGGCGACGGAGGCCGTCGCGTCGGTGCGCCACACGGGCGCGGGCGCGTCGGCGGCTATGACCGGCTCGGCAAGACCGAGGGCGAGCGTAAGCGACGCCGCGATCGTGGTGAGCGCGGCTCGGTGTGTACGGTGCTTTCTCGTAAGGAAGGACATCATGAAACCCTTTGGGTGGCGGCCTGACGCGGGATGCGCGGCAGGAGCGAAAGAAGAAAACGGATCAGTCGGCCGACGCGGCCGGGCAGGAATTCCAAAAGCGACTTGTAGCCGTAGAGCGCAATGCGGATGAGGCGCAGGAAGCCCGCGACGAAGCGGTCGTCGACCTCGCCTTCGGGGGGCTCGGCCCAAATGCCTTCGCGCGCGAAGGTGCAGCGGTTGAGCCGCACTTCTTCGGCGCGGTCGGCGAGAAGCACGCGCACTTCGAAGGCCTTGTCTTCCAAAAGCGTCACGCTCGTGCGGAAGACGTGCGCTTCGCCTCGGGTCGGAATTTCGACGAAGAGCTCGTCCCCTTCGGCGAGGTTCTTGAGCGCTTCGGGATCGACTTCGAAACGGAGGTGCTCCTGCGAGAATTCGCGAAGCCGCGCGGCAAACGCGTCGGAAAGTTCAGCGCCCCGTCCCACGCGGACGCCGACGTTCAAGGGCACGCGCGGGAGACGGTGCTTCTGCACCTCTTCGACGGCGACCGCGGCCGAAGCGCCGAGGACGACGAGGTTGTAGAGAATCCAGCCGAAGTTGATGAGCAGGGTCGAGACCTGCGGGTCGGCGGCGACGATCGTCTTGTAGATCCCGACGGCGAGCCCCGCGAGATTCAAGGCGATCAGAACGAGGATGGGCTTGGCGATTCCCCAGTCGACGTACTTCTTGTCGATCGTCATGCCCTTGGCGGTGACGTTGAACTTCCCTTTGTGCGGGAAGATGAGGGCGACGGTCGTCGGAAGCAGGATGTACCAGGAGAGCACCGTTTCGTAGACGGCCCCGAGGAAGGGATAGCGGTAGCCCCGCTGCAGGATCTTGTTCGTGATGGCCGAGTGCACCATGTGCGGAATCACGTAGGCGAAGATGGCCGCGGCCGACGCGTAGATCACGTAGATGTCGGCGAACATGTAGGGCAAAGGCGCGGCGAGGAACACCAGGCGCGGAAGCCCGTGCAGGAAGTGCACCATCGCGTTGAAGAAACACAAACGCTGCGGAAGCGTGAGGCCCTTCCCCGTGAAGGGGTTGTCCAAGCGGAAGATCTGAATCATTCCTCGAGCCCAGCGGATGCGCTGGCCCACGTGGGCGGAGAGCGATTCGGTGGAGAGCCCCGAAGCGACGGGCTTCGAGATGAAGGCCGACTTCCAGCCGAGGCGGTTGAGCTTCAAGGACGTGTGGGCGTCTTCCGTCACGGTTTCCACCGCGATCCCGCCGATCTGCATGAGCGCGGCGCGGCGCATGACGGCGCTCGAGCCGCAGAACATCACGGCGTTCCAGGTGTCGTTCCCCTTCTGAATAAAGTCGTGAAAGAGCGAATTTTCAATCGGCATCGCCCGCTCGAGGTGAAGGTTCTTCTCGAAGGGGTCGGGCGAATAGAAGTGGTGCGGCGTCTGCACGAGCGCGATCTTCTTGTCCTTCACAAGCCAGCCGACGGTGGACGTCAGAAAGTCGCAGGAAGGCACGTGGTCGCAGTCGAAGATCACGATGAATTCGCCGTTCGTGATCCCGAGGGCGTGATTGATGTTCCCGGCCTTGGCGTGGTTGTGCTCTTCGCGCTTGATGTAGCGAACGCCCACGGATTCGGCGAATTCACGGAAGGCGTCGCGGCTTCCGTCGTCAAGGAGATGGACCTTGAGCTTGTGTGCGGGCCAGTCGAGATTGAGCGCCGCAAAGACGGTGGGCTTGATGACTTCGAGCGACTCGTTGTAGGTCGGGATGAAGATGTCGACCGTGGGCCAGACCGAGCGGTCGGCGGGGAGCGGATAGGGCTTGCGGTTCAGGACCCAGCAGACCTGGAAGTACCCGAGAACCGTCACGACGAAGGCGTAGAATTCGGCCGCGAGCAGAAGGACCGAGAAGAAGAGTTCGGCGGGAGAGGAGGGCTGCAGCGTCGCCGTGCAGCGCCACCAGAGGTAGCGGGCCGACACCACGACCGAAATCACGAAGAGGACCATGAGCGTCACGCGGGCGCGGATGTGCGTGAAGCTCCACGCGGAAATCAGCATGATCGAAAGGAAGATCACCTGACCGCGGAAGTCGAAGGGCTGCGTGATGCAGAGAACGGCAAGACCGATCGCGAGCACCGCGGCCGTCCCGACGAGGATCGACTGCAGGCGCTTCTTCGGTTCCGATACCGGGTCCGGACGGTGTTCGCCCCCGTCTTCGCTCAAAGAACCGATCCCCGAGAGCCAGCGGCTCCCGACGGCGCCGATTTTCTCGCCCAGCGCCCCCACGGCCGACGTCACGCCCGTGACGAGGCGGGCGAGGGGATTCTCGCGTCGGAAGCGCTGCCAGTCGAAGGCGTAGATGACGAAGAGAAACACCGACTGCAGCGCGACGCGGATCATGTCGGCGACGGTGGGGCGTTCGAAGTTGACGTGGGGGAAAAGCTCTTTGCGGTGCTCGCGGACGTTTCGCCAGTAGCCGCTCTCAAGCGGCACGAAAAGCCAGGCCAAGAGAAGTCCGAGGCTGTTCAAAAGAAGCGAAACCGTCCCCGTGCCCGCATCCGCCCACTCGGCGATGCTGCGCGTAAAGTGTTTTCGGATCGAATGGATCGAAGAGGAGAACATGTAGGGGCCGTGTCGATGTCGCCGTAATCGGGGCGGTGAAAATAAAAACAGACCGAAGGTCCGGAAGACGCCGGCCCCAGTCTGTCTTTTCAGGTCAAGGGATTATACGGCTATCCTTTCGGAGGGGGGTAAATTGCTTAGGGGAAAGCAATGTTTCGATACGGTTTATGACGTTTTTGTGACGCGGACGGCGGAGGCGCGGTTCGGCGTTGTCCCGGTGCGCTGCGGGAGGTTCCGGTTCGTGTTCCGGAGCCTTCGGGAAATTCCTGAGGGAGAAGAGATTTGTCGGAAGTGGAAATTCCGGTCCTTCGGAACCGCTTTCCGCAGACGACATTCAGGGAAAAGATAAGTATTCTCGTTTTAAGAACGCCCTTGACGAAAACCTTGCGGCGGGCGGCGTTGAAAGGCGGCGGACGCCGCCGCATTCCCTGAGTTTTCTCTCCGGAGCGGGAAAACCAGGGAATTTCTTTTAGAGGAACAAGCTTTTGTCAAGAGGATTTCTCCTCATGGTGACTTTGATCAAAAGTCGATAGAGTTTGCGTCGGATTTCGCGACCGAGCGAAATCCGGACCAATCCGCCGCAAAGTCTCGCCGTGAATCCTGTTGGCGACGATCCGCGGCATCATCAATGAACACGCATGAGGGCCAAACCATGTTTACTCGTCGTACTCTTTTCCGCACCGCCACCGTCGGCGCCCTTTCTCTTACGTCCCTCGCCGGCGTCGCCGAAGCGAAGATCAAGAATCCGCTGCCCGCCGCCAAGGTGAGCGAAAAGCGTCGCGTGCTGATGCAGTCGAGCTCGCGCTATCACAACTCGGGCTACCTTGACTTCTGTGATGAACAGTACGAAAAGCTCTACGGCTCCGAAAAGCACGAAATTCTCTTCATCCCCTATGCCCGCGTGAGCAGCTCCTACGACGGCTATGAAAAGCAGGTCCAAGACGCCTTCAAGCGCTACGGCCACAAGATCGTTTCGATCCACCGCTTCGACAACCCCGTCGAAGCCGTCAAGAAGGCCGAAGCCATCGCCGTGGGCGGCGGCAACACCTGGGCGCTGACGACCCGCATGTACGAAGCCGGCATCATCGACCTCATCCGCGACCGCGTCAACGCCGGCATGCCCTACGTCGGCTGGTCCGCGGGCGGCAACGTCGCCTGCCCGACGCTTCGCACGACGAACGACATGCCGATCGCCGAACCCCCGTCCTTCAACACCTTCGGTTTCTGCCCGTTCCAGACGAACCCGCACTTTATCTCGGGCGGTACGGCCGGTCTCAACAACGAAACGCGTGAAGACCGTCTCGAAGAGTTCCTCGCCTACAACCGCGACGAAGAAGTGATCGGCCTCCCCGAAGGCACGGCCCTCTTTATCACCGGTGAATTCAACTGCGAAGTGCTCGGCCCGAAGGACGCCGAACCGCTCTACTGGTTCCGTCAGCCTGAAAAGAAGTTCGGCAAGATGAAGCTCGAACGCATTGCGCTTGGCACGAAGTTTGACCTGCGCAACGTCGTCCCGGGCGGCAAGCTCTAACCTGAATTTTGCACGAGCCTCTTCGATCCTCACGAAGAGGCTTTTTCTTTGAGAA
>ONZZ01000909.1_pt1 | contig 21736 bp, 23 predicted proteins | sample 1671101 | NCBI WGS metagenome assembly ONZZ01 (sample SAMN06348122, study PRJEB24527) | human gut metagenome | biome: human gut; feature: ankylosing spondylitis patient; material: feces | host: Homo sapiens | place: China | collected 2015-10
CGTTCTTCTTGTGGGAGTCGTAGTCCTTGCGGAACACCATATACTTCAGGTTGCCTTCGGCATCCACCAGAGGCAGGGTGTTGATCTTGTTATCCCAGATGATGTTGTTGCAATCGTGCAGGGAGGTGTTCTCCGGTGCAGTGACCAGCTTTTCAATGGGAGTCATGAAGGTGGTGACAGGGGCATCATCCGGGGTGTGGTTGATGCGGTAGTCACGAGATGCAACAATGCCCAGCAGCTTGCCGCTCGGAGTGCCATCGGCAGTGATGGCAATGGTGGAGTGGCCGGTGCGTGCCTTCAGCTCCAGCACATCGTGCAGGGTGGCAGTGGGGGCCAGGTTGGAATCGGACACGACATAACCAGCCTTGAAGCTCTTGACGCGGCGCACCATGGCAGCCTCGTTCTCAATGCTCTGAGAGCCGTAGATGAAGGACACGCCGCCCTGACGGGCCAGTGCAATGGCCAGCTTATCGCCAGAGACCGCCTGCATGATGGCGCTGATCATGGGAATATTCATCTGCAGGGGGCACTCCTCCTCGCCCTTGCGGTACTTGACCAGCGGGGTCTTGAGGCTGACAGCCGTGGGGATATTCTCTGCAGAGGAATAGCCGGGGATCAGCAGATATTCACCGAAAGTGCGGGAAGGTTCTTTATAGAAATAAGCCATGTTCAAACTCCTTTTCTCTTAACGCATCAACATCAATCGGATTCATGTTTGCAACCTATAAATTGATTGTATATACTGTACCACAAAGCCAGCCGGAATACAAACCCCCGCCGCGCCAAACTTTGTAAATGTCCTTTGCAGAAAAACAGGCAAATTGCCCACCAAAATGGCGTAAGGTCATACTTTCCCGCATGAGAAGCCGGTTTTTGCGTGATTTATGGATGCAAAAAAGCTCGTCCAGAACGGACGAGCTTTTTTGCACACGAAGCGGGATACCGCCTGTGCGGCACATGGATCACGACTGTGAAGGAGAACAGCCGGAGGAGGAGAACCTGTGCCCGATATCCCAAAAAAACAAGAAGAAAAAGATTTCACACTCAGCAGGGCTTGTGCCCTTGCTGTAACCATATTGTAACTCTTTTGAAACCATTTTGCAATAGGGTTTTGTAATTTTTCTGTAATTTCTTTTGTTAACTTTTTGTAGACACATATAAAACCCCTGCCAGAAAATTTCCGGCAAGGGCTTTGCAGATCATTCTTTATTTTCTTAATAGCACTTTTTGCAAGCAGTGAAGCCTTCCGCTTTTGCTTTCGATAATGTAACCTTTTCCGGGTCTTTCATATTGCTGCAGGTAGACTTGCTGTGATATTTTTTGCCGCCGTGCGTTGGGACCCAGACCATCTGCTCCGTCTTTTTGCCGGCAGAAATGGTCTGAACGGCTGCAGTGGACGGCTTGCAGGCCGCAGTCTGTACACTGGCGGCAGATGCCGCCGGGCACAGCAGACTGAAGCACAGTACCAGAACGGCCGCAAGGACTCGGAGATGTTTTTTCATTTGTTTTATCCTCCTTTGGACAATCAGAAGATTCTTCTAATAAAAGAGTACTCCCTGTTCCTCAGAGGATGCAATTCTCAAAATGCGCCGGTTTTTTCTGCACGGGTGACGCTTTTTTTGCATTGCTCGCTTATTTTCAGCTAAAAGCGGCGCAGCGGTTCTCTTGAGAAATCAACGATTTACACGTTTGTCTTTCCCACCTCCAGATAGCACTCAAAGCTGGTCTGGCCGTTGTGCTTTCCGACCACATACCAGCCATCCGCCGAAGGAGCATAAAACACCTCTGCCGTTTCTCCCATCGGGATCTCGCGGTGGTAGTTGATAGAAGCAAAGGTCACGGGGCCTTTGCGCATCACTTCCAGCGGCAGCGCATCGCAGACAAGGTCCAGATAGAATGCGTTGTTCAAATGGCCGTTCAGATCGCACTGGGAATAATGCGCCGTCCACTCCCCTGCGCTGGTCAAACCATCCTTGCACTTGTGCAGCTGCAAAGGCAGCTCGCCCTCCACCGTATCGTTCCAGAAATTCTCCACCGTCCAGCCCGGCTCCCGCAGGATACGGCCCTCGGCAAGGCTTGCCACGATCCAGCGGCAGTCCACCATAGCCACCTCTTTGCCCTCGGCATCGGTCAGGGTGGTGATGCGTTTGACCGAACCGTGTTTGCTGACCTGCGCCCGGGAGGTAAGGGTCAGCGTTTCGGCACGCTGGGGCACGCGGTCAAATTTCAGGGCCTGCTTGCCCACCAGAAAGGTCACACCGCGATCTTTGAAGAACTGGTCATCCATACCAAAGGCGCGGGCGTGGTCTGTCGAAATCTGCTCCACATAGCGCAGCAGGGCGCTGGGCTTGAGCAGGCTGCGGAAGTCGGCATCTGCGTTCATGACTGTCATGGTCTCGGTGTAAAAGAACTGTTCCATGGTTTTTCCTTTCTATAAAAAGAGACCACTGCACGTTGTTCTGTGCAGCAGCCTCCTTTGCGTTTAATACTGATTGCGGTTGCGCCTGCGGACCTTGCGCCAGATGTTGAAGCAGGCCAGCGCTACCATGGCTGCCAGCAGCGCAAGGAACAGCAGACTGCTGCCACCCTCGTCGTAACTCTTCATTTCGCTCCACTTCACGTCCAGCTCGCTGTTCACATCGTCGCTCAGGGAAGTGAACACCTTTTCCTTGGCGGCTTTCTCTTCGGACGGATAAGCGATCTCGCTCTCCTTCAGATCCTCGTCCAGCACCTCCCACACATCCTGCATGGGGGTGGTGTAGCCGATGTACTCGGCGTTTGCCTTGCCGATATCCGTCTCGCACATGAAATTGATGAACATCTCTGCAGCTTCCTGATGCTCACTGGCAGCAGGAATGGCCATGCAGTCCACAGACAGCACGCTGCCCTCCTCCGGGAACACCCATGCAAGGTCGGGATTGTCGTCGATCATGGTGATGGCATCGCCGGAGTAGTACACACCGACGGCTGCCTCGCCGCCTATCATCTTATCAAAGATCTCATCCATGACGTAGGCCTGCACCAGCGGTTTCTGAGCCTTCAGCTCTTCCACCACCTCATCCACCTCTTCGGTGGACTGCGGGTTGATATCGTGGCCGCTCTTAAAAGCAGCAATGGCGTAGGCATCGCGGCTGTTGTTGAACATCAGGATATTGCCTGCGTACTGCTCGTCCCACAGGTCGGCCCAGCTGGTGGGCGCTTTGTCCACCATGGTGGTGTTATAAATGATGCCGGTGGTGCAGAGCATGTAGGGCACGGTGTAGGCATTCTGCGGATCGTAATCCGGATCCACGTATTCCTGATTGATCTTTTTGAAGTTCGGGATATTGTCGTAGTTCAGAGGCTTGAGCATCCCCTCGGCGATCATTTTTGCCACCATGTAATCCGACGGAATGACCACATCGTAGTTGGCTGCGCCGGACTTGAGCTTTGCGTACATGGACTCGTTGGAGTCGAAGGTGGTGTAGTTCACCTTGATGCCGGTGAGCTTTTCAAAGGCCGCCACCACGTCCACGCTGTCGTCCGAGCCGTTGGAGATGTACTCGCCCCAGTTATAGACATTGATGGCCACGTTCTGGCCCTTGAAGCGGGTCCAGTCGTAATCGTCCGACACCGAGACATCCTCGGTCACCTCAATGGTGCCGGCGGCAAAGGCGGGCATTGCACAGCAGACCGCCATTGCCAGCGCCAGCAGCAACACAGCAAAACGTTTCATCACACGCCCTCCCCTCTCAGCGCCTTCTGGTCGCGGCGGTAGCTGCGGCTCTCCATTGCGTTGGAGATCAGAATGATGCACAGAATGACCACGAACATGATGGTGGACAGCGCATAGATCTCCGGGCTGACCTTTTTACGGGTCATGGAGTAGATGGCGATGGGCAGTGTTTCCACCGTGCCGCAGTTGAAATAGGAGATCATGAAGTCGTCGATGGAATAGGTCAGGCAGATGAGGAATGCCGACAGGATGGCCGGGCTGATCTCCGGCAGGATGACCTTGAAGAAGGCCTGCTTGGGGTCGCAGCCAAGGTCGAGCGCTGCCTCATACAGCTTGATATCCAATTGCTTGAGCTTGGGCGTGACGTTGAAGATGACATACGGCACATTGAACGCGATATGCGCAATGAGCAGCGTCGGGAAGCCCATGATGGTATCCGGCAGCCAGGAGACACCCCCGGCAAAGCGCTGGTAGGCCACGAACAGCAGCATGAGCGAGATGCCGGTGATGATCTCCGGGTTGACCACCGGGATATAGGTGATGTTGGTGACGACAAGGCGGCTCCCGCGGCCCATGGACGCAATGCCCAGACTTGCCGCTGTACCCAGCACAGTGGCAATGACCGCAGAGATCAGAGCCACTTCCAGCGAGACCAGCAGCGCATGCAGGATGGATGAGTTGTGCAGCAGGCTGGAGTACCACTTGAGGGTAAAGCCGGTGAAGAGCGAATAGCCCTTGGACTGGTTGAAGCTGAATACGATCATGTATGCAATGGGCAGGTACATGAAGCAGAAAAACAGCACGATATAGACGCGCTGCATCAGGCGCAGATGTTTCGTTTTCATCAGGACACGCCCTCCATTTCATCTTCATCAAAGCTGGAGGTGAAGCTCATGCACAGCAGCACAATGATCATCAGCACAAGGCTCATGGCAGAACCCACGTTCAGGTTGTAGCTGTTGCCAAGGAACTGCATCTCGATCAGATCGCCAATGAGCAGGTTGGAGCCGCCGCCCAGCATACGGCTGATAACAAAGGTGGACACCGCCGGGACGAACACCATGGTGATGCCGGTGCTGATGCCGGGCACGCTCATGGGAATGAGCACCCGGAGAAGGGTCTTGGTGGTGGAAGCGCCCAGATCCTGCGCAGCTTCCACCAGGCTCTGGTCGATCTTGGTCATGCTGGTGTACAGCGGCAGGATCATATAGGGCACATAGTTATACACCATGCCCAGCACCACCGCACCGGAGGTGTTGAGTATATTGAAGGGACCAAGGCCGAACACGCCCAGAACAGCGTTCACCGGGCCGTTGATGCTGAGCAGGCCCATCCATGCGTAGGTGCGCAGCAGAAAGTTCATCCACATGGGCAGCATCACCAGCATGAGCATGATGTGCTGCTTGTTCACCCGCAGGCGGGACAGAAAATAGCCGATGGGGAACGCCAGCACCAGGCAGATGACCGTGGCGATGAGGGCCAGCAGCAGGCTGCGGGCAAACACCGAACCGTAACCGCTGATGGAAGCCAGATTTTCCATGGTGAACGCGCCGTTGCCGTCGGTAAAGGCGTAATACACCACAATGAGCAGCGGCACCACCGTGAACAGGGTCATCCATACAAAGTACGGATAGGCCAGCTTCTTGTCATAAATCTTCATGGCGCATCACCCCTCGCTCCGTGCCATGATGTGGATCTCGTTGGGGCCGATGCGCATGCCGATGGTCTCGCCGGGGGTGCAGGCGCGGGTGGAATGGATCAGCCACTCGCGGCCCTCGCACTCCACATGCATTTCAAAGTGCACGCCCTTGAAGATGACGTCGTTGACCACGCCCACCAGCTGGCCTTCCACCGGGGAGACCACCTCGATGTCCTCGGGGCGCACCACGACCTGCACGCTCTGCTCCCGGGCAAAGCCGCGGTCCACACAGGGGAAGTCCACGCCGGAGAAGGACACCAGGAAGTCCTTGTGCATCACACCGTCCACGATGTTGGAATCGCCGATGAAGTCCGCCACAAAGGCGTTCTTCGGCTCGTTATAGATGTCCTCCGGGGTGCCGATCTGCTGCACCTTGCCGCCGTTCATGACCACAACGGTATCGGACATGGTAAGGGCTTCCTCCTGATCGTGGGTAACATAAATAAAGGTAATGTTCATTTCGCGCTGCAGGCGCTTCAGCTCCAGCTGCATCTCCTTGCGCAGCTTGAGGTCCAGTGCGCCAAGGGGTTCGTCCAGCAGAAGGATCTCCGGCTCGTTCACCAGACTGCGTGCGATGGCCACGCGCTGCTGCTGGCCGCCGGACATCTGGCTGATGCTGCGGCGCTCAAAGCCCTTCAGGCCCACGACCTCCAGCATGTTGCGCACCTTGCGGCGGATGGTCTCTTCGTCCATCTTCTTCAGGCGCAGGCCGAAGGCCACATTCTCAAACACGTTCAGGTGCGGGAACAGCGCGTACTTCTGGAAAACGGTATTCACCGGGCGTTTGTAGGGCGGCACACCGGTAATGTCCTGGCCCTTGAGCAGCACCTTGCCGGAGTTGGGCTCCAGAAAGCCTGCGATCAGGCGAAGGGTGGTGGTTTTGCCGCAGCCGGAGGAGCCCAGCAGCGTCACAAACTCTTTGTCATGGATGTCGAGGTTCAGCCCATCCAGAATGCGCTGACCATCAAATTCCACCACGATATCCCGCAGTGAAACGATCACCGAGTTGTCCATTTTTTACAATATCCTCCTTATAACTCAGATACGAAAAAAGACAGGGCCCGTGCCCCATCCTTCTCCCGCATCAGGGTGACCCAGCCCTGCACAACATCCATGACGACCGTAATATTGCGCAGTTATTCTGCCCTGTCATGGCTTATCATAAACAATCCGGGGGCAAATGTCAATCACTCTGTCGAGGTTTGCCGAAACTTTACAGAGACCATAAAAAAATCCTGCGCCGCAGCGGTTTTTTCGCCGGGCGCAGGATGGATTTTTTTCGCCGTTCAGGCCGCTGTCAGCGCGTCGGCCGTCCGGGTCACGGCCTGCACGATGCTGCCGTCCACTGCATAGATGGAATCATCGCCTTCCACCATCAGGTAATCCCCATCGGTGCCGCTGGCATAGGTGAGGGTCTTTGTTCCGTCGGCCGTGGTCACCTGTACCACGGCCAACGGGGCATCAAAGCCGCAGGCCGCCGGGTCCGCGCCGTCGGCGGGGGTGATCTGGCCGGACACATAGCTGCTCAGGGCCGAGAGCATGCTCTGCACCTTGTCCTGATTCAGGTCCGTGTCGGCATCTCCGCCAAAGCGCCACACCGTCTCGTAGGAAGCCGAATCCGCTTCGTCTCCGTCCCCTGCCAGCTCGGAACCGGCAGTCAGCGAGACTTTTTCCCCGCTGGCCAGCGTATACGCCACCTGCTCCACCTCCGACGCGGCAAAGCCCGCCGGGCTGAAGCTGCCGAACAGCCCGGCCTTATCGCAGGCAAAGCAGGCCGTCTGGCTGGCATCCACGGTATACAGGGCGGTGTCTCCGTCCTTCTGCACATAGCGGTCGCCGGTGACGGTGTTGCTGCTGCCAAAGGTCAGGGTGGTGGTCTGCCCGGCCGCCGTGACCGTTACAGTCAACTCCGGCGCGTCAAAGCCGTAGTCCTCCCCGGCCTGCGCGTCCAGCTGCCGCTTTGCATGGAGGGACGAAAGCGCTGTGACCATGGTATTGCAGGCGCTCTCGTCCAGATGGTAGTCCGGGTCCTCCGCCAGCGTCCAGCTGCCGTCCGCATCGTCCAGCGTGAGGGTCTGCCCGTTGTAGGTGTAGGTGATGCGGCTCAGGTCAGCGGTAGAGAAAGAGCACAGCGGGATGGTACCATCGGCCGCCGCACTGGAAGCGGCTTCCTCTGCGGCAGTGCTGCGGTTCAGGGCCCAGAGCGCCAGCCCCAGCACTGCGATCACCGCCGCAAGCACCGCAAGGGTGCGTCGTTTTGCGTTCATGGCAGCCTCCTTATCGGCGGCGGCGCAGCAGCACCACCACGGCACCGGCTACGAGCACGGCGGCAGGCAGGACAAACACGAACACCAACCCCAGGGTCGTGGCCTGCGAAGCTGCCACCGTGATAGGCTCGGCTTCCAGCGCCTTGGTGTCGATGAGCAGGCCGCTGTCATCTCCGGCCAGCGAAACGGCGCAGCCCTGCAGGAAGGTGCGGTTGCCGGGAATGGACTGATACACCTGTTCGTTGTCCACATTCGGGCAGCCGATCCAGATCACTTCCGCCCCGGTGTTGTCGTTGCATGCCCAGGCGGCCAGTGTAAAGGGGCCGTCGGTGTCGCCGCTCTCCTTTTCGGTGGTTGCGGCGTTGTTGACGTCCTGCTTGCTGTAGGACTGCTCCGAGGTGTTGAGCAGGGGTTCCGCGGTCACATCCTCCGTCTCGGTCAGCACAAGACCCTGTGCCACCGAGAGCATCACATGGGTGTCCTTGTTCACGCCGTTCAGGGCCGCGCTCTCCTCCGTGGTGCCGTAATCCGGGAACAGGGAGTACGGGTAGCCGTACAGCGAATGGCCGGAATCACCTTCCACCACGATGCCCGGCTCCCGCGACAGGCCGAACTCTGCCATCAGGGCGTCCAGATTGGGGGTCTCGTCGTAGATGTTGGTGGTCAGCAGCATCTTGCCGCCCTCGTTCAGGTAGTTCTGCAGCATGGATGCCTCGTCCACCAGTCCGTCATCCGACGCAAGATCCGACGTGGGTGCGTTGATGATCAGCAGGCTGCAGTCCTCCGGGATCTCGCTGGTCAGCAGGTCCAGCGGCTGCAGGGTGATGTTCTGGGCGTTCAGCGCCTCGGTAAGGGAGCTGGTCAGGGCCTGTTCCCCATGGTTCGTGGTATAGTAGGCCACCCGGGCGTCGCCGCTGGTGAGTTTATAGATGGCGGCTGTGATCTGCTTCTCGCCGCCAAAGGTCACATTGGCACTGCCGGTGGTGTAATAGTCGGAGTAGTCATACTCGTACAGATCGGCGGCATCCAGCACCACGCTGTCCTCCCCGCTGGTCACGATCAGGCTTCCGGTGGATGCATTTTCGGCCCCGTACTGCGCCGCAAAGGTGGGGTAAAGGGTCGGGTCCTTCTGCTCCCAATGGATATGGCTGCTTTCGGCGGCGTAATGGTCCAATAGCTTCGTGATGATGGCATCTTCGCTGCCCGTCTCGCACAGATAATAAATGGTCACATCCTGCTGCAGGCTTTGTGCCAGCTGCACCGAGCTGTCGCCCAGGGTGTACATTTTGGCCTCCGAAAGGTCAAACTCCGTGTATTTGGACGGAAGTGCCCGCACCACCAGATTGACCAGCACCGCCAGCAGGATGGCAGCCGCCAGAATGGCGGTGGAGTACACCCCACTACGGAATACCTTGCCGTTGACCGGCCGGTTCTTTCTGTTTTTCATTGTTGTGCCCTCCCCTCAGTTCCAGCGGCGTTTTTCCAGTTCCTGCACGGTAAAGAACAGGAACAGCACCGTCACGGTGAGATAGTACACCAGTGTGGGGATGGAAAAGTTGCTGTTGGCGAATTCCTCAAAGGGAGCAAACAGGCACAGTGCGCTCAGCACGGCGCTGAAGCCCTCGGTCAGCCAGCTGCTGCGCAGCAGGAACAACACCGTGAGCGCCGCACAGCACCCGGCAAAGGTCAGGCACCCCAGCGTGAAGCTGCGGCTGCGCAGGCCCGCCACCACACTGAGCACCGCGGCCAGTGCGGTGAACAATGCCAGCGCCACGGCACTGCCGGTGGTGAACATCCTGCGCAGACTGGGCATCAGATAGGCCAGCAGCAGCGCCGCCGCTCCGGCCACCGCCGCAATGATCTGGTTTTCGGTCAGGCTGGACAGGAACACCCCGATGGCAATGGCGGCGCAGCCCAGCAGATAGTAGCACAGCAGCGCCGCAAAATTGGCCAGCGTACTGGCAGCGGTCGCCCCCAGCGCCCATAGGGTCAGGATCATGACTGCGTCCACCAGGCAGGGCAGCGCAAACACCACGCACAGGGCAAAGAACTTGCCCAGCACGATGCCCGGCACCGGCACCGGACTGGTGAGCAGGAGCTGGTCGGTGCGGGTGCGGCGTTCCTCTGCAAAGGAGCGCATGGTCAGCACCGGAAAATAGAACAGCAGCATAAAAATGGTGTTGTACAGCGTATAGTAGCCAAAATCCGGCAGGCCGTAGCCCAGGTTCAGCGCCACAAAATAGATGGCCGATGCCACCAGCAGAAAGGCGGTGAGCACATAGCCGATCATTCCATGGAAGCAGCTGCGGACTTCCCGTTTGAAAATTGCGAACATCGGTCATTCTCCTTTCGGTTCGGTTTCCGGTTCTTCCGGCACATCGGCGGTTTCCCCGGTCAGAGCCAGGAACACTTCCTCCAGGCTGCGGTTCTCCGCCGTCAGCTCCAGCACCGTGCACCCCGCCTCCGAAAGAGCGCGGGACACCTCGGCGCGGCGGTCGGTGGTGTCGGCAGTCTCCGCAGTAAAGGTCACCTCGCCGTCTGCTTCGCTGACCAGCTGCACCCCGGTAATACCCGGCACCGCTTCCACGACCGGCAGCACCGTATCGCTGCTGCCCAGCGCGGTAACACGCAGGCGGATGCCGGGGCTCAGCTTCTCACTCAGCTGCTCCGGAGTGCCCTCGGCCACTAACGCTCCCTTGGAGAGGATCAGCACCCGGCTGCACACCGCCTGCACCTCGCTGAGGATGTGGCTGGACAGGATGACTGTGTGGGTCTTGCCCAGTTCCCGGATCAGTTTACGGATGCCGATGACCTGCGCCGGGTCCAGGCCGACCGTGGGCTCATCCAGAATGATCAGCTGCGGGCTGCCCAGAAGAGCCTGCGCAATGCCCACGCGCTGGCGGTAGCCCTTGGACAGGCTGCGGATGAGCCGGGGCATCACCTGATCCAGCCCGGTGCGCCGGGCGGCCTGCTGCACCTGCTCGCGGCGCTGGGCTTTTTTGACCCCCTTGAGCTCGGCCGCAAAGTCCAGATATTCCTGCACGGTCATTTCCGGGTACAGCGGCGGCTGCTCCGGCAGGTAGCCCACACAGGCTTTGGCCTGCTGCGCCTGCTCCGGCAGGGAAAAGCCTGCCACCTTCACTTCCCCGCCGGTGGGGGCCAAGTAGCTGGTCAGGATGTTCATAATGGTGGATTTGCCCGCGCCGTTGGGGCCCAGCAGCCCATACACCTGCCCGTCCGCCACGGAAAAGGTCAGATCCCGGATGGCCGGATGGCTGCCGTAATTCTTGCTCAGATGCGATACTTCGACCACAGCAATACGCTCCTTCTCGGTTGATTGAATGCTGGTTTATTTTAGACGGAAATTGTGTTCAAATTGGGGCAAACCTGTGTGGAAAGCAAAAACAATTCCGCCCCGAAACGCAAAAAAGCGCCGCCTCCCGAAGGAGACGGCGCTGGAAAAGCCTGTAATTACTTATTACGGCCAAAGCGCTTGTTGAAGCGCTCAACACGTCCGCCGGTGTCGACCAGCTTCTGCTTGCCAGTGTAGAAGGGGTGGCACTTGGAGCAAACTTCGACGTGGATCTCGGGCTTGGTGGAACGAGTCTTGATGACGTTGCCGCATGCGCAGGTGATGGTGCAGTCAACGTAGTTCGGATGGATACCCTGTTTCATTCTTTTCACCTCATTTCTGGTTCTGACTTATTGGGGCCATATTTAATGTATGTGCCCATCACAACCTTCAATATCGGCTACCCCCTCGAGCGGCCTTGGAAACGATTGCCTTAATATTATATCACTCTGCGGAAAAATTGCAAGAGGATATTTTGACTTTTTTGCACTTTTTTCTGGAAAGTCCTTCTCTCCGCCCCGGAAAACGAACAAGCCCGGCAGAAAACTCTGCCGGGCCGTTTCTGATTCCTCCAGCCTCACCTGGGAATGGGCGTTCCGGCTCCCGCAGGACAGCTGCTTTCCGCAAAAGCAGCTGTCAGAGCCAGAGTTCCAGGACAAGGCTTATCTGCATCGCATCCGAAAGACACGATGAAACGAATTTACTGGACAAAGTAAATGCCGTCGGCACCCTCCACATCCGAGATGGCGACCATGAGCAGCTCGTCCTCATCCGTCCAGGTAAAGATGCAGGCGTAGCGCAGCTCCTCGCCGTTGTAGTCGAAGATGACGCCCACGCTGCCGTCGTCGAGATACTGGTAAGTGCCGTTCAGCGTACCGCCGCCCTGGATCATCTTTGCGCCGCCTGCGGCATCAAAGGCGAACTGCAGCGTACCGCCGTATGCCGCCAGAGACTCGTCCATCTCGGCCTGAGTCATCTCGCCGCCGTCGATGTAGCCGCCGGCAAACGACCAGACCGTGTTGCTCATGTCCGGCGTGTCTGCCTGCGGAAGCTCCCACAAAGAGTTTTCCTCTTCCAGCACAGCTGCCGTAGGGGCCGCATCCACAGAGATGGCCGGCGCGGCCAGCACCGGTGTCGAAAGCGAGGCCAGAAGTGCCACGCTGAGTGCAAGAGAAGTGATACGTTTCATAAAACTTTTCCTCCTTGTGCGATATTCGGAGAGCACATTTTGTCTGGTCCCAGTATACTCTTTTCTGCCCCTGCGGCGGGCAGTTTGACACGATTCGCCCCAAAACTGCGCTCAATCGACCCGGCTCACAGGGAAACGCGGAGGATGAATCTGCCGTCCTGCACCGAGAAATCCGAAAGCCCTTTATATTTTTCCACGATCGCGCAGATGCTGCGCACACCGATGCCGTGTCCTTCGGCGTGGGTCACCGGCAGGCCGTTTTCAAACTGTATCCCCTCAGGGCAGGGATTGACGAACTGCAAAAAGAGATGCTCATTCTTTTCCCGGGCAGTGACTTCAATGTATGCAGGGCCATTCTCCGCTTTCATCCTGCGGCAGGCCCGGAGCGCATTTTCCAGTGCATTGGAGAGCAGCACGCAGAGGTCTGTCTCGGCCACCGAGATAAGCTGCGGGATATGAGCCTGAATGTTGAGCGGCACACCGCAGCTCTCCGCCCGGCCTGCAAAGGACGAGAAGATGAGGTTCGCAGCCTCGTTCTCGCAGTAGGTCGTCACCTTGCTGGCCTCTATCTCGGAGCAGATGCTCTGGATGTACTCCTGCGCCTGCTCTCCCCTGCCGTTCTCGATGCAGGCGGAGATGTATTGCAGATGGTGGCGCAGGTCGTGGCGGTAGGCGCGGGTCTGCTGCTGGGAGGTGCGCAGGGCCTCGATCTCCCGCACCGCCTGGCCGACCTGCAATTTGAGGTTGTTCCGGGTCTGTTCCAGCTGGCTGCGGGTGCGCTCCTCTGCCGAGACCCGGAGGACAAAGACGATATACGCCACGCTGCACACGAAGGGCATGAATTCCACCGCCGCCTGATTGCCCTGGGCGAGAAGGTTGGTGTAGATACGGGTCACATAATCGAAAAGGTAGCCTGCCAGCGGCACTACGCCGAACAGAAGCTGCATCGAGCGCGGATACCGGGCAAAGCTGCGGGCCGCCGGGGCAACATAGCGCAGCAATACCGCCAGCAGCGGCAGCGTGACCACCATCTCGACGGCGGGCTGCAGCCAGTCGATGCCCGGTACCATCGCAATGACCAGCAGTGCCACCCAGCGCCGGAGCTGACAGCACAGATATGCCGCCAGCACCGAGATGGTGGGCCAGAGCCATTTTCCGCTGAGGACGCTGAGGATGATGGCAAGCGGCAGATGAGTGATAAGCGGATACGTCTCCTGCATCGCCGTCCAGCTATCCTTATAAGTAATAAGCGCCTGCATCAAGAGCATGGCTGCTGAGCCGACCGCCAATATGATGCAGTTCTTCTTCGTCCAGTGGATGTCGCAGAACGCCGCCGAGAGTGCGATGCCAAAGAGCGCCACGGCAACGCCGTTTGGTACAGTAAGAGCGTTCACTCCATGACCACCTGCTTTCGGTCAAAAATATAGCTCAGGTAGCGGTCTTTCGTTTCCGAATACTTCCCGTGGGGCAGCGGCACCACGGCTCCGTCCTGCATCGTGATGGAGCGGGCTGCGATGTTGGCGATATACTCCATATTGATAAGGAAGGAGCGGTGGGGACGGAGGAAATTCGGGTATTCCACGAGCTGGTCGCAGAGGTCGTCCAGCCGGCCCATGCTTTCCAGCACGACACCGTTGTTCAGGTGAAACGTGAGCGTCCGCCCCATCACCTCGCAGTAGACCAGCTCTTCCAGCTCCAGGCGGACGATGCCGCTCTTGCTCCGGAGGATGAGGCTGTGCTTCTGCTCCCTGGTGCAGGCCGCACAGGCCGAGTCCATCAGGCGGAAAAAGTCCTCTCTCCGGATGGGCTTGAGCTGGTAATACCATGCATCCACCGCGTAGGATTCCACCGCAAACTCCGTGCTTGAAGTAAGGAAGATGATCTTCACATTCGAGTCATATTCCCGTATCTCCCGGGCCGCAGCCATCCCGTTTTCGCCCGGCATCAGGACATCCAGCAGGATGATGTCGAAGCGCGTTCCCTTCTCCACCTCCGCCATCAGCTCGACCGGGCTTTGATAAGACGTATGGGCAAAGTCCTGCCCGCGGTCAGCAGCATATTCTTCCAGCAGAGCTTCCAGCCGTCTGGTCTCCTGGATCTCGTCGTCACAAAATGCGATCTTCAGCATGAGGGGATCTATCCATTCCCTTCTTTGTTTATTCTCTTCTATAGTATAGAGATTCTTGCTTTTTTCGTCAAGTTGTGATGGCAGTCCACCGGGCTGATTGCTTGCCGCCTGCGGGCGGCCGTGCTGATCCGCCAACGATCACTTTTGCACAGAAAACGAGCCTCCTGCATTGGAAAATCGATGCAGGAGGCTCGTTATTACCATATTATGAGGGAACCGTAATTTATAATTTCTCACCCGGAAATCAATGAAACATGCCACAGGAAAATGACGCAGAAAAATATTCTTTTCAACCCGCCTGCTGCCGCTTGTCCAGGCGCATCTTATCCGCGATCATCGCGATGAACTCCGAGTTGGTGGGCTTGCCGCGCAGATTGTGGATGGTGTAGCCGAAGTAGCTGTTCAGGGTATCCACATCGCCACGGTCCCATGCCACCTCGATGGCGTGGCGGATGGCCCGCTCTACCCGGCTGGCGGTGGTGCCGTTTTTCTTGGCGATCTCCGGGTAGAGACGCTTGGTGACGGCGTTGATGTACTCCGGCTCGTTCATGGTGAGCAGGATGGCATCCCGCAGGAACTGGTAGCCTTTGATGTGGGCAGGGACGCCGATCTGATGCAGAATGTCCGTGACCTTCAGCTCGTCGCTGTCCACGCTGGCCGTGATAAGCCGCTTCTGGTGGCCGTGGGCGACCTTGAGCACCCGGCTGGCAAGGACATTCTCGTCGAAGGGTTTGACAAAGTAGTAGGCGAAGCCCTCATCCAGCAGCTCCTGGACCATTTCCTCGCTCTGGAAGGCACCGGTGACGAAAAACGTGGTGTGCGTTTCGCCGGCGGCGACATATTTCTGCTTGACGGCCAGCGCATCCAGCCCGGGCATGAAGGCATCCAGCAAAACCACCTGCGGCCGCACCACAAGCATCTTCTGCAAAATCTGAAGGCCGTCTTTTTCCACGACGGTCACTTCTACGCCTTTTTGCTCCAGTGCCTCTCGGCAGGCTGCCGTAACATCCGCGCTGGTATCCGACATCAAAAATCTTACTTTATCCATCGTACTATCCTCCAATGTGTGCAGTTCCCTTTACAGTCTAGATTTTACCATAATTTACCATGGATTGCAACAGGAAATTTTTACATTTTCTGGAATTTTCACAAAAAATCTTCTTGTTCATTCTGCGGTCCGCGCTTCGGCACCGTTTTGAACGGCGTTTTTTGCCTGTTCGAGCATCGTCTGGGCGAAAATCCCGTAGCCTCGAGTGGGGTCATTGACCAGAACATGGGTCACAGCACCCACGAGGCGTCCATTTTGGAGGATGGGGCTTCCGCTCATGCCCTGCACGATGCCGCCGGTCGCAGACAGAAGCGAAGGGTCGGTCACCCGGATGACCAGATTCCGGCGGGGGTCGGCGTCGCTGACCCGCTCGATCTGGATGCGGTATGCGCGGGGCGTTTCCCCCTCGATGGTGGCCCATATCTCAGCGGGGCCGGTGACGACTTCCTGCGCGAACGCGATCTCCCGCAGCTGGCCCGAGAGGTGGGTGCGCGTCGTGCCGTAGACGCCGTTCTCGCCGTTGATGCGGATGGTGCCGATGGCGTGGGCGCTCAGGAAATGGCCCTTTAGCTCACCGGGGCTTCCGGCCGTTCCGGCACTGCAGCCGGTTATCTCGCAGGGAACGATCTCGCCGCTGCGCAGGGCGACGCTTTCGCCGGTGTCGCTGTCGCTGATGGGGTGGCCCAGTCCCGCAAATACGCCGAGCTCCTCGTCGGCGAAGGTCAGTGTACCCACACCGGCGGAGGAGTCCCGCACCCACATTCCGGCCCGCCACTGCCCGGCGGCGTCGTCCCACACTGGGGTCAGGGCAGTCAGCTTCTGCTCACCGCTGCGGATATACACGACCTCCACGGACTGCCCCTCGGCAGCGTCCAGCGCTTCCTTTACGGCGTCATTGCTCTCGGTGCGGGTCTGCCCGATGCAGATGACCCGGTCGCCGAGGCGAAGCCCGGCCTCCTTGGCGGGATTCGATGTCCCGCCGCCAGCCTGCCCGATCTCCGAAAATCCCACGATGAGCGCCCCTTCGGAGAACATCTTGACGCCGAACGGTGTACCGCAGACGGTCACTCTGGGCCGCTCTGTCACCACCGCCCGGATGGTCTTGATGGGGAGCCACCCGCCCAGCGTCAGCGTCGTCTGGTAGCTGCCCACCGCCCGGGTGCTGGCGACATTCCGGCTTCCATGGCCGCGCTGCGGCTCGACCCATGCAAAGCGGGGAAGATATAAGGCTTGCCCCGGCTCCAGATAGACCCGGTCCGGCAGACAGCTGTACAGCCAGCCCAAAGCTGCCGCAAGAGCCAGCAGCAGATATGCCGCCGCAAGCTTTGCCCGCTGCATTCTCTTCACGTCCATGGCCTCCCTCGCTGTTTTTGGGGTTATTATGCGGACGCAAAGAGGGAATTATCCTTCGGCAGTTGACTTTTGCGGCGAATCTTGCTACTATAAATAAAGTTTCCGTGCGGGAGTGGCGGAATGGCAGACGCGCTGGTTTTAGGCACCAGTTCCCCGTGAGTGAGGGTTCGACCCCCTTCTCCCGCACCAACCCACCTCCGGGCCCTTCCGTCCGGAGGTTCTGTTTTATCCCGGCGCCGTCCAAAGGAGGATCTCACGGTCTACACCATCGGTGAAATGGCAAAGATGCTGGGCGTTCCGGCATCCACCCTGCGCTACTATGACAAGGAAGGTCTGCTGCCCTTTGTGGCGCGGTCATCCGGCGGCATCCGCCAGTTCCGCGAAAGCGACATCGAGTGGCTGCGGGTGATCGGCTGCATGAAAAAAGCCGGTATGTCCATCAAGGACATCCGGCAGGAACTGAAGCAGCAGCCGGAGGGCTGAGCCCTTCTCAGTGCCAGAACACGATGCCCAGTACGGCAGAAAGCAGGATCATCCCAATGGGGGATGGTGCTTTCTGCCGTATTTTTTTGTACCCGCAGTGCACCAGCCCCAGCAGCACAAACACCGCAATGGCCCGGCCATCCGGTGCAAAGCCGCCCGCCGGGCCGGCCGTATAGCCGCCCAGCGTGGAAAGGCCCATCGTGACCGCCGTGGCCAGGATCATGGCCACCACACAGGGGCGCACCCCGTCCAGCACTGCCTGTACCCCGGCGTACCGGAGCACGCTGCGCAGCACCGCCGCCACCAGCAGGATGATGACAAAGGACGGCAGCACCACGCCCAGCGTAGCCACCAGTGCCCCCGGCAGCCCGGCCTGCGACGAACCGATGAAGGTGGCCATGTTCACGGCCAGCGGCCCCGGGGTGGACTCCGACACCGCAATAAAACTCAGGAATTCGCTCTCGGTGAGCCAGCCGTGGCCCAGCACCACCTCCCGCACCAGCGAGATCATGCCGTAACCGCCGCCAAAAGACAGGGTTCCGATCATCAAGAAGTTCCAGAACAGGGTCAGACAGATCATTTTGCACCCGCCTCCTTCCGCAGCTGCTGCACCCCGTACACCGCAAGGCCCGCCGCCCCGCTGAGCAGAATGTAGAAGATGGACGAGAAGGACACCGCCAGCACCGAGCAGCTCACCATGGCCAGCAGCACCGCCGCCAGGACCGCCCGGCTGAAGGCATCCTTTTTCAGGTTCTTCAGCATCTTAAGCCCCGCCGAGAGCACTAAGTAGACCACGCACACCTGAATGCCCCGGAACGCGCTGGACACCACCGACAGCTGCAAAAACTGGTCAAAGAACAGTGAGATGGCATAGATGACTGCGAAAGACGGCAGACACACCGCCAGCGTGGAAGCCGCTGCGCCGGGCACCCCCTCGAGCTTGTAGCCGATGTAAGTGGCACTGTTCACCGCCATGGGGCCGGGGGTAGATTCCGCAATGGCCACCATGTCCAAAAACTCTTCCCGGGTGACCCACTGCTTTTCTTCCACGAATTCATGTTCCAGCAGGGCCACCATGGCATAGCCGCCGCCAAAGGTAAACGCTCCAATTTTAAAAAAGGTCGCAAAAAGCGCCCGCGTTCTGGTCTGTTTCATGTCTGTCACCTCTCCGGTCCCCATTCTAACACAGCTCCCTGCAAAAGAAAAGAGCCCAGCGCAACGCAGCGGCGCAGGCTTGCATCCTGCGCGCGACTGTGGTATGCTTGATGCCAGAAAAAAGGGAGTCCGCGCAAAGCGGGCTGAGAGTGGGCTGCATCGCCCTGACCTGTGACCTGATTTGGATCATGCCAACGTAGGGAGATCATGTTCTGTGATTTTGTGCGGAGCTGCCCCCTGCCGGGCATCTCCGCATTTTTATTGTAAGGGAGTTTTACTGTATGAAAACCGCTTTGACCATTGCCGGCAGCGATTCCAGCGGCGGTGCCGGCATCCAGGCCGACATCAAGACCATGACTGCCAACGGCGTGTTTGCCATGAGCGCCATCACCGCCCTGACGGCCCAGAACACCACCGGCGTCACCGATATCTTTGAGACCACGCCCCGCTTTCTGGCAGAGCAGCTGGATGCCATCTTCACCGACATCTACCCGGATGCCGTCAAGATCGGAATGGTGAGCTCTGCCGAGCTCATCGACACCATTGCCGAAAAGCTGCACACCTACGAGGCAAAGCACATCGTGGTGGATCCTGTGATGGTGGCCACTTCCGGCTCCAAACTGCTGCGGGACGACGCTGTGCAGGCCCTGACCGCCAAGCTGCTGCCCATGGCCGAGGTGCTCACTCCCAACATCCCGGAGGCTGAGATCCTGTCCGGCATGACCATCTCCGACGCCGCCGGCATGGAGGCTGCCGCAAAGGCCATCAGCGAAAAGTATGGCTGCGCCGTGCTGTGCAAGGGCGGCCACCAGATCAACGACGCCGACGACCTGCTGTGGCGCAGCGGCACCGGCAAATGGTTCCACGGCAAACGCATCGCCAACCCCAATACCCACGGCACCGGCTGCACCCTGTCCAGCGCCATTGCCTCCAATCTGGCCAAAGGCTGCGATCTGGACACCTCGGTGGAGCGGGCCAAGGCCTACATTTCCGGCTGCCTGTCCGCCATGCTGGATCTGGGCCACGGCTCCGGCCCCATGGATCATATGTTTGCTCTGAAAGGAGAGTTTGTGGATGGCTGAGATGCCTTTTGTTTCCTCCCTGGTGCAGGAGGATCTGCCGGTGTGGCAGCAGTGCCTGGACACCGAATTCCTGCGCAGGATGGAGGACGGCACTCTGGACGAAGCCTGTTTCAAGGGTTACATCGTGGAGGACAGTCTTTACCTGCGGGAATACGCCAAGGTGTTTGCCTGGGGCATGACCAAGGCCCGCACCATGGAGACACTGCGCAATTACTACTCCCTGCTGGGCTTTGTGCAGGAGAGCGAGGATGTGACCCGTCTGCACTATCTGGAGCAGTTTGGCCTGTCGGAAGCCGACTTGCAGGCCTTGCCCCTGCGGCCGGAGAACCGCGCCTATGTGGACTGCATGATCAACGCCGCAAAAAACGGCGAGGGAGAGGCCGAATGCATCATGGCCTGCCTGCCCTGCATGCTGAGCTACGGCTGGATCTTCCAGAAAATGCTGGACCGCTCCCCTGCCGTGCGGGACACCCTCTACGGCCCGCTGGTGCAGGACTACGCCGGTCCCGGCTATGCGGACGCCTGCCGCGCCTGGGCCGCCTATGCGGAAAAGGTGTGCACCGGCCTGTCGCCGGAGCGCGCCGCCCGCTGCCGCGCCATCTTCCACGACTGCTCGGTGCATGAGCTGCATTTCTGGGAAATGTCGGCCAAGCCCCGCACGGATCTTTGATTTTTCTGCATTTACGGCTGCTGCGCCGCTCCGGGCACCCCGGGCGGGCGGCGGCCGTTTATTTTGCGGTTGCAATTTGCGGCATGGTTTTTTATAATAGAAGTAATTGTGCGGCGGCTGTAAGCCCTGCACCGGAAAGGACCTTTGCAACCATGATCTTTGTGCCCCTGCTGCATTACTTCAAGTGCAAGAACACCTACAGCGGCAACGAATACGGCCTGCGCTATCGGCTCACCCCGGGCAAGCGCAGCGTGCCGGACCCGGAGGGCGGCGAGGGTGCCGTGAAGGAGGAGAGCATCCTGACGGTGGACTACTGGCCGGACCCCTGGACGCTGGAAATGACCGACCCGGCCCTGCGCCGACAGGAAATTTTTCCGCTGACCGACGAGGGCCGCGCCGCCGCCGCAAGCTGTCTGGAGGACGCCTTCAACGCCGACCCGGGACGCTGGAAGAACTGCCCCGACATGATGGACTGCGACCCCTGGACGCCGCCCGCACCGGAACCCGAAGAAGAAGCAGAGACGAGGAACGCATGATCTACCGTTTGAAAGAACTCCAAGGCGATACCATCGCGGTGCCGCAGCTGGTATTTTCCAAGCTGGGCATCGCCGAAGAATACAACGTCCGGGTGGCTTTGTATGTACTGGCCACCGGCATCACCGACCCGGACAAGATCTGCGCAGACCTCAAGCTGCGCAGCCGCATCAGCGCCGAAAGTGCCCTGTCCTTCTGGGCCGGTGCCGGGCTGCTGGAACGCTACGAGGAAAACGCGGCCCCGGGTGCCGAGCCCAGTGCCCCCGCCCCCATGACCTGGGCCGAGATCGCCGCCGCCAGCCGCACCGACCCCATGATCTCCAGCCTCATCGACTGCGCCCAGACCGGCTTTGCCCGCCCGCTGACCCACCGCGAGATGGAAAAGCTGGTGAACCTGTATGTGCAGGAGGGTTTTGCGCCGGAGACCGTGATGCTGTGCGTGGCCTATGTGGCCAGCTGCGGCAAGCGCACCATGGCTGCCGTGGTGCATGAGCTGAAGGTCTGGCGCACCGAGGGCGTGGAGACCGGCGAGCAGGCCGACGCCCACCTCAAGCTGCTGGCCCTGCGCCGGAGCCGGGAGCAGTACGTCAGCGGCCTGCTGGGCATCTCCACCGACGAGCTCACCCTGGGCGGCCGCAAGGCCATTGCCCGCTGGTACGAGGTGTACGGCTACGATGACGCCATGGTACAGGAAGCTGCTGTGCAGGCAGGCCCCAAGCGGGACCTGTGGTACTGGAACAGCATCCTGAAAACCTGGAACGCCAAGGGCCTGCGCACCATCCACGACGTGCGCGGCCCGGTGGCCGATGCCGGAGCCAACCGGAACATCCGGGTGGACCGTGAAGCCCCCAGCGGCAACGATTTTCTGGGCAACAGCAGCCTTTCTGCGTCGCTCAACCGGCTCAAAAAGCGCTCCAACACATAACACGAGGTTACCCATATGCGTACCAAAAACGAACTGTATCAGGAAGCTTTGCGCACCGTAGCCGCCCGGCGGCAGATGGCCCGTGCCCGGGCCGAGGATGCCCGGGCCGAGGCAGAGGCCGCCGTGCCCGCCCTGC
>ONZZ01000929.1_pt1 | contig 21501 bp, 15 predicted proteins | sample 1671101 | NCBI WGS metagenome assembly ONZZ01 (sample SAMN06348122, study PRJEB24527) | human gut metagenome | biome: human gut; feature: ankylosing spondylitis patient; material: feces | host: Homo sapiens | place: China | collected 2015-10
TTCTGAAGTTATTCTACGGGCTTATGCTTGTAATGGTTAGCACAGCTTTCGTAAGTTGCGTTGACGACAATGATGATACCGAGGCTCCATACCTCGAAGTTTCGCCTACAACCTTGATTTTCGGCTTAGACGGTCAACCAGCCAACGGAAGCCAAGCTTCTTTTGACATTTCAACCAACCGTAGTTGGAAAGCTACAGTAAAGGATGACAAATCATGGGTTACTCTATCAAAATATGAAGGTGAAGGTTCTGCTACTATTCAGGTTAGCATTCCGGAAAACGTTAATGATGAAGCCAGCGTTGTTATTGAGATTTCAAATAAAGTGGGTGTGTTGATGTCAGAGACTGTTAAGATTAGCAGTGGAAGCGTAGAGCCATCTGTAGTAATCTATAACGACAATGTTGGTACAATTGAGCTTGATAAAACGAATTGGCCTTTTGTTGATAAATACGAAGGATGGAATAAAACAGGGGTCGGTTCAGAATCCGTTACTTATACAGGCGTAAATGCTTCAGTCCGTAATAGTGGATTAGCAAATACAGATGCTTATGCAGGTGCATCAGGACCTAACGTTGTATTTTTCGGCAAAACTCCTACAAACTTCAATGTTAATACGATCACGCTTACTTCCGAACAAAAGAATCTGCAATTGACATTTGGAGCCAGCCGTTCTGTGAACAATAACGGAACATACGACAACACCTTCGATGTTTCCAAATTTGAAGTTGCATTAAGTGCTGATGGTACGGCTTGGGTACCAATTACATATACTAAGAATAATGGCGATGCCGATTATCCTTATTGGGTTTTTGCAACAGCAAACTTCACATTAAAACAAGTTCCTGAAAACCTATATATCAGATTCACAGCTTTAGATGCTTCAGCTATTCGTTTAGATGATATCACTTTGGCAACAGGTGCTGGTGGTACTGAAATTGATTTTGGAACAGCAGGAGAACCTAAAGTAACAACAACAGATGCAAAAGCCATCACAGCTACCACTGCAACATTAGGTGGTTCAGTTGCTAATATTGAGATTTCTGAAGCCACCGAAGTTGGTGTACAGTATATTGAATTCAGTACTGGAACTGTAACAGATATTGATTGGACAAAAGCGACTAAAACAGCCGCATCGGTAAAAGAAAATCCTTGGACAGTAGCTGTTACTAATCTGACTAAAGACAATCAATATGCATTCCGTGCTTATGCAACAACTGCTTCTAGTACTATTTACGGTGAGCCTAAAACATTTGTCGCTATCGAGTCTACTGCAACTCCTATTTCTATAGCAGACTTAGTAACAAAAATGACAAGTACTTCCACAGCTGTAGATGAAAACTATGTAATTCAAGGTATTATTTGTGGTGACCCTGCAGGCAAGAACTACTCTTATGGTACTCTTTATCTGATGAGCAAAGGAGCTACCACAGCGGGTAATGCACTTTCTTTATATAACAACCAAATAGATGTAACTCAATATGCATTAGGTCAAGAGATCAAAGTAACATTACAAAAAGATGTAGCCAAAATATATAAACGTTATGATGTACCTCAAGTTGAAGGATTCAGCGCAGATAATATTGAGGTTATTTCTGCAAACAATGCCGTAACACCTGTAAAAGTCACTTTATCCCAACTAGCAGCATTTGTATGTATGCCTGTTACAGTTGAAAATGTCAATATTGCAACAGGAGGAGTGTGGAAAGATGCTGATGCTGGCAAAAATCACACATTCAATGTTGCAGGGACATCATTCACTGTCAATATAAACAAGAACGCAACTCCGTTCGATAATCAGCCATATGCAGCAACAACTGCATCAATGACGGGTATTGCTTCCATCTACCAAAGTGCAGGACAATTAGCACCTCGTAATCTTGAAGACGTGAGCGGATTCAAAGTCACTGAACCAACAATTGTTGAAGTAGATCCATCTTCATTAAGCTTCCTTTCAACTGGTGGTACTAAAACAATTACAGTTACCACTCCAAATCAAGGAGCAAATGTTATTACAGCTACAGGCTTAAGCGGTAACTTATCCTCATCCGTTGAAGGCAATGTTGTTACAGTTACTGCAATAGAGAATAACGGTGGAGCCGTTGAACAGACCCTGGTAATTGCTCTTGGAAATAGCAAAGTAAATGTAGTTGTAAAACAAGATGCTAAGGGAGCCGTAACAAAAGTATATGAAAAAGTAACATCGGCTCCTTCTGATTGGAGTGGGAAGTATTTGATTACATATACTAAGGAGGATGGAACGACAGTCAATGTTTTATCAGGAAAAGGCGCAGGTGATTATGCCGGATATGTAGATATTTTATCAGCCTATAATTCATCTAATGAAACTATAGCGGCAAATGATGAGACCAATCAATATGCATGTACTATAGCTAAGGTAGAAGGTAGTGAAGATCAATATACTATTCTACTTGGATCAACCTATTTGGGATTGACAAAAGATGGTAATAATTTACACTTCGATAGTTCTATAAAAGATGGATTCCAATGGAAATTTGATGGTACTAAAATTATTCCAGTAAAATACGCTGCCCGTAATTTACAATGGAATAATAATAACAATCAATATCGATTTGCTTGTTATAAAGGAACTCAAGTAGACGTAACCATCTACAGATTAACAGAATAATATCCTTCTAGAATAATGATATTCCAGTCTTGGTAGAAATGTTCTATCAAGACTGGATTGTCTTAAACCCATATAATAACTAATAATGCCACCCAATAAATACTATAGATTTATTTCTAAATCAATATGGTTAACTGCACTTATACTATTTATAGCTGCATGTAGCAATGATGACTCCAACGGTGGAGGCTCGTCACAGTCAGGTGATGCCTACTGGAAAATTTCCTCCACTGTAAAATCGGCATCCGGATCGTCTGCCATAATCATCACAGGTACTCCTGGGACAATATGGAATGCAGAAATCACTGAGGGCACAACATGGTGTTCTTTCAGTAGCAATGATCTGACCTTATCCTCTAAATCCGGAGAAATAAAAGACGGACTCAATGTTTTATACGTGTATTATAATAGCAATACAGGTAAAGAACAACGTGTAGCAAAAGTTTCACTCCAGTTTGCAGACCAAGAGGCGAAAGTCTTTGATTTAGTACAATTATCTGAATCACAGCAGAACTTGCCAGCTTTCAAACTGTGGGCTGAAGTTCCTGATTTCAAGGAAAATGCTAATTATCAGTATGTAACTCATTATGCTCTATTGAATAATAAAACAATACGTAATTATTCTATTTGTTTTGATAAAACAAAGAAAGCAGCTTTATGGGTAGCCTATCCGATACATAACGCATACCTCAAAGGTTCAGGAGAACGTACAGACCGTTGGGCCTTCGACCCTATCATTCCTCAAAGTTATCAGGCTGATTGTACATTAAGATCTTATGGAGGATCTTATGACCGTGGTCATCAGCTTCCATCAGCCGATCGCCTAGGAACAGACGAAATGAATGCTCAAACCTTCTATATGTCCAATATGACCCCACAGCTTAATCGTTTGAATCAGGATATGTGGGCTAAACTTGAAACAAAAGTTCGGGCAAATAACTGTTCTGATACCTTGTATGTAGTTACCGGCGCATATTTTGGGGCAGGTGCAACCACCACTACGGATGGAGCAAGGAATACAGTTCCGGTTCCTACGAACTACTTCAAAGTACTTCTGCGTACGAAGAGTGGAAAAACAGGAAAGAACATCAAAGATTGTTCAGACAGTGAACTGATATCAATAGGATTTTGGGTAGATCACAAATCGTATGGAAACATTGAACCTCCTAAGTCTATCTGTACTTCTGTAGCAGACATCGAAAAGATGACAGGATTTACCTTCTTCCCACAAGTATCCAACAGTGTAAAACAACAAAATAATCCCACTCAATGGGGGATTAACTAATAAGCTAGCTTATGAAAAAACTGTTATTAGTAACCGCGCTCTTTGCGCTGCTGATATCGTTCAGCTTTGCGCAGAAACCGTATAAGGTTGTATTTTACAATCTTGAGAACTTCTTCGATACAATCAATGATCCGGAAGTTCACGATGATGAATTTACTCCCGAAGGTCCTAAGAAGTGGAACTCAGCCAAGTACAATAAGAAGTTGGCTAACACAGAACGTGTATTCTTCGATATTGCAGCTATCAACAAGGATTATCCGGTAATTATCGGTGTATCGGAAGTAGAAAACCGCAGTGTACTGGAAGATATTATCGCAACCCGCAAACTGGCTCCGGCAAACTATCGGATTTCACATTTCGACTCTCCTGAAGCCCGCGGTGTAGACGTTGCTTTTCTGTATCGTCCCGATGTGTTTAAAATAGAAGGAGAAAAAGCTGTAAGAACAGTCATCCCTTCACTTCCGGACTTCAAGACCCGTGATATCCTGACGCTTTGGGGAACGATTGAAAACGAACCCTTCTTCTTTATGGTAGCACACTGGCCTTCACGCCTGGGAGGAAAAGAAGCTTCAGAATTTAAACGTATCGCTGTAGGCGAACAGATGCGCAGCATTGCAGACTCTGTAATGAAGGCCAATCCTAACACGAAAGTGGTTATGATGGGAGACTTCAATGATGATCCGACCGACAAAAGTATAGCACAAGGGTTAGGAGCCAAATTCAAACTGAAAGATTTGAAGGAAGGCGACTTCTTCGCTCCTTATGCCGATATGCTCAAAGCAGGATACGGAACACTAGCCTACGGAGATGCCTGGAATATCTTTGATAATATTGTAGTATCCGAGAATTTAGCAAAAGGATCGACAGGAAAGCTGAAATTGCAGCAAGCTCCCGGATCTAAATTCTATGGAAATATCTTCAAGCAACTTTACATGGTGCAGAAAGAAGGACAATACAAAGGATATCCATTGCGCACATACGTAGGTAATAACTTCCAGGGAGGTTACAGTGACCACTTCCCCGTATATATCTATATAGGTAAATAAAAAAATAAGTTTATATGAAAATCAAAACAATCCTATTCATGGTATTATCTTTGATGTCATTCACTGTTTTTGCACAAAACAATGGTGGAGTCAAAGGTAAAGTCGTTTCCCGTACGACACGTGCGGCCATAGACGGCGTAAAAGTGACATTAACCCCGGGAGATGTAACAACCAAGACTGATGCGTCGGGTAACTTCGTTATCGAAAACCTGGCAAAAGGAGAATACACTCTGTCTTTCGAAGCTGCAGAGTTCGAACCTTTAACTCTGGCTGTCCGTGTGGATAAGTTGATCAGAGATATCAATAACGTCATTTTGATCCCTGAAAACGTTGCTCCTACGATGGACGATGCTATCTTTGCCGAATTTGACACAGAAACGCTGGAGGATGCACAATCACTTCCCTCGTCTCTGTCCGCATCAAAAGACGTATTCAATAACATCGCTTCCTACAAATTCAGTGAAATGCGTTTCAATGTACGTGGTTATGATTCTCAATACTCCGACGTTTATATGAACGGTATTCAACTGAATGACGCAATGACAGGATATACTCCCTGGTCTTTGTGGAGCGGCTTGAATGATGCGACTCGTAATCAGGAAGTCACATCTGCACTGAACATGGGGGATATGGGCATCGGCGGTATCGCAGGTACAACAAATATCAATACCCGTCCTTCACAGATGCGCAAAGGCCTTCGCGCCAGCGTAGTTAACGGTAACTCCATGTACCGCTTCCGTGGTATGCTGACCTATGCATCCGGATTACAGGATAACGGCTGGTCTTATGCCTTCTCCGTATCAACCCGCCAAGGAGGAAACTCTTATGTAAACGGTGTGTACTACAATGCCTTCGGATATTTTGCCGCTGTAGAAAAGCAATTCAATTCACAACACCGCTTGGCATTAAGCATCCTGGGTGCTCCCACAGAACGTGGTGCACAACAAGCTTCTACTCAGGAAGTCTACGACTTAGTAGGCAACAACTACTACAATCCAAACTGGGGTTGGCTGAATGGAAAGCGTGTCAACGCACGTGTGCGCAGCTATCATGAACCTATTACGATGTTGAATTATACATTCGACATCAATGACCGTTCACAATTAAACGTTGCAACCTCTGTACGTTTCGGACAGAACGGTTACTCTGCGCTGACTTGGTACGGTGGTCCCGACCCACGTCCCGACTATTACCGTTATTTACCGAGTTTCTATAACAACACTTACGTCGGAGCACAACTGTATGAAGCATGGATAGGAAATACTAATAACATCCGCCACATCAACTGGGACAACTTGTATCATATCAACCAAAGCCAGGAAGAGAACCCGACCTATGGAGCCGGTCATCGTGCCATCAACATGATTGAAGAACGCCATGCCGATCAGATAGACTGGAATCTCTACACACAATTCTCTCATATCTTCCGTGACAATTCTAAAATTAACGGTGGATTGAACTTGCGTCGTAATCGCACAGAATATTATAGCGAAGTGAAAGATTTGCTGGGTGGTGATTACTGGGTAGACGTAGACAAGTTTGCCGAACGTGACATGGGTGGTATGAACCCAATCCTTTACCAGAACAACATGGAGTACTATGATAAGTACGGTCATGCCCAAGCTGTCAAGAAGGGTGATAAATACAGCTACGACTACTACGGAAATATTATCAACGCACGCGCCTGGGCACAATATAGCAGAAACTTCGGCAACTTTGGAGTCAATCTGGGTGGAGAACTCGGACATACTACTCTGTGGCGTCATGGTATTTGGAAAAAAGGGTTGTTCCTTGACAATTCTCAAGGAGACTCTAAGAAGCAGAATTACCTGACTTATAAACTGAAAGCCAACTTCAGCTATAAGTTCTCTGCTGCTCATTCTATTGATGCCAACATCATCTATATGCAGGATGCTCCTGCCTTCCAAGCTTCATTTGTTTCTCCCCGTACCCGCAACTCTGCGACTCCGGGTATTTCAAGCGAGAAGGTATTTGGTGTAGACGCCTCTTATAACTTGCGTTGGGGGGATGTTAAAGCACGTATCTCCGGATACTATACGAAGTTTATGGATCAGTCCAAAGTTCTCTCTTATTATGATGACGTAGAAGCTACCTTCTCCAACTTTGCAATGAGCGGTATCAACAAACGTCACTTCGGACTTGAAGCAGCAGCTTCTGTACCTATCTATGCAGGACTTTCTCTGAATGCAGCCATCAGCTGGGGACAATTCACTTATGACAATAACCCGGATTATGTACAGATTCAGGATAATAGTGGAGAAATCAAAAACCAGGGTAAAGTATACTGGAAGAACTTCCGTGTAGAAAGCACTCCGCAAACAGCACTGAACGTAGGCTTGTCTTACCGTGGTCCTAAAAACATATTTGCGTCATTAGATATGAACTATTATAATAATATGTACTTATCTATGAGTCCGCTCTATCGTACAGATGCCGTACTGACACCGGGAATGACTGAAGAAGATATCGCAACGTTACGTAATCAGGAGAAATTCAACTCTGCTTGCGTTTTAAATGCAAGTGTTGGTAAGAACTGGTACATTAACCGTGCCTATACTCTTGGTTTCAGCCTGGAGGTAAAGAACCTGCTCAACAACCAGAATATCAAGACCGGCGGTTATGAACAAGTTCGTCTGCTGAAGAACAAGGATGAAAGTTATCAAACTTACCAACCGTTTGATTCGAAATATTTCTATATGTTCGGTACAACCTATTACATGAACATTTATTTCCGTTTCTAAGGACATCATAAGTAAAAAGAACAGTTATGAACAAAATATTTAAATTATTTATGCTTGCGGTAGTAGTGCTCGGTTTCAGTAGCTGCTACAACGAATTTGAAGAGCCTGCTCCAGCCAAAGTCTGGACAAAAGAAGACTTCTCAAATAGCAAACTAATCTCCATCAAGGACTTTAAGCAACTTTTCTATAAAGAATACGGAAACGGTGCAGCCAGTCTGGGAAAAACTCTGGAAATCACAGAAGACTATGTCATCAGCGGAAAAGTCATCTCAAGCGACCAAGCCGGTAATGTATACAAATCAGTATACATCTATGATGAATCATCCAAATCAGCCATTGAACTGAAATTGATGGTTAGCAACTATGTTTATTTTCATGTAGGGCAGACTCTCTTTGTTAAAACCAAAGGTCTGGCTATCGGTAGCTATCGTTATATGTTAAGTGTAGGTGGAATGCCGACAGCAGAAGACATTTCCAAAGGTTATGCAAACCGTAATCTCGAGAATACCTTATTTGTAGATCAACATGTATTCAAAGGTGAACTCGGCAGTCTGACAGAAGACGACATATTGGTTATCAATGAAAATAATTATAAAACAGAATTGAATGATGATGCATTAGGACGTTTGGTACGTTTCGAAGGACTGACTTACAAAGAAGGCACATACGACGGCGACAAGTATCCTCAATATCTGGAAACAACTTACCCGAACGGTTCAACCACCGCTGTATATGAAAACAAATATTATGCAGAAGAAGGATTGACTCCAACCTATGCTTACAGCTATGGAGGTAATCGCTATTATGGTTCTTCCTGGTTTGCTTATGACAATGCGACATCTACAGGTGGCAACTATATCCTGCGTGTCAGCGGATATTCAAACTTCGCACTTCAGCCTCTGCCTGCAGATGGTGCCAAAGGTAATATCACCGCTATTTATACCAAATATTCTTCTAAAAGTGGAGGATATATTAAATATCAGTTATTGGTTAATAGCATGAACGATATTGATTTCTAAATAACTTCATTAAAAAAGGCATCTGTTTCTCAGATGCCTTTTTTAGATAATAACTCAGCACACCCTTCTGCAATAGTCAATATCATCTCTTTTCCCTTTTTCCGAGGAATACGAATGCTCTCTCCAACAATCAGCATATCTTCTATAGTAGGATTACCATGATTATTAACAGAGGTAGCATGTTCTCCATTATATCCGTTATTGCATCGGGTCAAGTCATAAGCCGGAGCTAACGCCCAGTTCCCCTCTTTATAAATGAAACTAAAGTTTTTGGCATGGTCATCTTTATTATCCGTTAAGACATTGAAGACCATACGCCGGAACATTTCATCTACCTGTTTAGGGTCTTGGGTAAGATAACCAACCAAGTGCAGTAAAGTCTTATAATCCAATCTGGGTTGCATAATAGATTCATTAAGTAGTGCCCCTGCCGTAGCAATATGATACCTAATACCATTTTCAATATCAAAACGTTTGGTAGCAAAATACTTTCCGTCCATCAATTTAAAGTCCGGTACTGTTATGCCACATTTACGAGCGACTTCATTATAACGATACTCCATCGCTCCCATATCTTTCAGATCATATGTATGCCTGAACTTCACCAACCAAGCTCCTTCTGTATCGTGAAGTAAACATTTAGGGCGGCATCCACCTGAGTTGCCACTATTAAAGTAAAGTACCTCTTCATCCTCATACGATTTCTCTGACAGTATGTCCAATGCCATTTGCTGAAGGCAATCCAGTGTCGGAAGAGATTTTTCTTCGCCAATGTATGTCTCCGGTATATAACAAAGAGCTCCCATCCCTGATGTTCCGACTATACTCAACCGTTGCAAGGGAGTTAGCTCGCTATCATTCACCCCTTGTTTTTTGAGTAAACGATGAAGTAAATAACGCCCATATCCATCAGGGAGACTGTCTTCAAAAATACCAAAGTTTCCCCAAAAAGGTTGTGGTTTAGCAATAAACAAATCAGGTTTTAAAGGCAAGTCAAGCGGAGAGATAGAAAACCCATTAGCCAACCACTCTCTATCATACTGAAATGCGCATAGCCGATTATCAGGTGTCATACTGAGAGTTCCAACACTTCTACTATGATAGGTTACTATCAGTTTATTTACTGATTTCATTACGCCCCTTCTTTCTGTTTTTATTCTTATTAATCATTTCCAACTCCTCCATTGTACTAAACAGCGGTTCAGATAAAAGTTCCTTGATAGCTTTAGAGTAACCCAGTGCTTTTGCTAATGCCACATAGGATGCCAATGAAATAGTATGCTTTTGTTCGAACTTGGCAATAGTAGGCGTCGGAACTCCGCTAAGTTCGGTAAGAGCTTCTCGGGAAAGTCCTTTCTCAAGCCTGCGTTTCTGCAGATTCTGAGCCAGAATTGCCAGCAACTCTTCGGGTCTCTCTACATCAAAATTATAAAATAAAGGCATACAATTGTATTCAATTAATTAAAAAACAGTACTATTCAGATACTATTATATCTAAATACAAAGATAGCTTCTTTATTCAAAAAAACAAAATATAAGCCAGTTCCATTGAATGTATTCGGCAACAAAAAAGATGCCCCCCTTTTCTACAAATAGAAGAACAGAAGCAACACAAGATTTACCCCGATCACCGTCCCGAATCCTCCCAAAATCCAGGGACGTAACTTACTACCTTTCCCTGCAAAAAACAAAGCATAAAACATATTCACCAGAATATTACTGATAATAGCCTGCATACTGCAAGCCACAACAACCAGTACAGCTACGCTCCCTGTATTCTGCAAAAGGTTCAAGATAAAAGGAGTAATGTCACTAAGTCCGGATACAAAAGAAAGCAGATTCAATCCGCCTGTACCCGCATAAACCAAAGTATAGTGCGTCAGCACTGTAAACACAACGAAGAGAGTGGCAAAAATCAGAGCAACTTTAAATTCGAGCGGGTTACTGCTGTCCTCATCTTCCGACTCATCGGCCATATCCTTGGAGCGTCGATGACGGGAATGGATAAACCACGCAACAACTGCAGCTACCACAGACATAATCAAAAGATAAGGATAGATAGATGTAAATATCTCCCTGCTAAAGATCAGAATCAATATCATAAAACGCAGAAACATCATGCTGACCGCAAGCAACATAGCAGCTACATATTCGTTCGCCTCCTGCTCGGAAGCCTTTCTGCTTTTACGGGCCAATACCGAAATTGTGGCAGTACTACTATACAATCCACCGATAATGCCGGAAACCAATACTCCCGATTCATGAAACACATAGCGTTTCAGCAAGTAAGACAAATATGAGATACCGGAGACAACAACCGTCGCCAGCCAAATAGAATAAGGAGTGAGATTAATATCCGGAATCAGGTTCTTGTGCGGTAACATAGGCAATATGATACCACTGATAGCCAAGAACTTTGCCAGCGTAATCATCTCATCGTTCTTCATCCGCTGGGCAAACTCCGTAAAGGTGTGTTTAAGCTCTGTCAATAAAAGCACCGTCACAATCACCATCACATAAAACCAGGAAGGCTGGGTAGACACAATAGGAGCCAGACAATAAGTAATCAGCGCAATAATAATGGTCGTTACACCAAAGACATGGAATAGAGACTGCTTGACGTAATAGTTCAAGCCCAGCAATAAACCGAGTACAGCGCCACCACCCATAAACAGACGCATATCCGTAGGATCGAGTATATAAAGCAAATAGCCTAGAATACCAATGAAAGTAAATGTACGGTCAGTCCCGAAGAGAGTTGTTTCCCCTTCACGCTTCAGACTGATCCGTCGTTGCGACAGTCCGATAAGTAAAGAAAATAAAGTAACCAGAACGAAAGTTATCAGTTCCCTCGGTAGATAATTGTACAACTGTTCCATATACTGCTCTTTTAGTACTAAGAACAAATATACAGCTTATTTGTTAACATTCACCACATTTTATACGGTTTTTTCATCAGGTGAGAGTTATAGTAGCGTACATCCCCGGTCACTTCTTCGCCAATAAACCCGGGCTTGACAAACGCCTCATCTTCTGTGCCCAGCTCTACTTCAGCTACAATAAGTCCTTCATTCTCACCGTAGAACTCGTCAACCTCGAAGATATGATTGCCACTACGTACCAGATAACGGGTCTTATCAATCATTCCCGGTTCGCAAAGTTTCATCAGTTCTTCCGCTTCGGACAAGGGAAGTTCCTTTTCCCACTCATAGCGACTGGTACCCGATTCGTTGGAAGCACCTTTGATAGTGAGATAACCTTTATCGTCACGAATACGAACCCGCACCGTCCGACCACGGGCGCTGCAAATATATCCTTGCATAATCCGGCTCTGCGCAAAAGCAAAGGATTTAAAATCACCGGAAACTAAAAATTTACGTTCTATTTCTTGTGCCATAGCACAAAGATAATTAAAAATCAAAATCTCGTCATAAACTCAATAACGATTTTATCACGCTCCGATTCTTTGGGAACTCCGGACTTCTGATAGAAATACTTCTCAAAGTTGAGACGAAGATCAGCAATAAAGGCTTTGGAAAGGCTCAGCGTGATGCCGCCTGTCACACGATGACGGGCATAGTCGTTTATCTTCAAAACACCTGTCTCACTGTCCGCCAGCCCATTACTGTGGTCAGTCATCATATCATAACGGGCCAGAAAAGAAATCTTATTGAATACCTTCTTCAACGGCAAATCATAATTCACAAAACTATTGACCGCATGAACGTCCTTAAACGCTTCGTGCCCATACATTTTATATAAATATTCCGCTTCGATATGAAAACGATTATTCTGATAGTAGATACCGGCATCATACATATTAATACGGGTATGTTCCGGCTTTATCATTTGAGTGCTCAAAGTGAGATTCCAATTTTTATTAGGCAGCAACTGTGCTTTTATCGAATAATTCAAGGTCTTATGCCATTCCTTCTGATTAGTCAGCCCGGAGCCGTTAAACAATCCACCTTCAAGGATGAAAGGGAAACCTTCTTTTTGTGTATAACAACCGGTGAAACCGACATCACGCACATTGCCCACCTGCTTGGCTATAAACGAACGATTGGCAAAATACTGCTGATGGGGAGAACGATGGGCGTCAATCGTGAAAGGTACACGCATCTGACCAATCGTAAAATTCAGGTCCTTGACAGGAAACACACGGGCATACGCATCAAGCATCTTGATGGACCCCTCATCGGACAAATCGATCTCCGCTTTATAGGCTACAATCGGATGTACATTTCCCGAAACACTGAAGCGGGCATTCCGCACTTCAAAACGGCTTTCGTTGGTTTCTGTCTGGAACTCATATTTTCCCCGGATCGTTCCATGAATTTCAGGCAAATAATCTTTCAGTTCCATGATCTGCTTATCCAGCTGTTTGCCATCCCCGGCATCTTCTTTAGCCTGTCCGCAGGCTGCTGTCGCCATCAAAAGCAGGGCGACGGTTGTTGTAATTCTACTCATTCAGTTGTTTGCTACTTAATTCGCGGCAAAGGTACAATGAGCAGGATACGGAGAGATTACAAAAGAGATACGGTGAAATTACAGAAAGGTTACAATACTGTTACACGGATAACAAAGGGGGTACAAAAAAAGAATTCACCACGGACTACCCTCGTCAGCATGGATATTCACCGTCGACAATCAACGTGTCCCCGTCCATGCAAAACTGTGTAACCTGTGGTGAATCAATCAACCGAAAAAGGAATATGCGATCAGCATAATCAGCGCCAAAATAATGAGTGAAACAAATACTATCTTGACTACCCGCTGGGCCTGCTCCTCCTCTTTCTTACTATGTGCTACTTTTCTCTTACTTTTACCCATAATGTCAGCTTTAAAGTTCAACGCTAACAAAGTAAAAACAAATCTTTTAACTTTCCAAAAATAACACTCGCTAATTTTTGTTTTTATGATTCCTGCGATGAAAATTCCATCAGATAGGCTTTGATGAATTCCTCGATTTTACCATCCATCACTCCGTTTACATCCGAAGTCTGATAGTTGGTACGATGGTCTTTCACGCGGCGGTCATCGAATACATAGCTGCGAATCTGCGATCCCCATTCGATTTTCTTCTTACCGGCTTCCACTTTCGCCTGTTCTGCCATGCGGTGCTGCAATTCTTTATCGTATAAGATAGAGCGCAACTGGCGCATTGCATTCTCACGGTTCTTCGGCTGGTCACGAGTTTCGGTATTCTCGATAAGGATTTCCTCTTCTTCTCCCGTATAAGGGTCTTTGTACTGATAGCGCAGACGAACGCCGGATTCTACCTTATTAACGTTCTGACCACCGGCACCACCGCTTCGGAATGTATCCCATGAAATGCAGGCAGGCAGAATATTCACTTCGATACTGTCGTCCACCAACGGAGTGACGAACACGGAAGCAAACGATGTCATGCGCTTGCCTTGCGCATTGTACGGAGAAACACGCACCAGACGGTGAACACCGTTCTCTCCTTTCAGATAACCATAAGCGAAATCTCCCTCAATATTGATGGTACAGGTTTTGATTCCTGCCTCATCCCCTTCCTGAAGGTTGGCGATAGTAGCCTTGTAACCGTTCGTTTCAGCATAGCGCAGATACATACGCATCAACATAGATGCCCAGTCCTGACTTTCCGTACCACCCGCACCGGAGTTGATTTTCAACACACAGGCCATCTGGTCGGCTTCATCACGCAGCATATTCTTGAGTTCGAGTGCTTCTACCGCTTCACTGGCTTTCGCATAAGCCGTGTCCACATCTCCCTCAGTCACTAATTCTTCTTTATAAAAATCGAACGACAGTTCCAGTTCGTCCGCCAGTGTCTTGACTTCATTATAGCCGTCAATCCACTTTTGCAAATCTTTCACCAGTTTCATCTGGGCTTCCGCTTTCTTCTGGTCATCCCAGAATCCCGGCGCCTGCGTTCTTAGTTGCTCTTCTTCGACTTGAATTTTCTTCCCGTCGATGTCAAAGATACCTCCTCAGCGCATCAGTGCGCTCTTTCACGTCTTTAAGTTGTTCAATAGTAATCATGTGATTTACAATTTTATCATTTACAATTTACAAATTTCTCTTTTCGGTGCAAAGGTAAGAAAAATTCCGCTACCTTTGTTTCTGTCACTAAAATGTTGTCACAATATGAACAAACTCCTGAAACTTTCATGCTTATCGCTCTTCCTTGCATTAGTGATGAGCAGTTGTAGCTCACAAAAGAAGTATAGCTACGAGACAGTGCCCAATGACCCGCTGAAAGCCCGCATCTACACACTGGACAACGGATTAAAAGTTTACCTCACTGTAAACAAGGAAACTCCCCGCATTCAGACATTCATCGCCGTGCGGGTGGGCGGAAAGAACGACCCGGCAGAAACGACCGGACTGGCACACTACTTTGAACACCTGATGTTTAAAGGTACCGACAAGTATGGCACACAGGATTATGCTGCCGAAAAACCGCTATTGGACCAAATTGAACAGCAATTTGAGATATACCGCCAGACGACGGACGAAGCAGAGCGCAAAGCGATCTACCACACCATCGACAGCCTCTCTTACGAAGCATCCAAATACGCCATTCCCAACGAATATGACAAGCTGATGGCTGCTATCGGTTCTTCCGGCAGCAACGCCTACACATGGTATGACCAGACTGTCTATCAGGAAGATATCCCCTCCAATCAGATAGAGAACTGGGCAAAGATTCAGGCAGACCGCTTCGAGAATAATGTCATCCGCGGTTTCCATACGGAACTGGAAGCTGTATACGAAGAAAAAAACATGTCTCTGACCCGGGACAACAGCAAAGTGCAGGAGGCGATCTTCTCCTCTCTCTTCCCCAAGCATCCTTATGGAACACAAACCGTATTGGGTACACAGGAGAATCTGAAGAACCCTTCCATCACCAATATCAAGAATTACTATAAACAATGGTACGTTCCCAATAATATGGCGATCTGTATGTCCGGAGATTTAGACCCAGATGAAACCATTGCCTTGATAGATAAATACTTCGGAGGCTTGAAGCCGAATCCGGAACTTCCCAAACTGAATCTGCCGAAAGAAGATCCGATCACCGCACCTGTAGTTAAAGAGGTATTAGGTCCTGATGCGGAAAGCGTTGCACTGGCATGGAGATTCCCCGGATTGGCCAGCAAGGATTTCGAGGTTCTGCAAGTTGTTTCGCAAGTATTATACAATGGAAAGGCAGGACTCATCGACCTTGATCTGAACCAGCAGCAGAAGGTGCTGAACAGCTACGGTTACCCGATGGGACTGGCAGATTACTCAGCCTTCATATTGGGCGGACTTCCCAAACAGGGACAAACGCTGGAAGAAGTCAAGGACCTCTTGCTGAACGAGATCAAGAAACTTCGTGCCGGAGAGTTCGATGAGAAGATGCTGCAAGCCAATATCAACAACTTCAAGCTCTACGAACTCCAGAGCATGGAAAGCAATGAAGGACGCGCTGACATATTCGTCAACTCATTCATTAACGGAACAAACTGGGAGGACGAAGTGACTGCCATTGACCGTATGGCTAAACTGACCAAAGAGGATATCGTGGCCTTTGCCGACAAATATCTGAAAGAAGATAATTATGCCGTTATCTACAAGAAACAAGGCAAAGACCCGAACGAGAAGAAGATGACGAAGCCGGAGATTACTCCCATCGTATCCAACCGGGATGTGACAAGTCCTTTCCTTACCTCCATACAGGAGAGTGCAGTGAAGCCCGTCGAACCCGTATTCCTCGACTTCAAGAAAGATATGAGCCAGCTGACAGCGAAATCCGACATTCCGGTACTTTATAAGCAGAATGTCACCAACGATCTCTTCCAGCTGATCTACGTATTCGATATGGGTAACAACAACGATAAGGCTTTGGGAACAGCTTTCGACTACCTCGAATATCTGGGCACTTCCGACATGACACCGGAAGAACTGAAAAGCGAGTTCTATCGTCTGGCCTGTACTTTCTACGTTTCTCCGGGCAACGAACGCACCTACGTGGTTCTTTCCGGTCTGAATGAGAATATGCCGGCTGCCATGCAACTATTCGAGAAGTTACTGGCAGACGCACAAGTAAACAAGGAAGCTTACGACAATCTGGTCGGAGATATACTGAAAGCCCGTGCAGATGCCAAACTGAATCAAGGACAGAACTTCTCCCGCCTGATGAATTATGCGATGTACGGCCCGAAGTCTCCTGCCACCAATTTACTGACGGAAGCAGAGCTCGCCAGCATGAATCCACAGGAACTGGTTGACCGGATTCACAATCAGAACAACTACAAACATCGTATCCTGTATTATGGCCCTAGCAGCAGCAAAGACCTGCTGGCTACCATCGAACAATACCACCAGGTACCGGCTACTCTGAAAGATATTCCTGCAGGAAACGAATACTCTTATCTTGAAACTCCGGCGACCAAAGTGCTGGTAGCTCCTTACGAAGCCAAACAGATTTATATGGCGCAAATTTCCAATCTTGATAAGAAATACGATCCGGCTATAGAACCTACCCGCGAATTATATAACGAATATTTCGGCGGAGGCATGAACTCCATCGTCTTCCAGGAAATGCGTGAAACCCGCGGACTGGCTTATTCCGCATGGGCAGGTATAATGCCGCCAAGCTATCTGAAGTATCCATATACGATACGTACCCAGATTGCAACTCAAAATGACAAGATGATTGATGCCGTCAATACGTTCAACGATATTATCAACAATATGCCGGAATCCGAAGCAGCCTTCAAATTGGCAAAAGAAGGATTAATCAACCGCATGCGTACCGACCGCATCATCAAAAGCGATATTATCTGGACTTATATCAATGCACAGGATTTGGGACAAAGCGTAGATCCGCGCATCAAACTCTATAATGACGTGCAGACTATGACATTGAAAGATATCGTTGATTTCCAAAAGGAATGGGTGAAAGGACGCACGTATGTGTATTGCATCTTGGGAGACAAGAAAGACCTTGACATGAATAAGCTGAAAGCGGTAGGTCCTATCGAAGAACTCACTCAGGAACAAATCTTCGGTTACTAAAACCAAGCGATACAGAAAAAACAAAGAGGTTGTGTCAAAACGCTGGCACAACCTTTTTTTATGCACAAAGCCCAGACTTTCACAAGCCCGGGCTTTGTTATTACCCAAAGTTTTCGTATCTTTAGGCATAAAGTTTTTCGTTATGGCAAAGTTACATTTTCGTCCTTACATTCCCAACCAAACAGTTCTTTTTCCCGGAAGAATTGATGAAAACATAGCAGCGAACGATCCGGTTCGCATAGTTAATACTGTTGTTGATAATCTCAATCTTGACAATTTCAAGAAGCTTTATAAAGCAACTGGTCGTTGTCCTTATCATCCTAAAATGATGCTTAAGGTGATTATCTACGCCTACATGAACAATATCTATTCGTGCCGCAAAATAGAGAAGCTTCTCCTGGAGCAGGTGGATGAAGTCATAGCCCAAGAGAACTCCATGAAAGATACACCCGTAGAGTTCACTCCCGCCATGCTCTCAGATATAGTGAATGAACTTAAAGAGGTGCTGGAACACCAGCCTGTAACAAAGGACAAGGAACAAAAGAAGGTCATCCGGGAAAAGAAGAAACAGGTCCGGGAACTTGAGGAGTACCGTGACAAGTTGATAGAATACAACAACCATCTTGATACTCTTGGAGAACGCAACTCCTACTCCAAGACCGATCCTGATGCCACCTTCATGCGCATGAAAGAAGACGCCATGAGAAACGGACAGACCAAACCCGGATATAATCTGCAAATAGGTACCGAGAACCAATTCCTCATAGACTTCCGACTGTTTCCCAACCCAACCGATACACTGACCTTCATACCTTTCTTCCACTCCTTTGAGCAACGCTATAACCGCTTACCAACTGTCGGTGTGGCAGACTCCGGTTACGGCTCGGAAGAAAATTATTGGTTCATGCAAGATAATGGGATAGAAGCCTTTGTCAAGTACAACTACTTCCATAAAGAACAGCGTCCCCGTTATACCCCCAATCCATTCCATGCGGAGAGTCTCCATTACAATGCGGGGGAGGACTATTACGTTTGTCCTATGGGGCAGCACATGAACCGTATAGGAACTAGACGTGACAAAACAGCAAGTGGATACATCACCGAAAGTGCCCGGTATAAAGCACAAAGATGTGAAGGGTGTCCTTTGTGTGGCAGTTGCTTTAAAGCTCGGGGGAACCGTATGATAGAAGTCAACCACCGGTTAAACCAATACAAACGGCAGGCACGGGAAAGGTTACTCTCGGAAGAAGGCATCAGGCATAGGGGAAGGCGATGTATAGAACCGGAAGCAGTTTTTGGACAAATGAAACACAACATGGCATACAAAAGGTTCCGGCATGTGGGAGAAGACAAGGTTACAATGGACTTTGCCTTCTTTGCTATAGCTTTTAATATCAAAAAGATGTGTACAAAACTACTAAAAGCAGGAAAGAGAAGGAGTGCACACACTATATTTATCTTTATCAGACCACGTGTGACTCAAAATACGACGAATATTAAGCCTTATTACCTAATTACTGAAAAAATAGTCGCATAGACAAAAAAAGAGGAATGACTATTTTATATTAAAAAAAGAAGGGGATGTGCCTTAGTTTTGACACAGCCCCTTTGTCGTTTATCGTTACTACCGACTTTTTAGTCAGCGTCTTATCCCTGAGTATTTTCCATTATTCTTCGTACATCTTCTCAATCAGTTCTTTGTAGTTTTCAGAAACCACTGAGCGTTTCAACTTCAATGTATTAGTCAATTCTCCACGCTCCATGCTGAAAGGTTCAGGAAGTAATGTGAAACGTTTGATCTGTTCATAATGCGCAAATTGCTGTTGCAAGGTCTCTATTCGTGCACGGAACAGACCGACAATCTTTGGATGCTGCAACAGTTCGGCCATATCTTTGTATTCGATTCCTTTCTCCTTCGCATAGTCCTTGACAAACCCGTACACCGGAACGATCAAGGCAGAAACAAACTTCCGCTGATCTGCGATAATAGCGATTTGGTCAATATAACGGTCTATCACCAGTTTGGTTTCCAATGCTTGCGGAGCAATATATTTACCATTCGATGTCTTAAACAAATCCTTAATGCGCTCTGTCAGGAATAACTGCCCATTCTTGAAATAACCGGCATCGCCTGTATGGAACCAGCCGTCAGCATCGATAGCAGCGGCAGTAGCCTCCGCCTTTTTATAATATCCTTTGGTTATACTTTTTCCACGGAGCAGGATTTCATTGTCTTCGCCTATCTTCACTTCCAGTCCCGGCAATACCACACCTACCGAACCGATATCATAACCTACCGGCAAAGTACATGATACCGTAGCCGTAGACTCTGTCAGTCCATAGCCGACCACCATGTTGATTCCTACCGAATGAACAAATTCATTGATTTCATCGGGCACGGCTGCACCGGCTGTCGGGAAGAAATTTCCATTCTCAATACCGATCGTCTTCTTCAGCAAAGAATAAATAGTCTTCTCATAGAACTTATATTTCAGTTGATTCATCACCGGAGGGGTCTTTCCCAACCGGAGATAATCCAGATTATGGATTCTGCCGACTTTGATGGCATCCAGCATCAGCGCCTTCTTCAATCCTGTCGTTTCATTGATCTTCTCCTGTACACCGGCATATACCTTTTCCCAGAAACGGGGTACGCTGCACATCAGTGTCGGGCGGATTTCTTTAATGGTTGTCTGGATATCTGCCGGACGAAGGTTGATGCAGATCTGTACTCCTTTATGAATACAAAGATAGCACCATGCCTTCTCGAATACGTGTGTCAACGGAAGGAAGTTCATAGAAACGTCCTTGTCGGTCATTGTCGTCAGACGCTCGTCATGCGTATGGAACTGCTCCAGATAGCACGAATGATGCAACATTACTCCCTTCGGCTCTCCCGTCGTACCAGAAGTATAAAGGATGTTAGCCAGATCATCGTAAGAAGCACGTGCGGTACGTTCTTCCACCACCTCATTATGCGGCAATCCTTCGCCCATTGCCATAAACTCATCAAAATAGATGGAAGAGACATCACGCGGGTCTTTTACTACCGAACGATCGAAAATAATCAGTTGTTGTAACGAGGAACAAAAGCCGAAGATGCTGAATGCAGAATCATACTGATACTGTTCGCCTACAAAAAGATAACGGATTTGCGCATCGTTGATAATGTATTGTGCCTGTGCGGGTGAACTCGTTGCATAGAACGGAATAGTAACCCCGCGATTGGCAAATGCGCCGAAATCGACATAGAACCATTCAGGTTTATTCTGTGAAAAAATACCGATATTCTCTTGTTCCTCCACTCCTAGCGCAACGAAAGCATTAGCAGCCTGTCGTACAGTTCCGGAGAATTGATTCCAGGTAATCGGAATCCATTGTGCTGTCTCATAGTCGCGGTATCTCAATGCTACCCTGTCGCCATACTTTTCAGCCTGACGGTGGACCAAGACAGATAAATGATGATAAGTCATACTCTTTGTATTGATAAATATGGTACAAAGGTATTAGTTTTATTTGAAACTATTTCTATACTGATAATTAAATCTTTAGAAGAGGGGTTATTAAAAGTGGTTCTTTGCTCCATAAAGAACATTGCAAAGATAGAACTTTTTCCGTTACAATATAAAACAGATAAAACTTTTATTTCATATCTTTGCAGCGACATATTTAAGATTTAAACGA
>ONZZ01000931.1_pt1 | contig 21450 bp, 18 predicted proteins | sample 1671101 | NCBI WGS metagenome assembly ONZZ01 (sample SAMN06348122, study PRJEB24527) | human gut metagenome | biome: human gut; feature: ankylosing spondylitis patient; material: feces | host: Homo sapiens | place: China | collected 2015-10
AATGTTTGAGTCGTTAAATTTAATACAATATCCGTGCGGTTATTTCTCTCTCTGTTTCTTTTTAGAAACTTTTAATAGCTCTCTTAGGTGATTAACAGGGGTTAACTGACCATTGTCTGGAAAACCGACAAAGTTACCGATATAACTGACATAAAGTCTGATAGATGAAAACAATCATCTCTATAATAATGTTATAATCGCACAGGATTGTTCTTTTTGTCGAGCAGCAGTTTGGATAACCGCCGGTAATCGATTATCTTTGCAAGTATATACAGCAGGACAGTCTGTCGCTCATGGAAACATGTGAGGAAAGTCCGGGCAACATAGAGCACCATATTTCCTAACGGGAAGCCATTCGCGAGAGTGGAGTAGCGTAACAGAAAATAACCGCTGCGAAAGCAGTAAGGGTGAAAAGGCGAGGTAAGAGCTCACCGGGTTTTACAGTAATGTAGAATGCCGTACGTCTTATGGGTTGTAAGGTTATGTATACCGGCGTTGTAGGGTTGCTCGCCCGATGCCGGGGGGTAAACCGCTAGAGCCTTGTGGTGACACAAGGTCGAGATAAATGACAGACACTCTTTCGAGAGTACATAACCCGGCTTACAGGCCTGCTGTATTTTTTTGTAGAAGTTTTCTGTACGATATATTCTATGGTTCAGCGTAAAAACAAGCCCTCTTTTTTTGCCCGCGCCAGCCTTTTTATAAAACGGTTATGGCAGTTTGTCTCGGTCGATATATGGCATGTGACCGAGTATAAGCTCCATATTCATATTCTTAAAACATTGAACTTGTCGGTACGCTGTTTCTTAAATGAAAAGTTGCAGGAAAAGGCTTCCGCATTGACGTTTAGTACGATTTTGGCAATCGTGCCTGCGTTGGCTATGTTATTTGCTATTTGTAAGGGATTCGGATTCCAACATATTATACAAAGTCAGTTGTTCGATTATTTCCCGGCGCAACGCAATGCATTGGAATATATGTTAGGGTTCGTCGACCAGTATCTCGATCAGATGAAAGGTGGAGTATTCGTGGGGATAGGCCTTTGTTTCCTTTTGTGGACTTTGATAAGTTTGTTATCCAATATAGAGAAAGCATTCAATGATATTTGGCAGGTACAAGGCGGTCGATCGTTTTATCGTAAGGTTACCGATTATACCTCGATGTTTTTGATTTTGCCTATTTTGATGGTTGCATCGAGCGGATTTTCTTTGTTTATGTCAACCATGCTCAGTTCTTCGGTTCTATTCGATTTTATGAGCCCTTTGCTGCGTTGGGTCTTTCGATTAGCTCCATATATACTTACCGCTTTGTTCTTTACCGCTATTTATATTTTTATACCCAATACAAAGGTTAAGTTCAAATATGCGTTTATTTCTGGGCTTATTTGTGGTACGGTATTTCAGATTTTTCAATTTATATATATTTCGGGCCAAATTTGGGTATCGAAATATAATGCTATTTACGGGAGTTTCGCATTTTTGCCGTTGTTGCTCATTTGGATGCAATTTTCATGGTTGATTTGTCTGTTTGGTGCTGTGTTGACTTACTCATCTCAAAATGTAGTAAATTTCAATTTCGAAAAAGAGACCAACGATATATCTCGTCGGTATTCCGATTATATTATATTAGTCATAGCCACAGTTATTGTCCATCGGTTCAAGGAGGGACTTCCGCCGATGACCAAAGGACAGATATCGAGACGTTATGCTATTCCCATACAGTTGGTAGAGCGTACCGTCGATGAATTGGAACGGGTGAATATTATTTCGCAGACATTGTCGGAAGAAGAGAGGGTTCCTGCATATCAACCGGCGGTAGACATCAGCCGATTGACTTTGGGCTATTTATTGCGAGCCATCGACAGAGAAGGAGACGAGGATTTTATCTGTAATTTAAAAGCCGATTTCCCAAAGGAATGGGCGGCTATAATAGATACCCGTAGGCTTATGGAAGAGAAGGGTGATAGTATTGCATTGAAAGATTTGAAAATAGAAGAAAGCCGAGTGCTTTCCCATAAATTAAATAATAATGAGTGATATGAAAAAAGTAATTTCTACGACATCTGCTCCGGCTGCTATCGGACCTTATAGTCAAGCTGTTGAAACCGGAAATATGATTTTCCTTTCGGGGCAATTGCCCATTGACCCCAAAACCGGAATAATGCCTGAGGGCATCAAAGCTCAAACTCGTCAAGCGTTTGCGAACATTAAAGCTATTTTGGCGGAGGCCGGTTATTCGGTCGAACATATTGTAAAGACGACCGTGCTGTTGGCCGATATGTCTCTTTTCGGAGAAATGAACGAAATATATGCCGAGCAGTTCGGGTCCGTATTTCCGTCTCGGTCGGCGTTTGCAGTTAAAGAATTACCGAAACAAGCATTAGTCGAAATAGAGGTTATTGCTGTGAAAGCATAGTTTTTAGCAAGTCGGCCACGATGAATGTACTGCCGCCTACGAAGATCAGATCATCGGGGCGGCTTTCTTTTTTCGCCGCTTCCACAGCTTGTTGAACCGACGGATAACACTTCCCTGTCAATCCTGCTTTTATTGCTAATTCGTACAGTCTTTCCTCGGGTAAAGCGCGAGGTATCGAGGCCCGGGTGAAATAGTAAACGGCATTTTGGGGGAGCATAGCCAAAACTCCCGAAATGTCTTTGTCATTGACCATACCGATGATAATACGCAAGTTTTGATAAGATTCGTTTTGCAACTGTCGAACTATATATTGTATGCCTCCGGTGTTGTGCCCGGTGTCGCAAATTAGTCGGGGAGACGATTCCAATTGTTGCCATCGCCCCATTAAACCGGTAAGACTGGTGACATGGGCGAAAGCATCATAGACCGATTGGTGGGAGATATTGTATCCTAAATTTCGTAATTGGCCGACTGCTGTCAGAACGGTAGCTGCATTTTTCTCCTGACATAGCCCGCTTAACTCCCCGAAAAGGTGCGGAAATTCGGGAGAATCGAATTCCCAACCTTTGTCATTCCGTTGGGTCGACCGGAAATGAATTTGTCCCTCTGCGAATATAATGGGGGCTTTTATCTCTTTCGCTCGATCGATGAATACTTGCTTCACCTCTCCCTGAGCTTCACCGATCACGACCGGTATTCCGGATTTTATAATACCTGCTTTTTCTCGGGCTATTTTCGGCAGGGTGTCTCCGAGCATTTGCACATGGTCATAGCTGATATTGGTAATGACACATAAATCAGGAGTAATGATATTTGTACTGTCCAATCTTCCGCCCAATCCGACTTCGATAACAGCGACATCTACTTGATTTTCGGCAAAGTGGTTAAACGCCATCATCATGGTGAGTTCGAAAAATGATGGCTGGATATGGAGTGTAGATGCAAGATGTTTCTCTGCAAATTGAATAACGTCTTCTTTGGAAATCATTTGTCCATTGATGCGGATACGCTCTCTGAAATCGATAAGATGCGGAGAGGTATATAGCCCTGTTTTATATCCGTTTAATTGCAGAATAGCGGCTAATAGATGCGATACCGATCCCTTGCCGTTGGTCCCGGCAACATGTATGGTGTGAAATTTTCGATGGGGATATCCGAAATATTTGTCCAATGCTTCGGTATTTTGCAATCCCGGTTTATAAGCAACACTTCCTATTTGTTGAAAAACAGGTAGTTGTTTATATAAATACTCCAATGTCTCTTCGTAATTCATAATTCATATTTTAGTATAAGGCATATCCTGAAATACCAGCCAATACGATAACGAGTATGGGGTGTATTTTCGCATAGTGTACCAGAACAAACGAGATTACTGCAATACCGATACTTATTGTATAGTCTGGAAAGTTTTCTTTATTCATGAGGAGGAGTGCGGCAGAAGCTATCAGACCGACGACCACAGGACGAAGTCCGGAAAATATGCTTTTGATAGTAATATTATCTTTATGTTTAAGTATAAAGCGACTCACTGATAAGACTAAAATGAAAGACGGCAAACATACGGCGAATGTGGCGATTATCGACCCCAAAATACTATTACCGGCAGCTACATATCCTACATAAGTAGCACTGTTTATTCCTATGGGGCCGGGAGTCATTTGAGAAATAGCTACGATATCGGTAAATTCGATCGGGGTAAGCCACGGTTGGCTTTCGCCATAATGAACGACTTCTACCGCTTCGTGTTGAATGAGAGAGAGCATGGCGTATCCGCCACCAAAACCGAATAGTCCGATTTTTAGGTAGGCCCAAAATAAGTTGAGATATACGATCCACATGGCTATTTTTCTTCTTTATTACTCTTTTGTTTTGAACTGGCGATGACATGATTACAGTAAAGTATTCCACCGATAGCTCCTAACAAGACGAACCAAATGGGGGAAACCCCTCCTAACCAGATTGATAATGCCACTATAATGGGAATAATAACCGTTTTAATATTGATACGTGCTGTTTTAGCCGTACTGAATACCGGAGACACGATGAGTGCGACCACTGCTGGTCTTATACCCTTGAATATACGCTCGACTACCGGATTGTCATACGTTTGAACAAACCAGATTGCAATAGCCAAGATGATTAGAAAAGAGGGTAGAATTGTACCGAGTGTCGCCATGAGACAACCTTTTAATCCTCGCAATTTGTTCCCGATCAATATGGATATATTCACCGCCAAAACTCCGGGCAATGATTGTGCAATGGCAAGTGCGTCGACAAAATCTTCCCGTTTAATCCAGTTTTGTTTATCCACGACTTCTCTTTCAATGAGAGGTATCATAGCCCAACCGCCTCCGAATGTGAACGCACCTATTTTAAAAAATGATATGAATAGTTTCAGATACAGATTCGATCTCATAGTTTCTTTTTAATGCGCTGCAAAGATAGTGCAAACGAGGGCAGAAACAAATTTATTTGGTTATGCCGAGTGCAGTCTATTTTCGCATTTTTGCAAAGATAGTGCAAACGAGGGGCAGAAAAATCATTTGGTTATGCCGAATGTAGCCTATTTTCGCATTTTTGCAAATGTACACAAATCTTTCAACAGAAATTATAAAAATCCCGAAAACCGGGTGCTCGCATAATACTATTCCTTTTTTGCTTCTTTTCCCTTGCCAAGCACAACAAAAGGTGTATTTTTGTAAAAAACTTATTTATATGAAAAAAGTATCGTTATTGAGTATAATAGCATTGATAAGCTGTCTGTACTCTTGTAATTTCAAGAATAATCATTCAAATGAAACGAATGCCGATTCTGTTGTGGTGGAAAAATTAGTCATCGCAGACACCTACCATCTCTCCGGAGATACCGCAAAGCCAGCTTGCAAAGTCGTCTTGACAATGGAAATTCCTGTAAAATACAAACAAGACAGCGATTACCTTCATTTGCAAAAAATACTTTCTCCTCTAACCTTTGGAGACGAATATACGGGAGACTCCTTGAAACAAGCCGCACAAAAGGTCGTAGAGTCTCATGTGAACGCCTATAAAGAAATAGAACCCGAATTCGAAAAAGAACTGGCGAAAAGCGGAGAGGCTTATTCTTTCGAATGGGACTTCGATTACACCCTCTCTCCCGTTTACAATCGCAATGATTTCTTCTGTTACGGAGTATCCTCGTCCGAATATACGGGCGGAGCCCATGGCATGTATTCGAATCGTTATTACACAATAGACCTCTCCAACTGGAAAAAAATCGGTTTAGACGATATTTTCCAGCCCGATTCATCGGATACGCTTAGTTCTATCTTATTGAATCGGCTGATGAAACAACTGAATGTATCGTCACCCGACTCCCTACTGGAACTAGGCTATTTCGACACGGAAGATATCATGGCTACCGAAAACTTTTATCTGACCGATACCGGTATCTGTTGGGTATATAACCCTTACGAAATAGCTTGTTATGCGACAGGGCAAACCAGTATAGAAATACCGTTCAAAGAGATCGACAGCTATATTTTACCCGACAGCCCCGTTCGTCGTTTAATCACCATGCAATATATAAAAACATACTTCCCGAATCTGACACCGAAGCAGGAAAATCAATTTATGGCTTTGGGACAGTTATATACCGACTGGAATGCAAAGATCAATGTTATCTCTCGCAAAGACATAGAGAACTTGTACCTCCACCATATCCTGCACTCTTTGGGAATTGCCAAAACGATAAATTTCGCAGATGGTTCCGAGATTCTCGACGTGGGAACCGGAGGAGGGTTTCCCGGTATTCCCCTCGCCATACTTTTCCCGGAATGTAAATTCCATCTGATAGACCGCATCGGAAAAAAAATAAAAGTCGCCGCGAACGTCGCCGAATCCATTGATTTGGAAAATGTGACTTTTCAGCACGGAAGCGTAGAAGAAAACAAGTCCGAATACGATTTCGTGGTAAGCCGGGCGGTTATGCCCCTACCCGATCTATTGAAACTGATACGGAAAAACATAAAAAAAGAACAACGAAACGCGCTTCCCAACGGACTTCTCTGTCTAAAAGGCGGTGAATTGCAAAACGAACTCGTTACAGTGAAAAAGACATCGATCGTATTCGACCTGAAAGACTATTTCAAAGAAGATTATTTCGACACGAAAAAAGTCGTCTATGTGCAAATTGTAAAAAAATAGGTTCAAATGAGAATTGCCCGATTTCAATTCAATATGCTCCCGGTAAATACCTATGTTTTATGGGACACGGCCAGTAGGGAATGCGCCATTGTCGATGCCGGATGCTATTATCCGAAAGAAGAAGAAACTCTTGCCGAATTCATTGACGATAATAAACTGACCGTAAAATATTTGTTAGCTACGCATCTGCACTTCGATCACTGTTTCGGTAATTCTTTCGTGGCAACAAAATATGGAGTTATATTATATGCAGCGGAAGACGACGAATTTCTCTTACAAAATATGGCACGCCAATGCGAATCTTTCGGTATTCCGTTTCGAGGAGAAATACAGCCGATTGGGCATTATATTTCCGATAAAGACACATTTGACCTCGGTCATGAAAAATTAAAAGCGATTGCCATACCCGGACACTCTCCGGGAAGTATGGCTTTTTATGCTCCCGATTCAGGGTTTGTACTGTCGGGTGACGCGCTTTTCCAAATGAGCATTGGAAGAACCGATTTGCCGGGAGGAAATCATCATCAGTTGGTCGAATCTATACGAACAAGATTACTTACTCTACCGAAAGGAACAATCGTATATCCCGGTCACGGACCGGAAACAGAGATCGGTATCGAACAAATTGAGAATCCCTTTTTATGAAAGGGATTCTTTATTTTCCGAATCATCTATATGATCCAATAAAAAGCGCTTTAACGATTGAATGGCTCCATGCACATTTTTCCACTGTTGCGACTTCTCATTCGGTAAACCGCTAAAATCGGAAGACTGGCTCATTTGGTCTATGATTTGTATCTGGCGCTCAGCATTCGCGTCATCGCCCATCTTCGCATAAGCGAGGGCTAATTTAAGCCTGCAATGCAGGTCGTACGAATCTTCCCGAAGCACTGTTTCAAACACAGAAACAGCCTCTTCATAATATTCGAGATGAAGGCACGCTTCGCCTTTGAGTTTCATAGTTTCCATATCGTCTTCATTCAACTCCAACGACTTAGACAAATGATAATAGGCCTCTTCGTAGTCTCCTTCCTGCAAAAGAATTTCACCTAAAAACGAATGAGCCTCGTCGTCCCTACTATCAAGGCTTAAAGTATCTCTCAAATAAACAACGGCTTTCTGTATATCTCCCAATTCATAATAACAAGTAGCCAACTGATAACATATATTCGAGTTCGAAGGCTCTATATCGAGAGCCTTGTGAAAAAACTTCAACGCGTTGTTGTTATCGTCCAATTTCACATAGCACTCCCCGATCAATTCATAAGCAACCGATTTTTCCTTTGTGATAGACTCATATTCAAGAAACTGTTCTATGGCCTTCTCATATTGTCCGGAGTCGTAATAACAATATCCTTTAAACGAGATTATCGACTCTTCATTTTCCTTCACCGCCAATGCAAAATCACAAGCCTCTACCGCTTTATCATAATGTTTTAACAAAGCCTCGACTTTGGCCAAAGAAAACCAATCCTGCAACGAATAAGGGTCTTTGTCTATCAATTTATTATAAATAATGACAGATCTCTCATACTCCGAACGCTCTTCGCAGATAGCAGCCATTTCTCGAAACAACTCCCGGCTATCGGGTAATACCTTTCCCGCTTTCTCCACGAACTCCACCAATTCATCGAAACAATCGTAATCGGTATATATATCCACGGCATCGAAACAAAAATCTTCCCGAATATCGTCGTTATCCAACATAGCAAGCAACAACGCATGGCCATCTTTCATATAACCGTCGATAAATAACAGCTCAGCCCGAATAAGTGTGGCATCAAGACTATAATCGGCCAGTTCGGACATAATTCTTTTCGCTTCATCTGCTCTATCGAGATAAAGCATATAACGAGCCTCTTTGAGCTTCAAATCCACATTGTCGGGGTGAAGATTCAACCCGAACTCAATAGCGTGCAACGCTTTGGACAACTGCCCTTTGGACTCATAATAATCCGAGATTTCATCTATCTCGTCGGTATCGAAATAACAACTAACTGTCCCGCGCAACATTTCTTCGTAGCGGTCTATGAGTTCATTCGGCTTTTTAGCTGACATCGCAGATTCAGATAAAAACTGTCGAATCCCTTATACATAAGGAATCCGACAGTATAGAAAATAAATTTATACTTTACTTCGATTTTAATTTTTCCCAGCTGTCTTTCAAAGATACGGTCCTATTGAATACCAAATGTCCATCGGTCGAATCTGGGTCCACACAAAAATATCCTGTACGCTGGAATTGATATCGATTGCCGGGCTTGGCATTCTCGGCCAAGTAAGGCTCGATACGGCAATTATCGACGATTTTTAGAGAATCGGGATTTAATAATTCTCTGAAATCCACATCTTTCTCCTCTGCCGGATTTTCTACATTGAATAGCCGGTCATACAACCTGACTTCTGCCGTCGAACTATATTCTGCCGATACCCAATGTAACGTACCTTTCACTTTGCGCATACTTCCCGGCATACCGCTTCGTGTATCGGGATCGTATTCACAATAAATTTCTTCTACGTTTCCATCGGAATCTTTTTTAATTCCGGTGCACTTGATTATATATGCCGACTTCAATCTCACTTCCTGATCGGGAGCTAAACGGAAGAATTTTTTGGGAGGATTTTCCATAAAATCGTCCCGCTCTATGTATAGCACTCGGGTGAAAGGTATTTGATGGGTTCCGGCCTCCGGGTCTTCGGGATTATTCTCGGTTTCCAAATATTCCACTTTATTTTCCGGATAATTGGTAATAATCAATTTAACAGGATTAAGAACTGCCGATACACGGGTCGCTGTTTTATTCAAATCTTCCCGGATACTATGTTCGAGTAAAGAAACACTGATGATTCCGTCGTATTTTGTATAACCTATTTTCTGTATAAAATTCTTTATGGATTCAGGCGTATATCCACGACGGCGCAATCCGCAAATCGTCGGCATACGAGGATCGTCCCAGCCGGCAACCAGACCCTCTTTTACCAACTGTAAAAGTTTCCGTTTGCTCATCACCGTATAGGTCAAATTCAAACGGTTGAACTCTATCTGGCGAGGGCAATAACTATCGTCGGCCAATTCCTTTACAAAATACTCATATAAAGGACGATGCACCTCGAACTCCAAGGTACAAATCGAATGAGTCACCCCTTCGAAATAATCCGATTGCCCATGTGCGAAATCATACATGGGATATACATTCCATTTCGTTCCGGTACGATGATGAGGATGCTTGATAATACGGTACATGATAGGATCGCGGAAGTGCATATTGGGAGAAGCCATGTCTATTTTCGCACGTAAGACAAAACGACCTTCCTCGAATTCGCCCTTATTCATTCGCTCGAACAAATCGAGATTTTCCTCTACGCTTCTATTCCGATAAGGGCTTTCTATTCCCGGCTGTGTAGGAGTACCCTTTTGGCGGGCTATCTCTTCCGAAGATTGTTCGTCGACATAAGCTTTACCCTCCTTGATTAAACGAATGGCCAAGTCCCATAACTTGGGAAAGTAATCGGATGCATAATACAACCGGTCTCCCCAATCGAACCCCAACCAATGAATATCTTCCATTATGGAGTCTACATATTCTACGTCCTCCTTCACCGGGTTGGTATCGTCAAATCGCAAATTACATGTACCTCCGAACTTTTCGGCAATTCCGAAATCCATACAGATCGCTTTCGCATGCCCTATATGCAGATAACCGTTAGGCTCTGGCGGGAAACGCGTATTCAAACGGCCGCCATTCTTTCCGGCTTTCAAATCGGATTCAACTATCTGTTCTATGAAATTAAGACTTTTCTTGTCTTCTATCTCATTGTTAGTTTCAATCTGTGTCATAAATGCGCATTATTTATAAGTGCGCAAATATACGAAAAGCTAAGAGAAGGACAAAATGAACGAGTATTTTTCATACCAAACCCAACCGTCCATTTTACTTTTCCCATGCACGAAACTTCTATTCAAAAAAAATGATATGGCAACATACAAGAAAAGTGAAATAACCATAGTCCTTCATCAAATCCAGTTCATCTCTGTATAATATCGCATTAAATTATCTATCGCATTCTGTAAATCGATGTGTAACTGATGCGTCATACGATGAATACGGATTCTTCCATGAATATTCATTTTAGCCAATAAAAGCGACGAAAAGGCCTCTTTTCTTATCTTTTCACCGAGTTTATTGTTAAATCCCACAGTGACACTGTCTTCATGCTTGGCTACATACCCCAATAATTCTTCCGAAACTTGGGATTCCCCTGCCTGCTTCTTTATAGCCCAAACTTCATAATGATAATCGTCGTTAACGGTAGCGACATACGGTGGAACCGCCGTCTGAAACATTTTCTTCACTTCTTTATAAACACTATTCACAGCTTCCATAATTTTTATTTTAGTTATTCATAATACACCCGAATCACATGTATTGTTCAACGATAAATAATGTATATCATCTGTCTTTTTATTACATTTGCAACGTTTTATAAATCATAAAGCGTGATATATCCACAAAATTTCGAACAAAAAATAGGATTCGACCAAATTCGATCGCTCATTAAAGAAAAATGTCTCAGCACATTGGGTATCGATTATACCGATAGAATGACGTTTTCTACCGGTTACGAATCCATACGGGAACAACTGAATCAAACATGGGAATTTGTACGCATTCTTGAAAATGCCGATGACTTTCCCGCCGATTTCTTTTTCGATGTACGACCGTCGATAAAACGAGTTCGTATAGAAGGAACCTTTTTGGAAGAAACCGAATTATTCGACCTGCGGAGGTCGCTCGACACCATACAACGCATTATCCGATTTTTATATCCCGGAGAAGAGGAAGAAATCAAATACCCTTATCTATATAAACTGTCGAAAGAGATAAGTTCTTTTCCCGATTTAATCAAACGAATCGATCTCATTCTCGATAAGTTCGGACATATCAAAGACAATGCCTCCCCCCAACTGGCTCACATTCGCAGTAATATATCCTCCACGTTATCTGGTATATCCCGAAGCCTGAATGCAATACTGAGGACTGCCCAGAGTGAAGGATTCGTAGATAAAGAAGTCAGCCCCACTATGCGAGACGGACGCTTGGTCATACCGGTAGCACCTTCGTACAAACGAAAAATCAGGGGTATCGTACACGACGAATCGGCTAGCGGAAAGACCATATTCATCGAACCTGCCGAAGTTGTGGAAGCGAACAATCGAGTTAGGGAACTCGAAAACGAAGAACGTCGAGAAATCACACGTATTTTAACATCGTTTACCGACGAACTTCGTCCGGCTATCGATGAAATCATCTACTCCTATGAATTCCTCGCCAAAATCGACTTTATTCGGGCGAAAGCTCTCTTTGCCGAGGAAATAGGCGGAGTCTTACCCACTTTTGAAAATACTCGGCAAATCGAATGGTTTCACGCCGTACACCCCTTGCTTTACCTATCGTTGAAACGGCAAGGGAAAACAATCGTACCACTCGATTTGACGTTAGACGAAAAGAACAGAATACTGCTTATCTCCGGCCCGAATGCCGGGGGAAAATCAGTCTGTCTCAAAACCGTCGGGCTTTTACAATATATGTTGCAATGCGGACTGTTGGTTCCCATGCACGACAATTCCCGAACCGGCATATTCAAGGATATATTTATCGACATCGGCGATGAGCAATCTATCGAAGACGATTTAAGTACATATAGTTCGCACCTCACACACATGAAGTATTTCGTACGTAATGCGAATGAGAACAGCCTTTTACTTATCGACGAATTCGGCGGGGGAACCGAACCGCAAATCGGAGGAGCCATAGCAGAAGCATTATTGGACCGATTCAACCAAAAACATGCCTATGGAATCATCACGACCCACTATCAAAACTTGAAACACTTTGCCGAAGATTCAGAAGGAATCATAAACGGAGCCATGCTTTATGACCGCCATCTGATGCAACCCTTGTTCAAACTATCCATTGGCAATCCGGGGAGTTCGTTCGCCATTGAAATCGCCCGTAAGATAGGACTTCCCGAAGAAGTAATCGCTGCCGCATCAGAAAAAGTAGGTTCGGCATACATAGATATGGATAAATATTTGCAAGACATCGTTCGGGACAAACGCTACTGGGAAAGTAAACGTCAGAACATACGCCAACGGGAGAAAAAGCTCGAAGAACTAACCGCCCGGTATGAAGCCGATTTGATCGCTTTGGAAAAACAACGTAAGGAACTGTTGAAACAAGCGAAAGGAGATGCGGCCCAACTTCTCGCAGAAGCCAATGCACGTATCGAAAACACAATACGGGAAATTAAAGAGGCGCAAGCAGAGAAAGAAAAAACCCGCATAGCCCGGCAGAAATTCGAACAATTCAAAACCGAATTGGAAGAAACCCCGACCGTCGACGACAAAATCAGCAAAAAACTCAAACAGATCAACGACCGGAAAAAACGGAAACAACAAAAAAGAGAAGAAAGCAATCTACAACCTACCGCTCACACCGTTTTAATGAAAGGCGACTCCGTTCGCTTGAAAGGCCAAAATTCTGTGGGTGAAGTCCTTTCCGTCAACGGTAATGAAATTACCGTCGCTTTCGGACTGCTGAAATCGACCGTCAAAGCCGACCGCTTGGAAAAGGTCAGCAAAAACCAAATCAAAAAAGAAAATTCGAAAGCCACTTTTATCAGTTCGCAAACAACCGACGATATGAGGGAAAAGCAACTGAATTTCAAGCAAGAAATCGATGTGAGAGGCATGCGGGCCGACGAAGCGTTACAAGCTGTTACCTATTTCATAGACGATGCCATACAAGTAGGTTGTACTCGCGTACGCATTCTGCATGGCACTGGAACTGGCGTTCTTCGACAAGTCATCAGACAATACCTCAAAACTGTACCGGGAGTCTCCCACTTCCAAGACGAACACGTCCAGTTGGGAGGAGCCGGTATTACGGTCGTGGAACTAAACTGAAAAAAGGAGGAGCGAGCCACCTTAGAAGCTGTTTTAAATTTATTCCGAGACAGGGGCGCAATATGGCCGGAACATACCTGCTTGCAATGATAATATTATTTCTCAATAAATTTAAAACAACTTCTTAGTCAGGCAATTCCTCTCCCCTTCCTATTTCCTATAAATCGTAAACTTCATCGACCGTATAATTGAGAAAATCGTTCAGCGGTTTCATGATGTGAAAATCATGAGCCGCTTTTTCGATCCAATCGGGCGAACCGAAAAAATCATCAGGCTTCACATTCACCACCACATAATCTTTTCGTTTAAGCCATGCGGCTTGTTCGCAATCCCGTGGAAACGGTCGGGGAACGATTTTCAAAGTTTCCCCCACCCAGTCCCGATACAACGATTTAAACTCTTTGTTTTCCACAATATCTTTCAGCTCGTCATAATTATCGTAAACCGCTTGGCGCAGAGCTTTCAACAATTTGGGTTCCGGACACCAAATGCCCCCGCTCAACAGACAATTCCCCGGTTCGAAATGGAAATAATACCCGGCACGCAAACTTTTACGGCCACCCTTCGCTATATAAGCGGACATATACGATTTATACGGAGTTTTATCCGGCGAGAAACGAATATCACGATAAATGCGATACATACAGTTCTTAGCCTCCAACCCCACGATATCTTCGTCGAACTGCGATATTTGCTGTATAAGTTCTTGGATTTTCTCAACAAACAAAGGACGCAACCGATCATACTCTTCCTTATGAGCTTGAAACCATTCTCTATTGTTGTTTTCTCTCAATCGGGACAAATAATCCAATATTTCTTTCATCTTCTCAGTGTTTATACCGTAACAAATGTACAAGTTTTTTTACTTTCTTCCTCGCATAAATTTTCATTTTGTAATATAATTATCAAAAACGCCGCCTAAGTTATCGGCTATATTTGCATTTTTTATTAACTTGCCACGTTTTTAAGAAAAAGCAATACACAAAAAATAAAAATATAATATGGAAACAAACGAAAAACAACCTGTCGATTTGCCCGAAAACGCATTTCGGGAATTAAAACCGGGCGAAGAGTACAAACCCATTCTTTCGCCCGAAAAAGTCTATCCTGAAGTCAATGCATGGTCAGTCTCGTGGGGTATTGTCATGGCTGTTATCTTCTCGGCCGCTGCAGCATTTTTAGGTTTGAAAGTCGGCCAAGTATTCGAAGCCGCCATACCTATCGCCATAATAGCCGTAGGACTATCGGGAGCCGCTAAACGGAAAAACGCATTGGGCGAGAATGTAATTATCCAATCCATCGGTGCTTGTTCAGGAGTGATTGTCGCCGGTGCTATCTTCACTTTGCCGGCTTTATACATTTTACAAGCCAAATATCCCGAACTGACCGTGAACTTTATGGAAGTATTCATGAGTTCGCTGCTAGGCGGTATATTGGGTATCTTGTTTCTCATTCCGTTCCGCAAATATTTCGTTTCGGATATGCACGGGAAATACCCCTTCCCCGAAGCTACGGCTACGACTCAGGTACTTGTTTCGGGAGAAAAAGCCGGTAATCAAGCCAAGCCTTTGATTCTGGCAGGATTGGTGGGTGGTCTGTACGATTTTTGCCTCTCGACGTTCGGCTGGTGGAGCGAAGTGCTTACCACCCGCATTTTACCGTGGGGAACAGAAATCGCCAACCAAGCGAAAATGGTATTTAAAGTGAATACAGGCGCAGCCGTGTTAGGACTCGGATACATTGTCGGCTTGAAATACTGCTTGATTATTTGTTCCGGCTCTCTTTTCGTTTGGTTCGTCATCATTCCTCTGCTGGGCAGCATACCCGGTAGCGAATTAGCTGCGGCTGCTTCCGAACAAATATTTACCGATTACGGCCGGTACATAGGTATCGGCGGTATAGCTATGGCGGGAGTGATAGGTATTATCCGCTCTTGGGGTATCATTAAAGGAGCCGTAGGACTGGCTACAAAAGAATTTTCGGGGAAAAATAAGGGAGCGATAGAGGATCAAGCCCCCCGCACACAACGAGACCTCTCTATGAAATTCATCATCTCGGCTGCCGTATTCGCCTTGATTATCACATTCCTGTTCTTCTATTTGGGAGTTATCAATAATTTCATGCAAGCAACGGTCGCTTTCTTGGTAGTCGCCGGAATTTCATTCCTGTTCACCACCGTAGCGGCAAATGCTATCGCTATCGTGGGAACGAACCCCGTTTCGGGAATGACACTGATGACACTGATTCTAGCGTCGGTTATCCTTGTGGCGGTCGGACTTAAAGGGACAAGCGGAATGGTTGCCGCATTGGTTATTGGAGGTGTGGTCTGTACGGCGCTCTCGATGGCCGGTGGATTCATTACCGACTTGAAAATAGGTTACTGGATAGGTTCTACTCCTCGCAAACAAGAGACTTGGAAATTCCTCGGTACACTCGTCTCTGCCGCAACCGTAGGAGGTGTTATCCTCATTCTGAATAAATCGTACGGATTCTCCGGGGAAAATGCTTTGGTAGCACCTCAGGCCAATGCTATGGCGGCAGTTATCGAGCCCCTCATGATGGGACAAGGCGCACCGTGGATGCTCTATGGAATCGGTGCTATTCTTGCCGTTCTGCTGACATGGCTGAATGTCCCGGCTTTGGCGTTCGCTTTGGGTATGTTCATTCCGTTGGAACTAAATACACCTTTGGTCATCGGAGGACTTATCAGTTGGTATGTAGGCAGCCGTTCAAAAGATACCGCTCTGAACAAAGCCCGTTTGGATAAAGGCACATTATTGGCTTCGGGATTCATTGCCGGCGGTGCGCTCATGGGAGTCGTCAGTGCGGGAATGAAGTTTGCAGGATTCGAGTATACCCACGATTTGAGTGAAGCGACTCTGCAAACTGTCGGATTGATTATGTATTTGCTGCTCATTGCCTTTTTAACCATATCGAGCATGAAAGCAAAAAAACAAGATTAGAAACTTCTTGATGTGAATCATAAAAACGGATTGAGATATTAAAATTTCAATCCGTTTTTCGTATATTTGTTAGACCATGAGAATAATTTAAGATTATGAAAACAGAAAAAGAGAAAATGCTTGCCGGAGAGCCCTATGATTGCGGTGACACAGAATTAATCAACAGATGGCATAAAGCAAAGCAATTACAAAAAGAATATAACGATACCCCATCTGACGATATAGAAAAACTATCCTCATTATTAGACGATTTAATTGGATCAAGAGGAGAAAATGTTTGGATTTCAGCTCCCTTCTTCGTGGACTACGGTGAGAATATACATATCGGGCGAAATGTGGAAATAAATATGAACTGCGTATTTTTGGATTGTAATACCATCACTATCGGCGATTATTCGGGAATAGGTCCGGGTGTACATATCTATACAGTCTTCCACCACACCGCACCTCAGGAACGTTTGGGCGAAAACAGCAGTTTTTGGAAATCTCTCACCAAACCGGTGAACATCGGGAAAAACGTTTGGATTGGAGGTGGCAGTATAATCCTACCCGGCGTAACCATAGGAGACGGTACGACAATCGGAGCGGGAAGTGTCGTCACCAAATCTATACCCGCCAATTGCATAGCAGTCGGAAATCCTTGCAAAGTAATAAAGGATAATTTATAAAAGTAACCATATACGACAATACCCTAAATTTTGTTACCACGAGATTTAGGGTATTGTCGTATATATATTTGCCTTTGTAAATAATACGAATAAAAATATTTATCGATTCTCAATCGATACCCGATCACAACTTTATTTTAGCACAAATTTTGCGCAGTCTACCCTCTCCGATAATAGGAGCATGGCCGTCCTCTGGAAATACAATCAGAAACTGACCGGGATACACAGTGAAATAAGTCGACGGCCTATCGGAATAAAAGGCACAATCTTTCTCCTCGGAATACGCTTGCTGCACCTCCTTCAAATCGCACAGAGGCTTCCACCCCACTATTTCAGGAGCATCAAGAGGAACATGCACATCGAGGTAACGTCGATGTACCTCTACAACTTGTTCCGATTGAGAACGTAATATCGGATAATCGTTGTTGATGAAAACTCGATCACCGTCCAATTCGATACGCCCAATCGGATCGGAAAGAAAATCATGCTCTTTAATATAACTGAAAAGTTTCCCCAGCAAGGGATGCAAAGCCTCTACCCGCTTCGTGTCACTCAAATCTCCTAAAATCATATATCGTCTTATTCTACTTCTGCTTCCTGCTCCATCGGTAATTTGTCATGCCATTTAGCCGACACATGTGTCCCGTCGCAAAAAGGCTTGTTTTGCGATTGTCCGCACCGACACAAGGTAACCCTGTTTCTTATCTCATAACTGCTTCCGTCCGAACTTTCTATACGAATTCCTCCTTTTACCCAAATGGGGCCGCTGACTTTAATCACAGGGTCTTCGATCAATCCTATTGCCGGATCAAATGGAGGTTCAAAAATCTCGCCTGTTTCTTTATCCCAAACAACCAAACGGCCGGCTGGACAATGCTCGGCTTCATGAATGACTAAGTCACGTTCTTCTTGGGATTCGGCCGTTTGTACCAAATTCCAAATTCTACCGTAGGCATCGCAAAAACGAGCGAAAGCGCAATATTCTTCATTATCAGCAAGTACCATAGTTGGCCCTATATATTCTTCGGCATCTTCCAATAAAGGCTTATGAGATGCCGTCTCTTTCGGGTCCCAGTCCGTATGATGATGGGAACCATCGCAATAAGGCTTGTTCTTGGATGCACCGCATCGGCACAAAGCCGTAGGCTCCTCTGTCGTACTAAAATGGTTACCCTTACGATAGGTCCAAGAAGAACCTTCGTCATTAAGAACTATAATCTCTTGATCCATAGGAGGATTACCATAAAGCAAATAAGGGCCGTCCGGCGTAATCTTTATATAGAATTTCGCGGGAGCCATACGAGAACCGGCTTCGATAGCAGTTTGAATTGTTTTTGCCATAATCAAATTGTTTTTTATTCTTATAGCTAAAACAAGCTATAAAGAAGATGGTTCAAAATAATCACAAGCTGTCGATAACCAAACCATCGTATGCGAAATGCACATGGGCAGGCAATTCTTTTTCTACCTCCGAAGTCAATCCCATATGATGACTCATGTGAACCAAGTAGGCTTCCCGCGGCCCCACTCTATCGATGATTCGCAACGCATCGGCTAACGTTTGATGCGAAAGATGGGGCTTTTTCCGCAAAGCATTTACGACCAATACATCTATATCTTTTAACTTCTCATATTCCGATTCAGGAATAGTAAGAGCATCCGTTATATAAGCAAACCGTCCTATACGATACCCCAAGATAGGCAATTTATAATGCATCACCCTTATGGGAACAATTTCTATTCCCTCTATTAAAAACGGTGACAGACCTATCTCTTGCAAACAAATATTGGGAACTCCCGGATAACGATGATCGGCAAAACAATAAGGCAACCTGTTTCGTATTCCCTCGGCGACCGAAGGCTCCAAATAAATAGGAACAGTACCGTTTTCCCCGAAAGGACGCAAATCGTCTATCCCTCCGGTATGGTCATAATGTATATGAGTAACCAATACCGCATCGATTCGTTTAATATGGAATCGTAACATTTGCTGACGAAAATCGGGGCCACAATCGATCAATATGTTCTTACCCTCTATCTCAACTATGGCCGAGGTTCTCAACCGACTATCCCTCGGATCGGTAGAAGTACATACCGGACACGTACAACCGATTTGCGGTATTCCGGTTGAAGTTCCTGTCCCTAAGAAAGTAACCTGCATCATACTCATTCAATATAATTAACCTCAGGATTGATAACGATACCATAAGTGTCCGATACCGATTTACGAATCATTTCCGCGAGAGCAACCACATCGTTGGGCTTTGCATTGTTTTTATTTATCAATACCAGGCACTGCTTCTCATAAACCGCCGCACCGCCGAAACTTTTTCCTTTCCAGCCACAACGATCGATAAGCCAACCGGCAGGAACCTTAACATGCATATCGTCTACGACGTAATGAGGCATATCGGGATAAGACGATTTCAGCTTCTCATATTGTTCCGTAGGAATTACAGGATTCATGAAAAAACTACCGGCACTGCCATATTCATCGGGTTCCGGCAATTTCGACCGCCTGATTTCTATGACAGCTTTACGGACATCTGCGATAGAAATGTCATCGCCGGGCAATGAAGCCCGCAGATTTCCATAATCCAAATGTAGCTCGGGCGATTTTTGCAATCTGTACACTACCGATGTAACGATATATCTACCCTTCCAATCGTGCTTGAAAATACTGCTTCTGTAACCATACCTACACTCTGCATTTCGAAAGGTACGGGATTCGCAAGTCTCGACATCTACCGCTTTTACTTCATGGATAATATCTTTCACCTCCACGCCGTAAGCTCCTATGTTTTGAATGGCGCTCGCTCCCACTTCGCCCGGTATATACGACAAATTCTCGGCTCCCCCCCAACCGTTAGAGACCGTCCAAGCGACGAAGTCGTCCCACACGACACCCGCTCCTATTTCCACAAGCACCTCGGTATCGGTCTCCTCCGACACAGCCATGCCCTGTATGGCAGAATGCAACAATACGCCATTGTACATTTCTTTTACAAAAAGCAAATTGCTTCCCCCTCCTATCGGGAAAAAAGTATGTTCCCGCAATAAATCGGACTGCAACAACGTCACCAACTCCTCGACCGTTTCATACTCTACAAACCACTTGGTATAAACGGGCATGTGGAATGTATGCCTGTCCTTTATAAAATAATTCTCCTCTATCTTAATCATATCACAACCTATAATCGGCCAACAAATCATCGACAAAAAACAGATACGCTCCCGAGTTGTATATCCACTGCTCTCTCAATCCGCTGTATGTGGGAATCTTCTTCACCTCGTTCGGATTGCCCAACGAAAGTTTACATTCGGCCTTCGTCATACCCGTTTTTACTTTTCCCAACGTAATTTGCTCCCAAGCATCGTCCTGTATTTCCTTGTACTGCAAACGCGGATTCTCGAAAGAAAACAAGCGGTCGAACGTGATATATTGGGAGCGGGAAGAAGAAAGCAATGACATGAAAACTCCCGCTTGATTTCCTTTATCGTCCTCGAACCAAACTTCGACCGGCAACACGTTATTTCCCGGACGAATATCCACAACTCGGACAGGTATCAACTTTCGCCCCTCTATCGCTTCCGATTTTTCATTGTACCACATAGGCGTTTTTATATACAGAACTCTGTCTTTCAAAAGAGAGCGAGCCATATTTAAATCATCGATATCGATGAACGGAGGTATCAATGGTGTATATTTCAACCGACCGATCTCCTCCCGGGTCTTCCCTGTTTCATAGCGAAACTTATGACCTTCGCAATCGAATAACAAAACAACTTTGTCGTCCCCGCCGAAAGGGCTTTCTTCTATACTTCCGGCATACGTGAAAATTTTTCCCTTCAAAGAGATACTATCCGGGAAAGTAGGCTTTTCCGGTCTGAAAACGAACGAAAGTTTCTCATCGGTATAATAAAACGGCTTTCCTATGCGCCACGTATCGCACCCTTGTTGAACGAAATAAGACTCTATAAAACGATCTTCGGGACTCTGTGCCGCAATTTCGCCTGTATCGGGCATAGTTATTTTCTTTGTACTCTCGACCCCTGTAAAACAAGAGGTTACGAAAATACACAAAACCGTTGCCACCATATAAACTATACCAGTTCTCATATCTCATTAAATTCCGATGATTTCCATTTATCTATGTTATATGAATCATAGACGTATAATTTACAAAGATAGCGAAAGGTGAGTGCAGAGACAAACGAAAATCACATTCCCGATTTGGCTATGCCGAACCGCATC
>ONZZ01000937.1_pt1 | contig 21326 bp, 20 predicted proteins | sample 1671101 | NCBI WGS metagenome assembly ONZZ01 (sample SAMN06348122, study PRJEB24527) | human gut metagenome | biome: human gut; feature: ankylosing spondylitis patient; material: feces | host: Homo sapiens | place: China | collected 2015-10
CGAAACAGAATAATAACAAATAAAAAAATAACGATCATGGGAAAAATTATTGGTATTGACTTAGGAACAACAAACTCTTGCGTTGCAGTATTCGAAGGTAACGAACCTGTAGTAATTGCAAACAGTGAAGGTAAGCGCACCACTCCTTCAGTAGTAGCATTTGTTGATGGTGGCGAACGTAAAATCGGTGATCCTGCCAAGCGTCAGGCTATCACGAACCCCACCCGTACGGTTTTCTCCATCAAACGTTTCATGGGCGAAAACTGGGACCAGGTGCAGAAAGAAATCGGCCGCATGCCTTATAAAGTAGTAAAGGGTGACAACAATACTCCGCGTGTAGACATCGACGGACGTCTCTATACTCCGCAGGAAATCTCTGCAATGATTCTGCAGAAGATGAAAAAGACTGCCGAGGATTATCTGGGACAAGAAGTGACAGAAGCCGTAATTACCGTCCCCGCATACTTCTCCGACTCCCAACGCCAGGCTACAAAGGAAGCTGGACAGATTGCAGGTCTTGAAGTGAAGCGTATTGTGAACGAGCCGACTGCCGCAGCTCTTGCTTACGGTATTGACAAGTCTCACAAGGACATGAAGGTTGCCGTATTCGACCTTGGTGGTGGTACATTCGATATCTCTATCCTCGAATTCGGTGGCGGTGTGTTCGAAGTATTGTCAACCAACGGTGACACTCACCTGGGTGGTGACGATTTCGACCAGGTAATCATCGACTGGCTGGTTCAGGAGTTCAAGAACGACGAAGGTGCCGACCTGACTCAAGACCCGATGGCTATGCAACGTCTGAAGGAAGCTGCCGAGAAGGCTAAGATTGAGCTGTCCTCTTCTACCAGCACTGAAATCAACTTGCCGTACATCATGCCCGTAGGCGGTGTGCCCAAGCACTTGGTGAAGACGTTGACCCGTGCCAAGTTCGAGGCTCTGGCTCACAATTTGATTCAAGCTTGTTTGGAACCGTGTAAGAAGGCTATGAGCGATGCAGGTCTGAATAATGCGGACATTGATGAAGTAATCCTTGTTGGTGGTTCTTCACGTATCCCGGCTGTACAGAAGTTGGTAGAAGACTTCTTCGGTAAAGTTCCTTCCAAGGGTGTGAATCCGGATGAAGTAGTAGCCGTAGGTGCTGCTGTGCAGGGTGCCGTTTTGACAGATGAAATTAAGGGCGTTGTGTTGCTGGATGTTACCCCGCTGTCTATGGGTATCGAGACTATGGGTGGTGTGATGACTAAGCTGATTGAGGCCAACACTACCATTCCGTGCAAGAAGAGCGAGACATTCTCCACTGCTGCCGACAACCAGACGGAAGTTACCATCCATGTATTGCAGGGTGAGCGTCCGATGGCTGCACAGAACAAGTCAATCGGTCAGTTCAACCTGACAGGTATTGCTCCGGCACGTCGCGGTATTCCTCAGATTGAGGTGACATTTGATATTGATGCCAATGGTATTTTGAAGGTGTCTGCCAAAGATAAGGCTACCGGCAAGGAACAAGCCATCCGTATCGAAGCTTCCAGCGGCTTGAGCAAGGAAGAAATCGAAAAGATGAAAGCCGAGGCTGAAGCCAATGCCGAAGCAGATAAAAAGGAACGTGAGAAAGTAGACAAATTGAATCAGGCTGACTCTATGATTTTCCAAACCGAAAATCAGTTGAAGGAACTTGGTGACAAGCTCCCTGCCGACAAGAAGGCTCCGATTGAAGCTGCTTTGCAGAAGTTGAAAGATGCTCATAAGGCTCAAGATTTGGCTACCGTAGACTCTGCCATGGCCGAACTGAATACGGCATTCCAGGCTGCAAGTGCTGAAATGTATGCCCAGAGCGGTGCTCAGGGTGGTGCACAAGCTGGTCCTGATATGAATGCAGGGCAACAAGGCGGTGCTCAGGATAATACAAAGCATGGCGATAATGTGCAGGATGCTGACTTTGAGGAAGTGAAGTAAGTATCGATAAATAACGATAACAATAAATAGGAATATAGGGTGTAACTCAACAAGTTATGCCCTATATCTTTTTGTAGACTTTTCTTTGGCTTTGCTTATTTCTCGGATTTTTATCGTATATTTGTACCATAATTGTACCGACACTTAAAAGTAGATAATGTGACACTTACAAGAATGCCGGTATTGAGAATGAGGAATATAAGTAAAAAGATTATGCCAGCAGCAAAATTTGAAATAAAACGGAAGTGCCAGATTTGTGGAGAAGAGTTTTTAGCCAAAACAATAGAATCTTGGTATTGCTCTCCCAAATGTTCCAAAATTGCATGGAAGCGACGCAAGGATGAAGAACAAAGATTGCAAAGGTTGGACGAAGTGGTTAAGAAGATACCCAAGTTCAAAGAGTACATCACGGTTCCTGAAGCATACGCATTGTTTGGCATAAGCAAGGAAACTCTTTATCGTTTGATTCGTAAGGGTACAATCCCCAGTGTAAATGCAGGAGAAAGACAGACATTACTATCAAAAGCAGAACTGATGAAACTCTATCCTCCACGCAAGAAAGCTCTCACAAAGCCGAAACCTGTTGCCAAACTATATAGTCTGGAGCCGAAAGATTGTTATACCATTGGAGAAATCACAGAGAAGTTTCTTGTGAATGAAAGTACAGTTTATCTCCATATACGCAAATACTCTATCCCTACTCGGCAGATTGGGAACTTTGTGTATGTACCCAAGAAAGAAATTGATAACTTATATAAAGGTGTGAAGCGATGAAGAAAGCATTAGTCAATACACGAGTGTCGGTAAAGCTCCGCAAATCTGAATATCGTGATGAATGGTATCTTTATGTGGAATCTTATCCTGTATTTCAATCCGGAAAAGATATGCCACAAAGAGTGCGTGAATATCTCAATCGTACCATTACAACACCTATTTGGGATAAGTCACGCAATGCAAGGACTAATGCCGAAGGCAAAACCACTTATAAGCCGAAGCGAGATTTGAACGGTGTCATTCAATGTAAGTCGCAATTAGACCAGGAATCATGTATTTATGCCGACAAGGTCAGAAGCCTACGACAAAAGGAGTACGACAATGCAGCTTTATATGCCGATACCGATGCAGAACAGGCGGAGCAGTTGGAACGCTCCCGAAGTAATTTCATTGAGTACTTCGACCATGTGCAGCGAACAAGGCATGCCCATAGCTCTGATTCTATCATTGTCAACTGGAGGAGAGTGCATGAATTATTGAAGATTTTCGCAAAAGGTGACACCATTCTCTTTTCGCAAATAGACTTAAAGATGGTTGAATCGTTCCGGCAATTCATAATGAATGCCCCACAAGGAGGCACTAAACGAGGTACGATTTCTCAAAATACAGCAGCAACCTATTTCTCTATCTTCAAAGCCGGATTGAAACAGGCTTTTATAGACGGATATCTGACTATTGATATTTCTGCAAAAGTCAAAGGCATTCAAGAAAGGGAAAGCCGGAGAGAATATCTCACGGTAGAGGAATTGAACCGACTGGCTCAAACACCTTGTGACCCATTACTGAAACGTGCTGCCTTGTTCTCTGCTTTAACAGGAATCCGTCATTGCGACATTCAGAAGTTGAAGTGGTCGGAAGTGGAAATGTTCAATGGAGGCTATCGGTTGAATTTTACTCAGCAAAAGACAAAAGGAGTTGAATATATGCCTATATCAGAGCAAGCATATAATCTCTGTGGAGAGCCAAAAGAGGGTGAACTTTTGGTTTTTGCCGGACTTCCTGACCCTTCTTGGATAAACCGTCCTGTCAAAAAGTGGATTGAAGCTGCCGGAATCACCAAACACATTACCTTCCATTGTTTTAGGCACAGCTATGCAACCCTGCAACTGGCTGGAGGAACTGATATTTATACGGTCAGCAAAATGTTGGGACATACAAATGTGCGAACAACACAGGTGTATGCAAAGGTTGTTGATGAAAAGAAAGAGAAAGCTACAGAAACCATTAAATTGGATTTATCTCAAACAAAATAACCATTATTATACTTTGTAAGTATAGCCATCTGCGTAAAATCTGCGTGGGTGGCTTTTTGTTTTTATCTATGGTCTTTTCTTCTGACCATCTTCTGATCCCTTTATGATTGAAGACATTATCATAAAAATCTACTACTGATATTCTCCACTATTCATGTTGATAATCAATGGGTAATCCTTATGATGATTATGTTTCGTTACTGCTTATTTATGTGATGTATTACACTATGAAATCAGTATGCGTAATCGCTGTTATTTTGCCGAAAAATCAAAAAACAAGTAGCAATATGAGTGAGAAGAACATTACATTTGAAGATTTACCCAAAGCAATGTCGTGGTTGATGGATAAATTGAATGAGCTGGATTCTAAAATAGATGGATTAAACAATCAGAATCAAAGCGTTCCAACCGAACAATGGATGAACCTTAAGGAATTGTGTGATTATATTCCCAGTCACCCAGCAGAGCAAACTGTATATGGTTGGACGAGTTGTCATCTAATCCCATTCCACAAAAGAGGGAAGCGTATCATGTTTCTAAAATCGGAAATTGACGAATGGCTCCATGCCGGCAAAATCAAATCTGATAAAAACTTGGAAGATGAAGCCGCCCAATTCATAAAGTCAAAAAGAAATACCAAATTCTAATGGATTCAACCAATTTATGCAATGCGCTCAGAATGGAATTTGAAGGGATCTTTGAAAACAAGATTCCTTTGGATGCTTTTCCTGCCAAAATTCAAGATATGATATTGGCTCTATCCCGACAAGAGAATTATTCCATAGAATATATGATGGCTTCTCTTTTGGTGGCAGTGTCAACCGCTATCGGCAACGCTGTCAATATTCGTATTCGTGGTGGATGGATTAGTAATCCTGCCCTTTATATGATATTGGTAGGTCGTCCCGGAATGGGCAAAACCCCACCTTTGGATTTTGCATTCCGTCCTATCCGAAAGCATGATGCCAAAATCATCAAACAATTTAAATTGGATATGGAGCATTATAATAGCTTGGTTGAAAACAATAAGGCTAAAAAAGACAAGTCCTCTTCATTGCCGGACAAACCAATTTTACGAAGAACCATCATATCCGATTTTACACCGGAAGCTTTAATGCGTGCGTTGGATGACAATCAGCGAGGTGTCGTGGTATATGTGGATGAAATTATGGGAATGTTTAATGCCGTGAATCAATATAGCAAAGGACAACTCATTGAGCAGCTATTGACAGCCTTTAGCGGAAAACCATTGGATATTTCAAGATGTAGCATCCCTGTACCTATTCATATAGAGCATCCTTTTATAAATATTGTCGGCACGATGCAAACGACACGTATGCACGAACTGATAGAGAAAGGATATAAAGACAATGGGCTGATAGACAGAATAATTTTTGTTTATCCATCGTCTCAGGAAATTTCAGATTGGGGGCTGGATGAAGAATCTTCCGTATCAACTTTTGGTAAATACTCATCAATGTGGGATTCTATTATAAATAAGGTAATTAGTTTGCCATTTATAGAGAATGAAGATGACAGAGCCATACATAATGTATTGGAATTTTCTTCGGAAGCCAAAGCCTATTTTACAAACTGGCGCAATAATGCAGTTCGGGCTGTTAATCAAATCCAAGATGATGGATTGGTGGATAGCAGAGTGATTAAAGCTCCCATGATTACGGCTCGTTTAGCTTTAGTCTTGCAAATCCTTCGTTGGGCTTGCGGTGAAGAACACAAGGATTTTGTGGATATTGACTCAACCAAATCTGCTATTGCATTGAGTGAATACTTTGAGAACTGTTATACCAACATTCAGAAATATATGTTGCGAGAGAGCGTTGAACCGCAAAAAAGAGAATTGCTTGATTGCCTTTCCGCAACTTTCACTACTGCCGATGCCATTCAAGCCGGAAAAGAAGTAGGGTTGTCGGAAAGGTCGGTAATGTATTCTTTGGTTAGCCTTGCTACGAATAAGGTTATCAAGAAAATAAAGCGAGGTGAATATGAGAAGCTGCAATAAACGACACCTTTTGCAGTTTGCAGTTGTTGCAGTTTGCACTTTGCGCTGACATAGGATTTCTGCAAAACTGCAATAAGTGCAAACTGCACGGACTGCAATAACAAAATGAAGAAGTATGGCTGAATATAGATTTTCTCTTCAAAAATATAAGCGTGGGTCAAAACTTTCATGCCCGAAGTGTGGAAAGAAACAATGTTTTGTCAAGTACATAGATAGCCAAGGAGAAATAACTTTTCCTGATTATGTAGGCAGATGTGACCATGAGCAATCTTGCCAATACCATTACACTCCATCGGATTATTTTCATGATAACCCAATGGTAGTGGATTACAACAAGGATAACTTCATTGAAGCCGATAAGCCTAAGCCAAATTTACTGCCTCCAACCTCTTTTGTTGACAATGAACTAATGAAACTTACTCTTACTAACTATGGTATGAATCCATTGTACATCTACCTGTCTGGGATGTTGGGTAAAGATGAGACTTCTCGGATATTCCAACTATATCATGTTGGCACATCAAAGAAGTGGGGCGGTTCTACTGTCTATTGGCAAATTGATTGGCAAGGTAATGTACGAACAGGGAAGATAATGTTGTATGATGCAGAAACAGGACATCGGACAAAAGAGCCAAGAAGTTATGTTAGTTGGGTACATACAGAACTGAATCTCCCAAACTACAATTTGAAGCAATGTTTGTTTGGCGAACATCTGTTATCTGAGAATCCGACCAAGCCTGTTGCTATTGTGGAAAGCGAAAAATCCGCTTTGATAGCTACCCATTATATGCCGGAATTTATATGGTTGGCAACAGGTGGAATGCATGGATGCTTCAAGTCTGACGTGGTAAGTGTATTGAAAGGTCGGTCGGTTATGCTATGCCCGGATTTGGGTGCAAGAGAGGTTTGGCAAACCAAGATGGCTTTACTCACTTCCGTATGTTCTAAAGTTGTATTGAGTGATAGTTTGGAACAATGCGCCACAGACGAACAGCGCAAGAACGGACTTGATATTGCGGATTTCTTATTGATGACTGAAACACCTGCGATGATACTTCAAAAGATGATAAAGCGAAATCCAAACCTACAAACTTTGATTGACTGCTTGCATTTGGAACTGGTGGATTCCGGTTAGTGATGTGTTTATGGAGAAGCCAAACTAAGGGGAAAGTAAAACTATTGATTATCCAAATGGATATAGGTGACAATAGCCACTCTTAAAGTTGACAGACAAATGGCATAGTTCGGACAAAGACAATGCTTGCATTAAGGTATGTAATGCCCCATTTTTAATGGGTATTCTATGCAAGAAGTACCACCGTCCGACAAAATGGTTTCACTCATTTGTCGTCTTGGAGGCTTCTTGCATTACTCGCAGGCTCGCAATGGATAGAACATTTTATTAATAAATTCCAGTTATAAACGCTTATGGATATACAACAAAACAATGGAAAACAGGGTGTTCGTACTCGTCATATAGACATTCGTCTGACTGAAAATGAGTATGAAATGATAGTAGAAAAAGCTGCCGAATGTGGACTGACACTTAGTAACTACGGACGAAAATTATTGCAAAATCACCATCCAAACAAACGACTTTCAGACGAGGAAGTACAAGGATTGAACTCTTTATCGGATGCACGAGCCGACCTTATCCGCATTCAGAATGTACTCAAAGGTAAACCTGATGAGATTAAAAAACGATATTTCCGAGATGAGAATTATATGCGTGCTTGGATAGAGGCAGTAAATAGGCTTATTGTCCGATGGGGACAAATACGAGACAGTATGAATCAAATTTGAAATTATGATAGCACAAGGAAAGGCAATTTCTCATGGAGCAAGAGCCATTGAGTATTCTATGGAAAAAGATAAAGCCCAGCTCGTTAAGGTGCATGACTTGCCAGAAAATATAGAACCTTTGGCTATGTGGTCACGGATGATGCAACACCAGCATCAATGTATGAAAGACAGATATAATCCGAAGCCCATAAAGCTGAACGCACTGCGCTTTGAAATATCTCCAGCCAAAGAAGAGTCGGCAGGATGGACAATGACGGATTGGCAGAATTTGGCGGATGAGTTTATTGCAGTACTTGACGGCATTGACCGAAGATGTGGCAAACCAGATAGTCATCTTAAACCGACCAATATCAAAAATAGCCAGTATGTTGTTTCGTTACACACCGACAGCAAAAGTGGCATCCCTCACTTGCATATTGTAGCTAACCGCATAGACAATATGGGCAAGACAAACGATGCGCATTATATTGGTGAACGTGCCGTTCATGCTGCCAACATCATCAATGAGAGACGTGGCTGGGTGCAATCCGTGCAACGTCGTGATGAGAATATTCAGCAAATCAGTGAAGACTGCATCGCAATATTGAAAGCTATGCCAGAATTTGATTGGGAAACTTATAGCCAAATGTTAAACGCTAAGGGGTACGATATTAAGTTGATAAAGGACGATAAGGAAGTGGTCAAAGGGTACGCTATACGAAAAGGGAACTCTATTTATAAATCCTCGATATTGGGTAAAAGTCGAAAATTGATGCCATCAAAAATTGAAGCGACTTGGGTGGGATTACATGCTTCTGATAAACAAACTGCAATTCAGTCAAAGGAAGTATGTACTCAAACGATGGCGCATAATAATAAAGAGGTGATGCCACAATCAAAGCCTTCTATTTACCACTATTCCATAACAGTGGATGGAGAACAACTCGAGGTTGATATACCAGATATGGTTAAGTCTGTCTTTGACGAAGAGTTTGGAAGCCTTGATGAAGAAGTCAAACAGACCAATTTATTCAAAGTTGCCGCCTTACTATTTGCCGGATATTTGGATGCAGCCACTTCTATGGCGGCTTCAAGCGGAGGTGGTGGCAGTCCCGGTAGCGGATGGGGTAAAGATAAGGACGATGATGAGCGTAACTGGGCTGTTCGTTGTGCAAAAATGGCAAAATGGCTCTGCAAACCGATTAAACGTAGCAGGGGTAGATAGTATTTCATTTATAATCACATATAACCATGCGTAAAAGTAAATATGACCAATCTTCTTTGCCTGTGCAGGATAGCAAGAGCATAGATAGTGATGATAACATTAGCAAAATTGAAAATCGTGTTGATTTTGAAACCGAGCTTGTAAATCTCACGAATCAGATTAAGGACATCAAAGATGTTATCCAAGAATTGAAACAGATAAAAGCATTTGTAGATGCTTCAGTGTTAACTTTTGAAGAATCAGCACAGGTTCTTAATGCTGCAGTGAAAACATCCGACAATATCCCTGATACTATTAGCCGTGCAATTATTCAGGCAGAGAATACTGTTGTAAATGTCAAACTTAGCGATGAAGACAAGTCTATTCTTACAGAATATCGCAATAAATTGATTGAAGAAGAAAAATCTTTATTTGAGAAGCAGATAACAGAATTGAAGACACTTCATACGAATCACTGGAAAGAAGTCCATAAATGTGTGAAATCTGAAACTTCGTTTTCTCTTAATGGCAAAATAGCCAAATGTGCCGTTGTCGGATTCTGGATATTATATGCGTATTTCTGTTTGACATTGGGAGGATTGATAATCTATATGAAGTTCTTTTAAGGAATTGGAAGGATGGATTGACCAACCTTCCAAATACATCACCATGTTATGACCTTATCAACAATCTCTTGTTGTTCGGCACTGCTACGCCTCAAATAAATACGAGTTGTTTCAATACTTTCATGTCCCATCAGGTCAGCAAGTAGAGAAATATCGTTGAACTTCTCCAAGAAATTTTTAGCAAAGCGATGACGGAATGAATGGGGGTAAACCACTTTCTCATTCAATCCGTATTTGGCTGCGTAGTTTTTCAACTGTTGCGCAATCCCTCTTGTAGTGATACGCTCACCAAAGCGATTAAGAAAAAGATAGCCGGTGGTACGATTGACTTTGCTAAGCCATTCTGTGGCTTCCTTGCGCAAGGACTTCGGAATGTAAATACGACGTATTTTGCCACCTTTGGTGTAGATGTCAAAATAACCCATCTGCACGTGTTCAGCCTTCATTTGGATTAGTTCACTGACTCTTGCTCCTGTTGCTGCGAGGAAACGAACTACGAAATACCATTCTTGGTTTTCCTCCTTTTTTAGTTTGTTTTTTAGAAAAGCGTAGTCGGCATTACTGATTACATTTTCCAAGTAACTCCGCTGCTGCACTTTGACGGATTTTAATCTCAAACGAGATTTTCCCATGCTATCAAGATACTTGTTCATTGCCTGAATACGAAGATTCACTGTCTTAGGCTTGAATTTCTCAATGAGATAGGTTTTATACACAAGCAAATTGCGCTTGTTCAATTCTTTGTGCCGGGAATAATACTCTTTTACGGCATAGAGATAAGCTGCAATTGTGTTCTCCGCCATATTCCCTTGACGAAGATACGTTTCAAAATTTTCAATGTTCATGTCAGATACATTATTAGTTAAACAATTCGTTATCATAATAATGTATGGTATTGCCTAATTCATTGAGTTCCTATTATGAGAAGTTTCTCACTACGGGGGAAGTAAAGTGTATTGACGAGGAGATTCCGTTTGAGATACCAAAGGGGTGGGAATGGACAAGAATAAGAAACATTTCTCAATCATATATAGGACTAACATATAGTCCAACAGATGTGTCTTCGCGAGGCACAATAGTTCTACGTTCTTCTAATATTCAAAATGGAAAAATTGTTCTAAATGATGTCGTACGAGTTTCTAAAGAGATTAGCGAGAAGTTACAAGTTGAGAAGAATGATATTATCATTTGTGCAAGAAATGGAAGTGCTAAACTTGTAGGAAAATCAGCTGTCGTAACTGATGTGACGGAACCTATGACTTTCGGGGCATTTATGGCAATATGTAAGACCGCATTATATCAATACGTATCAATCTTTCTGCAATCTGATTTGTTTTTCTCTCAATTAAGAGGCGTTAGTGGAACTACTACAATTAATCAGTTAACACAAAATAACTTCAATGACTTTTGGATTCCTATTCCACCGGCAAATGAACAAAAGCGGATTGTAGAAAAATTGCAAAATGTATCACCTTTTATAGAGCGTTATAGTAAAAGTCAAGAAACTCTTAATTTAATGAATATACAAATTAAGGAACAACTCAAGAAATCGATTCTTCAAGAAGCAATTCAAGGTAAACTCGTTCCACAAATAGCAGAGGAAGGTACAGCACAAGAACTGCTTGAACAGATACGACAAGAGAAACAGAAACTTGTTAAAGAGGGGAAATTGAAAAAGTCAGTTTTAACAGACTCCGTTATCTATAAAGGTGACGATAACAAGTATTATGAGCAGATAGGCAAAAAATGCTTAGATATAACGGAACAAATACCTTTTGAAATTCCTGCAAATTGGGCTTGGGCAAGAATGGGGCAAATTGGAGATTGGGGTGCTGGCTCAACTCCCCAACGAGGTAATGTGAATTATTATAATGGCAAAATTCTATGGCTTAAAACTGGAGAATTGAATAATGGAATAGTGTATGATACTGAGGAAAAAATTACGCAGAAGGCTTTTCAAGATTGCTCTTTACGTATGAATAAAATTGGGGATGTCCTTATTGCAATGTATGGTGCTACTATTGGAAAATTAGCAATCGTAGGTAAGGAACTCACTACAAATCAAGCCTGTTGTGGTTGTACTCCTTATTTGATTTATAATTGGTATATATTTTATTTCCTTATGGCAAGCCGAGATTCTTTCATAAAGAAAGGAGAAGGTGGTGCCCAACCTAATATTTCTCGTGTGAAACTGGTTGAGCACTTAATACCTTTGCCTCCACTAAAAGAGCAATATCGCATTGTTGCCCAAATAGAAAAACTATTTGAGCAACTGCGATAATTCATTTATTCGTTCTGATATACGTTGCTGTTCAGCTAATGGTGGAATGCCAATAGGCAAATTATAAAATAACTCTTTATTGAGGTGCGGAATTGCCGCACCTCTTTTTGAATTTCTCAACTCCTCTTTGTAGAACAGAATGAAAGCCAAGATATATGGTTTCCACATAGCCGAAGAGAGCCATAGTTGTTTGAATGTGCTCCCCATATATCCATCTTGTGGAACGGTGAAAACTTCACCAGAATTTTCACCATCTACAAGAATAATGTTGTCTCTGGCATAGACAAATTTTCCTTTCTCTACAATGGTAGCAGATGATTTACCACGTAGGTATTTTGCATCCAGACAGATGCCCTTTCCGTTTCTTTTTTCACCGTCTATCAGTTGGCATATATCTTTCAAACGTAATACAGCCCAGCTATTGGGATATTCAAAAGGAAGCTCAACTTCAACGATTTGCCCGTTTATCCTCTCATAATACTTGTTACAGTTTTAATCTTTTCAACAATACGTTGCTGCTCTCTATATGGTGGAATTGGCACCAAATAGTTTTTGACGGTTGTCGTGGAGAGTTCTTTTTGCTTTGTACTTCCGTCTGATTTATCTTCAATTACAGATTGAACAGTATCGCTTGCGAAGTAATAGTATAGGTATTGTGATAATATATGCTCTTTAAGAGGACGAATAACTGTTACATGACTATCCGCAACCGCAAGTTCGTAAGGATTAAGTGCCGATTGATATATCGCCATACGACCTAATGTCCCCAAACCAGTTGAGTTCCACATCAAATCTCCATCTTGTAGTAATCGTTCTTCTGAGTAAGAAGGAAGGCTATTGGGGTCTATGAATTGAGCCTTGTCAATACAAAATCCAGCCCATTGATTACATTTTTGTGCTATTACAGGATATTTCTTGATTGGCGAATATTTAGGAGATTTTCCTCTCTGTATATATGAACAAATATTATCAAGCCTAACCCATATCCATGTGGCTGGAATTTCAAAAGGAATTTCGTCATTTACACAGATTGTTTCTGTTCCATACTTCTCCCAATACTTGTTATCGTCACCTTTATAGATCACAGAATCAGTCAAAGCGGACTTTTTTAACTTACCTTTTTTGACAAGTTTTTCTTTCTCGGTTTTAATCTGTTTAAGCAATTCTTGCGCAGTGCCTTCCTCTGTAATCTGAGATACAAGTTTACCTTGGATGGCTTCTTGCAAAATTGACTTTTTGAGCTTATCGAAAATCTCTGTATTAAGCCGTTTTAAGGCATCCTCTGTTCGTTGATACTTCTTGACGATAGGTTGAATTTCCTCTATTCTACTTACAATCCTCTTCTGCTCATGTATAGACGGAACGGGGAATAGAATCGACCTCATGTTTTCATAAGTAAAGTGTTTTATGGTTTGTCCCTGTCCAACAATATATCCAATATTTCGATATAGTTCAAAAACATATTTGTAAAAGGATGGAATAAGACCACCATGAAAACGAACACGATGTAATGCGTTTTGATAATACATATCTTCATTTCTGTCCCATATACAGCATCTCCCATAATCGCCACCTTCACATATTAACAAATCACCCTTTCGCAGTTTATACTTTGGCAATTCATCATCTCGTAATCTAAAGGTTTTAATCTTTGACAAATTGATGCTGTCCCAATATACATTGATAGAACATAAATAGGGATATTCTTTCCCAGACTCTTTTCCTCTATCTAGGGTTTTCCCTAATTGGGAAACACCAATTGCGTTAATTCTCGCCCATTCCCACCCCTTTGGTATCTCAAACGGAATCTCCTCGTCAATACACTTTACTTCCCCCGTAGTGAGAAACTTCTCATAATAGGAATTATCGTCACCACGGTAAATGATAGATTCGTTTTTGTCTTTTTTGATTTTCTTTTCCTTGACCAGTCGGGCTTTTTCAGCTCTGATACGTTCAAGAAGTACCGATGCCGGTTCGTCATTAGGGTCTTGCGGTACAAGTTTTCCCTGTATCGCCCACTGGAGTATGCTGTTTTTTAATTGTTTTCCGTTCATCTTATTCTAACTGATTTAGAAGTTTTCGTCTTTTTGTTTTTCATTCAGATAGAACTGATATAACTTTTTCCCTATCTTATCTTTTTTGAAAGTACGTTCATGATTCATAGGAGTCATAGACAAACGAATTTTTGCCACACCTTCATTCAAAATTTCAAACTGCTGTGGAGTAATTCTAAATTGAGCAGTAGAACTAATTTCTGTGATTGGTATTACAATATTTCCACTTATAACACCAGCAGATTGACTTCCATTCCCAATCACAGTTCCTCTTAGTTCAAGATATTTACCTGTGAATGTTCTAATTTTCATGGTTGGTTTAGTGAGGAAATTCATTCTGTCTGAACGTACTGTGGCTACTATAGAATAAATGGTGTCTTGCTTAGCCACACTGTATTTCATATTGCAACCTTCAGCTGCGAGTGCTTTATAAGTATAACCTACTGTTTGTGCTTTAGCGTTAATTCCTAAAATAATACAGAACAGTAATAAGATAATTTTTATAGTTTTCATATTTAATCTTTTTCGTAATCCTCCCCTTGTATTCCTAACTCTCCTTTGCTCATGGCATTGGCAATATCTATTTTCAGTTCTTCGTCATAATCTTTACTTGTCAAAAAGCTATTGACGATGCGTAGCAGCAAATCTTGGTTGATATTCGATGCTGCCACATGATAAATGATAGATTCCAATGTACGCATACAGATGCAAGCGTGCCAGTAGTAATTATTCTTGTGTAAGAAGTAAGCTCCCAAAGTCAGCGCAATACGCTTATTCCCATCATTGAAGAAATGCCCAGAACAGAATCTATACATCAGATAGGTCAGTTTCTCTGCAAAGGTCGGATAGTATAAATCATTTTGTACAAAATCCAATGTAGCACGAATGCCACCTTCATCACGCACTCCTTCAAAGCCACCATCGCTAGCATCAATCATTTTGCCATAGATGGTTAAGGTTTCATCGTAGTCTATATAAACAATTTCCTCACTCATCTTCTGCCTGCTTTAAGCGTTTAAGCACATCTTTATTGTCCGCTAAGATACGGTCAAAATCAATAGACTGGTCACCGATGAATCGTTCAAACTCTTCAGGAGTAACAGCTTGCAGATAATCTGCTATATTACCATGATACGCATCCCGGAAACTGAAATCCCTTGAAGCCATTTTGGTTCTGGCATCATTTAAATAAGGTTTCTGCATCGGATGTTCGGCAAGTTCATTCACAATGCGCTCTACCTCGTCAATGGTAAGTAACCTGCCACCATTTTCTTTAAACCGTTCACTGAGAGCTGCCCCCACACCGTTTTCAAAAGAAGAAATAACTAATAAAACCTCTGAATACAGCGTGTGTCGAACATTGTCTTTGGAATCCAACTTCAATACTTCCCGATACTCCTTAGCATTCTCCTTGAATACAGCCTTATATATAAAGTCTGTAATTTGAGGATATTTGTATGTGGGATGTCCGTCCACATATTGATTGATGGCAGAAGTGAGATTCTTGCGATAGTTTTCTTCTGTGATTGCAGCAGGAAGATAATGTACATCTCTGCGGTTTATGTATTTTGTTCCGCCACCCGTCTTTTCATTGATGGTGGTAATCACGAAATCCAAGATAAGGCTACGTACTTTTTTTGCTTTCTCACTCTCTGTAAGCAACATACCCATATCCAAGAATGAGCGGAAATTAAACAATCCAAGTTGGGTCGTTTTGCTCCCGACATTTATGACGGGAGCAAATTGTAACTTTAACTCTTTCAGATGTTTACCTTTACATAAAACATAACCGTTAGCTGCTAATTCATCTGAATGTTTTTCCAAATAGCGTTCTATGGTTCGTTCTTCTACTTCGTAGAAATCGGCAACCATTTTTTTTGTAAAGCGATACTCTCCCTCAAAGAGCATTCCTTCAATGTCAAGATGCTCCTGTACTTTGCTGACCGCAAAACGGTTGTTAAGTACATTTTGTCTTTCTATGTTTGAGATGGTCAAATCTTTCATATCACTTCACAATTATCAGTTACACGATTTTATGTCAATGCCGAGAATCTTTTGAATTTCGGAAAGCGTTTTGTCTATTTCATGGTCGAGCGCAGCACGTTTTTCAAAATATTGTTTGAGCAGTTCTGCTGGAGGGAGTATTTCTTCTTCCTCTTTCGGGAACTTACATTGATCAAAATTGCAATCCAAGTCTATCAATTGTTGGGCAGTGAACACACGGCTCTTTTCACCCACTTCGTCACTGATAATTTCTTTCCTGTCTTTCCACCATTCCTGAATAGGTAGGGTATGCTCCACCTTCATTGGTTTGGTCTTTGAGAAGTGTTTGTACCCTTCCGGCATATCAAGACGATAGAACCATGTTTCTTTGGTCTTGAATCCTTCTTCGCAACCTTCGGCTTCTTCATTATTAAAGAAAAGGATGTTGGTTGCAATAGATGTGTATGGAGAGAATATAGAACCCGGCAAACGGATGATTGTATGTAGATTGAACTTGCGAAGGAGATTTTCTTTAAGTGCAAGTTTTGCTCCATCCGTACCAAATAAGAAACCATCAGGGATAATCACACCGCACCGTCCACCAGCTTTGAGGCGATACATGATAAGGGCGATAAACAAATCCGCAGTTTCACTTGAACGGTACTGTACTGGGAAGTTGCTTTTTACGCTGTCTTCCGTGCTACCACCATACGGAGGATTCATGCCGATAACATCAACCTTGTCGCTTTCCTTGAAATCAGTAACATTCGTTCCAAGCGAATCACAGTTGGTTATGTTGGGAGCTTCAATATCATGGAGCAGCAGGTTTGTGATGCTCAAAAGGTAGGGCAACGGTTTCCATTCCTGACCTACAACGGCATTTTGCAGTTTTTCTCCATCTGCCGCAGAGCCAATATTCCTGCCCATATGTTTAAGTGCCGAGGTGAGGAAGCCTCCCGTTCCACTGGTGAAGTCGCCAAAGGTTTCGCCCAATTTCGGGTCGAGCATCATCACAATAAAATCAGTCAATGCACGTGGTGTGTAGAACTCTCCGGCATTTCCTGCCGATTGCAGATCTTTCAAAATTCCCTCATAAATATCTCCGAATGTGTGACGGTCGTCAGCATCGTCAAATTCGATTTCGTTTACAATGTTGACCACTTGGCGCAGAAGCGTTCCATTCTTCATATACTGGTTCAAGTCTGCAAATGTTTCTTGAACAATGCTTTTAGCTCTTGGGGTATTGGCATCTATCGGGAGATTCTTCAAGGTAGGAAACAGTTTCTCATTGACGAAAGAGAGTAGGGCTTCTCCAGTCAATGCTTTACCGTCTTTTTTATCTATTGCCCAGTTACGCCAACGCAAATCCTCGGGGATAATGGACTTGTATTTCTCATCTTTCCATTCCCATGTTTCTTCTTGTGTGTCATAGACTTTCAAGAAGAACATCCAAGTCATCTGTTCAATTCTTTGTGCGTCACCATTGATACCTGCGTCTTGACGCATGATATTCTGGATTCGCTTTATGATATTATTTACTGCCATTTTTAAGCTGATTTATATATTTGATATTCCAATTCTCTGATGGCTTGTTCAAAAGCGACTTTGCCACCAAATAGTTTTATGATTTTAGTTGGTTTCCCTATGCTGTTGAATGGAGGAATCTCCAAAATATTTGCCTTTTCAAAGTCAAGAATACCATTCTCCGCATATTTGTCAAGAAGAGCCTCCAATACTTCACGAGCCTTGCCTTCGTACTTTCCGAAGTAGTTACGTTTCTTTACATTGTTAGCCCTTTCTTTCCTCGTCAATGGTGGTTGGTCAAATGCAACGTGACATATCACATCGAAGATATCGGCATCTTTCAATGCCGGATTTGCTTCACGTACTGCGTCTATCAAGATGGCATATTCCTTTAACTCATCCATAACCGCCTGTTTGCGTTCTGCTTCAGTCCACATTTGTACGAAATCATCCAAACTTTGATAGTGTCGCAACAGTTGCTTTCTCGCAAAGGACTGAACGCTTTCCGTTCTCATGGTTTTGCCATCCTCTCCCAAAACAGATACTATCTCATGAGCAATACGAATATCCTTTCCATTGATAAGATACTTTTCACGAGGTTCGTGAGCTGTTGGAGGATTTGAGGGAACAGGCGGATATGGCTTCGGCTTTTTTTCACCGCCTTTGGGTGGTTCAGGGTCGCCGTCAAATGACGGGTCTTTGAATTTTGCGGTAGCATTACGGAAGTCGAGGATTTCCAGATGCCACTTGCCTTTGTCTTTTCTAAGTCGTGTGCCACGCCCGATGATTTGCTTAAATTCCGTCATAGAGCCAATTTCTTTATCAATGACGATTAAGCCACAAGTTTTGCAGTCCACTCCTGTAGATAGAAGTTCGGAGGTAGTAACAATTACCGGATAAGGTTCGTCAACACTGATAAAGTTGTCTAACTGCTTCTTCCCCTCTTTGTCCTCTCCGACAATGCGTGTTACGTAGTAAGGAGATTTTTTACATAAATCGCTATTCATGTTGATAAGCAGTGTTCGCATTTCGGCGGCTTCCTCAATATCTGAACAGAACACGATTGTCTTTGTCATACGACCGATGTCGTATAACATTTGGGTAATCCTGTGTGCTACTACTTTACGCCTTAACTTAATGGCAAGGTCACGACCTATATTCTGTCTTTGATATAATTTCTGTTCAATCTCCTTTCCTAACAAATCTATTTCACCTTCATCGGGAGTCCAGCCCTGCAAATCAACGTTGATGAAGTCGGCAGTAACCCGATATGGAGCCAAGAAACCATCTTGGATTCCTTGAAGAAGGGAATAGGTATATACCGGCTCTCCGAAATAATCCAAGTTGTTTGCTCCTTCATCAGCTTTCGGGGTAGCAGTCATACCGATTTGGGTAGCCGAGCTGAAATACTCCAATACTTTGCGCCATGCAGAATCGTCCTTTGCGCTACCACGATGGCACTCGTCAACGATAATCAAATCAAAGAAGTTTGGCTGCACCTCCAAAAACGGATCTGGCTTGCCCTCTTTTCCAACCAGTTGGTGGTATAACGCCATATATACCTCGTATGAGGAGTCAATTTTCTCTTCGCCTTCCCCAACAGAAGTTATCTTAGTCATAAACTTCTTGAAAGGTTTGAAGTCTTGCACCATTGTTTGGTCAATGAGGATATTTCGGTCTGCAAGATAAAGAATCTTTTTCTTTGCTCCACTTTTATGGAGACGATGGATAATCTGGAAAGCAGTGAAAGTCTTACCAGTACCGGTAGCCATTACGACAAGTACACGCTGTTGTCCTCTTGCAATGGCTTCCACTGTACGGTCAACCGCTATACGTTGGTAATATCTTGGCTCATGGCTATGGGCATCATAATAAAACGGTGTTTCTATTATGTTAAGTTCATCCGATGTATAGTTCTTGGATGCAAGATAACGATTGTATAATTCCTCTTCTGTCGGGAAATTCTCTAATTTGATTTCGGTTTCTTTCCCTGTGATAAAGTCATGTTCCAAGAAAGCATCACCATTACTGGAGTACGCAAATTTCAAGTCAAGGATTTGGGCATAATCCATAGCTTGTTGAATACCACCCCCAACGGCATGTTTGTTATCTTTAGCTTCTACCACTGCAATGGGCTTACCATTATGGTATAATAGATAATCAGCCTTTTTGCCCTCTGCTACTGAATGTTGGTTGCCAACAACAAGTACTCGACCATCCGTGAAATAATACTCTTCACGCATATTTACGCTTACAGCCCAGCCCTTTTGTTGGAGTGCTGGGGTAATGAACAAGGTGCGTATCTCTTGTTCTTTGAGTTCTTTCTTGTTTACTTCCATGATAATAAATTGTTTTAAGATTTATTACTGCTAACAATCAAATCTTTCACATCAATATCAAGAACATTAGCTATATCATTAAGGGTTTTGAGGTCTGGTTGAACAGAATTACTACACCATTTACTCACAGTGCAATTGGATTTACCAATCTGTTCTGCAAGCCATTTTCCTGTTTTTTGTTGTTCTGCAAGTACGACTTTTAGTCTGTTCAAATTAGCCATGAGGTAAAACGTTTTAATTCAAGAGCAAATTTATATAAATACTCTGATAACATAAGCAACTTCCGATAATAATTATTATTTGGAAGCGAAAAAATGGCTTAGATACCGTATTTCGACAGGATATTTTCGTCAATTTCAATTTTATGCCGACCTGTTGTAGTTCGCAGATTCTTTCTTACGGTGTCAAACGTGGAGTTAGTGAACCATTCGGCAAATGTCGCCATCACAAATGATGTAGTTACATCTCCACCTATATTATATTGGAAAGCGATGTTCCAAGCAAAGTTCTTTAAAGAGATTTGTGTGAGCGAACTATGTTTCTTAATATGAATCTCGGTCATGGAAAGCACTTGACGATTAGTCACAAAATAGCGGACAGATTCGCAAATTTGGAAAATCTCTGTTTCGTCCAAATCAAAACGCTTGAATGTGTCTCGTGTATATTTCAGGATAGCATTTAATTTCTTGTCTTCTTCTCTTTCTTTTTGTTGCTTGTATTGTTGTTGCTCATGCTGGTATTCATAATGGAATAATTCCATACGCCTTTTTTGTACTTCTACACAATCTTGGGTATGTAAGGATGCAACAGCCGAAGTCTTTTTATCTGTCACTTCATCGGCTAATGCCAAATGTGACAAAGGAGTTTCTATAATGTATCTTGCTATAGAGATGCAAAGATGATATAGAAGTTTCAGTATCACATATCCGACAGCCATAACGAACGGAAGCAAACTCATTCGTATGCTAAGCATATTGCATATTTGAAATGCAATCATTGAAGCCAGCAACACCGCAATGACCTCTATTGTCAAAGAATGGAGTATATATTGTTTTTGCTTCATGCCTATTGTTTTTTATTTAGCAATGCAAAGGTATAACACTTTTTCATAAAAAACGAAAGGAAAAAATAGATACCGCTTTGCAAATCAATAGCTTATGAAAAGAAAGGCATAATAAGAGAAAATATCGAAGACTATCTGAAAACAAGAGAAAATAGAAATCGTCAAAAATAGTATAGTTAAACTAAGTTAAAGTTTTTTGCGGTAGCTTTTCTATTCTCGCTAAGGCTGAAATATAGAGTAAACGAAGTAAAGTAATCATATTTGTACCAAGTTATATATAATACACTGATATACAGTAGTAATTATCTTTGAGGAAGTCAAATGATTCCGATAAGGAAACAGATAATAAACAATAAGCAAAAGCGTGCAGCTCAATGAGTTGCACGCTTTTTGCGTTTATGGGGTTCATGGTTGCTATGTGTTTTCTATGGGCTTTTTTATCTCTTATTTGCGACATGTTTGCGACA
>ONZZ01000963.1_pt1 | contig 20820 bp, 18 predicted proteins | sample 1671101 | NCBI WGS metagenome assembly ONZZ01 (sample SAMN06348122, study PRJEB24527) | human gut metagenome | biome: human gut; feature: ankylosing spondylitis patient; material: feces | host: Homo sapiens | place: China | collected 2015-10
ACACAACCCGCTACGGGGGAGACTTACCCGAAATCTGATTTATTCAACAAAGCCGTTTTGTTGACGCTTAATTCAATACATAAGTGAGGACAGGATATGAGTACGACTGAGAGCATTGCATCCAGCCAGACAAGCCTTTCGTCCTGGCGTAAATCTGACACCACCTGGACCCTGGGCCTGTTTGGCACCGCTATCGGCGCCGGGGTGCTGTTTTTCCCGATCCGCGCCGGCTTCGGCGGGCTGATCCCGATCCTGGTGATGCTGGTGCTGGCCTATCCCATCGCCTTTTATTGCCATCGGGCCCTGGCCCGGCTATGCCTGTCGGGGGCTAACCCCTCCGGCAATATCACCGAAACGGTGGAAGAGCATTTTGGCAAAACCGGCGGGGTGGTGATCACCTTTCTGTACTTCTTCGCCATCTGCCCACTGCTGTGGATTTATGGCGTCACGATCACCAATACCTTTATGACTTTCTGGGAGAACCAGCTGCAGATGCCAGCTCTCAACCGCGGGGTGGTGGCGCTGCTCCTGCTGCTGCTGATGGCGTTTGTCATCTGGTTTGGTAAAGACCTGATGGTCAAGGTGATGAGCTATCTGGTGTGGCCGTTTATCGCCAGCCTGGTGGTGATCTCCCTGTCCCTGATCCCCTACTGGAATAGCGCGGTGATTGACCAGGTCAACCTCAGCGATATCGCCTTAACCGGTCACGACGGCATTCTGGTGACGGTATGGCTGGGCATCTCCATCATGGTGTTCTCCTTCAACTTCTCGCCGATCGTCTCCTCGTTTGTGGTCTCCAAACGCGAAGAGTATGAAGCGCAGTTTGGCCGCGAGTATACCGAACGCAAATGCTCACAGATCATCTCCCGGGCCAGCATGCTGATGGTGGCGGTGGTGATGTTCTTCGCCTTCAGCTGCCTGTTTACCCTCTCACCGCAGAACATGGCGGACGCCAAGGCGCAGAATATCCCGGTGCTCTCCTATCTGGCGAACCACTTTGCCTCGATGTCGGGCACCAAATCCACCTTTGCCACCCTGCTGGAGTATGGCGCGTCGATCATCGCCCTGGTGGCCATCTTCAAATCGTTTTTCGGCCACTATCTCGGCACGCTCGAGGGGCTGAACGGTCTGATCCTGCGCTTTGGCTATAAAGGGGATAAAACCCGGGTCTCCAGCGGCAAGCTCAATACCCTGAGCATGGTGTTCATCATGGGCTCGACCTGGGTGGTGGCGTATGCCAACCCCAATATCCTCGACCTGATTGAGGCCATGGGCGCGCCGATTATCGCCTCGCTGCTGTGCCTGCTGCCGATGTACGCCATTCGTAAAGCGCCTTCGCTGGCCAAATACCGTGGCCGTCTCGACAACCTCTTTGTGACCGCTATCGGTCTGCTGACCATCCTCAACATTGCTTACAAACTGTTCTAATCCGGCTCAGGCCACGCGGAGTACAACATGACTGAATTTCCGGTAGTACTGGTGATTAACTGCGGCTCGTCGTCGATCAAATTTTCCGTCCTGGACGCCGCAAGCTGCGACTGCCTGCTCAACGGCGTGGCCGAGGGCATCAACGCGGAACGGGCATCTCTCTCGCTCAACGGCGGCGAGCCGGTGGCGCTGGCGCAGCGCGGCTACGAAGGCGCCCTGCAGGCGATTGCCGGAGCATTAGCCCAACGCGACCTCATCGACAGCGTGGCCCTGATTGGCCACCGCGTCGCCCACGGCGGCGACCTGTTCACCGAGTCGGTCATTATTAGCGAGGAGGTTATCAATAACATTCGCCAGGTATCGTCCCTGGCCCCGCTGCATAACTACGCCAGTCTCAGCGGCATCGCCTCGGCGCAGCGGCTGTTCCCGGAGGTGATGCAGGTGGCGGTCTTTGATACCAGCTTTCACCAGACCCTGGCCCCGGAAGCTTTTCTCTATGGTCTGCCGTGGGAGTATTACCAGAATCTCGGGGTACGCCGCTACGGTTTCCACGGCACCTCGCACCGCTATGTGTCCCAGCGCGCCCTGGCGCTGCTCGGGTTGCCGGAGCAGGAGAGCGGCCTGGTGATCGCCCACCTGGGCAATGGCGCCTCGATCTGCGCGGTGCGTAACGGCCGCAGCGTGGACACCTCGATGGGGATGACGCCGCTGGAGGGGCTGATGATGGGCACCCGCAGCGGCGATGTCGACTTCGGCGCCATGGCGTGGATTGCCGGGGAAACCCGGCAGACCCTCAGCGACCTGGAGCGGGTAGCCAACACCGCCTCCGGCCTGCTGGGGATCTCCGGTCTTTCCTCCGACCTGCGGGTGCTGGAGCAGGCGTGGCATGAGGGCCATGCCCGCGCCCGCCTGGCGATTAAAACCTTTGTCCATCGTATCGCCCGCCATATTGCCGGCCACGCCGCGGCGCTGCAGCGTCTCGACGGCATTATTTTCACCGGCGGGATTGGCGAGAACTCGGTGCTGATCCGTCGGCTGGTGAGCGAACGGCTGACGGTCTTTGGCCTTGCGATGGACGCCGCCCGCAATCAGCAGCCCAATTCGGCCGGCGAGCGCCTGATCTCCGCCGACGGCAGCCGGGTGCGCTGCGCGGTTATTCCTACCAATGAAGAGCGCATGATTGCCCTCGATGCGATCCGCTTAGGCCGGATCCACACCGCGGCGGCGTTGGCCTGACTTTTTATTCTGTAGAGAGACGATGTTCATGAAAGTAGATATCGATACCCAGGATGTACGATACGCTGACGCCTGGCTGGGCTTTCGCGGTACGGCGTGGCAAACGCAGATCGACGTTCGCGACTTTATTCAGCATAACTACACCCCTTACGAGGGCGATGAGTCTTTCCTCGCCGACGCGACGCCAGCGACCACCGCCCTCTGGGAGCAGGTGATGGCCGGGATCCGCGTCGAGAACGCCACCCATGCGCCGGTGGATTTCGACACCAATGTCGCCACCTCCATCACCGCCCACGCGGCGGGCTATATCAACCAGCCGCTGGAAAAGATCGTCGGCCTGCAAACGGACCAGCCGCTGAAGCGCGCCCTGCATCCTTTTGGCGGCATCAAGATGATCAAAAGCGCCTTCGAGGCCTATGGTCGCGAAATGGATCCTGACTTTGAGTATCAGTTTACGGCGCTGCGTAAGACCCACAATCAGGGCGTTTTTGACGTCTATTCCCCGGATATGCTGCGCTGCCGCAAATCCGGGGTGCTGACCGGGCTACCGGACGGCTATGGCCGCGGACGGATCATCGGCGATTACCGCCGCGTGGCGCTGTACGGCATTCGCTACCTGGTCCGCGAACGTGAGCTGCAGTTTGCCGACCTGCAGCCGGCCCTTGAGCGCGGCGAGGCGCTGGAGGCCACCCTGCGCCTGCGCGAAGAGCTGGCCGAACAGCGGCGCGCGCTGCTGCAGATGCAGGAGATGGCGGCCCGCTACGGCTGCGATATCTCTCACCCGGCGCGCACTGCCCGGGAGGCGGTGCAGTGGCTCTACTTCGCCTACCTGGCGGCGGTGAAGTCGCAGAACGGCGGCGCCATGTCGCTGGGGCGCACGGCCACCTTCCTCGACATCTATATCGAACGCGATCTGCGCGCCGGTTTATTGAATGAGGAGCAGGCCCAGGAGCTCATTGATCACTTCATCATGAAGATCCGCATGGTGCGTTTCCTGCGCACCCCGGAATTTGATTCGCTGTTCTCCGGGGATCCCATCTGGGCGACGGAGGTGCTGGGCGGCATGGGGCTGGATGGTCGCACCCTGGTCAGCAAAACCACCTTCCGCTATCTGCATACTCTGCATACCATGGGCCCGGCGCCGGAGCCGAACCTGACCGTGCTCTGGTCGCAAGCGCTGCCAGTGGCGTTTAAAAAATATGCCGCCCGGGTCTCTATCGCCACCTCGTCGCTGCAGTATGAGAACGACGATCTGATGCGCAGCGATTTTCACAGCGACGACTACGCCATCGCCTGCTGCGTCAGCCCGATGGTGATCGGCAAGCAGATGCAGTTCTTCGGCGCCCGCGCCAATCTCGCCAAAACGCTGCTCTACGCGATTAACGGCGGGGTGGATGAGAAACTGAAGATTCAGGTGGGGCCGAAAACCGCACCGTTGCGCGATGAGGTGCTGGACTACGGCACCGTGATGGCCAGCCTCGACCACTTTATGGACTGGCTGGCGGTGCAGTACATCAGCGCGCTGAACATCATCCATTGCATGCATGATAAGTACAGCTACGAGGCGGCGCTGATGGCCCTGCACGACCGCGACGTCTACCGCACGATGGCCTGCGGCATCGCCGGCCTGTCGGTGGCGGCGGATTCGTTGTCGGCGATAAAGTACGCCCGGGTGAAGCCGGTGCGCGATCACCACGGGCTGGCGGTGGACTTTGTCATTGAAGGCGACTATCCGCAGTACGGCAACAACGACGATCGGGTCGATGCCATCGCCTGCGACCTGGTGGAGCGCTTTATGCGCAAAATTCAGGCGCTCCCCACCTGGCGTCAGGCGGTGCCGACCCAGTCGATCCTGACCATCACCTCCAACGTGGTATACGGCCAAAAAACCGGCAACACCCCGGACGGACGTCGGGCGGGGACGCCGTTCGCTCCGGGGGCCAATCCGATGCATGGCCGCGACCGGAAAGGGGCGGTGGCGTCGCTGACCTCGGTGGCGAAACTGCCGTTTACCTACGCCAAAGATGGCATCTCGTATACCTTCTCCATCGTGCCGGCGGCGCTCGGCAAAGCCCCGTCAGCTCAGGAAAACAACCTGGTGGGCCTGCTGGACGGCTACTTCCACCACGAGGAGACGGTGGAGGGGGGACAGCATCTCAACGTCAATGTGCTGAACCGGGAAAAGCTGCTCGATGCGATAGAACACCCGGAGCAGTATCCGAATCTGACGATCCGCGTCTCCGGCTATGCGGTCCGCTTTAACGCGCTGACCCGCGAACAGCAGCAGGATGTGATCTCCCGAACGTTCACCAGCCAACTCTGAGCGGCCACCGGGTCGCAGGAGAGCCTTTAACGGGCTCTCCTGTTATCATCTTCACATTACCGCAACAAAATAATCACCACTGTTGATCATATTCGCATTTTTGCACCACGCCGGCGCGCAGCGACCGCTAACTGCATCTATGTTTAGCTCACGGGCCGGTACGGATACCGCGTTGTCCGGCTCGCCACGTGATGGCAACCGATCTCCTGACCTGAAAGGGAATGCGCCCTTGCCGGATGCGGCACGGGTTGCCGTCGCGTGCGTACCGACCGGGGCGACTGCTCTCCGGTGTTCCACTCCTTCCTGGCGGGATTTTTGCTTCTTCCACCCTGGCCGTCCTGGCGCTGCGCCAACGTCGGCACCACACGGTAAGTGATATTTTCTGCGTCATTCCATGACGCCAGGCTTTACATCGCTGAGGAATATCCGAATGTCTTTGAAACTGAAAACAATGACGCTTCATGTTGTGATAGCAGGTTGTATGAGCATGGCCTTTTACGCCCAGGCAGACGTGAAGATCGGCGTCGCCGGGCCCTTTACCGGCCCCAACGCCACCTACGGCGCCCAGTACTGGAAGGGAGCCTCGCAGGCGGTGGCCGATATCAATGCCGCCGGCGGCATCAAAGGCGAAAAGATTGTGCTGGTGCAGGGGGATGACGCGTGCGAACCGAAGCAGGCGGTGGCGGTGGCCAACCGGCTGGTGGATGAAGCGAAAGTCTCCGCCGTGGTGGGGCACTTTTGCTCTTCCTCAACGATGCCGGCCTCCGAGGTATATGACGAAGCCGGGATCCTGACCATTACCCCCGGCTCGACCAACCCGCAGATCACCGAGCGCGGCATGAAAGATCTCTTCCGCATGTGTGGTCGTGACGATCAGCAGGGGGCGATCGCCGCCAACTATATGCTGGACGTGCTGAAGGCGAAGAAAATCGCCGTCATCCACGATAAAGACACCTATGGTCAGGGGCTGGCCGATGCCACCCGCGCGGCGCTGGCGAAGCGGGGTACCAAAGAAGTGTTGTACGAAGGCCTTTCCCGCGGTGAAAAAGACTTTAACGCCCTGGTGACCAAGATCGGCGCCCTCAAGCCGGACGTGGTCTACTTTGGCGGCTGCCATCCGGAAGCGGGCCCGCTGGTGCGCCAGATGCGCGAGCAGGGGGTGCAGGCCAAATTCTTCTCCGGCGACTGTATCGTCACCGAGGAACTGGTCACGGCCGCCGGCGGGCCGCAGTTCACCAACGGCGTGCTGATGACCTTTGGTCAGGATCCGCGCACCCTCCCGGACGGCAAAGCGGTGATCGAGAAGTTCCGCGCCAGCGGCTTTGAGCCGGAAGGTTATACCCTCTACGCCTACGCCTCCATTCAGGCTATCGCCGCGGCCTGGAACGCCGTCGGTACCGATAACGCCAAAGCCAGCGACTGGCTGAAGAGCCACGACGTCGAGACGGTGATGGGCAAGAAAGCCTGGGATGGCAAAGGCGACCTCAAGGTGTCCGACTACGTGGTCTATCAGTGGGACGACAAGGGCAAATATCACCAGCTCTGATCGGCCACGACCTGAGGACGCTCTGTCCTTTTGACTTGCGAATTGTCACATGACGGCGGTTGACCGGGAACGGAACCCGGCGGCCGTCTGCCTGGCGGCTGGAGGGGCTATGACGGCGTTTTTTCTGCAACAACTGATCAATGGGCTGACGCTGGGCGCAGTGTACGGCTTAATCGCCATCGGCTACACCATGGTGTATGGGATCATCGGCATGATCAACTTCGCCCACGGCGAGGTGTATATGGTCTCCGCCTACCTGTGCGCCATCGGCCTGGCGCTGCTCTCTTTCTTCGGGATCCACTCCTTTCCGCTGCTGATTTTCGCCACCCTGGTGTTCACCATCGTGGTCACCGGCGTATACGGCTGGGCGATCGAGCGCATCGCCTACCGGCCGCTGCGCAACTCGACGCGGCTGGCGCCGCTGATCTCGGCTATCGGGATGTCGCTGATCCTGCAGAACTATGTCCAGCTGAGCCAGGGGCCGAACCAGCAGGGGATCCCGACGCTGCTTAGCGGCGCATTGCGCATGACGGTGGGCGATGGGGTGGTGCAGATCACCTGGACCAAGGTGTTTATTCTCGTCGCGGCGCTGGTGGGGATGCTGATCCTGACCTGGATTATTCAGTATACCCGGCTGGGGCGCATCTGCCGCGCCACCCAGCAGGACCGGCGCATGGCGGCGATCCTTGGCATCAATACCGACCGGGTGATCTCCCTGGTGTTTGTCATCGGCGCGGCGATGGCCGGTCTGGCCGGCGTGCTGGTGACCATGAACTACGGCACCTTCGACTTCTATATCGGATTTATTATCGGCATCAAAGCCTTCACCGCCGCGGTGCTGGGCGGGATCGGCTCGCTGCCTGGCGCGATGCTGGGTGGTCTGCTGCTTGGGGTGGCCGAAGCCCAGTTCGCCGGGCTGGTGAATTCGGATTACAAAGATGTCTTTTCCTTTGCGCTGCTGGTGGCGATCCTGATTTTTCGCCCGCAGGGGCTGCTGGGACGTCCGCTGGTGGCCAAGGTCTAAGGAGGCTTTATGGGTGAAATTACGCGCCAGCCTGCGCGGGCTATCCAAAACGCGCTGATCGACAGCGTACTGGCCGGCCTTTGCGCGTTAATTGTCTTTGGTCCGATCGTCGGCGTGGTGCTCAAAGGGTATGGTTTTACCCTCGCGCCTGCGCGGGTGGCGATTCTGGTGGCGGTGGTGATGGCCGGCAGGCTGGCGCTCAGTCTGCTGCTGCAGAGCCACAGGGGAAAAGCCTTTATTGCCCGCTTTGAGGGGGCGGATGACGGGGTATACGTCCGGCCGCCGGGCTACCGCTCGCGGCTGCGCTGGATAATACCGCTGCTGGTGGGGCTGGCCATTGTCTTTCCGTTTCTCGCCACAAAATATCTGCTGACCGTGGCCATTCTTGGGCTGATCTACGTTCTGCTTGGCCTGGGGTTGAATATTGTGGTGGGCCTCGCGGGTCTGCTCGATCTGGGCTATGTGGCGTTTTACGCCATCGGCGCCTACGGCCTGGCGCTGGGCTACCAGTACCTGGGCCTCGGCTTCTGGGCGATGCTGCCGCTGGGGGCGGTGATGGCGGCCCTCGCCGGGGCGTTGCTGGGTTTTCCGGTGCTGCGTATGCATGGCGACTATCTGGCCATCGTCACCCTCGGCTTTGGCGAAATTATCCGCCTGGTGCTTAACAACTGGGTGAGCTTCACCGGTGGCCCTAACGGCGTACCGGTGCCATCCCCCACGCTGTTTGGCCTCGAGTTTACCCGCCGGGCCAAGGATGGCGGCATCCCCATCCATGAGTTTTTCCACGTCAGCTACAACCCCAACCTGAAATTCATCTTTCTCTACGCCGTGCTGTGCCTGGTGGTGATGCTGGTGCTGCTGGTGAAGCATCGCCTGACGCGGATGCCCATCGGCCGCGCCTGGGAGGCGCTGCGAGAGGATGAGATCGCCTGTCGGGCGATGGGGCTCAATCACGTGCTGGTGAAGCTCTCGGCGTTTATGCTCGGCGCGTCGACGGCCGGGATCGCCGGGGTGTTCTTCGCCAGCTATCAGGGGTTTGTTAACCCGACGTCGTTCACCTTTTTTGAGTCGGCGCTGATCCTGGCGATTGTGGTGCTCGGGGGAATGGGCTCCACCCTGGGAGTGGTACTGGCGGCGTTTGTTCTGACGGTCACCCCGGAACTGCTGCGCGGTTTTGACGAATATCGGGTGCTGCTGTTCGGCGTGCTGATGGTGATGATGATGATCTGGCGGCCGCGCGGCCTGGTGCGCACCAGCCGCAGCGGGGTTGCGTTGCGAAAAGGAGTCGCGCCATGACCGACAGCATCTTACGCGTTGAGCATCTGATGATGCATTTCGGCGGCATCAAAGCGCTGAATGATGTCAATCTGGAGGTGGAGCGGGGGTCGATCACCGCCCTGATCGGCCCCAACGGCGCGGGCAAGACCACGGTGTTTAACTGCCTGACCGGTTTTTATCGGGCGACGGGGGGCAGTATCGTGCTGCGGGCGCGGGAAAAGGTCACCGATGTTATTCAGGTGCTGGGGCAGAAGCTTCACCCGGACGATTTTCTCCACCCGGCGCAGCTGGGGAGGCGGATCTATTACAAGATGTTCGGTGGCACCCATCTGGTGAACCGCGCTGGCCTGGCGCGCACCTTCCAGAATATACGCTTATTCCGCGAGATGTCGGTGATCGAGAACCTGCTGGTGGCCCAGCATACCCAGGTCAACCGCCATCTGCTGGCCGGGATCCTCAATACCCGTGGGTATCGGCAGGCGGAGAGTCAGGCGCTGGATCGCGCTTTTTACTGGCTGGAGGTGGTGGAGATGGTGGACTGCGCCAACCGTCTGGCGGGGACCCTCTCCTACGGACAGCAGCGGCGGCTGGAGATCGCCCGCGCCATGTGCACCCGTCCGGAGATGATCTGTCTGGACGAGCCGGCCGCCGGCCTCAACCCGGTGGAAACCCAGGCGCTGAGCCGGATTATTCGCTTTCTGCGCCAGCAGCACGGCATCACGGTGCTACTGATCGAGCATGATATGGGGATGGTGATGGAGATTTCGGATCATATCATCGTCCTCGATCACGGGGACGTCATCGCCCGCGGCGCGCCGCAGGCGATCCAGGCCAACGCCAGCGTGATTGCCGCCTATCTAGGCGCTGAGGAAGAGGAGACGCGCCGATGAGCCAGCCTTTGCTTGCCTTTAATGAGGTGGATGTCTTCTACGGGCCGATCCAGGCCCTGAAGCAGGTCTCCCTCACCGTCAACGAGGGGGAGACGGTGGCGCTGATCGGCGCCAACGGCGCCGGTAAATCAACGCTGCTGATGTCGGTCTTCGGCCAGCCGCGCATTGCCGGCGGGGAGATTTTCTATCGCGGGGAGGCGATCAGCCGGAAATCGACCCACTTTATCGCCAGCAACGGCATCGCCCAGGCCCCGGAAGGGCGGCGCATCTTTCCCGATATGACCGTCGAGGAGAATCTGCTAATGGGGACCATTGCCATTGGCAACCGCTATCAGGCCGAGGACAAGGCGCGAATGTACCAGCTGTTCCCCCGGCTGGAAGAGCGGCGGGGACAGCGGGCGATGACCCTCTCCGGCGGCGAGCAGCAGATGCTGGCCATCGCCCGGGCGCTGATGAGCCGACCGCGCCTGCTGCTGCTGGATGAGCCGAGCCTGGGGCTGGCGCCGCTGGTGGTGAAGCAGATTTTTCAGATCCTGCGCGAGCTGACGGCCCAGGGGATGACGCTGTTTCTGGTGGAGCAGAATGCCCGCCATGCCCTCAACCTGTCGGACCGCGCCTACGTGATGGTGAACGGCCAGATCCGCCTGAGCGGTAGCGGCCAGACGCTGCTCAACGACCCGGAGGTGCGTAAGGCATATCTGGGGATCAGCGGCTGAGGGGGTTATTCCCGCAGTTCGTTACGGGTTTTAATGTGCTGCCAGAAACGTTCGGCGGCCTGGTTAAGCCGCGAGCCGGAGCGGTAGAGCCAGGCGCCGATCGGCAGCGACAGGCTCTCATCGAGGATCGTCAGCCGGCCTTCGTCCAGCTCGCGCTGAATGGAGTACTGCGGCAGCCAGCCCACGCCGTCGCCATTGAGGATCATGCGCTTGAGCAGCTCGCTCATGGAAGAGACAAACGTAAGGGAGAAGGTGATCTCCGGCGTACGGTCGATGACCTGGTTCACCTGGCGCCCCATATAGCTGTCGTTGGCGTATTTCATCAGCGGCAGCACGCCGCGATGTAAATGAAACAGCGGGCGGCCATGTTCGTCGCAGGGGGAGACCAGGTGCAGGTAAGAATCAAAAATTTTATGATTAATAAACGGATAGTTCATTAATTCTTCATTATAGAAGGAGAGGATAAAATCGCTTTTTCCCTCTTTCAGGTTAAATACGGCGTCGTTGACGTTAATCGATTCAACATGAAAAGTCTTATTTTTACGGTCGGTGTAACCGGCGATGATCTCCGGCAGTAATAACACCGACAGCGAAGGGGCGGCGTCGATTCTTATTTTCTGGGTAGTGTTATTTAAGCCTTTAATACGGCTGATCTGAAAATCCATGTCATCGAGCATATTTCGCGCATAGCCGACAAAAATTTTCCCGCGGTTGGTCAGCTGCAGAGGGTTGGCGCTACGATCGAAGATGCTGAATCCGAGGGAAGCCTCCAGCGACTGGATGCGTCGACTGAACGAGGACTGAGAGATGTTGCGGGCTTTGGCCGCCAGGGTAAAGCTGCGCGACTCCTCGAGGGCAATCACATCATACAGCCATTTTACTTCCAGATTTGCCAACACCGATCCAGTCCTCAAAAACGCAATAAAGGCTATGCAATTTTAGCATAGCGCATAGAAACTATGCAATTAACATAATTATCGACAGGTGTTAACATTTTTTGGAAAGTTGAGATTTATGAATGCATATCGGCGACCCTACATGAGCACGATATGAAATCGCGACTCACGGTTATTTATTGCTTTATTTCATTGTCCAGGACTTATCTTATTAAATAGCCGGCGACGATGACGAAAGCAATGAATAACCCAGGCCTCTTACCTTAAATAGTTTGTCAGGAGTTCCATGTCACAACAAATTGAATCAGTAAAAATGGCTCTGCAGGAGCTGGGGATTAATGCAAGCGGCGAATTCTTTTACAACCCTGATTACGATTTGCTTATTGCACATGAAACCTCTCCTGAGCTGACCGGCGCGGCCCGCGGCGTGATGACCGACTCTGGCGCTGTGGCTGTTGATACCGGGATCTTCACCGGCCGTTCGCCGCGCGATAAATACATCGTCCGCGACGAACAGACTCGCGACACCGTCTGGTGGGCAGACTCCGGCCTCGGCCGCAACGACAACAAACCGTTATCGCCAGACGTGTGGCGCAGCCTGAAAAGCCTGGTCGCGGGCCAGCTGAGCGGCAAAAAACTGTACGTCATCGACGCCTGGTGCGGCGCCAGCCCGGACACCCGTCTTGGCGTACGCTTCGTCACCGAGGTGGCGTGGCAGGCCCACTTTGTCAAAAACATGTTCATCGTGCCAAGCGCCGACGAGCTGGCCAGCTTTACGCCAGACTTCGTGGTGCTCAACGGCGCGGGCTGCACCAATGCCAACTGGCAGGCGCAGGGGATGAACTCCGAGAACTTTGTCGCCTTTAATCTCAGCGAGCGTATTCAGCTCATCGGCGGTACCTGGTACGGCGGCGAAATGAAGAAAGGGCTGTTCTCGGTCATGAACTACCTGCTGCCGCAGAAAGGCATCGCGTCGATGCACTGCTCGGCCAACCGTGGCGAAGCAGGGGACGTGGCGCTGTTCTTCGGCCTCTCCGGGACCGGGAAAACCACCCTGTCGACCGATCCGCATCGTCAGCTGATTGGCGATGACGAGCACGGTTGGGACGATGACGGCGTGTTTAACTTCGAAGGCGGCTGCTACGCTAAGACCATCAATCTCGATCCGCAGGCGGAGCCGGAGATTTATGGCGCCATCCGCCGCAATGCGCTGCTGGAAAACGTGGTGGTGCGCGCTGACGGCAGCGTGGATTATGCCGACGGCAGCAAAACCGAAAACACCCGCGTCTCCTATCCGCTGTCGCATATCGACAATATCGTCAAGCCGGTGTCCCGCGCGGGCCATCCGTCGAAGGTGATTTTCCTTGCCGCCGATGCGTTTGGCGTTCTGCCGCCGGTCTCCCGTCTGACCACCGAGCAGATGCAGTACCATTTCCTGTCGGGTTTCACCTCGAAGCTGGCGGGCACCGAGCGCGGCATTACCCAGCCGACGCCGACCTTCTCCGCCTGCTATGGGGCGGCGTTCCTGCTGCTTCACCCGACCCAGTACGCCAGCGTACTGGCGGCGAAGATGGCGGAATCCGGTGCCGAAGCCTGGCTGGTCAACACCGGCTGGAACGGCGAGGGCAAACGCCTGTCGCTGCGCGATACCCGCAGCATCATTAGCGCGATCCTCAACGGCACTACCGGCCCGCTGCGTGAGGATACCATCCCGGTGTTCGGTCTTGCGATCCCGCAGAGCATTCCAGGGGTAGACAGCGCGGTGCTGGATCCGCGTAATGGCTGGAGTTCAGCGGATAAATGGCAGGAGAAGGCCGAGAGCCTGGCTCAGCTGTTTATGGATAACTTCAAGCAGTACAGCGATACCGAAGCGGGTGCGCGTCTGGCGCTGGCCGGTCCGCAGCTGCAGAAGAGCGCGGTCGAAGCCTGATCCGCGGCCAGCAGGTCGACGCCTGGCGCCGACCTGCTGGCGAGCCGCTTTACTCCGCAAAGGCCCGCAGCGCATCGCCAGTGAGGCGATAACGCACCCACTCATCCTGCGGCTGCGCGCCAATGCTCAGATAGAAATCAATCGCCGGCTGGTTCCAGTCGAGCACGCTCCACTCCAGACGCCCGCACTGACGTTGTACAGCATATTGCGCGATGGTTTTCAGCAGCGCTTTTCCTGCGCCGATCCCGCGATAGTCGGGGGTGACGTACAGATCCTCCATATAGATACCATTGCGTCCAAGCCAGGTGGAGTAGCTGGTGAAGAACACCGCGTAGCCCACCGCTTTGCCCGCCACCTCGCAGATCAGCGCTTCGGTTTTGCTGCCGCTGGCAAACAACGTCTCTCTGATCTCCTCTGGCGTCGTCACTACCTCTTCGGGGGCTTTCTCGTAGACCGCGAGTTCATAAATCATGTCGTAAATAGCGGTGGCGTCGTCCGGGGTGGCCTGGCGGATCGTGATGCTCATGGGGCGTCCTTTATCAATAGTCAAAAGAGAGAGCAAAATTGCTGACCCTGAGGATAAGCGGTATTGTGAAAAGAATTAAGTGCAATGAAATCAGCAAACGATGAATATTATGCATCCTGTCCTGCGCCGGATTGACCTCAACCTGTTGCCGGTCTTTGACGCGGTCTATCGCTCCCGCTCGGTACGCCTGGCGGCGGAAGAGCTGGCGATGAGCACCTCGGCGCTGAGCCATGCGCTTTCCCGGCTGCGCAGCGCCCTCAACGATCCGCTGTTCTACCGCGAAGGCCACCGGATGTGCCCCAGCGTCTATGCCAGCCAGCTGGCGCCCTCTATCGCTTCGGCGCTGAAGTTTCTCAACCAGGAGCTGACGCCGCCGGCGGCGTTTGTGCCGGCCGCCAGCACCGACTGCATGCAGATTGCGATCACCGATTTCACCGCGTTCTGCGTCTTTCCGACGCTGATGCATCACCTGCAGCGTGAGGCGCCCGGGCTGCGGTTTGAGCTCCGTTATCTGCCCCACAGCCCGGCGCTGACCGAGCTGCTGGCGGGCGAGGTCGACCTGGCCCTCGGGTTCAATACCCCTGACGAGCCAGCCCATCCCGATCTTGAGGAGATTAACTGGCTGCGGGACGAATATGTGGTCATCAGCCAGGCCAACCGGACGGCGCTGACCCTGGACGCCTACCTTGCGGCCCGTCATCTGGTGGTGACCCCGTGGAATGAGCGGCAGGGGGTGCTGGACTGTGAGCTGGAGCGACAGGGCTATTCGCGGCAGGTGGCGATGAAAACCCCCTCGATGCTGAGCGCGCCCTTTATTATTGAGCAGAGCGACCTGTTGATGGCGCTGCCCCGGCGGGCGGCGGAGACGATGGCCCGCGCCGCCCGGCTGACCATTTTCCCGCTGCCGTTTCCGGTTCCGCCGTTTGACGTCAAGATTTACGCCCACCAACGCAGCGGGAAACGCGAGGCTACCCGCTGGCTTATCTCCCTGTTGCAGACGCTGGTGGGGGAGTCCACCGCTTCCTGACGCGCTTTCCAGCCGGCAGGGTATTTCGTTACCCCAGGCCAGGTTTTATGCCGTCAACCCACGGCGACATATCCTGGCCCCGGTCACAAAACGGAAAACTGACTTTTTCGCCGTCACCCGCGGCGTGGTTAGGACGGTGTGTGTTAAATTATTGTATGTAAAAGTAATGTTAATTAGTTAAATGTTATTCATTCGTAAAATGCATTAGTGGATGCGTTTATTACGCTTATTTCGTTCCCGGTTCTGTTTCAGTCTTCAGCGACAGGCGCGCGACAACGCGTGGATAACAAACTGGAGACCTGCATGCATTCAACAACCTCACAGATGAGTACCCGTGACCGGATCGGCGCCATTCTGCGCGTCACGTCCGGTAACTTTCTCGAACAGTTCGACTTTTTCCTGTTCGGGTTTTATGCCACCTACATCGCCCATACCTTTTTTCCGGCGAGCAGTGAATTCGCCTCGCTGATGATGACCTTCGCGGTCTTTGGCGCCGGCTTTTTGATGCGCCCCATCGGCGCTATCGTACTTGGCGCCTATATCGACAAGGTGGGGCGGCGCAAGGGGCTGATCGTCACCCTGTCGATCATGGCCACCGGCACCTTTCTGATCGTGCTGATCCCCTCTTATCAGACCATTGGCCTGTGGGCGCCGCTGCTGGTGCTGATCGGCCGTCTGCTGCAGGGCTTTTCCGCCGGCGCCGAGCTGGGCGGGGTGTCGGTCTATCTGGCCGAGATCGCCACCCCGGGCCGCAAAGGCTTTTACACCAGCTGGCAGTCGGGCAGTCAGCAGGTTGCCATCATGGTGGCAGCCGCGATGGGCTTTGCCCTCAACGCGGTACTGGAGCCGAGCGCTATCAGCGACTGGGGCTGGCGTATTCCGTTCCTTTTCGGCTGCCTGATTGTTCCGTTCATTTTTATCCTGCGCCGTAAGCTGGAGGAGACCCAGGAGTTTACTGCCCGCCGCCATCATCTGGCGATGCGCCAGGTATTCGCCACCCTGCTGGCGAACTGGCAGGTGGTTATCGCCGGGATGATGATGGTGGCGATGACCACCACCGCGTTCTACCTGATCACCGTCTATGCCCCGACCTTTGGTAAAAAGGTGCTGATGCTCAGCGCCTCTGACAGCCTGCTGGTCACGCTGCTGGTGGCGATTTCCAACTTCTTCTGGCTGCCGGTGGGCGGGGCGCTGTCCGACCGCTTTGGCCGCCGATCGGTGCTGATCGCCATGACCCTGCTGGCGCTGGCTACCGCCTGGCCTGCGCTGACCATGCTGGCGAACGCCCCGAGCTTTTTGATGATGCTGAGCGTGCTGCTGTGGCTGTCGTTTATCTACGGCATGTACAACGGGGCGATGATCCCGGCGCTGACCGAAATTATGCCCGCCGAAGTGCGCGTGGCAGGTTTCTCGCTGGCCTACAGCCTGGCGACCGCGGTGTTTGGCGGCTTCACGCCGGTGATTTCCACGGCGCTGATTGAGTATACCGGTGATAAAGCGTCTCCCGGCTACTGGATGAGCTTTGCCGCCATCTGCGGTCTGCTGGCCACTTGCTACCTCTATCGCCGTAGCGCCGTTGCGCTGCAGACGGCACGTTAATCAGGGAGAAGATGATGCGTAAAACGACAGGAACCCTGCTCGCCACGCTGCTGCTGGCCGCCACCGGCGGCAGCGCGTTGTCCGCTGAGGTCACCGTGATGATCTCCGGCGGCTTCAAAGCGGCGCTGGAAAAGCTGGCCCCGGCGTGGGAAAAACAAACCGGCAACCACCTCGTGGTGATCCCTGGCCCGTCGATGGGAAAAACGCCGCAGGCGATCCCTAACCGTCTGGCGCGCGGCGAACACGCGGACGTGGTGATCATGGTCGGGGACGCGCTGACCAGCCTCGAGAAAGCGGGCCGTACGCAACCGGATTCGCGCCGGGAGCTGGCCGACTCGCCGATCGGCGTGGTGGTGAAGGCGGGGGCGCCGCTGCCGGCTATCCACAACGCAGACCAGCTGCGGGCGACGCTGCTGGCGGCGCCATCGGTCGCGTACTCCGACAGCGCCAGCGGACGCTATGTCAGCTCGACGCTGTTCCACACCCTGGGCATTGATGACGCGATGCAGAGTAAAGCGCAGATGGTGGAGCGCATTCCGGTGGCCTCGGAAGTGGCCAAGGGACGGTATGCGATCGGTTTTCAGCAGGTGAGCGAACTGCTGCCGGTGCCCGGCGTAACCTTCGTCGGCGAACTGCCGGATAACCTGCAGTACATCACCCGCTTTGCCGGGGCGGTGACCATCAGCGCCGACCACCCGCAGGAAGGCAAGGCGCTGCTGACGTATCTGGCGTCACCGGCGGCGCAGGAGACCATCCACGCCACCGGTATGCGAAGCGTAGCCGCCGCCGCGCCGGTCAGCCAGAAGGATACTGTTCAATAATCAGCTTCTCCAGCTCTGCCGCCACGTAGGACTGAATACGGCCGCTGAGGCGGATCAGGCCTACCGTACGCGTGACCACCGGGTCGGTGAGCGGCACAGCGCGGAGAACGGAATGCTCCCCGGCGGGCATCGACATCGCGGGCACGGCGGCAATGCCGATGCCCGCTTCCACCATCCCCAGCATCGTGGTGACGTGGCGGGTTTCGCAGATACTTGGCCGCGCCGGCGTCAGATGCGCCAGCTCCCGGTCAAGCAGCGTCCGGTTGCCGGAGACCCGATCCAGGCCAATATAATCCTGTTCAAAATACGCCTGCCAGCTTAGGTGCGTCTTGCGCGCCAGCGGATGATCGTGCCGACAGGCGGCCACATAGCGGTCGTCGGCAAGAGGGGTGAATTCGATACTGGCTGGCAGGTTTTTGGCAAAGCAGAGGCCAAAGTCAGCCTGTCCGCTGCTGACCGCCTCGATCACATTCCCGACGCTGCTGTCAATCAACCGGATGCGCACCTGGGGATAACGCGCCTGAAAGCTGCGGATGATTTCCGGCATAAAGTAGTAGGCGGCGGAGGGCACTGTCGCCACCGTCACCAGCCCGGTGCGCGCCTTGCTGACCTGGCTGATATCCGCCAGCACCGTCTCGACATGGGCCAGCAGCTGCTCCGAACGTTCGGCAAAATTTTGCCCATACAGCGTGAGGGTCACCCGTCGGGTGGTGCGATCGAACAGCCGGTTGCCCAGCGCCGTCTCCAGCTTTTCGATGCGTCGGCTAAGGGCCGACTGCGACAGGCAGATGGATTCGGCCGCCAGCCGAAAACTGCCATATTCCATCAGGGCGCGAAAGGCGTAGAGATCGTTGAAGTCAAAATTTACGGGCATGGCGGCATCCTTATCGGCTGTCTGGCGCCATCGCCCCGTCCGGCGAGGGGCGATGGCGGGTAGCATATCGGGCAGGACTTCGGGCGCGCGGGAAACCGCGCGCCAGGGCTTACACCTTAAGCAGTTTTACCGTGGCATCGATATCGATTTCGTCTTCCGAAAAGATCAGGGTTGTCCCCTGAAAGGTGGTGATCGCCAGCTTTTTCACCGAGCGCATCTCTCCCGGCTGCACCGTGGCTTTTGGCCGGATGCTGTTCATCAGCAGCCCGACCGACAGCACGGCGTTTTCTTTATCGACGCGGGTCTCGACCGGCTCTTCTTCCCGGTACACCACATAGGATTTGATGGAGGTCAGCTTCAACCGCTCGCCGGCAATATAGATATATTTGCTTTCCGGAATGACCTTCACCGCGTAGGCCGACAGCCCTTTATTGTTGGTGGTAGGTTCGAAAGTCACCGCCGCGTCTTTCTTGATAAGATCAGGATTGGCGACCTTAATCACGTGAAAATAACGATTTTCGCCGTTTTCATCTTTGATAAATCCAAAACCTTTATCTTTAAACCACGTTGTGATTGTTCCGTTCATCGCCATTACCGTATTACTCGTTGGTTAACACAAATTTTGCAGCGCGCAGTGTAAAGCACATTGCCTGTACAGGCCATGCCTTTGCGATAAGTGTGGGTGATAAATGACGCCGCCGCGAGGGCGGATTGTGCGCCAGCATCGTGCCGGCGGCCAAAATGGGGTACTATCGCCAGCCACTCCTTCTTCGGGCCGCCTGATGTCCACCATTATCGATACCTTTGTCGCGCCGCCGTGTCGCGAACAGATCACCCTCTTGTATCAGGACGAACACCTGGTGCTGATCAATAAGTCCGCCGGGCTGCTGAGCCTGTCGGGCAAAGATCCGCGCAACCTCGACTCCGTGCATCATCGGCTGGTACAGCGCTTTCCGGGCTGCACCCTGGTGCACCGCCTGGACTTCGGCACCTCCGGCCTGATGGTGATCGCCCGCAACAAGGGCATTAACGCCTTGCTGTGCCAGCAGTTCAGCCAGCGCACGGTGGACAAGGTCTATACGGCGCTGCTGTGCGGCCACCTGGCGGAAGACGAGGGGATAGTGGAGGCGGCAATCGCCAAAGATCCGGCCCATTTCCCGCGCATGGCGCTCTGCGCCCGCCACGGCAAACCGGCGCGTTCGCGCTATCGGGTCATAGACCGCCTGTATCAGGCGCGAGAAGGCGAGAGGGCGCTGGCGTTAACCCGGGTGACGCTCACCCCGGAGACCGGACGGACCCATCAGCTGCGTATTCACTGCCAGCTGCTGGGCTATCCGATCCTTGGCTGCGATCTGTACGGTGGCCGGGAGCTGCCCGGCACGGAATGCGCTTCGCGGCTGATGCTGCACGCCAGCGAACTGCGCTTTGTCCACCCCGTCAGCCATGAGCCGATGCACATCCAGCAGGCGAGCCCGTTTTGATCGCCCGCGGCGGGAAAGCCCGGGGTTACCACATCAGATCGTCGGGCACCTTAAAGTCGGCGTACGGATCGTCTTCATCCTGCTCATCCTGACTCAGGGCGCTGTGCAACACGATGCTGCTGGCGTCGCGCTGGGCAATTTTCTCAGCCACCACCGCCGGAATAATCGCATATTCACCTTCGGGCTTGTTATCCACCGCCAGGCGGGCAATCGCCAGACGGCCGTTAATCAGCTGGGTCTGGGTGGGCTTGTCGACCATGATTTTTTTGATCAGATTATTATCGGTAAAGTTAAAGCCGATATCGCCCCGGGCGACCGTAATGCGGTTCATCTCGATCAGCTGCTTCACCTGGGCTTTATACTCTTTCGCCAGCACCGCCTGCTTTTACTGCTCGCTAAGCTGTTTATCACGCTCCAGCTGGGCTTTACGGGCCTGAACGCGGGATTTTTTCGCCGTTCTCTGGACTTTAGCCATTTTTTTGCTGCTGACCAGGCCGGCTTTGAGCATCTGCTCTTGTAAGGTGAGTTTTGTCATCTGCGTGTCTGAAACTGAGGAAACATCTGGCAAGTATACCTGCATTGGCAGAAACGACGCCAGACTCGCGATCGCGCTGGGCTGCTGTACCATGCCGCGCAGCGCGGTGGGGGATTACCCCCGGGGCTGAAGCTGATAAATCCAGGCGCTGATCTGCTGTCCATCGTCGGTGGTCACTTCCACCGGCACCCGATCGTACCCCTCCTCAAAGTCGTCCAGCATGGGCCAGTGCGCCGCCAGCCGATCGGACAGGAACAGATAGCCGTTGACCCGTGGGCCGTGAGCGTCGAGGACGATCCCCGGGAAATCGGCGGCTGCGCCCCAGCCGCGCGCGTAAAAGGTGCCGGTGACGTAGCCGGGACGCCACTCGCCCCCGATCGCCTCCAGAATATGCGCATTGCTGCGACCGGGACAGAGCGTCCCATAGACAAATAGTGGTTTCATTTTCTCTCTCTCGTTCGCCCTGACACCCGCCCACAGCGGAGCGGGAAACCAAAATACGGGGTAATGCAGCGCCTGGCAATGGCCGGGTGGGGCGGGGCGCTCCTCCGGGTATCTGGCAGTTGCCGGGGGAGATTCTGGACTCAGCGCTACTGAGGGTATATCGATTGCGGTGATATTTTTATTATTATTTATATTTAAGGTAAATATAAATATTCCTGACGGAGGGATTAATTTGCTAATTAATAT
>ONZZ01000974.1_pt1 | contig 20668 bp, 15 predicted proteins | sample 1671101 | NCBI WGS metagenome assembly ONZZ01 (sample SAMN06348122, study PRJEB24527) | human gut metagenome | biome: human gut; feature: ankylosing spondylitis patient; material: feces | host: Homo sapiens | place: China | collected 2015-10
CCCCGAGGCGGCCTCCCGCGGGCCGATGACCGCGGGATGTCCTGTTGCTTGATCTCAGTATCATATTATCGTCTGTATTGTTTTTGTTATCTTGTCGTTGCCGGGCCGGAACCCGGATGCTGGGCCCCGGCCCCGGGATCACGGGCTATTGTTGAGTGCCTTCGAGCCCCGTATTATAGGTCGGAAGTCTTCCCGGACGAGCGGTTATGGCGTTGCGCACGACCATCAGCTCCAGCGGCCCACGCAAGTTTTCCGACGCCGTGGTAATATAAGTAGGCGTGATGCGCTCGAAGATCTGTAACCATTCGCGCGTAACACCATGGCCGTCCGGACAGTGCACACCTGAAAGCCATTGCGACCAATATCCTTTTACATCGCTCGTACGTGTATGCTGGCGGCTGCCGACGCACGAGTGTTTTCCTGTGACTACGATCCTCCATCCCCGGAACACATGGCGGTCGCCTCCCCAGAGAGCTTTATAGGCATCGGCCGTCGCCTGGGAGCAGAAAGGATACCCGGCCTTATTATAATCGTCGGTCTGGCAGGTGATTCCGAAGGTGTTCCCTGTGAACGGGTCCGTGAGGCCCTGCTGGCGATAAGTCTCATCCATGATCGTGTATTGCTTTTTTATCTGAATGCTCGCTCCGGCTTCAGCAAACTTGTCCCTATTGTTCCAGTGGTCGACATAACCCCACGCCTGGTCGCGGTTCATCGTCGCGGGGCCGGGAATCGCCGGGACGACGGGGCCGTGCTGGAGGAACACGAGGCTGTTGGGGCTGTAGGCCTCCTGCGAGAACAGACAACTGTTCCACGAAGGCTTCGATCCATAACCGTTGTCCGACCACACCGTCGTCCAAGAGTCGTCGTTGCCGCCGTAGGGCTTGTACTCCACCCAGTAGATGTAGAAGTATTCCTTCTCCCCGTTGTGAGGCACCGGATATTTGATGTAGCGTTGGTACTTGCTGCCATCGAGCTTGTACTCCGTGTACTCCGTCTCGCCGACGGGCGTCTCTGCCGCCGCCGTGAAGTAGTCGCTGACGTTATTGTAGTTGCCGATGTGGAACTTCCGGCGTCCGACGCGTACCCGCTGGTCTTTGTGGTAGGCGCTGCCGGAGAAGTCCAGCAGCAGCTCGAAGCCCCCGTAGGAGTACTTGCCGCCCCGGGCGATCTGCGCCGTCTCGGGGTGCACGATCCAGTAGCCCGAGTAGTAGTTGAGTACTGTGGTGAACTTTTCGTCCGCTCCGTCCTTCTCCTTCTGGCGGTATCCCGTGATGGTGATACGGTACTGCCGGTACCCGCCGTCGGTATCATAGCCGACCTTGTCCGGGTCGATGAATGCCTCTTTGCCGGTCTTCTGGGCGATCAGCTCGCTCAGCTCGCCGAGCGTGGTCTGAAGCACCGTCGAGTACTTCGCTTCCGTGGGATAGAGCTCTATCGTACCCCTGTCCTCCCACGTTGCATTCATGCCGTACGCGTTTTCCACCTTGATCGTCACCTTATTGTTCGAGCGGATCGCTATAGGTTGGTCTTTCCACGCGGTCTCGCCTGCGGGCAGCTCCGGGTCTTGGAAGTTCGAGAGGCTGACGTCGTTCTGGCCGCCGAAGGGCAACTGCATGAACGTCATCGAGGGCACCGTGCGCTGGATGCGCAGGATCTTCGTCGCGGCGCTGATCTGCTCGTCATCTTTCGCCTTAGCCTCGTCGGTCGTGTTGCCGTCGTCGACCAGATTGTGGAGGTTGTAGAACTGCATCTCGGAGTAGTACCTGCCCGCGAGGGGTATCGTACGCGTGGGGGTCACGCCCGCGAGGGCGTCGTCGTTCAGGGCGTTCGGCGCGAGGTAGAAACCCTCGACGCTGTAGAGCGGCAGGGCCTGCGACCAGGTCCGCTCGCTCGAAGTCTCGTCGCGGTTCTCGTTCGTGGCATTCGCAATACCCGGTTCCGGAACGGGCGCCAGATCGCTGAGGAACGTGCTGATGACGTAGCCGGGATTGCCCGCCGCAGGGGTCTGACCGTCGGCGTTCTTCCAGTAGCGGTGGCTGTGGTGCAGGCGCACGTCCTTGGGACGCGCGGCAGCGTGGTCGTAGCTCGTGCCGAGGAAGGCCTCGGTGCTCTCGGGGGTATTCTCGAGCTCGTTGTCCTTCGCGCCCAGCTCGTCGGCCTCCGACGTGCCGCCCTCCGTCTTGCGCCACTCCCACCACCAGTCGGTGTTGGCGCGCACGCTCAGCGCGTAGAGCCTCCGTGCCGCAGCCGTACCCATATCCAGCGTGTAGGTCGCACGCCCCGTCGGCACGTTCTCGCCGCTGTGCTGCTGCGAGGTAAAGTTGCCGCCCTGCGTCACGTTGGTCGAGGGGACGATCTCCAGACGCAGAGGTCCCGCGCCCTGCTCGATGGTCAGCGTCGAGTTCGTCTCGTCGAAGCCGTCCGTCGGCGAGTAGGCCTGCATGGTCACCGTCCGCGGCTGCAGGGTCGGGTTCGGAAGAAGCGTGAAGGGAATATCCGCCGCTCCGCTCCGGGTCACGTTCGGGTACTCGCTCCAGTTGGTCACCCACTCCTCGCCGCTCAGGTTGCCCGTCTCGCTCTTCGAGACGAAGTACCACGGCAGATCCGCAGGCTGTGTAGCCACATGCGGTGTCACGCCCGTCGCGTCCCACGACACCCGGATGAAGTTCGGGTAGATATTCCGGGGATCGTCCGGATCGTACACGCCGTCTTCGGGGGTGCCGGGGTCATCAGGCCCCACCAACTCACCACCTCGAACAGCGTCCACGTACCATTTCACTTCGTAGTAGCTCTGCTCCACGTCCAGCTTCGTACGCTCGGGGTTCTTATCGTAATTCGTCTCCTCGTCCCAGTAGCCCTCGATCTCGAAACGCCACGAACGAGGCGCCACAGGCTCGACGTTGCCGTTGTGTGCCGCGTCCCAGTTCGACGGCAGCAGCGAGAAGAGGGTCTCGCTCTCCGTCTCGAAGAAGGTGATGGCACCGCAGTTGTCCGTGCCGTCGCCGAGCGGGTGGCCCGCATAGGCGCCCGCGAAGAAGCCGTCCGGAAGAAGCGCCTTGTCCGCCTCTTCCAGCTGCTCGAATCCGCCGAGGTCGCCCTCACGGCCTGCGACGGGTCCGGCCTGCGGGTCGGAGAGGTTCATGCGGTAGGTCTGGCCGTCCTTTGTCCATGCCACGTAGTACGTGGCGCCCGCGGGCGAGCTCTTGACGATGACCTGCTGCTTGCTCTTGGGGTACTTCGGGAAGTAGAGCTTCTGCTGCAGAAGGCTCAGCGTGCGCGTGTTCTTCACGTCCTGAACCAGTTCCAGCGTCTGAGACATCCGGCCCGCCGTGAACAGCAAACGCAGCGTGCGTTCCATGAGCCCCGCGGCGTTGCTCTCGTCGAAGCGGCTCAGACCCACGCGCAACCGGTACTGCGTGTGGGGAAGACCGTCGGTCCAGAAGTAGCTCTCGCCCTGATCCTCCTTCGTGAGCTCCTCCCACGTCCCGTCGCGGTAGATCTCGACCTTAACGTCCCCCGAATAGTCCTGCCCGTTCACCGTGACGTCCGTCTTGCGCATCGTCAGATGCCATCCCTTGTCAAGCGTCTCGTCGCCCTTGAGCTCGAAGTCCGTGAACACGGTGACCTCCTGTGCCGTACCGTCCTGATGGTAGCGAAGCTGCGTGGAGCTCAACGCCAACTTGTACTGTCCGTCCGTGACCATGTTGCCCATGCTCCCGTCGCCCGTGTCCCACGAGTAGACGTCGACCTCCATGTTTATCGGCTCCGAAGCCGCGGCATCAGCCTCCGTGGGGTAGCCGTCCCCGCGAACCCGAAGAATGTTGATGACATACGCGTGGTTGCGAAGAATGTCGTAACGGTTCTCCGCCGAGGGCTTCACGTACCCCTCGTGCTCGCTCCCGGCACCGTCCCCTTTGGCCGCGCGGTCGTAGAAGTCTATGCGGTAGTAGGTGGAGGCTCCGCCGTTATACTTGCCCTTGACAACGAGGTAGAACGCAGACGTGTTGTCGTCCGTGCCGTTGGGCGTCTCCGGCAGGTAGATCTGGCTCCGGAGCATGTTTCCCGCGTCGCCCCCCTCCTTCGTATAGGTGAGGCCCGACTCGTGGAGGGCCAGCTTGTCGTCGAACGTCGGAGCATTCACCGACAGTCCGTTGCCGGTACGGTCGAGATGCGCGGGGTCCGGGGCGATGAAGCCCTCGCGGGCCGCGTTGTGCAGCGTCACCCCCTCGATCTCGAAACTGTGACCCGCGAGGTCCGTGTCGTTGCCCTTGTAGTCGGCGCTCGTAAGGTCGTAGCGGCCCGTGAACTGGCCCTTGTCGTCCATGATCTTCCCCGAGAGGTTCACGCCCACGTCGATACGCGCCACGGCACGCAGCAGGTGGATCGTAGCCACGCGCACGACCTGCGTGGTGAAGGCCGTCTGCGTCTCGCCCCACAGCGGAAGCGGGGTCGGATCGCCGCCTGCGGTATTCCAGATTTTGCCGTCCTCCTGCGCGAAGCGGATCGCACTGCGCGCCGTCTCCAGCGTCGCGTTCGCGCCGAGCAGCCGGTTCCAGTACTCGCTCTTCGCCGCATCGTCCGTGCCCGCCTCGGAGTAGTTGGCCACAACCATCACTTTGTAGTATTTCAGGGCTTCGTCCGTGCCCTCCTGCGGAAGCTCGATGGTGAAGTGACGCTGGTAGGCGCCATTGTTGTCGACGGCCGCGTCGCCGCCATCCCGCTCCTTGGCCGGGGCGTAACGCACGAATTTGAATTCACTGTCCGTGGCGGCCTTCGCCTCGGCGCGGAAGAGCAGGACGTTGAACCGCTTCATATCCACGATGGCCTCCTGCTCGGGAGTGAGCGCATACGTCCCCGGGCGTGCCGAGCTCACGCCCGAGACGCTGATGCTCAGGTTCAGGGTTCCCGACTCCGCGGCCGGGGGCTCGGGGTCCGCAGGAACCCGGCCGGGTTCGTCGGCAAGGTCCTTCGAGCAGCCCGCAAGCAGGAAGGCGCCGCACACGAGCGGCGTCAGGATGCGACGGAGCACACGGCGCATCGCACCGGGCCCCGGATAACTGTACAGAGGAATCATAGTATCTCTTTTTTGCTTCATTATTGTTATTGTCGTCTGTCTGAGTCTCCCCGCGGCGGATCAGATGCCGCCGATGTCCTCGACGCTGATCCAGTCGAGAACCTTCACCTCCGTAAGCATCAGGTTCGCGTCGAACTTGAAGCCCCACTCGTCGTTGCGCCACAGAAGCTCCTCGCTCAGGCTGCCGCCCTCGCTCTCCAGCGCCTTGCGGATAAGATCCCGCACGTTCTCGTCGTAGAGCTTCGACGTGCCGTTCCAGATCGTCAGGCGCATGTCGTCGGTAAGGTGCAGCGTGTGGAAGACGGCCGTAAGGTCCGAGCCGCTCACGCTATGGTCCGGGGTGTAGCTCAGCGTAGGGCTCTCCTGCGTCAGCGGCTCGTTCTGGCTGTTGTAGACGCCGTTTTTGCCCGTGAGCTGGATCGTGTAGCCCGTGGGGTTCGCGCCGCGCATGCCCGACACGGCGCCCTGCAGGATCACCTGGACCACGTTCGTGTTCTTGCGGTGCGAGACCGTGCCCTCGACAGGCGTGCGCTGGCCGTCCGTCGTGAACGTCTGCATGCCCCCCAGCACATAGCCCAGCTCCTGCCAGTTCGGGTAGGGACGACCCACCTGACCGTTCTCGTGCCGCAGCTTCAGGCGCATACCGCCCAGCGTGCCCGTGCCTTCGAGCGTGTAGTCCTCCTGACGGTGGTTGGCCCACACCACGGCCGTGTAGCTGCCCGCGGCCTGCGGAACCTTGAAGCGCACCGTCTGGTTCAGAACCTCCTCCGAGCCCAGAGGACGGCTCTGAACCAGCTCGCCCGTACTCCCGTCGTAGAGGAAGAACTCGCCGAACTCGGCAGTCTCCGACCAGAGATCCCGATCCTGAGGGTTCTGCGTATAGGAGAGTTTCAGCGTGACGTCCGTCTGGCAGTCGCTCAGATCCTCCTTCGTGCAACCGCCGCTCGGAAGCACTGCGACGCACAGCATGAATAGGGTAAATAATCTGTTCATAGTTTCGATATATTTTGTTCTTCTTTCTCGTTAACTCTTCGTCTCGTTCCGACGGGGATGTCTCCGCGAACCGTCGTATTTGTCGTCGGGCCCTCTCGTTTCCGGGCCTTCGGGGTTTCAACACCCTGTATATTTCGTATCTTCCTGTCTTCGGCCGATTCGCTGCGGATGTCTCCGCGAACCGTCGTATTTCTGTTGTCCTGTCCGAACCCCGCGTGTCCGTCGTCCGGTCTGCGGGCAGCCCGGAGATCCGTTCCCATCGCTCGATCCCGACTGTTTTTACGGCTCCTCTCCGAGCTCCCGGGCCTCTGCCTCCGGGCCCTTTCGGGGCATTCCGGCTCCTTTTTTCCGGCCCTTTGCGGCGGCACGGTCTCCGTATCTCTGCGGGACGGCTGCGCCGTTTTCCCGTCTTCAGTCTGTTCCGATGCGGAATACTCCGCGATCCCTTCGTCGTTTCTGTTATCCGGTTCGAAACCCGCATGTCCGGGGTTCCTCCGAATCCTGTCGTGATGTGCCTTGCAGCCGGGGCACGACTCCCCGTTGTGTCTTGCCGTGATGAGCCTTGCGGCCGGGGCACGGCGCCCGTTGCGGCGGACTCCCGGACCGGGAGTTTCCTTTCCGTGAAAAAACGATGTCGAAAAGAAGAAGGAGGCAGGCCTGCCTGCCCTTTTGAACTTATCCTTCAGGTTAAACACACTGGACAGGCAGGCCCCCCGGTTATATACCGGGCATTTCAATTCCTCCTTCGCGGACGGATCAGATACCGCCCTCGATGTCTACCACGTTCCAGTTGAGTACTTCGATCGTGGCCTTCATGGACGCGTCGGCCTCGAGATCCTCATCCTTGTCGAGGTTGTCGTCCTCCGTGGGTTCGCCCACGCCGTCGACCGAGATGATGTTGACTTTGTAGTGGTTGTTGCGCTTCAGGGCATACTTCTCGGCAATGGTCCCGTCCAGTCGCGAACGCATCCAGTAAGCCCAGTACGCCATACCCTGATCATAGGTTACGATAAGGTAGCATGCGTCTGCCGATGCTTTTGCCGCATTGCGGTCAGCAACAGCAGTATTCAAGGCTCCTACGCCATTACCGGGCGTTCCGCCTACGTCAGTCCATCTTTGAGGCGTTTCGGCATAGATACCCGGGCAGTAGCCTACGATCTTGCCGCCTTGCCACTTTTGAACCCGGTAGAAAGTACCTCCATTACCGGTGGGTGCGGCGCCTGTGATTTTTCCAAGAGTGGCCGCAGCGTTGTCCGCTATCGAACCGTCTGCATCCAGAAGAAGCGCATTCTCTGTAGGCTCCCACTTAGTCTTGATGCTCAGGAAGGTTACCTTGTGACGCTTGGCCTCCTCCGGAGAATTCTCCGTCAGGTAGCTGGCGACGTTATGGGCTACGAACGCGTGGGCGCCGCCGGCGTTATGGCCGTTATCGAAGAAGTCGTTTTTACCGACGTTAGTATTATCATCGGCGTAGTCAGTCGGGTTCGGGAGATCATACGTCCGATTGTAGTACGGCGAGATCAGCTGAGTTCCTTCGTAAACCGGGAAGGTGTAGAAACGCTTCGGGTTGTTGCGCACGCGGTATTGTGCGTTGGTCTTGTCAAAGGTACCGTCGTTGCTCTTGATAGCGAGCTGAGCGGCAAACTCCAGCGACACCTTGCCGGTCATACGGCCGATATAGATCGTGAAGTTATTCGTATTCTCATCCCCTTTTTGGACCGTGACCTGATCCTCGATGGTTGCGCCGAGCTTATAGACGTTGCTCATCCAGAATTTATTGTCGGTAGTCGCACCCGAGATATCAGCGATCTGCTGGATAACCTTGCAGACATTGCTCAGCTTCTTGTCGGCGGCTGTCTTGCCGTTCTGGCCGTTGAAAATGTCCTCGATCTTCGAGTAATCGCCAAGGTTGGCCAGGGCGTAAAGACGCTTTTTACCGGTCGTCGTGGCGAAAGTCTTTGCGTAAGGCGCCGCTGCTAATTCGGCGTCTTCGAACTTCACATAATTTTCGAGAACATCGTCGCTGTTGAACACAAGGACAACGGCATCGGTGATTTTTTTCTCTACTTTCGTAGCCTGCGAGGTTCCATTCACATAGTCGTCCTCGGGACCGACATAGGTTCCGGCGCCCGTACGCTGCGACAGCGATACCGTAGCGTAGGTCGGAATGCCCTCTACGACGCCGCCTTCTCCGCCGCCGCCCGGGGAATTGGGATTGTCTACGTCTTTGGTGCAGGAACCCAGCAACAGCAGGGTCGCAAATGCACCTGTCGTCAGAATGTTTAATGTTTTCATCGCTTAATTTAATTTGGTAAATGTTGAAAAAGGAAAGGATAAGTTGTTAAGTCTTGTCGTAGCGTTATGTGCGCATCATCGGCGCCCGGGAAGCTCCACAGTGCCAACCTCGCGCGGAGCAGACGCCGCATGCAGCTGATCCAGAAGTTTCCGCGCCTCCGGCTCCCCGCATGCCGCGGCGCGCTCCAGAAGAGGTGCGGCTCCGGCCTCGTCGCCCGAGAACAGCCGCGCCGAACCCTCCAGCAGGTCCCGTGCTGCCCCCGCAGACGCCGAGGAAAGAACCTCGAGCGCCTCCTTGTAAAGACCCTGCGAAACCAACGCCGCACCCCTCGACAGCGCCTCGGCTGCCGGATCCGGGAGGTTCTCGTAGTAGACCTTGATGAAGGCCGCATTGCGAAGCTCCGGAAACATATGCTCCAGCATATAGAGATAGGGACGGCCGCCCGAGAGTTTCATGAGTTCCAGCTCGCGGCCCTTTTTCACCGGGACATTGTCGATGATGCGCAGAATCTCCTCCCGCTCATAAAGATCGCTCGCGGCAACCATCCGACGCAAGCCCCGCCAATCCTCCGAGCCGTTGAAAAGCGTCATCGAATCCGCCGGAAATGCCGTGTTGCGGAGCAGAAAATCCTTCAGCGCCACGGCGCGGTTCCACGCAAGGCGGTCGTTGAAGGCCAGCGTGCCCTCCGGAGAGGCGCTGCCGACGATAACCACACGCACCACGCGCGATGTCTTCGACTCCTGAAGCATGCGGATGCTCGAAACCAGGTTCACGAGCATCGTGTTGTTATCCCGGAAATGCCGCTCGAGCAGGTGCTTGCCCTGACGGAAGTGAACCGTGAGGGCGCCTTTCTCGCCCTCGGCGAGGTACCGGTCGATCTCGGCCTGCTGCGAAGGTGCCGTGCCGTAACCCATGTTCAGATCCATATCCGGATCGAAGAGACCCTTCGCGGCGGAAGACGTCGCCATACGTGTCTCCAGCGCCGAGAGTGGCTCCACGAACCCGAAACTGCGCGCAAGGCTGTCGCCCGTGGTGACGGCCCCGGCAGCCGCCGCGAGCTCCGTGGCACGGGACTTGACGCCCGCGGGCGAAGGCTTCGGAAGGGAGGGCAGCGCCGGAGCCGCCTCCACAGTCCCGAGGCGCTCCGTGCGGCAGCACCCCGAACGTTCGCGCTCGATGCGAAGCCCCGCGGTCTCCATCCACCGCTCCAGTGGCACGCTCACAGAGTAGTCCGCGGTCTCACCCTCATGGGCGCGCTGGGAGCCCGCTGCGGGCTGACGAAGATCGTGGGTCGGCAGTCCCGCGACCTCCGCACGCCCGCTGCGCGCCTCCAAAAGCTCCACACGACGCCCGTACACCTCGATGTTACGAAGCGCGAGCTCATGACCGCCTCCCGACAGTACCGGACGAAGCGTGAGCTTGTAGTTCTGACCTTCGGTCGCCTGTCGCCCGATATGAGCCCGGAAGCGAACGCGAAGACTGTCCCCTTCGACCGTGAGGCTGAGACCGCTGAGCGTGATACCCTCCTTGGGCGGCTCCGAAGAGAACGCTGGGGAGCTGGCCGCGAGGGCCATAGTCATAAACAGTAGATTCCATTTCATATTCATCCATCTTTAGTATATATATTCATTCTTTTCCAGCTTTTCCAGGCATCCCGAATGCATGAGGTAGCCCGACTTTTTTAATCCGGCTGTCCGGCATAGCCTCGCAGTCCCCTCTCGATCTCCGGGACCGTGCCACCTCCTCCCGAAAGCCCGGCAACCCGCAGCGCCCGCCGCCGCGCGGGCGCTGCAGAACGCCGGAGACGACTCAGACAATCCCGCCGTCTCCCGAAGCACACCCATTAAGGCCCGTATCCCGCGCCCGAGCGGCCTGTGACGGCTGCCGAAGCTGGCTCAGAAGATCAGGAACGACACCGTGATCCCCGCCTTCGTCGGCCCGAAAAACAGCTGGCGGGCGTCCGACTCCACCTTCTGACCGCATTTGGGGCATTCGTAGCGGTCGTAGTTCAGGTAAAGAACCCCGACGCCCACCGTGAACTCCACGTTCCAGCGACGCCCCAGCAATATACTGTAACCGTAGCTCACGCCCCCGCCCGCGACATGACCCTCGTAGCGGTAGGCATCCGAACCGTTCCCGAAAAGAAGCGGAAGATTGTGACCCCCGATGTTATAATTCCCGTAAAGGCCGTGCACGCCCACGAAGTGACCGTTGAAGCGCTGGCACGTCCAGTAGCGGAACTCCGGCATCGCAGCCCAGTGGACCAGCTTCTTGTTGTCCGAGTCGCTGCCCTGAAGGTTGAACGGGTTGTAGCCCCCCGAAACCTCCAGCGTCCAACGCGGGGCCAGGCCGATCTCCACACCGAGATTAGGCGTGCGCGCGACGCCCCCGTAGAGAAGGTTCGTCTTCACGGCGAAACGGTCCTGAGCCTTCAGACTGCCCACGCACGACAGCAGCACAAGCGTCAAAACCGAGATCATGTACAATTTCTTCATCGTATAAATGTTTTATGCGGTTAACTCCTCCTCGCTTCCGGAGCCCGGCACCGCCCGGAAAACAGGCGGAACGGAACCCCGGAATGTCACTCTTTATAAGAAAGAGTGCGATAATGGCTCCAGACGTGTCAAATATTTGTTTTTCAATGTGATATGTGTTATGTCGCATTGAAAAATGTTTCAACATGGCCAAAATTGCGAGCCACGGAGATGCGAATTGGTATAATGCTCTTAAAATCAATGAATTAACAAAACATAACGTAATATCTATGGTAAAACAACAGTCGCTTATGAGCAAGGAAAAGATACATCACTGTCCTGTGGGATGTGTTCTCTGCAACCATCCGACAGACTATCCAGCCCGATTCGTACCGTTCGCGCTGCCTGCCTCCCAATCCATAAGGCACATATCAAACAAGTCGAACCATATTCTTTTTTTGATCGATGGCTCGCTGCATGTCGTATTGGAGAACAAAAACATCTACATACAAGCGGGACAAGCCTTGTTTTTCGGACGCAATACCTGTCCGTATATACGGGCTACGCACGACTCTACGATCGTATGGTTGAAATTTTCCAACCGTATCGTGCTGGGAGGCAGCGACGTATTGAGCAAAGTGGCCGCGGCAAACAGGCCTTCGCATGAGGACGACATCCCTATACTGGACCTCACGCAAACGATGATCGACAAACTGCGTGGCATGCAGTTTATTGACAGCCCGTGTTATCATATAAGCCGCCAGTACGAACTATACATAGCTTTCCGAAGCGAGTATTCGGAGGAGCAAATGGCGCAGTTCTTCAGTTCGATCCTGCGTGCACGGGACGATTTCAGGGCCTTTGTAAAAAACAACTATCGTTATGGGGATACTCTGGAAAAGGTGGCGCAGAAAGCAAACATGAGTACCAATCACTTTCTGCGAAAATTCAAGGAGCACTTCGGAATGACGGCCCATCAATGGATGGTGAAGCAAAAAGCGGAAAAACTCGTGAAGGCCATACAAGCCGGAGAAACAAATGCCAAACTGCTCGCCGACCGCTTCGGGTTCCACTCTACGGCAGGACTATATCTTTTTTGTCGTCGGCAAGTGGGAATGACATTTCAGCAACTCACACGACATGTTGCTGACGGACAATCGATTACAATTTAATATAAAGTACAGTGGTGATTTTTGAACAAAAAATGAAACTTTTATATTCTTTGCCAGCGACAAAAAATCATTCTTTTTTTCCTATTTTTGCGATCAACAAATTGGAAACCAAGTCGGCAAGACACTCTTTCTTATAAAGAGTGAAATTCCGGGTGCGCTGGCCTCGGGGTGCTCCGGATTTTTGCAACGTTTTTGCAAATATACTGTTTTTGAATATATACTGTGTTTTTTTGTTATACAACGGTATTGAAAACGGCTTTTGTCGTGTTGTCTTTCTCTGATCGTTGATATTCGATGCGGGAAAGACGGCCCCCGTCGATTGATTGTCCGGGGCTTGATGGTTCGAAATGTCCGGAGCCTGGATACCGGCGCGTCGGATGTCCGGTCTTTCAACCGGTCTGGTCTTTATAGCGTTGTTACGATACGGTTCGCTTCGTCTATGCGGCAAGGTTCCATTTCTTCCAGATAGATACGTGTGGTTCTTTCCGTGGTATGTCCGAGACCTTCGCTAATGACAGAAATGGCGATGTTTTTGCGACGTGCACGACTGGCCCACGTATGCCGTGCCGCACCGAAGGACAAACGCGCATCCGTTCCTAATTTCCGTGCGATGTCCTGCAATAGGTGCAGGTAGTAGCAGCGGCTCCGGCAGTAGAGTTCATAGAGCTGTTGATCGTTGTGAGGCGTCTTTCCGGAACCGGAGCCTGCAGCAGAAAGGATTGGAAACACATACGGTGTGCTGCAGAGACGATAGCGGTCGATGATTTCCTGCATTTCCGGGAGGATACGGACGGTGAAGAGTTGTCCCGTTTTACGGCGGCGGTAACGGATGACTCCCTCGCGGATGTTTTCCTGACGTAGGTAGGCCATGTCTACGAATGACATTCCACGGCAGTAAAAACTGAACAAGAACATATCGCGAGCGACGTTCTGCTTTCCGGTCAGTTTCGCTTGGGAAACTTTTTGCATGAGCGTATCGCTGATTGCCAGTTTCCAGGTCTTGGAGTTTTTGACGGTTACGGCGTCGAAAGGACGACGGCCGGAGTTTGCATGGCCTTCAGCCACGCCCCGGTTATAGGCAGCCCGGAGTTTGCTCATATAGAAGGTTACGGTATTGGGTTTCAGTCCCATATCTTGCAGATAGTCCCGGAAAGCCAGCACTTGCCGTTCATCCAGGTCATCCAGCAGAAATTGTCTTCCTCCGGCGAACTTCCGGAAAACCGATAGCGTGGATACGAACGTCTGTGCCGAGCCGTACCGTCCTTTGTTGCGGCACTTTTCTACAAGGTGTAGGAGATAGGTTTCTACATAACGTTTGTCATCGCGTTGCCGATAGTGAGCCAATACATCCGAAGCCTCGAAAGGGTTGCCCGATTGTTCCATGCTATGGACCAGCCTGTATAGTTCGCCTGTATGATAACGCAGATAGTCGTTGACTTGTCCGATGTATTCCCGGTGTGTGCGGTTTCGCTGGCGTGTGATGGCGATGCCGCGCATATCGTCGAACTCTTCCTTGCGGAGCCGGTAGGGCGTGAACAATACGCAGCGGCGTCGGTGACGGATGATCTGGATGACGACCGTATAGTGATCGCTTGTGGTGTCTTTACGCACATTCAGTTTCGGGCGGATGCTCGTTTTGCCTTCGGAAGGCAGTTTCGTCTGTGTTTTTCTCATTTCGTTTCTTATTGATGATTACGCTAATAGTCCGGTCCGAATTTGCGTCATGTTGGTTCAGTGGCGGAAATTCGGGGCGGAAAATAAATCGGGACTAAAAAAGCGTTTTATTCCGAACTCGGCGCGTTTCTTCTTATCATAAATACGGACCGTGCGGAAAAGTGGATCGAGAGAGCGGTGGCCGGAGCTTCTTTTCGATGCGCCTGAAAAGGCTTTGTACGACCTGCTTTGCCTCGGCCTGTTCTGAAAAATGCGGACGCTTCGGCACCCGACGTGCCCGATGAGCCGTATGGAGGTGGCGGTGAATGTGTCGACGTCGGTCTTTGGTCTGCGATGAACGGATTGTGGGTTTGATGGGATGGCAATTAGATTACCGCCAAATTGCCGGGTAAAAGAGAGCCAAACGATAAGCTAAAACACCGCCAAATGACAAGCGGTTTGTGATTGACCTTATACATGATTGTCGACGGGAAATATTTAGAGCGGATGGATAACGAATCTTCAGTTCTGTTTTTCGCCTCCGCCTCCGGTCGCGTTAACGATGTCGCTTATTGGTATTCGATCGCTTTGCTATAATATATTTCGAATAAGACGGCGATCAGCCTTTTCGGCTGTCGTTTCAGCCTGTATTTGGGATCGTCTTTGACATTGGTTGTCCGATCCGTTTTTAATTAAGTAGATGGTCTCCGTAAAAGGCGTTGTAACTATTATATATGGAAACGTATTCGCGAAATACGGTCGTTCCAGTACCGGCAGTACACCCCCGCAGGGCAGGACTTCGGCTTCAGCGTCGAAATGCGGGACGACGACCCCGAAAACTTCCTGCAAGAGCTGGAAAAGTATTACGAGGCTTACGACCCCGACTATGAAGCCTATCCCTGGATCGGCCCGGACGGACACGGCAAGAACGGCGCCCCTTACCACATCAAAGACATTGTGTGCGATATGGAAGCGGCCGAGGCAATGATCGACATGTTGCTGGCCTGACGCTCCTTCCGGTTCCGGCCCGTCAGGCCGTGACGGCAGACAGACGCGGGGAGCGGCTTGTGCACAAGCTGCTTCCCGTTCCTTTGTCGCACCATATTCGCCCGTCGCATCTGGTCCTCCTCTTGTATTCCGTCCGGCCAAAATTCTTGAATCTTGGAAAAGCGGCAAATCTGTGTGAATAATTCTTGGAAAAGCGGCAAAATACCTTATATTTGCATTGGAAAAACGGCACGTGTGGCCGGGTATGCCGGCCTACAGCCTTAATATAAGCCAGTTATGCTCAAGAGGAAGATAGACGACTACATCCGGAATTATTATGAAACGACCCGTAACGCACTGCTCGTTACCGGAGCACGACAGATCGGCAAGACCTACTCGATTCGCCAGTTCGGCAAGACATTCAGGAGTTTCGTCGAGATCAATTTCCTCGAAACGCCCGAAGCGGTCGGGCTGTTCGAGGGGGCGAGGAACAGTGGCGACATGCTGCTGCGCTTGTCCGCCCTGACCTCCGTGCCGCTTATCAAGGGGGAGACGCTCGTCTTTTTCGACGAGGTGCAGGAGTGCCCCGAGATCGTTACTGCGATCAAGTTCCTCGTGGACGAAGGGTCGTACCGTTATATCCTCAGTGGCTCGCTGTTGGGGGTGGAGTTGAAGGACCTGCGTTCGGAGCCGGTCGGATATATGGGAGTCAAGGATATGTACCCGCTCGATTTCGAGGAGTTCATTTCGTGCGTAGGCATCAGCGATACCGTGATCGGGGCGCTGCGCGAAGCGTGGAAGCGCCGCGAGGCCGTCGATGAGTTCGTTCACGGCAAGATCATGGAGTTGTTCCGGCTCTATCTCGTCGTAGGCGGTATGCCGGCCGCCGTGAGCAAATACATTGAGAGCAATAATCTTCAGGAGGTTATGACCGTACAGCAGGACATTATTCGCCTGTACAAACGGGACATTGCCCGGTACGACCCGGATAACAAACTCTATATCGAGGAGATTTTCAACCTGATTCCGCCCGAGCTGAATGCCAAAAACAAACGTTTCATTTTGAAGCGTTTGAACGAACATGCGAAGTTCGATCGGGTCGAGAGCAGTTTCCTGTGGCTGACCAATGCAGGCGTGGCGCTGCCGGTCTATAACGTGGAGGAACCGAAGGTCCCGCTTTTGCTGGACCGTTCGCGCAACCTGTTCAAGCTTTTCCAGAGCGACGTAGGGCTGTTGGCCAGCCAATATGCCGGAGGTATCCAGTTGCGCATTATCAACGGGGACAAGGACATCAATTTCGGCTCCGTCTATGAGAATGCCGTCGCGCAGGAGCTGGCGGCGCACGGTATCGCCACCTATTATTACAACAACAAGAAACGGGGCGAGCTGGATTTCGTCATCGAGCTAGGCGGCAAGGTGCTGCCCATCGAAGTCAAGTCGGGCAAGGACTACGAGACGCACCGCGCCCTGTCCAATATCATGGATTGCGGTCAGTACGACTTGCCCGAGGCCGTTGTATTCAACAATGCCAATTTGCGAGTGGCCGGCAAAATCGTCTATGCTCCCGTCTATATGGTAATGTTCCTCGAAAAGGACGATACGGCTCCGACATTTTACAAAGTGGATCTGACCGGGTTGTAAACCGGCGGCACCAATCAATATTGCGATCTGCTGCGGTTGCAGTCCATGATCGACATGTTGCTGGCCTGACGTTCCTTCCGGTTCCGGCCCGTCAGGCCGTGACGGCAGACAGACGCGGGGAACGGCTTGTGCACAAGCTGCTTCCCGTCCTTTTTTCTCCGGCCGCCATCCTCTGGTATTCCGCCTCGGTGTAAACCTGGTGTAAAGTAATAAGATATAAAAAACAGAGGCGGCTATTAGCCGCCTCTGTTGTGCGCGAGTCAAATACCTATTTGTCGTCATAGTGACCGTATGCGGAAAGCATTAAAACGGTTATTATTTCTTCCCGGATTTCATAAATAAGCGGATGTTTACGGTTGATCCGGCGGGTCCATTGCCCGCTCCTGTCGGCCCCTAACGGCTGCAAGAAGCAACGAATGAATTTCATTTGCTGCTTCTTGCCTGCTTGGGAGAGATTAGTTTGTACTCCTGCAACCAGTTCACAAAATCCATTTTAATGAACTCCCAGTATTTTCCTCGCAGGCAGTTGGGGTCGAAGTCCTCATCCGCCAGTTGAAAAGAGGTGAAGTTGCGGATGATGGTTTCACGCTCATGTGTCCACGGATAGCGTTGTCGATGCAGGTCGAGCATCTGCCCGATGGTGTAGTTTTGTTTCAGTTCATGGAGATCCCAGAAATCCTTTTTACGGCCGCCTCGCAATACGACATCGACCTTCATGGCTACAATGTCCTCTAAGGCAGCCATGCGTATGCCGTCTATTTGCTCGGCAGGTTGCAGGAATGGGTCGGTGTAGAAAAGATCGACCTTTACACGTTTGAACTCGGATTCTCCCAGATAGAACGATTCTCCGAACGAATGCAGTCCGTCCTCCTGAATCCGGTTATCTGCGTAGGCAAATTCCCGTCGCAGCAATTCGTATATGGCCCGCCAGTCGATAGTGCCGTAATCCTGTTCGGTAAACATATCTATATCAACCGATTCACGATGTCCGAGCCGCAGACTGAGCGACGTTCCGCCAACCAGCCGGAACAAAGAAAGTTCGGGCGCCCGCATTAACTTATCGAGAATCTCGCGTAAAAGCGGTGTTACGGTATTGTAGTATAGAGAGGGCGTCATGTCGATTTGGGTTTTGCCAGATAAGCTATGCGGTACGAATTGGCGGGACGGGTGTATTTCTCGACCTGCCGCTCCCCGTAAAATCGGCGGATTTCGGCTTTCTCTTCCGCATTGCCATAGGTCATTACCCGCTCGATAACGGCCCTTTTGTGCCGCTGCCAGTCGATCTTCTCTATTTTGGTGTCCCAGAATAAAGAGGGGGACAGTTTGGTAATATCCGGAGTCGGTTGGCGGCTATTTTCGATGAGCCGTATCTCATAGAATAGCTGTAAGGTCATTAGGAAGCCCGTTTCGTATCCCATCTCCTGTTCCAACTTCAAAGACAGGGGGACATTGAGTTTGCGACGGCCTTTGATAATTTCGGTAATGCGCGACGGGTATTCCCCGATCTTCCGGGCAAGGTCTTTCTGAGAGAGATTAAGCCTGCGTAAATCCCGCTCGATAATGATCCCCGGATGAATCCCTTTCAATATGTTTATGTCGTACTTCATATATGTCTCCAATGCAAATATAATGCAAGATTACCAATTTTGGTAATTATCGGCGGGGAATTTCATGTATGGATGCACTTGGATCATTGCCATTCTGTTGATGGATGTTCGGATCTCGTACACAAAAGTTATTGCGCTTCGGGGAAAAACAACTCAACCTTCGTATGTCGGTTGGCTTCCGCCGGCGTGTGGTCGGCGATGCCGCCCCGGCTCGCCCGGACGACCCGCCCGGAGGGGATACCGCGCCGCTCCAGTTCCGAAGCGATATAATCGGTCCTCGATGCGCTCAGCGAGTCGTTGATACCGGGCGTACCCGTTCCGCTGTCGGCGGCTCCCGTAACCTTTACGGACAAACCGTATTTATCCGCCACGCGGGCCAGTTCATCAAGATTGAGCCCTTGCGAGGCGTCCGTCAGACTCGCCGTGTTGAGAGCGAAAAAGAAATAAATGGGAACACCGATACATTCGCCATCGAACCGCATAAAGGCCGTGGAATCCGAGGCGAGGGAATCCATATCGGCGGAGTCCGTTTTCCGGGCATCCTTACGCGCGGGAAGCGGACGGCTGCCGCCGGGTTGCATTCCCGCCGTATCGAGCGGCGACACGCCGTCCCAATGCCTATGCTTCAACCTCGCCCGCAGCGAGTTCAAGCCGCTGTAATCGTTTACGGGATAGCCTGTGCGTTCGTCGTCGTCATGCTCGAACAAATGGCTGTACGTGGCGAGCAACCCTTCGATCTGCAAGATCTTCTTTAACTCGGCCAACGTCCGCTGGTCCCGGTCATGCTGTCCGGCATAGCGCCTGTTCTCTTCCGCCAGGCAGGAGGCGTAATCGACGAGCCGTTCGCTGCGGCGGACATAAGGCGCAGCATCCACCGCACGTCTCCAACCGACCCTGCCGAGATGGAACGTGAAGCCGGCAGTCAGCGAAAGCATGTGGTCTCCGAGGCGATTCGCTTTCCCGTAGCCGTCGAAGTCCTGAAAGGTGGTCGTGCCGGAGAGTTCCGCGACGGCGCTTATCTTTCGGGAGATACGGTACTGACCCTGCACGCCGTAAGAGATCGCAAACGGGTTATGCCCGTTCGTGGCATGATGCAACAGGCCGACGCCCGCAAAGGGCGCGAGACTCCAACGTACCTGTTCCTGCCGGGCATACCTGCGGCCCAGAAGATTCCACAACAGATCCGCATGGACGTAGTGGTACCTCTGTATGGACAACCGGGCGTCCTTGAACCTCGATCCGCTATAGTTGATCCGTACGCCGGCCGATGGTGTGAACCACTTGCCGACAGAGAGACTGTACGACGTTTCGATCCGTCCGAACAGATCCTCGCAGCCGAGCGGCCTGCCGAGAAAGGCGGTAGAGCCTCCGGCGATACCGACAAACCAGTTGCCGCTTCCTCGCATCGGAAGTACCACGCCGTCGAGATAGGCGGGCTGCATCGGCTCGAACAACTCCGTGACATCATAGAAGGACTCGTATCGTACAGTGTCCCCCTGCGCGGGCCGGACACTCGCGCGGGCCTGCAACGAGCAGAGCGCCGCAAAGATAAAGATGATTCGTCTTGTCATATTCAATCGTTTTACCTGTTATATTTTCATTCGTCGCAAGAGAGAATGCCGCTTATCGTTTGGGTTTCTTGCCGATGGCCGGACGCATCATGCGGCTGGCCATCCTCATACAGCGGAGCGCCCACGTGCGGTTGTCCTCGTCCTCGTCGCGGCCCCACTTGAGGTCGCTTTTGGTTCCCCCACCGCCGTGCGTTTCGGCAAACGTAGTGGCATCATCGACCATGCCGAGAAAGAGCATCGTCGCGCAATGCATGACCTCCGTGCCCTGTTCCGCGATTGCCTGTACGAGCGTGTCGTCGAACAGTTGCCGCTGCGGAGCGTCCAGCAGGGCCGATACGTTCCGGTACTCGCCAACCAGACCTTCCAGCAGGGCGTCTTTGAGCAGCGTGTCCACTTTGGAATGGACATCGCGCGAGTAGCGGTAGGCTTCCGTCCGGAGTTCCTCCGTGCGCTGCCGGATGGCATCCATGTCCTCCTTGAGCTCGGCGAGCTGCCGGTCGGCCGTCTGCAACTTCTCCTGCTTGTCGGCCAGTTGTCTGTCGATACCTTGCAGCTCCTTTTGAAGCGACTCGACCTGCATCTCCAGCTCCGCCGCATCGTCGCTGTTGGCCGCCAGATCGCGTTCGGCTGCCGAAAGCTGCGCCTGCTTTTCGGCCTTCGACTTTTCGAGGTTATCGACCATCGTGGTAAGTCCCTTGACACGCCGCTCTGCCAACCGGATGTCCGACTGGATGGCGGAGAGCACCTTCCGGTGTCGGTCGATATTTTCCTCGATGGTCGTACACTCCTCCGAGAGCATGCGGCGGTACTCCTCGGTCGTGAGATGCCGGGCACCCGTTTCGGAAACGCTCCGCCCCCGCGACATTCCCCACTTCGTATTGACCTCAGCAAAGAAGTCGGTATGGAGCTGTTTCATCCGCTGGCTGAACTCGTACTTGTCCTTTCCCGCGAATATCTCCTTGTACGCAAAGCGGTCGTCCTTGATCGGCAACAGCGTGCAGTGTACGTGCGGGTTCATTTCGTCGAGATGTACGATGAAGGCGGCGATGTTCTGCTCGCCGTATCTGCCGCTGACGAACGCATAGACATCCTGCGCCCAACGTTCGATGTCGCGTTTCCGCTCGACACGGGGATTGGCTGCCCCCTTGTCGAAATTTACCTTCTGCGAGCCGAACGCCAGTTCGCGCATGCGGTCTCGGG
>ONZZ01000978.1_pt1 | contig 20615 bp, 19 predicted proteins | sample 1671101 | NCBI WGS metagenome assembly ONZZ01 (sample SAMN06348122, study PRJEB24527) | human gut metagenome | biome: human gut; feature: ankylosing spondylitis patient; material: feces | host: Homo sapiens | place: China | collected 2015-10
GCTGTACACCGGCTTTTGGATCTTTGCTATCTTTATTAAGGCGGCACTGCTGATTTATTGTGCGGCAGTGACCCTGCCGGGCAGTGGTGGGTACAAGGGCAAGTGCCTGAGCGCCGGTTTGGCGACCTTTGCCGTCAGTTGTGCGCTGGGACGGTTGATGACTGTGGGTCAGCACTCGCCGTTGATCACAGTGGTGCCCTTTGCAGTGTTTTCCTCTCTCATTCCCTTGGTGTGGCTGCTGAGGCACAGAAAGGCGCGTGGTACAAATGAGACGAATAATTAAGTTACTTCTTTGTTTTTTGTTGGTGTCGGCCACACTGTGCGGCTGCTCCGGGCGGCGCACCCTGAGCAATTTGGCGGTGGTGGAGGGCATGAGCATTGACCGGGCGGCCAATGGAGTGTCCGTCTCGGTGCAGACCTTGAATATGACCAAGAGCGGCAACGGCTCGGAGGCTCTGTCCGGCAATATTACCATTAATACCGCAGAGAGCGGCACCGGTATTTCCCAGGCGCTGTCTAAGCTGTCTAAGGACTTGTCCCGCAATTTGTTTTTAGGGCAGAACAAGATTACGGTGTTCAGCAGCAGCGTGGCACGGCACGGGGTGGGTGACAATATGGATTACTTTGTGCGCAGCGCCGCCAGTCGGCCGGATGTGCTGCTGTGTGTGGCAGACGGTAATGCCAAGGCGCTGCTGCAGAGTAAGGAAGACGACGCTTTGGTGCCCAGCGCAAATATGGTGCACCTGTTGCAGAATGGGCAGGATAGCGGTATGGGCGCGGTGGTGTCCGTTAATGACGCGCTGCGCCGCTTTGCCAGTCCTACCTCGGATATTTATTTGCCGCTGTTAAAGAAAGCGGGCACACATACGGCTTTTGAAGGGTTGGCGCTGTTTGATGGGGGCAAGATGACCGCCACGGCGGATATGGACGATACTTTCGGCATCCTCCTGATGAACGGTAAGATTAAAAGCGGACTGCTAACCCTGCAAAATGACAAGCTGGGGCATATCGGGGTGGAACTGGTGTCCTGCAAGGTGAGGGCACGGAGCGCCATGGAGAACGGGCGACCGGTGTTTCGGGTAACGGTGCGAACGCAGTTGATGCTGGATGAAGTGCAAAAGGGCTATATCAGTACCATAGATAATCGCGCCATTTCCGTCATAGAGCACCTGGCGGAGCAAAAGCTGGTGGACCTGTGCACCGGGGCTTACGCCTGCTTGCAGGCCGCCGGATGCGACGGCGTGCAGGTTGGGGCGCGGCTGGCAATGTCAGACCCGGCGGGGTATGCAGCGGTTAAAGCGGACTGGAATCGAGCGTTCTCTGCCTCGGTGATTCAGGCTGTCTGCCACTGCCGGATTACGAAAATTAACGATAATTCCATCAGAGAATAGGTGCCGTCAGCACCGCAGAGTGGAGCAGGCTTACCAGATCACTGCTGCCTTGGGTGTGAAACGCGGCGAACATGGGCACCCCGAATGTGAGCAAAAACAGCAGAGCAAACAGGATCAATACTTTTTTCAAAGCGGATCTCTCCTTTCAGATAACTTGACATTTGTCTATTATAATTGTATAATGATTGTTCTAAATGTATGTTTGAAAGGAGCGATTTTGTGGCTTCCAATTATATTTCGCCCATCTCCATGGACGCACTGTCCAACTTGTGCCAGGAGCTGGGGAAGAATAACTATATCAATGCCCACGATTTTGAACGCTATCAGGTAAAGCGGGGCCTGCGCAACAGCGACGGCACCGGTGTGATGGCCGGATTGACCCGTATCTGCTCGGTAGAGGGCTACTATATTCTGGACGGCGAGCGGATTCCTACGGACGGCAAGTTGTCTTACCGTGGTTATGACATTCGTGATTTGGTGGACAACTGCATTGCCGAGGACCGCTTTGGCTATGAGGAAGTGGTGTGGCTGCTGCTGTTTGGCAATCTGCCCACTGCCAATCAGCTGTATTCTCTCCGCGAGGTGCTGTCTGAGTGCCGGGCACTGCCGGACGAGTTTGTGGAAGATGTGATTATGAAGCATGCTTCCAAGGATATTATGAACAAGATGGCGCGCTGCATTTTGTCCCTTTACTCTTTTGATGAGAACCCGGACGATACCTCCATTCCCAATGTGCTGCGTCAGTCCTTGCAGTTGATCGCCCAGACCCCCACCATTATGAACAGCGCCTATCAGATCAAGCGCCGTACATTCTACAACAAGACCATGTTCCTGCACCCGATCAACAAGGAGCAGACCATGGCGGAGTACATTTTAAATCAGCTGCGGGTGGACAAGACATTTACCCGCGAAGAGGCCAAGTTGCTGGATATTTGCTTAATGCTCCATGCGGACCACGGCGGCGGTAACAACTCCGCTTTCGCCACCCACGTCGTTTCTTCTTCCGGCACCGACACCTACTCCGCCATCGCCACCGCCATCGGCTCCTGGTTTGGCGCCCGCTTCACGCTGCTGCCCCTTTTTCGCATCCCGGTAAAAATGCAAAAAGTGTCCGCCGCCTCGCCCTTAACCCAAAAACCGCAGCAGGCGCGCCGCCGCTTCCGCCTGGGGATGGTGGTCTTTTTCGCCATGATCGGCTGGGGCCTGCTCACCGCCGCAGACCACCCGGCGCTCGGCCTGGCGATGCTGTTCGGTATTGGCTTTGGTCTGCTTATCGAGCGTGCGCAGATCTGCTTTACCTCCGCCTTTCGCGATATGTGGATCACCGGCCGGACGGTGATGGCGAAGGCGATTATCTTCGGCATGGCGGCGAGCGCCATCGGTATCTTCAGCTATGTGCAATTGGGGATGGCGCCGAAAATTATGTGGGCCGGTCCTAATGCGGCGATTGGCGGGCTACTATTTGGCTTTGGCATCGTGCTGGCCGGCGGCTGTGAGACCGGCTGGATGTACCGGGCGGTGGAGGGCCAGGTTCACTACTGGTGGGTTGGGCTGGGCAACGTCATCGGCTCAACGCTGCTCGCCTGGTGCTGGGAAGATATCGCCGCCCCGCTCGCCACCCACTGGCAGAAAGTCAACCTGCTGAACGCCTTCGGTCCCTTTGGCGGACTACTGGCCACCTATCTACTGCTGCTGATCGCCCTGCTGCTGGTGATCGCCTGGGAGAGACATTTTTTCCGCCGCCAGGCGGCGGTCCGGACCGTGAAGGAGAGCGCATGAAAAACATCATCCCTGATTATCGCCTGGATATGGTCGGCGAACCCTGCCCGTATCCGGCGGTCGCTACCCTGGAGGCAATGCCTTCCCTGCAAAAAGGCGAGATCCTAGAAGTGGTCAGCGACTGTCCGCAGTCGATCAATAACATTCCGCTTGATGCAAGGAACCACGGCTACACGGTGCTGGATATTCAACAGGATGGCCCAACCATTCGCTATTTGATTCAGAAGTAGCGCCGTTTTCCCGCCGGCGCTTGTCTCCTCGTTCCCGCCTCGCCGTTCGCTTACGCATCGCTGACCAGGTAGCCAAACGATTGCAATAGATTGTAACACTTGAAACCGTGTTCCAGTTACGCAATAACCATTAATATAACGCGCCTATATTATTAAAATGCGAATAAGTTATTTAGTGAATGGTTTCTGCCGCTATCGGCCAAAGCCGCACACAGCGACACGATAAGGATCGAAATGGAACTGCTGGTCAGGCTGGGTCATTTTTTTGAGCAAGCGCGTTCTGACGCCGACTATGCCACCTTCGCCAATGAACTGCGTCGGCATCAGGTCTCCTACTACATCTATTTTGTTTCCACCGGCAATATGAATTTCGTAATGGCAAACGACGAGGTGGTCTCGGTAAAAAGCGCCCGCGGGCTGCTGCGCGTTCGCGCTGAGGCCAGCCATTGTCTGACCAGGGCCGCCGTTATCCGCCACTTTGCCCGGGCCATTAACTTTGAACAGTACTGCCGGGATCTCGCCAGCGCCGGGGTGTTTAAGTGGATCGTCGACCTGGAAGAGGAGACCCGGCACTACTGGTCGAAGGATAATACGCTGTTATATAAAGAGTGCCTGATGCCCCCCTGAACAGGTCTCAGGGGGAGGCGGCGAGGGTCAGCCTTTAATCGCGGGTCTGCACCCAAAAGGCGTGGATCAGGCCAGGAATATAGCCCAGCAGGGTCAAAATGATATTGAGAATAAACGCCCAGCCGAAGCCTTTTCCCAGCAGCACACCCAGCGGCGGCAGAATGATAGTGAAAACGATTCTCCAGAATCCCATAACCTCTCCCTTCGTCTAACGTCAATTTTTTACTAAGCTATTCAATAGTTAAGTATAGACGCTTTTCGTCGTTTCGCCAGCAGGCAGCCCCCTCATCTCTGGTAACAAAAATCATTCCCTGCCGTCACGGGCAAAAAAGACCGGGAAAACATTCACTTTTCCCCTCTCCGGCCCGCAGGCCCTGGCAAAGCGCACAGATTGTCAGTTGACCAATCAGGGGGACAGGGCTAAGCCTGGAGGAGTTTCATCACATCGAGTCGTTTTACCAACCGGAGAATATCCATGAGTAAACTTGGGATTAATGGATTTGGTCGTATCGGACGTCTGGTGTTACGTCGTTTATTAGAAGTCGACAGCAGCCTGGAAGTGGTAGCTATCAACGACCTCACTTCGCCAAAGGTGCTGGCCTACCTGTTGAAGCATGATTCAAACTACGGCCCCTTCCCGTGGAGCGTCGACTTTACCGAAGATGCGCTGATCGTCAACGGCAAAACCATTACGGTGTATGCCGAAAAAGAGGCGCAGCATATTCCATGGCAGGCGGCAGGCGCCGAGGTGATTGTGGAGTGTACCGGGTTCTACACCTCGGCCGAGAAATCGCAAGCCCATCTCCAGGCCGGCGCGCGCAAAGTGCTGATTTCCGCCCCCGCCGGCGAGATGAAAACCATCGTCTACAACGTCAACGATGACACCCTGACCCCGGATGACACCATCATCTCCGTGGCCTCCTGCACCACCAATTGCCTGGCGCCGATGGCCAAAGTTCTGCAGGATGCCTTCGGCATCACCGTAGGCACCATGACCACCATCCACGCCTATACCGGCACCCAGTCGCTGGTGGACGGGCCGCGCGGAAAAGATCTGCGCGCCTCCAGGGCGGCGGCGGAAAACGTTATCCCGCACACTACCGGCGCGGCAAAAGCCATTGGCCTGGTGATCCCTGCCCTGAGCGGTAAGCTGAAAGGCCATGCCCAGCGCGTACCGACCAAAACCGGCTCAGTGACGGAGCTGGTATCGGTGCTGGAGAAAAAGGTGACTGCGGATGAGGTCAATCAGGCGATGAGGCAGGCGGCTGAGGGCAATGAATCCTTTGGTTACACCGAAGAGGAGATCGTCTCTTCCGATATCATCGGCAGCCATTTCGGTTCGATCTACGATGCTACCCAGCTGGAGATTGTGGAGGCCGGCGGCGTACAGCTGGTGAAAACCGTCGCCTGGTACGATAACGAATACGGCTTTGTCACCCAACTGATCCGCGTGCTGGAGAAATTTGCCCGCTAAGTGAACGGCGGACAGCCTGCGCTGTCCGCCGGTTCTGTGTGGAGTGCCTCAGGCCTGCAGATAGACCACCTGGGTCTGCAGGTACTCATTCAGGCCGTGGCGGCCATCTGCCCCGCAGATCCCCGACTTACGCCAGCCGGCGTGGAACCCCTGCATCGCCTCAAAGTTCTCACGGTTGATATAGGTTTCGCCAAACTTCAGTCCCTTAATCGCTTTCATCGCCACGTTCAGATCGCGGGTATAGATTGAGGAGGTCAGGCCATAATCGCTGTCATTGGCCATCGCCAGCGCCTCATCGAGGGTCGAAAAGGCCACCACCCGCAGCACCGGACCGAAGGTTTCCTCATGGATAATGTCCATCTCCTGACGTACATCCAGCAGCAGGGTCGGCGGATAAAAATAGCCTTTGCCCTCCAGCGGCTGACCGCCCAGCGCCACCCGCGCCCCCTGCGCCACCGCCTTCGCCACTTTGCCCGCCACCTGGTCCCGCGCCGCCGCGTTGATCAGCGGCCCCATCGCGATGTCATCTCGCGTCGCCGGGTCGCCAAACTGGACGGCCTTCATCGCCTCACCGAGGCGGTTGACGAAGCGGTCGTATATTCCCTGCTGAACATAGACCCGCTCGACGCAGTTACACACCTGCCCGGTGTTAATCACCCGCGAGTCCACTACCGCTTTCACCGCCAGCTCCAGATCCGCATCGTCCATTACAATGGCAGGCGCTTTGCCGCCGAGCTCGAGGCACACTTTGGTGATATTTTTCGCCGCAGCGGCCATAATTTTTTCTCCCGCCGCCACGCTGCCGGTCATGCTGACCATCGCCACCTTCGGATTGCCGGCCAGCTCCTGGCCAACGGTTTCTCCGCGGCCAAGCACAAGGTTAAAGACCCCTTTCGGCAACCCAACCTGATGGACAATCTCGGCAAAGGCGATGGCATTATTGGGCGTAAATTCGCTGGGCTTAATGACGATGGTATTTCCAGTGATCAGGGCCGGCGCCAGCTTGCGGGCGATAAGAAAGAACGGAAAGTTCCACGGCAGGATCCCGGTGGTCACCCCCAGCGCGCGTTTAAAGACAAGGATATTCTCCCCCGGGCGATCGCTCTGCACGATCTCACCTTCGTAACGGCGCGCCCATTCTGCCATATAGTCGAGATAGTCCGCGGTGAACGCAACCTCCACCGCCGCCAGCTGCTGGATCTTGCCGCCTTCAGCGACAATCAGCCCGGCGATCTCGTCGGCACGCTGACGGATACCGGCGGCAATTTTGCGCAGCCAGCCCGCACGCTCAATGGCCGGCAGCGCTTCCCAGCCGGGCTGGGCGCGCTCGGCGGCGTCAATCGCCAGCCGCGCCTCTTCGGCAGTCCCGTCCGGGATCCGCGACAGCAGCGCTTCGGTCGCCGGGTTAAGCACGTCGATCCAGCCGTCGCCGCGACCGGAAACGAACTGGCCATCAATATACATCGGGTGTTGAACGGGTGCTGTCATGGCTGCTCCTGTGGTGCATTTGTATTTAACAGGTGATTTTTTTGTTAAATATCGGGCGGATAAGCCGCTGTTCGGCAGCACATTGACGCAGTTCTGTGAGCTGATTCATAAAAACGGGCCAAAAATGCCCGCTTGAGGTTACATTTTAATAACACAAATTGCCCGTTTGCGACGAATCTGCCGTAAACGGGCATTTTTCAGCCGAGGGTGCGGGCCTGCAGCGCCCCGGCAAGCTGGGCGTCCTCCCGCAGCTGTCGCCAGGCGTCGAGGATCTCCGGCGGGAAGGTGACATGGCTGATGAAGTCTTTTCCCCGCGGACCGTACCCTTCAGGGGTATCCTGCAGGCGCGGCAGCTCGCCCAGCAGCAGCGCCAGGTAGCGGGTGACCGGCCAGAGCCCCGCTCCGCCGCCCGCGAACCCCAGTTGGCCATCGGTCTGCTCCAGCACCGGCGAGCAGCCGGGAAAGCTCAACCACTGCGGCGGCGGCGTCGCCCCCTGCCAGACGCGGGCGAAGGTAGCCATGGTTCGCCGCTGCATAGTCGGGTCCTGAATGACGATCCCGCGACGATGGGCGAGCCCCCGGCTCTCCAGCGTGGTCCGGGTAAAACGGGCGTTCTCACCGCAGTTGGTTGACTGGTCCTCCACCACCAGCCGCGAATGGGGGATGTGCCAGTAGTCATGAGCAATGTCGGCCAGAACATGCGCTTCCGGGCGGCCATCCACCGGCAACGTACGGTAACGGGGATCCTGGCGCACCGCCTCGTAGAGATAGCCCGTAGAATGTCCCACGCCGCCGCTGATCAGCAGCGGGACCGCCTGCGCCGCCGCCAGACGGCAGGCGGCGTCGATGGCTGGGATCACGGCGTTGCCGGCCAGCACTACCACGTCCACCTGCGGCAGCGCGGGCAGCGTCGCCAGATCGTCCTGCGCCAGCCAGGCGCCGACCTGGTTAGCCGCCGCCAGCGTCGCTGCCGACAGCGGAGGAAATTGTTCTGCCATTCTGTCTCCTTAATCCTCTCTCAGACGAGCGGAGAGGATGCTTTCGCTATCATAAACGCCGCCTGCCGGGAGGCATAGCGGCGTCGATTTGTAACCATTTTGAAATAACAAGAAACATCTAAAAACAGGCGGGTTGCACCTGAACAACTCACTATGAAAATAACAAAAAACAGCAAAATCAGGTGGAAAATAAAAAATAGCGTCGCGGTTATACCAGTTCAAAGCGCGCCATAATGCCCAGTTTGCCAGCCATAAACTTGCCAATTGTAACCTTCAACCCTAAGTTGCTTAACAATTACACAACCTTTTCACATCAGGTTGCACCCTGCTCGTACAGAGTGACACCTGACCTATCTACCGTGGTGGGAGAACGTTTCGTAATGAGCAATCCACAAGACAACACTGCATCCATTCTCCAGAAAAACAAGAAGGTACTGATCGCGAGCCTGACAGGCAGCGCCATCGAATGGTTCGATTATTTTCTCTATGGCACCGCCGCCGCGCTGGTGTTCAACAAAATCTTCTTTCCGATGGTCGACCCGGTTATCGGCCTGATCCTCTCCTGGCTCTCCTTCTCGCTGACGTTTTTTATCCGCCCCATCGGCGGCGTGATTTTCGCCCATATCGGCGATCGCATCGGCCGCAAGAAGACGCTGGTGCTGACCCTGTCGCTGATGGGGAGCGCCACGGTGGCGATCGGCCTGCTGCCCACCTACGAGATGGTGGGCCTCTGGGCGCCGGCCCTGCTGATTATCCTGCGCATTATTCAGGGCATGGGTATCGGCGGCGAATGGGGCGGCGCGCTGCTGCTGGCCTATGAATACGCGCCGGAAAAGCGGAAAGGCTTTTTCGGCAGCATTCCCCAGGCCGGGGTGACCATTGGCATGTTGATGGCGACATTTATCGTCTCGCTGATGACGCTGTTCGATGAGGCGCAGTTTCTCGCCTGGGGCTGGCGCATACCGTTCCTGCTCAGCTCTGTCCTCGTTTTTCTCGGCCTGTGGATCCGCAAAGATATCGACGAAACGCCCGCCTTTAAGCAGGTGAAAAAATCCGGCCAGGTGGCGAAGGCCCCGCTGCGCGATACGCTCAAGCACCACTGGCGGGAAGTGCTGATCGCCGCCGGCCTGAAAGTGGTGGAGACCGCCCCCTTCTATATCTTCTCCACCTTTGTGGTCAGCTACGCCACCACCACCCTGAGCTATCAGAAGTCGCAGGCGCTGGAATCCGTGACCCTGGGCGCGCTGGTGGCCACCGTGATGATCCCGCTGATGGGGCTGCTGTCAGACAAGGTGGGTCGGCAAAAGATGTACACCCTGAGCGTGGTGCTGCTGGGGCTGTTTATCGTCCCGTGGTTCCTGCTGCTCGACACCGGCACCGGCTGGGGCATCATGCTGGCGACGATCGTTGCCTTCGGCATCCTGTGGGCGCCGGTAACCGCGGTGCTCGGCACCCTGTGCTCTGAGATTTTCAGCGCCAATGTGCGCTATACCGGGATCACCCTCGGCTACCAGCTGGGCGCCGCGCTGGCCGGGGGCACCGCGCCGCTTATCGCCACCGGTCTGCTGGCGAAATATGACGGTGACTGGCGGCCGGTGGCCATTTATCTGGGCATTACGGTGGCGATTTCGCTGCTGGCGATATTCTGCGCCAGCCGGATGAAGTCCGCGCTGGGCACGGCCCCCTCCCGGGCGGAAAGCGCCTGACCGCAGCCCGCCAGGGCTACTACGGAGCCGACTATCCCGCCCGGCGGCGCTGCGCGTGCGCGGGCCTGGGGAGAGATCGCGCGGCAGGGGAAACCGCTTATCCCAGGTCCGGTAAGACAGTAGGCCCGGTAAGGCGCCAGCCGCCACCGGGCACAAACAGGCGTCAAGTCTTCCCCCCTGCTTAGCCGGCCGCCAGGACCGGCGGGTGTCAGGCGCTCTGGTTGTCCAGCTGAAGCTGCCCCTCGCGCCGCTGCTTCAGCTTCCAGAAGCCCCACAGCGCGATAAACCACAGCGGAGAAGCCAACAGCGCCAGCAGCGTGTCCGGGTCAAAGATCATGATGAAGATAGCGAACGCGAAGAACAGCAGGCTCACCCAGCTCATCACCACCCCGGCGGGCATCTTAAAGATCGACCCGGCGTGCAGGTCCGGACGCTGACGGCGGTAAACCAGATAGGCCACGAGGATCATCCCCCAGCTGAACACCACCATAATCGCCGCCAGGGTCGAGACGATGGTGAACAGGGTCATCACGTTCGGCACCAGAAACAGCAACAGCGTGCCGATCAGCATGCAGAAGCAGGAGAACAGCAGGCTGCGTACCGGAATGCGGGTACTGCGCGACAGGATACGAAACTGCCAGTGCGCATGCTTCTCCACCGACAGGCCGTACAGCATGCGGGTGCTGGAGAAGACCCCGCTGTTGGCCGAGGACATCGCCGAGGTCAGCGCCACAAAGTTAATCACCGCCGCGGCGGCAGGCAGCCCGGCCTTGGCGAACAGCGTCACGAAGGGGCTGGTCTCCGCCGACACCCCCGGCCACGAGGCGACAGCGATGATCACCACCATCGACAGCAGATAGAAGATGATAATCCGCAGCGGCAGAGCATTGATCGCCTTGGGCAAAATGCGCTGCGGATCGCGGGTCTCCGCCGTCATGGTGCCCAGCAGCTCAATGCCGGTAAAGGAGAAGATCGCTATCTGGAAGCCGGCGAAAAAGCCGGTGATGCCGTGGGGCATAAAGGCCGTCGGGTCGGTGAGATGGCTGAGGGAGGCCGTCACGCCGTCCGGGGAGGTCCAGCCGGTGGCAATCATCCAGCCGCCGGTGCCGATCAGGGCGATAATGGTGATCACCTTGATCAGGGCGAACCAGAACTCCGCCTCGCCGAACATTTTCACCGACAGCAGGTTAAGCAGGAACAGAATCGCCAGCATGCTGAGGGCCGGCATCCACGCCGACAGTTCCGGGAACCAGTACTGCATATAGCTCCCGCAGACCACCACGTCGGCGATACAGGTCACCACCCAGCTTAGCCAGTAGGTCCAGCCGAGGTAAAAACTGGCCTGCGGCCCGAGATACTCGCCGACAAAGTCGGCAAACGAGCGGTAGTCATGGCGGGTGAGCAGCAGCTCGCCCATCGCCCGCATCACCATATAGGTAAAGAACCCGACCAGCACATAGATAACCAGGATCGAGGTGCCGGCGACGGCGATGTTGCGCCCCGCCCCCATAAACAGCCCGGTGCCGATGGCGCCGCCGAGGGCAATCATCTGGATATGGCGGGCGCTGAGCCCGCGCTTAAGCTGTGACGCGCCTTCACCTCCGGCGGCAGGTGACGCCTGATGTTGATGTTCAGTCATGGTGTTTCCTCAGGCTGGTTGCGGGAGACGAAGGGCAGCGGCGCGGAGCAACAGCCCGGCGCGCTGGCCGGTGGCGACCCCGGCGTTGGGAAAGAGGATATAGGGGGCCCGGGCCTGCACCACCCAACGTTTCTCTGCCTGGCGGGCGATCTCATACCCTGCCGGGAGCGCGGTGAAGTTTTCAACGTCTGCCGCGAGATTAAGCGTAAATTCCCCCTCGCGCTTGATGATGCTCTCCTCGACCAGGAAGTAGTCCACCGGCGCTTTGTCGCGCGGCGGCAGCGGCGCGTCAGCGATCCAGGCCCGGATCGCCGCGTCGGCGGCGGCGAACAGGCTGAGATCGTTGGCGCCGAACGGCATCACTTTCCCCAGCTCCAGGGTGGCGCTTTGCGCGGCGAACTTTTCGCAGGTGAAATGGGTGAAGGTGCCGCCCGCTTCGGTATGGCGCACGACGGCGTCCATCCCGCTGGCCTGCAGCAGCTGATAGAAATCGGGCGAAAAATCCCCGGCGTGGGCCGGGAGCAGCGCAAACTGGCGATACAGCGATCCGCGAATGGCGGTGTGCATATCGAGATGACCACGGTTGACCGGCCCCGCCGCATCGGCGGCGCGATAAAAAGCCTGCACCGCCTGCTCCAGCGCAAAAGCCCGCCGCGACTCATTTCCCGGGGTGACCGCCAGATGGCGGCCGCCGAACAGGCGATTCAGGTCGTTATGCAGATAGCGGCGCGCGGCGCGGATCGCCGGCAGATTACCAAAGACGATCAGCAGCGCCTGCGTGAGCGGCTGCCGCCCCTGGCTCAGATCGTGGGTTAGCTGCAGCAGCAGTTCAATCGGCGCGGTCTCATTGCCATGCACGCCGGCGGAGAGGATCGTCGCCTGGCGCCACGGCGCCGTCGGCAGCAGCTGTAAAATGCCCTCGCCCAGCCAGCGGGCCTCGATGCCCGCCGGAAAGGTCCACGCCTGCAGGCGGCAGTGCAGTAAATCGTTAACCAGGTGCTCCATCTGCCGCTCCTTAACGCTGAAAATCATAGACCGCGCCCAGGCGCAGGATCTGCGTCAGCTCATCCAGCGCCTGATAAACCTCGCGCAGCAGCTGCGGGTCCGCCAGATCGCGGGCATGCAGCCGGTCGCGATAGTGTTTTTCCACCCATGCCGTCAGCTGCTGATAACGTTCGTCGTTCATCAGGCTATGGGCGTTGACCGACTGGCGCTCCGCCTCGTTGAGCACCACCCGCAGCCGCAGACAGGCCGGGCCGCCGCCGTTGCGCATGCTTTCCCGCAGGTCAAAGACCGCCACTTCATCGATCGGCGATGCGCTATCGGCGGCGAGATCGCTGAGATAGCGCCAGACGTTTTCCCGCTGGCGGCACTCCTCCGGCACCACGATCAGCATCTTGCCGTCTGGTTTGCTCAGCAGCTGGCTGTTGAACAGGTAAGAGGCCACGGCGTCGTCGAGCGAAACCCGCTCGTCCGGCACTTCCACGCTGGTGAACGGGATATCCAGACTGTCGCTTTTAGCCCGCAGCGTGGCCAGCACTGTCGCCTGATCGACAAACGCCTGCTGATGGTGAAATAGCACATGGCGATTGCTGACCGCAATGACGTCGTTATGAAACACGCCGCGATCGATAGCCTGCGGCGCCTGCTGGGCAAACACCGTGTAGCGCGGATCCAGCTGATGCAGGCGGGCCACCGCTTCGCTGGCCTCGAGGGTCTGCCGCGCCGGATACTTCACCGGGGCGATACCGCCGCTGGCGCGTCGACCATAGACGAAAAACTGCACCCCCTGCCGGTCATATTCCCGGCAGAAGCGGTTATGGTTGGCCGCCCCTTCATCGCCGAGGTCGCCATGCTGCGGCAGCGCCGCATGGTGGGCAAAGTAGCGCGGATCGGCGAACGTGGCGCCAAGGATCGCCGAGGTGGTGGGCGCCTCCTGCATACGGTGCAGCTTATTGTTCAGGTTGGCGACGGTGAAATGGACTTTGCCATCGGCGCTGTCCGCCGACGGTGAGACAGTCGCCGCGTTGGCGGTCCACATCGACGAGGCGGAGCTGAAGGCGGAGAGCAGCTGCGGCGCCGCATGGGCCGCCTGCCGGATAACCTGCTCATCGCTGCCCTGGAAACCCACTTCGCGCAGCAGACGCAGATTCGGCCGCGGCTGCGGCGGCAGAATGCCCTGTACGAAGCCGCGGTCGGCCAGGGCTTTCATTTTATACAGCCCCTGCAGCGCCGCCTTTTTAGGGTTAGAGAGACCATCGCGGTTATTTTGCGAGGCTTCATTGCCGACGGAGAGTCCGGCGTAGTGGTGCGTCGGGCCGACCAGGCCATCAAAGTTTGCTTCAAAACCAGACATATGTCCTCACAGGATCCGTTATCAGAATGGCAGGCCCGGCGATACCGTCGCCGGAAGCGTCAGCGTATCGCTGACCAGAGAGGCCATCGGCCAGGCACAGTAATCGGCGGCGTACCACGCTGCCGCGCGATGGTTGCCGGAGGCGCCCACCCCGCCAAACGGCGCTTTACTCGATGCGCCGGTCAGCGGCTTGTTCCAGTTGACGATCCCGGCTCCCGCCTCGTCCGCCACCTGATCAAACTGCGCCGCATCGCTGGAGATCAGCCCGACGGCCAGGCCATAGCGGGTCTGATTGGCGAGGCGAATCGCCTCCGGGAAGCCGTCGTAACGGATAATCGTCAGCAGCGGGCCAAAGTACTCTTCATCCGGCACCTCAATACCGGTGACGTCGACGATCCCCGGGGTCAGCACCGTGGAGCGCGGGTCAGGCTGGCGCATGCGCAGCAGCACCTTGCCGCCGAGCCCCTCCAGTTTTTGCTGCGCCGCCAGCATGTTCTGCGCAGCGTCGAGAGAGATCACCCCGCCCATAAACGGCGCCGGCTGATCATCCCACTTGCCGGCGCGGATCTGCGCGCTGGCCTCTACCAGCCGCTGCAGCAGCGCATCCCCCTGCTCGCCGCGCGGCACGATCAGCCGGCGCGCGCAGGTGCAGCGCTGCCCGGCAGAGATAAACGCCGACTGGATAATCACATGCAGCGCCGCATCGATATCGGCCACGTCGGCGACGATCAGTGCGTTGTTGCCGCCCATCTCGAGGGCCAGCATCTTCTCCGGCTGGCCGCCGAAGTAGCGATGGAAGTGGAAACCGGCCGCCGCGCTGCCGGTGAACAGCACGCCGTCGATATCACGATTTTCCAGCAGCGCCTGGCCGGTGGCTTTTCCGCCCTGCAGCAGGTTGATCGCCCCGTCGGGGATGCCCGCCTGCTGCCACAGCTGGACGGTCATTTCAGCGGTAGCCGGCGTCAGCTCGCTGGGTTTAAACACAATGGTGTTCCCGGCGATCAGCGCCGGAATGATATGTCCGTTGGGCAGGTGGCCCGGGAAGTTGTAGGGGCCAAAGACCGCCATCACGCCGTGCGGTTTGTGGCGCAGCAGCGCTTTACCGTCCGGCAGCGTCGACTCATGAAAGCCCGTCCGCTGGTGATAGGCTTCGATGGAGATCGCGGCCTTGCCGATCATCGCCTGCACTTCGGTGCGGGTCTCCCACAGCGGCTTGCTGGTCTCGCGGGAAATCAGGGTCGCCAGCGCCTCTTTATGCGTCTCCAGCAGCGCGGCAAAACGCTGTACGACGTCAATACGCTCGGCCAGCGGCCGGTGCGACCAGGGATAAAACGCCGCGCGCGCCGCGGCGCAGGCCGCCTGGACGTCGTCAGCCCCCGCGCTGGCCGCCTGCCACAGCAGCGACTGATCCTCCGGGGCCAGTTTGCTCATCGTTGCGCCACTGCCTGGCAGCCACTGCCCGGCTATAAACTGTGCTTTTACCGCCATGATCTGTTGTCCTCTGGATTCAGGGTTACCGTAAAAACGCGGTCGGTTTCACTGACCTGCAGCGCGTCCAGCGCGGCGCTGTCAAGCGATACCTGCTCTTCGTGGGCCACCAGCAGCGCCCGAAAGTTGTCGAATTGACCGTTGGCGACGAGGGTCGGCGCCGGCAGGTCGCCCATCAGCTGCCGGACAGGCAGGCGCTGGCTGTCGCGCACGGCGCGGATCTGATCGGTGTCCGCCTCCAGCACCGGACCGGCATCGAAAATATCCACCGAGCCGCGCCAGCTGAAACCCTCTTTCTCGAGGATCGCCCGCGCCGGGGCGGTATTGGGATGCACCTGACCGATGACCCCGCGGGCCGCTTCCGGCAGCAGTGAGATATAGATCGGGTACGCCGGCATCAGTTCGGCAATAAAGGTTTTCATGCCGGTGCCGGTCAGCCGGTCGGCATCGGCGAACGGGATGTCGAAGAAATGATGGCCCAGCGCATCCCAGAACGGCGACTGTCCCTGCTCATCGCTGCAGCCGCGCAGTTCGGCAAACAGGTGCGGGGAGAACCACTCGCGAAAGGCGGCGATAAATAAAAAGCGCGCCTTGGAGAGCAGCAGACCATTGCGGTTGCGCTGATACGCCGGGTCGAGAAACAGCGTACATAGCTCACTATGCCCGGTGTGGTCATAGCTGAGATTAAGCAGCTCCTGGGGCTTATAGACTCCCAGCGCTTTCGAGGCGCGCACCGTTTTCTGAATGCGAAAATTGTAAAACGGCTCGTCCAGGCCCACTGCGACCTCAATGGCGCTCACCCCCACCACCCGCGCCAGCGCGGTGTCCTCCAGCACAAACAGGAAACCCTGCTGGCTGCGTGGCAATTCGCCGGCGAAGGTCTCGATACTGCGCCGGATCCGGGCCGCCAGGCGCCCGACGTCATGCGGTAAAGAGGTCATGCCGACCCCCGCCCGCGCGGCGAGGCGGACGATGTCGTCGAGATCGTTTTCCCGTACGGGACGAAATAGCATCACAGGCCGTCCTCCCGGTTAGCGGGTTAAGCGGGCAACGGCGCGATCAAGGCGCACGAAGGCTTCCGCAATATCCGCCAGCGGGATATTGAGCGCCGGCGCGAAGCGCAGCACGTCCGGGCCGGCAATCAGGGCGATCAGCCCCTCTTCCGCCGCCAGGTTGGTCAACGTTTTGGCCTTGCCGCGCAGCGGCCCCGCCAGCTCAGCGCCGATCAGCAGACCGGTGCCGCGCACGGCGCTAAACGCATCGTAACGGGCAGAGATCGCATTCAACTGGCCAACGATCAGCGCATGGCGCTCGCCAACGCCTGCCAGCAGCGGCGCATCGAGATGGGCCAGCACGGCGTTAGCGACGGTTGCCGCCAGCGGGTTGCCGCCGAAGGTAGTGCCATGGGTGCCTGGCTGGAAGACCTGCGCCTAGGCCTCTTTCGCCAGCATCGCGCCGATCGGGAAGCCGCCCCCCAGCCCTTTGGCGCTGGTGAGAATGTCCGGGACGACGTTGTAATGCTGGTAGGCGTAGAGATGGCCGGTACGCCCGGCGCCGGTCTGCACCTCATCGAATATCAGAGTGGCATGATGGCGATCGCAGAGGGTACGCAGCGCCTGCAGGAACGCCGGGTCCGCCGGGATCACCCCGCCTTCGCCGATAATCGGCTCGACGATCACCGCGCAGGTGCGCGAGGAGATCGCCGCGGTGACCGCCTCGATATCGTTATAGGGCAGATGGGTAATGCCCTGCGGCAGCGGAGCATAATCGCTGGAATATTTCGGCTGGCCGCCAACGGAGACGGTGAACAGCGTGCGGCCATGGAAGGCGTGGTTGAAGGCGATGATTTCGCTTTTTTCACCGCCAAATTTATCGTGGGCATATTTCCGCGCCAGCTTAAGGGCCGCCTCGTTGGCTTCGGCGCCGGAGTTGCAGAAAAACACCTTGTCGGCAAAGGTCGACTGCACGAGGGTTTTTGCCAGCTGCAGCACCGGCTCGTTGGTATAGCCATTGCCGATATGCCACAGTTTCGCCAGTTGATCCTGCAGGGCCTGAGCCAGCGCCGGGTGAGCATGGCCCAGGGCGTTCACTGCGATGGGAGCCCGCCGCTCTGACCGGAATAAACGGCGCGGGGGCAAAACAGGGAACCAGGTAAGCGTCAAAATCTTCGCGAGTCATACTGCCTGACATAATTTATCTCCGGAACGTAAGACGACGGAAAACGCTCCCGTCGCGTTGGACAATCGACATCAACCCTGCCCCTCGGCTTATTTTGGGCACGAGCGCACCCGCTGCGATGGTAAAAATATTCACCACAGAAAAATAAAGCCCTATTTTTTTTACGGGTAATTGTTAATTCATGGTTAATGCCATGTTGTTGTGTGGGCTAATGCTGGCCTGTGAACAACAAGATTGTCAATACGGGCAAAAGCAATTTATTCACTTTTTGAAGATCATCAAGATAATGAAAAACATAGAAAAAATATTTTCTTATGCACTTAAGTGAATAAAAAGTGAATTAAAATGCACAGCTTGCGGGTGGTTGACGTGCGTAGTTATTCACTTAAAAAATAAAAAATCTAACAAAAATTTAAAAATCGGAATTGCCGTCAAATACCGCTTTATAAAATTGGTGATACCATTCATTGCACAGAGTTTACTGCTGTAGCTATTCCACGGTTTTACACGACATAAATAACACTGAGAAACAGGACTCTTATGGAAAAGTTATCTTACGCATCTGAAAGTAGTACATCTCCATGGACCACCTACCTGCGCCAGATCGACCGCGTCGCGCCTTATCTCGGCGATCTTGCCTACTGGGTGGAAACCCTGCGCCATCCGAAGCGCGCGCTGATCGTCGACATTCCTGTGCAAATGGACGACGGCACCATCCGCCACTTCGAGGGCTATCGCGTTCAGCACAATCTGTCGCGCGGACCGGGTAAAGGTGGTGTTCGCTACCATCCGGATGTCGATCTTAACGAAGTCATGGCACTTTCTGCCTGGATGACCATTAAGTGCGCCGCGGTCAATATTCCTTACGGCGGGGCCAAAGGCGGCATCCGCGTCGACCCCTTCTCCTTGTCGGAAGGTGAACTGGAGCGTCTGACCCGCCGCTACACCAGCGAAATCGGCATTATTATCGGGCCGCAGAAAGATATTCCGGCGCCGGACGTCGGCACCAATGGCAAAGTGATGGCATGGATGATGGACACCTACTCCATGAACCATGGCACCACCATCACCGGCGTGGTCACCGGCAAACCGATCCACCTCGGCGGCTCCCTCGGTCGTGAAAAAGCCACCGGACGCGGAGTGTTTGTCACCGGCCGGGAAGTTGCCCGTCGCGCCGGTATCGAAATTGAAGGCGCCAAAGTGGCGCTGCAGGGCTTTGGTAACGTCGGTAGCGAAGCGGCCCGCCTGTTCGCTGGCGTCGGCGCTCGTATCGTGGTTATTCAGGATCATACCGCGACCCTGTATAACGAAGGCGGAATCGATATGGCCGCCCTCACCGCCTGGCAGGCGGAGAAAAAGCAGATTGCCGGTTTCCCGGGCGCCCAGGAGATCGATAAAGACGCCTTCTGGACCACCCCGATGGACATCCTGATCCCGGCGGCGCTGGAAGGGCAAATCACCCGCGAGCGCGCTGAGAAGCTGACCTGCAAACTGGTGCTGGAAGGGGCCAACGGCCCAACCTATCCGGAAGCGGACGACGTGCTGGCCGAGCGCGGCGTGATCGTGGTGCCGGACGTTATCTGCAACGCCGGCGGGGTGACCGTCAGCTACTTTGAGTGGGTACAGGACATGGCCAGCTTCTTCTGGAGTGAAGAGGAGATCAACGCCAAGATGGACCGCATTATGACCGACGCTATCGTGCACGTCTGGGATAAAGCCGCCGAGAAAGAGTGTACGCTGCGCACCGCCGCCTATATCGTGGCCTGCGAGCGCATCCTGATGGCGCGTAAAGACCGCGGCATCTACCCGGGCTGATCCCCATCAGCAACCGCATCAGGGGTGGCCTTGCGCCGCCCCTTTTTTACTTTGCCGCGCCGTTAACCGCCGAGGATGTGCGCTATCTGACGAGGAGTTGTTCGGCAAAGGTGACAACGTCACGCAAGTAATAACCATCCGCTGCCGGTAGGGGATTATTTTTCGATTAAATCAAAGTCGCCCTGGGTATAGCGTAAGCCAGTGACGCTGTCGGCAGTGAAAATATGTTCGATGGTGAGGATGTCCTCCGGCGCGAGGGTAATATTCGCGGCGCCGGCATTGTCGCGCAGGTGAGCAATTTTCCTCGCCCCCGGGATAGGCACGATATCCTCGCCTTTGCTCATCACCCAGGCAAGGGCAATCTGCGCAAGGGTCGCGTCATAGCGGGTGGCCACCTGCTGCAGGCGCTCAAGCAGCAGCTGGTTTTTGCGCATGGTTTCGGCCTGGAAGCGCGGCAGATGGCGGCGGAAATCATCCGCTGACAAAACGCCGGGATCGGTAATTGTCCCCGTCAGGAAGCCGCGGCCAAGCGGGCTGTATGGCACAAAGCCGACCCCCAGCTCGCGGCAGGTGTGGAGAATACCGGCCTCCGGCTCGCGGCTCCATAGCGAATATTCCGTCTGCACGGCAGCGATCGGATGTACCTTGCAGGCCCGGCGCAACGTCTGAGCAGATACTTCCGACAGACCGATATGGCGAATTTTACCCTCTTTAACCAGATCGGCCATAGTGCCCACCACCTCTTCCACCGGTACCGCGGGATCGACGCGGTGCTGATAGAGCAGATCGATGGTCTCGACATTCAGTCGCTTCAGCGACCCTTCCACTGATTCGCGAATATGTGCCGGACGGCTGTCAACGCCGGCCATCCGCTCCAGACCCTGGCCGGTCGGCAAAATACGAAATCCAAATTTGGTGGCAATCTGCACCTTATCGCGAAAACCTTTAATCGCTTTTCCGACCAGAACTTCATTATCGAAAGGACCATATACTTCGGCGGTATCCAGGAAGGTCACGCCCATGTCCATGGCGGCATGGATCGTATTTATCGCCTGCGACGTTTCAGCGCCGCCATAGGCAAAACTCATCCCCATACATCCGAGACCTAATGCGGAAACCTGAAACTTCTCTTTTCCAAGATAACGTGTTTTCATCTTATTTTCCTTAATTGCTGAATGGCATTAAATATATACTTCCCTTTCATATTGATAACAATTAATCTATTCCGAACGCGGTGTTAGCTGGAAATTAACAATGAAAACCTTGCCCGATCTGCAACAAATAGAAATATTAATACTCATAGTGAAACATGGCAGTTTTCGTCAGGCCGCTAAAGCGTTAAACCTTTCCCCACCGGCCCTTACCGTCGCTATTAATCATCTGGAAGAAAAGTTAGGGAAGGTGCGAATAAGCAGGTCATTTCTTCCCAAGCTGACTCGCTGATTA
>ONZZ01000979.1_pt1 | contig 20611 bp, 9 predicted proteins | sample 1671101 | NCBI WGS metagenome assembly ONZZ01 (sample SAMN06348122, study PRJEB24527) | human gut metagenome | biome: human gut; feature: ankylosing spondylitis patient; material: feces | host: Homo sapiens | place: China | collected 2015-10
GTACGACTGCCTGCGAGAGCAGAAAGAACGGCAGGCGCAGCGCATCGCCACGGCACTGGAAATCTATGTCAATGGTTCGCTGCGGGTGTTCAACCATCAGACGAATGTGGAACTGGATAACCGCCTTATCTGCTTTGACATTAAAGAGTTGGGAAAGCAGCTCAAAAAGCTGGGTATGCTCATCGTGCAGGATCAGGTGTGGAATCGTGTCACCATCAACCGCAATGCAAAGAAAAACACACGATACTACATTGATGAGTTCCACTTGCTCTTAAAGGAAGAGCAGACTGCCGCATACAGTGTTGAAATCTGGAAGCGTTTCCGAAAATGGGGCGGCATCCCCACGGGTATCACGCAAAACATCAAAGACCTGCTGGCAAGCCGGGAAATCGAGAATATCTTTGAGAATAGCGATTTCATTTATATGCTGAATCAGGCATCCGGCGATAGACAGATTCTTGCAAAGCAGCTCAACATTTCGCCGTTCCAGCTTTCCTATGTGACGAACAGCAACGAGGGCGAGGGGCTGCTGTTCTACGGCAACACCATTATCCCGTTCAAGGATAAGTTTGATACTTCGCTGAAACTCTATGGTCTTATGACCACGAAACCGAATGAAATTGCAAAATACAGGGAGAAGAAAGACGCATGATGAAAGAGAAAAAACTGAGCCAGATGATCCTGAAGCTGCATGACCGTGCTGAGGCGGCAAAATACGATGGCGATTCCAGCCCGCCTTATCAGGAAGTGGAAATGCTGAACTTTCACGATGAGGAATCGGTGGTGCATACGGTGCTGGAGGACTTTTACGCAGTCGGCGCACTGGCAGATGAACTGACCCACGGATTCCACATGGAAGAGCGGGGCTACATCGACCGCACGGAGGTCAATTCCCGGCTGATCGCTTTTGCCAGGGAGCTGGAGCGGATTCTCGATAAGTGGGAAACCCATGCAACGCTGATTGCATAAGTTTCCTGCCGGACGGGAGGTGAATCCGATGGCAGACAAGCGATTCCGGGGCAGAGATAAAATCGTCCAGAAAATGATCAAAGACGGTCTGGTGGAAGAGAATCTCCGCACCGGGGAAACCAAGTCCGCAGTTGCAGAAGAACCACCGAAGCAGGAAGATTCGGAAAAAGACGCTGCGGAAAGTGCAGAAGAAACCCCTGTTGTGGAAGAGGATGTGTGCATGGATGCCGAGGATGGAGAGGAGGAAAAGCCCCGGCGCAGCACCGCCAAGCAGAGTACAGAGTATTATAAAGCCCATCAGGAGGATGGAAAACCGAAAGAAAAAGATGTTCCGCCAGTGGACGAGGATACAGAGCCTGCACCGAAGAAAAAGGGCCGCTTATCCTTTGATGATGAGCAGCAGGGTGGCATTGTCCGTGGCGCGGGGCTGGGTATTAAGAAAGTGGCGAAGAAAGGAGTGGATACCGCCACTGGTTTTGCCCACAACAAGGTACATCAGGTCGAAAAGGAAAACTCCGGCGTGGAGTCGGCGCACAAGAGCGAAGAAACGCTGGAAGGACTGTACCGCTTCTCCAAAGGCCGGAAAAAGACCAGAGAAAAATCCGCCAGAGCTGAGAAAAAAGTCGAGGCTGAGAAAAAATCCAGCCGTCTGAAATTTTCGGAGAATGAGGGCGGCATAACCGAAGAAGCGGCAGAAATGCCATTGAAAAAGAAACCGCCCCAGCCGCCACCGACTGCCGCAGGAGGTGAAGCAACAAAGACAGTCGGTTCAAAGTTTTACCAGAAAAAGCAGTATAAGGATGCCTATGCAGCAGCCAAGCGGGGCCAGAAAGCCGGAAACGCTGCCAGCAAGCAGGCGGCAACGGCAGCGAACACGCTTGCAGAAAAAGCAAAGGCAGCGGTGCAGGAGGTCGTTGTGCAGAACAAGACCCTCTGGGCGGGACTTGGCATTGCAGCACTGATGCTCATGCTGATTATGGGCGCATTCTCAAGCTGTTCAGCAGCGATCCATGGAACGGGCAGTACCTTTATCGGAACGACGTATCCCAGTAAGGACGCTGACATGAAAGGTGCAGAAGAAGATTATCTGGAACTGGAAAAGAAGCTGGATGAGCAGATACGGCAGATGGAGTCCACACATCCCGGCTATGACGAATACCGTTACCAGTTGGATGAAATTGGGCATGACCCCTATCAGCTGATCTCTCATCTGACTGCCGTATATGAGCAGTTCACCAGAGGACAGGTGAAAACCGTCATCAAGTCGCTGTTTGAGCAGCAGTATCTCCTGAAAGTCTGGGAAACGATAGAGATTCGCACACGCATGGAAACCAGAGTAGGGATTCGGCCAACGATTGACGCTTTTGGAAACGTCAGCATAGAAACCTATACCTATCAGGAAGAAGTGGAGTATGAGTACAAAATCCTCAACGTCCTGCTGAAGAACAAGGGTTTTGACACCATTGCCAGAAAGAACATGGATCGGAAGCAGACTGGGCGGTATGATGCCTACAATCTGACCTATGGCAATCGCCCGGAACTGTTTGGCGCAGGCTCACCTACATACAGTGGCGGCACAACGGGAAGCATTGGCACAGGTAGCTCTGGTGGAACAGGTGGAAGCTCCGGCGGAGGACTCCAGTACGATATTCCAGAAGAAGCCCTGTCAGATGAAAAGTTTGCAAGGATGATTGCAGAAGCCGAAAAGTATCTGGGTATGCCGTATGTGTGGGGCGGCAGTTCTCCAAGCACCAGTTTTGACTGCTCCGGCTTTGTCTGCTGGGTCATCAATAACTGTGGCAATGGCTGGAATGTCGGACGCACGACGGCAAACGGACTGCGTGGCAAGTGCAGCTACGTTTCTCCTGCAAATGTACAGCCGGGTGATTTGATCTTCTTTGAAAAAACCTATAATACTGTCGGCGCGTCGCACGTTGGCATCTATGTCGGCAACGGAATGATGATCCACTGCGGTGATCCGATTTCTTATACCAGCATCAATTCGACCTACTGGCAGAACCACTTCCTTGGTTTTGGCAGAATCAAGTAAAGGAAAGGAGAGAAGCTAGATGAGCAAAAAGCTGAAGAAGTTTTTGAATGATGCAGAGAAAACCGAAAGCAAGATTTCGGAACTGGAAGAGTATCTGAGAAATGTCCGGGCGGCACAGAAAAAAGAAGAGGACAATGAGATCGTTCGGGCTATCCGCAGCACAAAGCTGGGTGGGCGTGACCTGCTGGCACTGCTGGAAAATATCCAGGCGGGGAATGTGACGTTCCAGACAACCGTAAACCACGAGAACAAGACTTCGGAAGAAGCAGAAATGGAGGATGTGATTGCGAAAGATGCTTAAAAAGCTGGGTGTTGTGACTCCCAGTGTAGTGCTGACCCTGCTGATGGCAGTCGGCTTTTCCACTCCGGCATTTGCCTATGTAGAGCCGGAAGTCAAGGAAGAGCCTGTGCAGGTCATTGAGGAAGAGGAACCCACCGAGGAAGAGAAGATTCCGTTCACCATTGCGGGCAACGGCGAGGTGGAAGATAACATCACGGACGATTCCAGTAAAGAGTTCTTTACGGTCAAGACCAAGGGCGGCAACACCTTTTTTCTGGTGATCGACCGGGCAAGGAACAGCGAGAATGTGTATATGCTCTCCATGATCGACGAGTACGATTTGCAGGAGTTTCTGACCGATGAGGAACGCAACGGCAAGGAAGAAGAGGAGCTGGCAGTCGTGTTGCCGGAAACCAAACCTGAGCCGGAACCGGATGTCGAGATCGAAGAGCCGGAACAGGACGATGGAAAGCTGACCAAGATTCTGGCAATCGTATTTGTTCTGGGTGTGGGCGGTGCAGGCGCATTCTTCTATTTCTACATCTATAAGCCGAAGCAGAGTGAGCCGGAAGTATCGAAAGAAAATCTGGAATATGAAGCTCTGCCGACAAAGAACGAGGATGAGCAGGACGCAGAAACCGAAGAATAATAGAAAACCCGTATAATCTAGTGGTGCAGGGATGGTCTGATTCGGACTGTCCCTGCTTTTTTCAAACAAGCAGGAGGATACATGAAATATCTTGTGATAGCAGAAAAGCCGAGTGTAGCACGTTCCATCTCGAAAGTGATCGGTGCATACAAACATGAGGACGGGTATCTGGAGGGTGGGGATTGTGTGGTGAGCTGGTGTCTGGGGCATCTGGCAGAGTATGCAGCCCCGGAGTATTATGATGAACGCTATAAAAGCTGGCGGTTCGATGATCTTCCGATTCTCCCGGAAGAATGGAAGCTGCTGGTTTCGGAAGATAAGAAAGCACATTTCAATATTCTGCGGAAGCTCCTCCGAAGCAAAGATTTCGATTATGTGGTAAATGCCTGCGACGCGGGACGCGAGGGAGAAGCAATCTTTCGCCGTGTGTACGGTCTGGCGGGCAGTAAACTCCCGGTCAAACGGCTGTGGATCAGCAGCATGGAAGATGCCGCTATCCAGCAAGGCTTTGATTCCTTAAAGGATGGCGCAGAGTACGACAACCTGTTTGCCGCTTCGGAGTGCAGGGCAAAGGCGGACTGGCTGATTGGCATGAATGGCACACGGGCATTCACAAAGAAATACGGCAGACGGCAGACCATTGGACGGGTTCAGACTCCGACACTGGCAATGCTGACCGAACGGCAAAGCAAAATCCAGAACTTTGTAAAAGAGCCGTACTACAAGGTGGAAATCACGGGAAATGGCATCGTGGCAGAATCGGAACGGATGGCACAGGAGCAGGATGCGGATACCATGCAGGCAGCTTGTGATGGACAATGTGCCGTGGTCGGCAGCATTGAGCACAAGCGGAAAGAGCAGTCCGCCCCGAAGCTGTACGACTTAACGACCTTGCAGCGAGAAGCCAACCGCTATTATGGCTTTACCGCCAGCCAGACTTTGAAGATCGTACAGGAGTTGTATGAAGAAAAGCTGGTGACATACCCGCGAACGGACAGCCAGTACATCACGGAAGATATGCAGCAGACTATGACAGCTTTGCTCAAACATTACAGCGGCGAGGTTGGCAAGGTGGAACAGGTAGTCAATAACAAGAAAGTCACTGACCACCATGCGATTCTGCCGACACTGGAAAGCTGCAAGCGAGAGTCAAACAGCCTGTCCGGGGATAAAGAAAAGGTCTTTGCTCTTATCGTCTGGAAGATGCAGCAGGCAGTGCAGCCACCGTATATCTATGAAGATGTTCTGGTGACAGTTTGCTGTCAGGATAAGAAATTCACTGCAAAATACAAAAATGTTTTGCAGGCAGGGCATACTGCAATGCCTGTTCCGCTTGCAGAACAGGAAAAAAGCAAGGATGTGGCATTCCCTAAGAAACTGGAACAGGGCGCGGTGATTCCTGTAGTGAGTGCGGAAAAAAAGGAGGGCTTTACCTCCCCGCCGAAAGCATTTACTGAAGATACCCTGCTTTCTGCAATGGAAACCGCAGGCAACAAAGAATTTGAAAAGGACACAGAAAAGAAAGGACTGGGAACGCCTGCGACCCGTGCAGCGATTCTGGAAAAGCTGGTATCTTCCGGCTATGTGGAACGCAAAGGCAAGCAGATTCTTCCCAGTGCAGAGGGGGTTACGGCAATCGCAAATATCCCGGATTACCTGAAATCGGCAAGCATGACCGCTGAGTGGGAAAATGAACTGCTGCGGATGGAACAGGGCGAAACAAAGCCTGCCAACTTCATGCAGGGAATCAACGGACTTTTGGATAAGATGTTGGCAGACCTCCGGCAGATTCCGACCGTACAGGAATCGACTACTTATAATAAGGTATCTATCGGGGACTGCCCGGTATGCGGCAAACCCGTCTGTGAGGGCAGACAGAACTTTTACTGTTCTGACTGCGACTGCAAATTTGCCCTCTGGAAAGAAAGTAAATACCTTTCCGGCATGAAAAAGACGCTCACGAAGAAAATGGCAACTGACCTTTTGAAGAAAGGACGCACCCATGTAAAAGACTTCTACTCTGCCAAAAAGGATAAGATCTTTGCCGCAGACCTTGTTATGGCAATAGAAAACGGCAGGGCGCAGTACAGTCTTGAATTTCCGAAAACACCAGCTAAGAAGTAAGGAGGGAACGGTTGGCAAAATTTAACGATATTCGGGAACTTGCCCAGCAGAACGCGCGGTGGGTAAGCAATTCTCCGAAAGACTGGATGAACTATCTGGATGTGGCGGCACGGCTGTACCGCTATTCGTTCAAGGACACTCTGCTGATCCATGCCCAGCGTCCTGACGCGACTGCCTGTGCAGAGCTGGAAGTCTGGAACAAGAAAATGAACCGCTGGGTAAACCGTGGCGCAAAGGGCATTGCGCTTCTGGACGATGCCAGCCCACGGGCAAAGCTGCGCTATGTGTTCGACATTGCGGACACGCATCTGGTGCAGGGAGGCAGAACGCCGATCCTCTGGCGCATTGATTATTCGGAACACCAGCAGATGATCCTCGACCATCTGGCAGATACCTATGCACTGACGCAGACGGACAGCATGAATGCTGCGCTGATGGAACTGGCACAGCAGTTGACCGCTGAGAATCTGGAAGAAGCGATGGATGGTCTGGAATATGAGGTGACAGACACATTTCTGGAAGGACTGGACGAAGATAATCTCCGTGTCCGTTTCCGGGAGTTAATGACCAACAGTATTTTCTATACCCTTTCCAGACGCTGCGGACAGGAACCGCTGGAAGTTCTGGACGATGAGGATTTTATCCGTATCGTGGATTTCAACCAACTTCCGGTCTTGACTTTCTTGGGTAATGCTGTTTCGGAACAGTGTGAAGCGGTTCTCCGTGACATCGGACGGGAAATGCAGAAAATTTACCGAAAAGAAGTTACAGAACATCTTGCAAAAACTGCCGACAGCTTGTATAATACCAGTACGGACTTTAGCACATTAAAGCGTGAAACCGAAACGAACATCACTGAAGGAGGAAAACCGTATGGAACTGACTTATCACCGCAAGGGGGACTACCTGTTTCCGAACCTGACCGTACAGGACGAGCCGATGAGCATTGGGAAGTACGGGATGCTGCGCAGGACTTATCTGAGGGAAAACAAGAAGAACTGGTATCAGAGTATGCTGATGAGCGGCAGGCTGAATCAGCATCTGGCGCAGATCGACGAGCAGGCGGAGAACCGGATGGAAGAACTGATCGAGAGCCTGAACGAGAAGTATCCGGCTCCGAACAAGGAAACCGAACAGATGGCATGGGTGGCACATCAGAACAATCTGACCGCGATGGCGGAAGAGATCGTGCTGAAGGAATTGGTGTACAACTAACCGCTGACACAACCGAACAGGATTTGAGCGAAGCAGAGGAAGAAATTGCCTCTGCTTTTTCTCTGCCCAGTTTGCCGACCGTGGAACAGCAGATTCGGGCAATCGAAGCCCCGATGCAGGCACGGTATGCCGATGAGATTACAATTCCGGCAGAAGTTGTGGATGAAATCCTGCGGACGGGCAGCAATCGAAACAAAAGCCAGCTTCGCCTTATCTATAACTTTATGACCGAACAGACCCCGGAAGAGGATACTGCTTTCGTCAAAAAGGAATATGGCGAGGGCGGCAAAGGGTTTGAAATCGGCGGCACAAAATATGCAGTCTGGTTCGATGAGCTGGGAATGCAGATTGCCGTTGGCGATACGGTTCGGAACGACCCCAAAAACAAAGCATTTCTGTCCTGGGAAGATGTCAGCGGCAGAATCCATCAGCTTCTGCAGCAGGGAGAGTACGCACCAAAGTCTGTCCTGGATGCAGCCCGTGGCAATGCTCTGCATGAACACGCAGAAGCCCTGAGCTATATGGAACGCGATATGGCAGAGGGTGTGGCAGAGATGGTCTTTGCCGATACGTCCATCTTCTCCGGCGGATACCCGGAACTTACAGAACGACTTGCAAAGTTGATTGACCAGCCGGAATTTCTGGCTGACCTGAACGAACGTCTTTTGGGACTGGCAGAAGCCTACGCCGAAGATAAAAGCGTGATGCGGATGCCGTTCTATCGCCCGGACAAAGTATCCGAACAGTTTCAGAAGTTTGCCCTCCCGTTCCAGCCGTATCAGGCAAGAGAGGGCTTTCAGTGGAATGAGCAGGAAGTCTTTATCACGGAAGATGAGATCAATGCTTTCCTTGCAGGCGGCGGGCCGTATTCGGATGGCAGGCTGGCAACGTACAGTTTCTTCCTTACCCATACAGAGAAAGCAGAACGCGCGGCATTTCTGAAAGACCGATACGGTGTGGGCGGCAGCAGTCATGCACTTTCCCGTGCAGATAATTCCCATGCCAGCTATGACGGCAGAGGTCTTGAACTGGCACGGGGCATCTATGGAAAGCCGGATGCGCTGGTAAAGCTGAACTGGAATCAGGCGGCTGAACGAGTTGCAAAGCTCATTGACCAGAGTTTGTATCTGAAGCCTGCGGATTACAGCCGGATGCCGAGTTACGAGCGTGAGCAGATGACAAATCGGGTAATCGGTTTCTACCATCGTCTGCCCGATGAAGTAGAGCGTCCATTTAAGCGGGAATTGCTGAATGAGGATGCCAGAAAGAAACTGCCCACCATGCTGGCTGACCCGGAACAGGCGGTGGAGCTTCTGGAAAAGATGGATGCAGCACTTCTTTCCGTGCCGCTGGATTCCCCGGAATATGCGGAAAAATCAAAGACGCTTGCTGAACTGCACCAGTATGTTGAGGGAACATACACGATCTTCCCGGAAAAGAAAAAGGCTGTTGAGATTTCTGTTTCTGAGACAGGACAAATATCGCTTTTCGATATTTGGGCGCAGGAACAGGAATCGAAAGAGCATTCAACCACCGCAGTGGTTGAAGAACCCCAGAAGCAGGCGGCAAAGTACAGCAGAAATGTCGGGGATTATCTCTATCTGGAAGATGACCGCCTTTATAAAATCGAACGTGTTACGGATTCTCTGATCTATCTGAAAGATATGGAGCGTCCTGCATGGGCGGCGCGGGTGCTTCGACCGAACCAGTATGATGCAGAACTGGCAAAGAATCCGCTGAATGATTATCTTCTGGCAGGGCAGGAATCTGCATTGAAAGATAGTCGCTGTGTTTACAAAGAATGTCTGTATTCCATGCTGGATGCGGTGCAGCAGAGTGAAATCTATCCGTATCTCCGCGACCGCGATGTGGATGCAGACGAAGCGGAAAAGGAACTTCGGAACAAGATTGACGAGCTGTTAGAGCAGAATGCGAAAACTGCTCCGCTGTATCTGGAAGCAAGCCAGAACTGGGAAAACTTCAAAGACTGGTTGGTAGAAGATATTTTCCAGCGCACCTATCAGGACGTTATTACGGACAGACGGGATGCCGTTGCACTGTATCAGGATAGCAAGGACGCACCGCAGTGGGTGCGCGGCATTATGGTTCTGTATGCAGCGGAAGAAAAGGCCGTTGAGCCGACCTTGCAGCCCCTGCCGCTGGATGCCGTAAACGAATATAACGCGCTGAAAGAGCGTTACCCGGATGCTCTGGTAGGCTATGAGCAGTACGGCAACTTTGAGTTCTACGGCGAGGATGCAAAGCGCGTTTCAGAACTTCTTGGCAGCAAGCTGTTGGAAAAGGAAACCACACTCGGCAAGGTTGAGGTGTCTGGTTTTCCACGTGAACAGTGGGCTTCTCAGGCAATGAAGCTCTGGAAGCAGGGGGAGAGCGTCTATCTGTCCGGCCAGCAGGAAGATGGAACCCATGCGCAGACAAAGTATTTCCGCAGAGAGGAATATCTGCCAGTCAATACCATCATTGAACTGGACGATAGAGAGTTCCGTGTGGATTCGGTCAACTTTGAGCAGGGGACGGTCAGCTTGCAGGACATGACCCTTGCGAAAGAAGCCCGGTATCCGATCTTCCGAACGGAACCGCTGGAGTACATTCGGCATCTGTACGAACAGGCCGACGTGCCGATGAAAGAAGCGATAGAAACCACAGTCTTTACTGCTCTACACAATGCTGGTGTGGCTTACGAGGATTTTTCCCCGGAGCAGATGGATGTGATCTATTCGGTGGCAGAATCGGGCGGTGAGTTAGAAGAACTGCTGAATCCCGACTTCTCGCCGGAACAGATGCAGCTGATCGCGGATGTGCAGACCCGGACAGATGCCATCCATCGTTCGGCAGTGGACGATGTTTTGAATCCTCTTACCAGTAAGCCTATGACCCCGGAAGAGGTCAACCATGCACGGCGGCAGCACAACCTTCCGCTGGACAGTGGAGCCGAAACGGAACAGCCTGTACAGCCCAAACAGGAGCCTATGAACTTCCGTATTACGGACGATGATCTCGGCGCAGGAGGAGCCAAGACAAAATTCAAAGCAAACATCGAAGCCATCCGGCTGCTGCAAACGCTGGATGCAGAACAACGGCAGGCAACCGCAGAAGAACAGGAAGTTCTCTCCCGGTATGTCGGCTGGGGCGGCATTCCGCAGGCGTTCGACGAGAAGAATGCGGACTGGGCAAAGGAGTATGCGGAACTGAAATCTCAGCTCCCGGCAGATGAGTACAGCGAAGCGCGGGCATCCACGCTGAATGCTTTCTACACTTCGCCTACGGTTATCAAGGCAATGTATGAAGCCCTTTCCAACATGGGTCTGAGCAAAGGCAATGTACTGGAACCGTCCTGCGGTGTCGGTAACTTCATGGGTCTTGTGCCTGAAAGCATGGAGAACATCAAGATGTATGGTGTGGAGCTGGACAACGTATCAGGACGCATTGCACAGCAGCTTTATCAGAAGAACAAAATTGCAGTGCAGGGCTTTGAAACAATGCAGTTCCCGGACAGTTTCTTTGATTGTGTGGTGGGTAATGTGCCGTTCGGCAATTACAAAGTGCCGGATAAGCGGTATGACCGCCACAACTTTCTCATCCATGATTACTTTATTGCAAAAAGTCTTGACCTTGTTCGTCCGGGCGGCGTGGTGGCGGTAGTCACTTCCAGCGGTACGATGGATAAAAAGGATTCCTCTGTCCGAGAGTATCTTGCCAATCGTGCCGATCTGGTCGGTGCAATTCGCCTGCCAAACAATGCGTTCCAGCGCAATGCGAACACAAGTGTTGTAGCTGACATTTTGTTCCTGCAAAAGCGTGACCGGGCGGCAGTGGAGCGGGCAGAGTGGGTAGACCTTGGCACAACGCCGGAGGGATACCCCATCAACCAGTATTTTGCGCAGCATCCTGAAATGGTGCTGGGTGAGATCACGACTGAAAGTACACAGTACGGCAAACAGGAAACCACGGTCAAGCCCATCGAGGGCGCAGACCTTGCACAACAGTTGAAAGCAGCCGTTGAGAACATCCATGCGGAAATCACTGAGCCGGAAATCACGGACGATGAACTTGACCAGAACGCAGAACCACTTCCGGCAGACCCAAACGTGAAGAATTTCAGTTACACCAATGTGGACGGACAGGTCTATTACCGTGAAAACTCCTATATGAACAAGGTTGACCTGCCTGCGGTCACGGCAGAGCGTGTGCTGGGGATGATTGCCCTGCGGGAAACCACACAGAAATTGCTGGACTGCCAGTTGCACGATGGTACGGATGCCGAAGTGGAACTGCTGCAAGGAAAGCTGAAAGACCAGTATAAGCGGTTCACAGCGCAGTATGGTCTGATCAACAGCACCGCCAACAAACGGGCATTCCGGCAGGATAGCAGCTATTGTCTGCTGGCATCTCTTGAGATTCTGGACGAGGATAAAAACCTCAAGCGGCTGGCAGATATTTTCACGAAACGCACCATTCGCAAGCCGGAACCCGTCACCTCTGTGGATACTCCGAGTGAAGCCCTGGCACTCTCCATTGGAGAAAAAGCAAAGGTCGATGTGCCGTTTATGGCAGAACTTTGCGGAAAGACAGAGCAGGAAGTGACCGAAGAACTGGCGGGCGTTATCTTCCGCAATCCTGTCACACAGGCGTGGGTGACGGCGGACGAATATCTGTCCGGCAACGTCCGGGAAAAGCTGGCAACGGCAGAAACCTTTGCCGCAAACCACCTGGAGTATCAGGTCAATGTTGAGTATCTCAAGCGGGTACAGCCGAAAGATTTGAATGCTTCGGAGATTGAAGTGCGGCTTGGTGCAAACTGGATCAAGGCAGAGTACATTACGGACTTCATGGAGCAGGTGTTCAAAACGCCGGGTTACTACATCGGAAGTTCCATCAAGGCAACCTATTCGGAGATCAGCGGTGCATGGAACATCAGTGGCAAGTCGCTTGACCGCAGCAATCCCCGTGTGACGAACACCTACGGTACAATGCGGGTCAACGGCTATCGGCTGCTGGAAGATGCACTGAATCTCCGGGACACCAAAATTTACGATACCATCTATGAGGATGGAAAAGAAAGGAGAGTGCTGAACAAAAAAGAAACCATGCTGGCGCAGCAGGCACAGGAAGCAATTCGGGATGCGTTCAAGCAGTGGATTTTCAAGGATTTAGACCGCAGAGAGGAACTTTGCAAGGTCTACAATGAGCGGTTCAATGCGATTCGTCCCCGTGAATACGATGGCAGTCACATCAAGTTCGTGGGCATGACCCCGGAAATCAGCCTGATGCCGCACCAGAAAAATGCAGTGGCGCATATCCTGTATGGCAATAATACGCTGCTGGCGCATTGTGTGGGTGCTGGCAAGACCTTCCAGATGATCGCTGCCGGCATGGAAAGCCGCCGTCTGGGTCTGGCGCAGAAGAATCTTTATGTTGTGCCGAACCATCTGACGGAACAGTGGGGTGCAGACTTCCTGCGGCTGTATCCGAATGCCAATGTGCTGGTGGCAACGAAAAAGGATTTCGAGCCATCCAACCGAAAGAAGTTCTGTTCCCGGATTGCCACGGGCGATTATGATGCTGTCATTATCGGGCATTCGCAGTTTGAGCGGATTCCGCTTTCCCCGGAACGGCAGAAATCCATGATCGAGCGGCAGATTCAGGACATTACCTTTGCGATTGCAGAAGCAAAGGCAGAGGACGATGGCAAGAGTTTCACGGTCAAGCAGATGGAGAAAACAAAGAAAACCTTGCAGGCAAAACTTCAGAAGCTGAACGACCAGAGCCGCAAGGATGATGTAGTTACATTTGAGCAGCTTGGTGTTGACCGCCTGTTTGTGGACGAGAGCCATTTTTATAAAAATATGTTCCTCTACACAAAAATGCGGAACATCGCTGGTATTGCTCAGACCGATGCACAGAAGTCCTCGGATATGTTTGCAAAATGTCAGTATCTCGATGAAATCACTGGCGGCAAGGGTGTGACCTTTGCGACAGGTACGCCTGTATCGAACAGCATGGTAGAGCTGTATACCATTATGCGCTACTTGCAGTATGACACCTTGCAGAAACTTCATCTTGGACATTTCGATAGCTGGGCGGCTTCGTTTGGCGAAACCGTAACGGCAATCGAATTGTCCCCAGAGGGAACGGGCTACCGTGCAAAGACGCGGTTCGCCCGGTTTTTCAATCTCCCTGAATTGATTTCACTGTTCAAGGAGTCCGCAGACGTACAGACGGCAGATATGCTGAATCTGCCCGTGCCAGAAGCAGAGTACATCAATGAAGTGCTGAAACCCAGTGAAACGCAGCAGGAAATGGTGAGCAGCTTTGCCGACCGTGCAGAGCGTGTGCGGAACGGAAATGTCGATCCGAGAACCGATAATATGCTCAAAATCACGAACGACGGCAGAAAGCTGGCCTTGGATCAGCGGCTTATCAATGACCTGCTGCCGGATGAGCCGGAAAGTAAGGTCAACCTCTGCGTGGAGAATGCCTATCAGGTATGGGAAGAATCCACGCCCGACAAATCCACCCAGTTGATTTTCTGCGACTTATCGACCCCGAAAGCAGACGGAACATTCAATGTATACGATGATGTTCGGGAGAAACTGGTGGCAAAGGGAATCCCCCGTGAGGAGATTGCTTTCATCCATGAGGCAAATACCGAAACCAAAAAGGCAGAACTGTTTGCAAAGGTGCGTTCCGGTCAGGTGCGTATCCTGCTTGGTTCGACCCCAAAACTTGGTGCTGGTACAAACATTCAGGACAGGCTGATTGCCCTGCATCATCTGGACTGCCCGTGGAAACCCTCTGACCTGGAACAGCAGGAAGGACGGATTCTTCGTCAGGGAAACCGCAACCAGAAAGTGAAGATTTTCCGTTACGTCACAGAAAATACGTTCGATTCGTATATGTGGCAAATTCTGGAAAATAAGCAGAAATTCATCTCGCAGATCATGACCTCGAAATCTCCTGTCCGTGCCTGTGATGATGTGGACGATACCGCGCTGACCTATGCAGAAATCAAAGCGTTGGCAACGGGAAATCCCTACATCAAGGAAAAGATGGATTTGGATATTCAGGTCAGCAAACTGAAGCTGATGCGGGCCAACCACACCAGTCAGATTTACAGTCTGGAATCGGATATTGCACGGCGGTATCCGGCAGAGATCACGGCAGCGAAAGAGCGCATAGCAGGTCTGAAAGCTGACCTTGCAGTGGCAAAGCCGTTGCTGGAACAGGATAAGGAGAAGTTCTCCATCACGGTGGAGGACAGGGTTTATACCGACCGCAAGGAAGCAGGCTCGGCAATTCTTGCCGCCTGCGCCGCAATGAAAATTGCTAAGACAGAGGGACAAATCGCAGATTTGGGAGGGTTTGCAATCAGTTCCCGGTTTGATGCGTTCGCTCAGACATTCAAGCTGACCATCAAGCGGCAGAGCAGTTATACGATTGAACTTGGCAGTGACCCGGCTGGCAATATCCAGCGTATTCTCAATGCGCTGGCATCCATCGAAAAGACACTGCCGCAGGTGGAGCGCAGGCTGGAAACCTTACAGCAGCAGTTGGCAGAAGCAAAGGAAGAAGTGCAGCGTCCGTTCCCGCAGGAAGCGGAACTGAACGAAAAATCTGCACGGCTTGCAGAACTGAATGCCCTGCTGGACATGGATGAAAAGGGGGATGATGCGGCTCTTGGCATGGATGAGGAAATGACGGAGAGTGAAATCCCTGCGCCGAAGCGTGAGATTGAGCGGAGCGCAGACAGCGTAAAACGTCCGTCGATCCTTGCACAGCTTCACGAAAAGCAGGCGGAACGCATGGCAGAGCCGAAACCGCAGAAAAAGAAAAGTCACGATATGGAACTGTAACTGAGAATGCCCCGTCAGATCTCCGAAAGGGAATCTGATGGGGCAGATTTTGTAAAGGAGGGCATGAATGGCAGATAAGCGGGCAGACCAGCTCAAAGAAATCACGGAACGATTGGAGCAGGGTGTAAAGGACATTTTTACTTCGGAAATGTATACGAAGTACCTGCTCACAATGTCGAAGTTCCACAATTATAGCTTCAATAATACACTGCTGATCGCAATGCAGCGTCCAGATGCTACGTTGGTGGCTGGGTACAATGCCTGGAAAAATAAGTTTAACCGCTATGTGAAAAAGGGCGAAAAGGGCATCCAGATCATCGCGCCTGCTCCGGTAAAGGAACGGGAAGAACGTGAGAAAATCGACAAGGACACCGGGCTTACGGTGCTGAATGAGAACGGAGAACCGGAAATCGAAGTGGTGGAGAGGGTGATTCCATGGTTCCGGGTAACAACGGTTTTCGACTATGCCCAGACAGACGGAGAACCGCTGCCTACGCTGGAAGTGAATGAACTTACCGCCCGTGTCAAGGATTATACCCTGCTGAAAGAGGCAATCGAACAGGTATCTCCTGTGCCAATTCGTTTTGGAGAGATCGAGGGCAGCGCAAAAGGCTATTACAGCCACATGGACAAAGAAATCTGTGTTCGTGCCGATATGGGTGAGAGCCAGACCATCAAGACGATGATCCATGAAGTTGCCCATGCCATGCTGCATGACAGCGACCAGATGAAACAGCGCGGCGAGGAAAAAGACCAGCTTACCAAAGAAACAGAAGCGGAGAGTATTGCATTTACAGTTTGCTCGGCACTTGGCATTGATACTTCGGACTACTCATTTCCGTATGTGGCAAGCTGGGCAAGCGGCAAGGAACTGAAAGAATTGAAAGATTCGATGGATACGATTCGATTGACCGCTGCTGATTTTCTTGAAAAGCTGGAAACGGCAGTAGCTGAAAGGAGTGTGGAGCGCATGACAGCGATGGAATACGCAGAAAAGCTGATTGAGGACAAGGAACAGGAGAAAACCATTTTTGACAACAGCCAGCGAAATCTCATCGTGAACTTTGCTTACAAGCTGGATGACCGGGCGGCAACGGAAGAACTGGCGAATAATCTGGCGGCTGCGGTTGTGGCAGAAAACACGGAAGAAATCAATCGCCTGATGTGGGAAGCAGAAGAGAAAATCGAAAATCTGCCGGATGGCATGATCGGTCTTTCGGAAATGCACGAATATGGGTATCTGAAAGATGATGTTCTGCCGCTGACAAAGGAAGGCGCACGGGAGTGGCATCGGCTGGGCGAACGGATTTATCCGCTGTTTCAGGATGGTACGGCAGGAGATTTCGCCAGTCAGGAAGAGATCGAACAGCATGATGGCATTTTTGGAATCAAGGCTGACGCATGGAGTGCGATTTTGCTGGAAAAGAACGAAGAGTATCTGGAAGATGAGTATGCCCGCCCGGACGCTGCACTGACGGTGATAAGCCGGGAGCAGGCTCTGCGGCTGTTTGATGAGGGCAAGCAGATTTATCTTATCCGTATCAGCCCGTGGCCGGTTCTTGTCACAGGGCGTGAAGAAATCGAACGTGGAAGTGACTATTTCCAGATTGCCAAGGAAGATTTGGAAAAGGACAAGCAGAAAGCAATGGAAGGCAACGAGAAAGCACCCGTTGAAAAGCTGGCGGCAGACCTTGACGATTTCGCCTTTGACTTCGATTTCTACCACTATAAGGACAGCGTGGAGGATCGGGAGCAGGCGGTTGAAGCACTGAAAGAACAGATTCAGGCTGGGGATGTTCAGCCAATCCGGGAATGGCTGCAAGTCGCAGTGGAGGAATCAGAGGGAGAGTCCGCAGAAAAGGCGGTAGAGCTGATAACCCGGCTGGATGCGCTGGTCAAAGAGCAGAAACTGCTTTCCGGCAATGAAAAGCAGTTTGGCATCTACCAGATCACTGCCCGTGACACGGAACATGACTACCGCTTTATGAATCTGGACTTTGTAAAGCGGCACGGGATGGAAGTAAACCGTGCAGACTATGAACTGGTCTATACCGCGCCTCTTACGGAAAAAGATACGCTGGAAGCTATTTATGAACGCTTCAATATTCAGCGTCCGGCGGATTTTACCGGGCATTCGCTTTCTGTCAGTGATGTAGTGGTGCTGAACGATGGCAAGTCGATCAAAGCCTGCTATGTGGACAGCATCGGCTTTGCAGAGCTGCCGGATTTTTTCAAGGAAAGGAAGATGGATTTGCAGAAAGAAACGATTCTGGATGAACAGTTGCAGGAAATTGAAATCTTTGATAAGCCCGGTCTTTTCAGCAACAGCAGACTGCGGGATGAGGATGTGCCGGAGGGGTTGTACCGCTATGACCTGCGTGGGTCGGACTATGATCCGGGACAGCCGATTCTGGTGGAGAAAACGGTAATTGTAAACCATGCGGCATCCGTCCTGATGGCAGAAGAACTTGACCTTGGTGCAGACGGTCGGCTGGAACTGGGTGAGGAAGGCCTGAACTTCACGGGTGGATTGCTGACCGTCCGGGAGTTTATGAAAGAGCAGGAAGAGAAAAACAATGGACTGCTTCACGGTGATTCCTATAACATTACGGTCGAGGGTCATATTGGCACATGGTATGCGATTGATGAAACGGAGGTCGGCGGCGAGAAGTTCTTCCTGTTGGAGCATGAGGAATACGGGGATGAAGCTGCCTGCGTTGCGGTCAATGAGCAGGGAAAACTGGTGGCAGAAGATTTGTGGAACGGCTTTGATGAGGATTTCCAGGATGCCGTAAAGGAGTATTTTGCAGAAAAGAATCCGACTTTCCAAAAAGAAGAGCAGGCTGTGCCTGTGGCGGAGAAAAGCCGCGCGGATGATTCAGATGTTCCGGTCTATTACGAATCTTTTGCCTATGCAGCAGAGAATGGCGAGGTGGATTTGTACCGCATTTCCAGACAGCTCAATGAAGATTGCAGAAACGCCATTGAAGAAGCGATTGCAGACAATTTTGACGGAATGCGCCTTGCAGACGATGCCACAAAATCCGTTGTTGAACAGTTCGGCATGGAGCGCATGGGCTATATTCTGGCGTACACACTGAATTATAACAATCACGACGGACGCTATTCACACAGCAATAAGGAATGGGCAGACACCACCTGCAAGGGAGAACGCGGAAACAATATCCGCACCGACTGGATTGTGCGCAGTCACCCGGCTGTGCTGAACGGGTTTGTGGATATGTACCGCAAAGAACTTGCGGCTGAACAGCAGCGGGAGCCGGAAAAATCGTTTGTGCAGCAGTTCTATGTTGTGACAGATTTGCAGACCAATCCGATGCAAATTGAGAAGTTCGGGAATCTCGATGATGCAATGTTCTGCTATCAGCAGGTTCCGAATTTTCATCTGAAAGCCCTTGGCGTAGAGAAAACGCCTGATCCACTTCCGGGCAGTCTGGATATTGTGCAGTGCAAGAACGGTATTGATACGATTGTGGAGGATTACAAGAAAGTTCCGGGCTGGGATAATCCGTACATCCAGAACCATGTGGTCGCACTGGTGGCAGAAGCGTTGAAAGTGCAGGATGTGGCGGTAGCCTATGAGATCAACAATGGCTATTTTCACATCCAGACCAGCGAGGATGGCTGCGACTATACCTTATATAATAAGGACTTCACGGTAATGGACGGCGGTATCATCGAAGTGGATGGATACAGACCCGTGCAGGAAGTGATGGAAGAAGTTCTGGCAGAACACGGACACAGCGTTTCTGAGTGTGGTGTGATTAGTGCCGAGTATCTTCAGGAACAGTCATACCGCGCAGAAACACAGCGGGCAGAAGCAATGAAAGAAAAGCTGGCGGCAGAGAAGCCTGCGCCGGAAGCAAGCATCAGCTTTTATGTGGCAGAGTGTGCGGAGTTCCCGGTGATGGGTGAGTTCCATGACAATCTGACATTGGAACAGGCATTGGAAGTCTACGATAAGATTCCGGCAGAGCGGATGAACGGAATCAAGAGCATTGGCTTTTCTCTTGAGGATGGAAGCATCTATTCGGGAATGTTTGACCTGATGGTAGGCGGAGAAGTGCAGGCAGAGGTCGTCAACCATATCCAGCATTATCGGGAAAGCCCGTTGGTGCAGAAAGCAATTTCGGATATGAAAACGCTTTTGGAAAAGCGGCAGGCAAGCAAGGAGTTGGAGGAACGCCCCAACACCCGGCAGTCTGTTCGTGAAGCGTTGAAAAACCGCAAAAAGGCGCAGGAGCAGCAGTCCAATCAGGAACAGGCAAAACCGAAGAAAGCAAAGAAGAAAGGAGAAATGGAACTGTGAGCAAGATGAAGTTTAATGCAGATGAAATGATGGTTATGGCAATGTTTGAGCAGCCGACACGGACGGAAACCATGAGATATATCGAGGAAGTTGTTCCGTTTGTCGAGGACGATGTTGAAGTTTTTTCGCTGGTAGCATCGACCATGAAAAAGATGCGCTCTATTTCGGACATGGAATTTTCCAGACTTGACCTTAAACCGTATCTTCAGGATGTGGTGGCAAAATGAATATCAATCAGTATGCGGTCTATCAGCTGAAAGAAAGTGCAGAACTTGCTGCGTATCGGTCACGTTCATATCAGTATTTGACGGAACATCATTTTCAGGTGATCGTACAAAATTATCAGCAGGCGTATTTTACAAAGTTGTTTGCATCGGACACACCAGAGATGATTCGGAAACGGTTGGAAGAGCATCGACCGAAAAACTTCCGTGGTCGTCCATTTGGTGTCGGTGATGTGATTGTCATAAACCAACAGGGAGAAATCACGGCGTATTTTGTGGATAAGGACTCCCTTGTTATGGTTGCTGGCTTTATCCGCAGTAGTAGTTCTGGCATTCTGGTTACACTTGACACGAAAAATCTTTTTATAGATGGATGTGCTGGAACGTGGATGGCAACCGAAGAATGCGTAGTAGAAAGCCAGCACTTTTTTCTGATGCAGCATGAAGTCTATAAGGAAAAAGCACCGAACGTGATTGTAGATGCCTCTGGCAAACTGGTTTCCACTGAAATCCGAAAAGGGTTGGATGAGGATGCCAGAAAAAAGATTCTGGATTATCTGCATCCACCGCTGATAGAAAAGCCGGTGAACCAGAAGTTTTCACTACACCAGATGGAACATTATCAGAAGTTCTATGAGAACGGGGAATATGTTCGGGCCGTAGAATCCACTACGGAACAGAACTACAATATGATTGATGGCTGTGCCAACAATCTCCCTAAGCCCCGCATAATCAACGGACGGGAATCCGTTCTTGATAAATTGCGAATCAGGCAGATGGCACGGGAAAAGCAAAAGAGTAGCCAAGAGCAGTCGGCTGATATGGAACGGAACAGGAAGTGATCTGTTGTTGCCCGGATGCAGAGGGTTCCCTGCAAACAGGCGTTGGAAGAAATA
>ONZZ01000980.1_pt1 | contig 20604 bp, 19 predicted proteins | sample 1671101 | NCBI WGS metagenome assembly ONZZ01 (sample SAMN06348122, study PRJEB24527) | human gut metagenome | biome: human gut; feature: ankylosing spondylitis patient; material: feces | host: Homo sapiens | place: China | collected 2015-10
CGCTCGCCGTCCAGCGCCGACAGCGCCTCCAGCAGGCGACGCGCGGCGGCCAGATTGACCGCGGGCGGCTGATCCAGCCAGGCCAGCGCGGCCGGATCGTGGCAGCCCCACTGCAGCAGCTCCAGCAACAGCGCCGACAGATCGCTGTGCAGGATCTCCGGCTCGCTCTGCGCCGCCGCCCGTTCCGCCTGTTCTTTGCCGAGCAAATGCAGGCAGATCCCCGGGGAGAGACGACCGGCGCGTCCGGCACGCTGCGTCATCGATGCCTGGCTGATGCGCTGCGTCACCAGCCGGGTCAGGCCGGTGCGCGGGTCAAAGCGGGCGACCCGCTCCTGGGCGCTGTCGACCACCAGGCGGATCCCCTCGATGGTCAAACTGGTCTCGGCAATATTGGTGGCCAGCACCACTTTGCGCTTCCCGGCCGGCGCCGGGAGGATCGCTTTGCGCTGTTCGCTTAAGGGCAACGCGCCATACAGCGGGCAGAGAATGACATCCTCCGCCACGCGCTCCGTCAGCTGTTCCTGAACGCGCTGGATCTCGCCGACGCCGGGCAGAAACAGCAGCATCGATCCCTGTTCATGCCGCAGGAGCTCCGCCGCCGCTACCGCCACCGCCTCATCAAAACGCTGGTGCGCGGAGAGCGGGCTGAAGCGACGCTCCACCGGATAAGCGCGCCCCTCCGAGACCACCACCGGCGCCTCCGGCAGCAGACGCTGCAGGCGATCGTTATCGAGGGTCGCAGACATAATCAGCAGCTTGAGATCGTCACGTAACCCCTGCTGGACGTCCAGCAGCAGGGCCAGGGCCAGATCCGCCTGCAGGCTGCGCTCGTGAAACTCATCGAGGATCACCAGCCCCACGCCCGTCAGCTCCGGATCGCGCTGGATCATGCGCGTCAGGATCCCCTCCGTAACCACCTCCAGGCGGGTCTGCGGTCCGACGCAGGTTTCGGCGCGCATGCGGAAACCCACGGTCTCCCCCGGCTTTTCGCCAAGCAGTTCAGCCAGCCGCTGCGCGACATTACGCGCCGCCAGGCGCCTCGGCTCGAGCAGGATAATGCGTCCCGCGATGTTGCCCTCGGCGAGGATCTGCAGCGGCAGCCAGGTCGACTTCCCGGCGCCGGTCGGCGCGTTGAGCAAAACCTGCGGCGCATGCTGCAGGGCGGATAACAGTTCTGGAAGGACAGCGGCAACCGGCAATGAGGACACAAAAGGCTCCGGGGGTTAACATTCAGGGGTTCGCATTGTAGCATCCCCCTAATTCATTACCGAGTCTCTATCATGTCTGAGCCGAAAAGGCTGTTTTTTGCGCTTGAACTGCCGTCTGCCGTCCAGAAGCAGATTGTCCAGTGGCGGGCAACGCACTTCCCCGAAGATGCCGGCAGGCCCGTCGCGGCGGATAATCTTCATCCGACGCTGGCGTTTCTCGGCGAGGTGAGCGCGGAAAAACAGCGGGCGCTGGCCGCTCTCGCTGGTCGCCTGCGCCAGCCGGGCTTTACCCTGACGCTGGACGATGCCGGACAGTGGCTACGTTCGCGAGTGGTGTGGCTCGGAACCCGCCAGCCGCCGCGCGGCCTGCTGCAGCTCGCCAGCATGTTGCGCGCTCAGGCGGCGCGCAGCGGCTGCTATCAGAGCCCGCAGCCGTTTCACCCGCATATTACCCTGTGGCGCGATGCTCGCCAGGCGGTGCCGATCCCGGCCCCCGGCTTTCGCTGGACATTTCCGGTGAACGAGTTCGTGCTCTATGAGTCCAGCTTTAGCCGTGGGCGCACGCGCTACACGGCGCTGGAACGTTATCCGTTTGATAAGGAAAGTTGATGCAGTTTGATCCGCCGTTGCAGCCCGCCATTTTGCTTAAACGTTACAAACGATTTCTTGCTGACGTGGTCACCCCCGATGGCCGCGAGCTGACGCTCCACTGCCCGAATACCGGGGCGATGACCGGCTGCGCCGCCCCGGGCGACACCGTCTGGTATTCCACCTCAGACAATGCGAAGCGCAAATATGCCCACACCTGGGAATTAACTGAAACCCAGCAGGGCGCAGTTATTTGCGTCAATACGCTGCGCGCGAATTCTTTGGCGAAAGAGGCGATTTCCGCCGGAATAATTCCTGAACTTTCAGGCTATAACCAGCTGAAAAGCGAAGTGAAATATGGCGAAGAGAATAGCCGTATCGATATTATGTTACAGGCAGATGACCGACAAAACTGCTATATTGAAGTGAAATCGGTTACGTTGGCGGAGAAAGAATACGGTTATTTTCCCGATGCGGTGACCACGCGCGGTCAGAAGCATCTGCGGGAACTGATGGCCGTCGCGGCAAATGGCGACCGCGCGGTGATTTTATTTGCCGTCCTGCATTCGGCAATTGACCGTTTTTCTCCCGCGCATCATATTGATGCCAGATACGCACAGCTGTTAACAGAAGCCCAGGACAAGGGGGTGGAAATTCTCGCCTGGAAAGCGGAACTTTCTACGACGAGGATGACTCTGAATAAGCCGATCGCCGTGGTGTTAAACCCCGGTAAATAAGTGGCTAAATAGTGTTCGGGTCGCAAGCGCGAATACGCTTTTCTTCACAGGGTTGTCAAGTGTAACGTTTAGATAATTGCTATCCGGAAAAGCATCTGCTATTTATAGCGGCCTGATTTTCCCCCACATGGGGATCGATAGTGCGTGTTAAGGAGAAGCAACATGCAAGAAGGGCAAAACCGTAAAACATCGTCCCTGAGTATTCTCGCCATCGCTGGGGTGGAGCCGTACCAAGAGAAACCGGGCGAAGAGTATATGAACGAAGCCCAGCTGGCGCACTTCAAGCGTATTCTTGAAGCATGGCGTAATCAACTCAGGGATGAAGTGGATCGCACCGTATCGCACATGCAGGATGAAGCAGCTAACTTCCCGGACCCGGTAGACCGTGCCGCCCAGGAAGAAGAGTTCAGCCTGGAACTGCGTAACCGCGACCGCGAACGTAAACTGATCAAAAAGATCGAGAAAACGCTGAAAAAAGTTGAAGACGAAGACTTCGGCTACTGCGAATCCTGCGGCGTGGAGATCGGCATTCGCCGTCTGGAAGCGCGTCCGACAGCGGATCTGTGCATTGACTGCAAAACCCTGGCGGAAATTCGCGAAAAACAGATGGCGGGCTAATCCCCTGCTGCCTCACTCTCTGGCGGGAGTCTCTCCCGCCTGGTTCTGTTGTCCGTACCATGACTGACTCACGCTATATAGGGCGCTTCGCCCCCTCCCCCTCCGGCGAACTCCACTTCGGCTCTCTGATCGCCGCGCTCGGCAGCTACCTGCAAGCCCGCGCGAACCAGGGTATCTGGCGTGTTCGTATTGAAGATATCGACCCGCCGCGCGAAGTCCCCGGTGCCGCCGATACCATCCTGCGCCAGCTTGACCACTACGGTCTGCACTGGGATGGCGACGTGCTGTGGCAGTCGCAACGGCACGAAGCCTACCGCGAGGCGCTGACGTGGCTGGGCGAGCAAGGGCTGAGCTATTACTGCACTTGCACCCGCGCGCGGATCCACGCCGTGGGCGGGATCTACGACGGCCACTGCCGCGACCTCGGGCTGGGGGCGGAAAACGCCGCGCTGCGCCTGCGCCAAACCCGTCCGGTGCTGCAGTTTAGCGACCGTCTGCGCGGCACGCTCATCGCCAATGAGCCGCTGGCGCGTGAGGATTTTATTATCCACCGTCGCGACGGGCTGTTCGCCTACAACCTGGCGGTGGTGGTCGACGACCACTTTCAGGGGATCACCGAGATTGTCCGCGGCGCAGACCTGATTGAGCCGACGGTGCGGCAGATTTCGCTGTATCAGCATTTTGGCTGGCAGGCGCCGGATTACCTCCATCTGCCGCTGGCTCTCAATGGCGACGGCAATAAACTCTCTAAACAAAACCACGCGCCGGCGCTGCCGGAAGGCGATCCGCGCCCCGAAATCGTCCGGGCGCTCCGCTTTCTGAATCAGGCGATCCCCGAGGAGTGGCAGGCCCTGAGCATCGATGATTTACTCGCCCAGGCCGTCGCCAACTGGCAGCCGGCGAAAATCGAGCATTCTCAAATGGCTCCCGCTGAGCTATGATTAGCCGCTATTTTTACACTGTACAGTTGATCTGAAGTCCGTCTGACACTACGAGGTGCACCATTTTTACCCGAGTCGCTAATTTTTGCCGTAAGGTGCTAAGCCGTGAGGAGCGCGAGGCAGAAGCCGCCGTCGAACCAACGCCTATGACGGTGATCCCGCGTGAGCAGCATGCTATTTCCCGCAAAGATATCAGTGAAAACGCCCTCAAGGTCATGTACCGCCTCAACAAGGCGGGCTACGAATCCTGGCTGGTCGGCGGCGGCGTCCGCGACCTGCTGCTTGGCAAAAAGCCAAAAGATTTTGACGTTACCACCAACGCCACGCCGGATCAGGTACGCAAGCTGTTCCGCAACTGCCGTCTGGTTGGGCGACGTTTCCGCCTGGCGCATGTGATGTTCGGGCCGGAAATCATTGAGGTCGCCACCTTCCGTGGCCATCACGAAGGGCATACCACCGATCGCGTCACCTCCCAGCGGGGCCAGAACGGCATGCTGCTGCGCGACAACATCTTCGGCTCGATCGAGGAGGATGCCCAGCGTCGCGACTTCACTATCAACAGCCTCTATTACAGCGTGGCGGACTTTACCGTTCGCGACTACGTCGGCGGCATGAAGGATCTGCAGGACGGCGTGATCCGTCTGATCGGCAACCCGGAAACCCGCTATCGCGAGGATCCAGTGCGCATGCTGCGCGCGGTGCGCTTTGCCGCCAAGCTCAATATGACCATCAGCCCGGAAACGGCTGAACCGCTGCCGCGCCTGGCCGCCCTGCTCCACGATGTGCCGCCGGCGCGTCTGTTCGAAGAAGTGCTTAAGCTGCTGCAGGCCGGGTATGGCTACCAGACCTACATGCTGCTGCGGGAATACAGCCTGTTCCAGCCGCTGTTCCCGACCATCACCCGCTACTTTACCGAGCGCGGCGACAGCCCGATGGAGCGGATCATCAGCCAGGTGCTGAAGAATACCGATACCCGCATTCATAACGATATGCGCGTCAATCCGGCCTTCCTCTTCGCGGTGATGTTCTGGTATCCGCTGCTGGAGACGGCGCAAAAAATCGCTCAGGAGAGCGGCCTGGCGTACTACGACGCCTTCGCCCTGGCGATGAACGATGTGCTGGACGAAGCCTGCCGTACGCTGGCGATCCCTAAGCGCATCACCACCCTTATTCGTGATATCTGGCAGCTGCAGCTGCGCATGTCCCGTCGTCAGGGCAAACGCGCCTGGAAGCTGATGGAGCATCCGAAATTCCGCGCCGCCTATGACCTGCTGGAGCTACGCGCCGGCGCCGAGAACAACCACGAACTGCAGCGCCTGACCAAATGGTGGGGCGAATTCCAGGTCGCCGCGCCGCCGGCGCAAAAAGATATGCTCAACGACCTCGGGGACGATCCGGCGCCGCGCCGTCGTCACCGTCGTCCGCGCAAGCGCGCGCCGCGCCAGGGTAGCGCATGACTCTGGTCTATATCGCTCTTGGCAGCAACCTTGCTTCTCCACTGGAGCAGGTACAGGCGGCTATCCGCGCCCTGGGCGAAATTCCGCACAGCCGCGTGGTCGCCGTCTCTTCGTTCTACCGCACGCCGCCGCTGGGCCCGCAGGATCAGCCGGACTATCTCAACGCCGCCGTTGCGCTGGAAACCGCCCTGCCCCCCGAGACGCTGCTCGATCATACTCAGCGCATCGAACTGCAGCAGGGGCGAGTGCGCAAAGCCGAACGCTGGGGGCCGCGCACGCTGGACCTCGATATCATGCTGTTTGGCGATGCTGTCATTAACAGCGAGCGCCTGACCGTTCCGCACTACGATATGAAAAACCGCGGCTTTATGCTCTGGCCGCTGTTCGAGATCGCCCCGGACCTTCACTTTCCTGACGGCCCGGCGCTGCGCGCCGTGCTGGATAATCTCGGCGCGGAAAAGCCCGCCAGCTGGTAATCCCCTCTCCCTTTTTTAGCATTTGCGGCGATCGTCGTAATCGGTTGCCCAAAATCATTGCCCCTCTGAATGCTGCTGTTAGAATGCCGGTTAATATGACTTTCATCATCAGGAAATGTTATGAAACCGACCACCATTGCCCTGCTGCAGAAATGCAAACAGGAAAAGAAGCGCTTTGCCACCATTACCGCCTACGATCACAGCTTCGCGAAGCTGTTCGCCGATGAAGGCATAAATGTGCTGCTGGTAGGCGACTCGCTGGGAATGACGGTGCAGGGTCACGACTCCACCCTGCCGGTTACCGTGGAAGATATCGCCTATCACACCCGCGCCGTCCGCCGCGGCGCGCCAAACAGCCTGCTGCTTGCCGACCTGCCGTTCATGGCCTATGCCACCCCCGAGCAGACCTTTGCAAATGCCGCCATCGTGATGCGCGCTGGCGCCAATATGGTCAAACTCGAGGGCGGCGCCTGGCTGGCCGACACCGTGAGGATGCTGGCGGAGCGCGCGGTGCCGGTTTGCGGCCATCTTGGCCTGACGCCGCAGTCGGTGAACGTATTCGGTGGGTATAAAGTGCAGGGTCGCGGCGATGCGGCGCAGACCCTGTTTGAAGACGCGTTAGCGCTGGAGGCGGCGGGTGCGCAGCTGTTGGTCCTGGAGTGCGTGCCGGTTGAACTGGCGAAGCGCATCACCGACGCTCTGACCATTCCAGTGATCGGCATCGGCGCGGGCAACGTCACCGACGGGCAAATCCTCGTGATGCATGACGCTTTCGGCATTACCGGCGGCCACATTCCTAAATTTGCCAAGAATTTCCTTGCCGAAGCGGGCGACATCCGCGCCGCGGTGCGGCAGTATATTGCCGAAGTCGAATCCGGAGTCTATCCGGGCGAAGAACACAGTTTCCATTAAGGAGTCTTGTTGTGCTGATTATTGAATCCGTACTGCTGCTGCGGCAGCATATCCGCCGTCTGCGTCAGGAAGGTAAGCGTATCGCGTTGGTCCCGACAATGGGCAACCTGCATGATGGTCATATGAAGCTGGTTGATGAAGCCAAAGCCAGTGCGGACGTGGTGGTGGTCAGTATTTTCGTCAATCCGATGCAGTTTGACCGCGTCGACGACCTGGCGCGCTACCCGCGCACCTTACAGGATGATTGCGAAAAGCTGAACAAACGTCATGTCGACTTTGTCTTCGCGCCGACGCCGGCGGAAGTGTACCCCCAGGGTACTGAAGGCCAGACCTACGTCGACGTTCCGGGATTATCCACCATGCTCGAAGGCGCCAGCCGCCCGGGCCATTTCCGCGGCGTGTCGACCATCGTCAGTAAGCTGTTCAACCTTGTTCAACCAGACGTCGCCTGCTTCGGCGAGAAAGACTTCCAGCAGTTGGCGCTGATCCGCAAGATGGTCGCCGACATGGGCTACGACATTGAGATCATCGGCGTGCCGATCGTCCGCGCGAAAGATGGCCTGGCGCTGAGTTCGCGTAACGGCTACCTGACCGCCGACCAGCGCAAAATCGCGCCTGGTCTGTATAAAGTGCTGAGCGCGGTGGCGGAAAAGCTGGCCGCCGGCGATCGGCAGCTCGATGAGATCATCGCTATCGCTGAACAGGAGCTGAATGAGAAAGGCTTCCGCGCCGACGACATTCAGATCCGCGATGCCGACACCCTGCTTGAGCTGACCGATGCCAGCCAGCGCGCGGTGATCCTGATGGCCGCCTGGCTGGGGCAGGCTCGCCTGATCGACAACCGGATCGTCACGCTCGCTCAGTAGACAGCGGGTAAAAATCGGGCAATACTGCCCGGGCTTTTCTCAGGGCGGGCGCCGTGTCCGCTCTGCTACATTAAGGTTGAAGGGTAGAAGTTATGATGCGTAATATGCTGCAGGGCAAGCTCCACCGCGTAAAAGTCACGCAGGCGGACCTGCACTATGAAGGTTCTTGCGCCATTGACCAGGACTTCCTGGATGCGGCCGGTATTCTGGAGAATGAAACTATTCACCTCTGGAACGTCACCAACGGCAACCGTTTCTCCACCTACGCCATTGCCGCCGAGCGGGGCTCCCGGATCATCTCCGTTAACGGCGCCGCCGCGCACTGCGCCAGCGTCGGCGATATTTTGATCATCGCCAGCTTCGTTACCATGTCGGACGAAGAGGCGCGCAGCTGGCAGCCTAACATCGCCTACTTCGAAGGCGACAACGAAATGAAGCGCCAGGCGAAAGCTATTCCGGTACAGGTCGCCTGATGGCCGCGACGCTGCGCTCAGGCGCAGCGTCGGTATTACCCCTGCGGCTGGTTACTGATCAGCCGCGACATCGTCTCCAGCGAATCCGTGCGTAAGATATATAACCGCTTTAACAGAAACGGATTGTCCCCCGGCTTCACCTTCCCACGCACCGTCGTTACCGCCATATGAAACCCGGCGTCATTCGCCGCCTGCACCGCCGTAGCGTTATAGCCGCCGAAGGGATAGGAAAGGTAGAGAACGTGCGGATTAAACTGGCTCAGAGCCCGGCGCGAGCGGGCGAAATCAAACAGAATATTATGGTAATTGCGACTGAATAAAATCGGCCGCCGGCCGGCGTCAACCCGATGCAGGAAGTGAGTATGCGACTGAATATCAAAGACGTCCTGGATCTGGCGTAGCTCGGAAATGCTCATAAACTGCAGGGATTTCGGATCCCACTTCTGCGGATGGCGCTTAATACGCGAGGAGATAATAAACGCGGTGGCATGGAAACCGTACTGTTTCAGCACCGGATAGGCGTAGCGGTTCACCGATTTCAAGCCATCATCGAAAGTGATCGCCACCGCCCGCGCCGGGAGATTGATTTTATTACGCACATAGCCTTCCAGCTGATACAGGGTCAGCGTGGTATAGCCCTGATCGCGCAGCCAGGTCATCTGATTCGTAAAGGCGCGAACCGAGGTGGTGGTCGACGTATGACGAAAACGGGTGTTCTCTTCATCGCGCAGAATATGGTGATAGGTCAGCACGGGAATACCGTGATCCTCCTGCGCGTCCAGACTACTGACCCACGCCAGCCGGTCGCCAATGCGGATCTGAAACCAGGTCTGATTGAGCCGGTCCTTCAGCTTGCTGAGGATCGGATAGCGCAGATTGTTGGCCAGCGTGCCGAACGGCGCGCTGCTTACCGAGGGAGCGTCATAGAGCGGTGTATCTTTCCAGGTGAGTAAATTTTGGTTACTCAGCGGTTTATTAAGATCCCCCAAACGGTCCTCCACCCGCTGCTTGCCCTGCACCGGCTCGAGATGCCCTTTATCAATAAACCCGGTGCCAAAGCCGAAACGAAACTCATAGTAGTCAGCCGCCGTCGGGACGACTGCGAGGATCTGCCCGGCACGAACATTGCCGACGCTGACCACATGGTTTCCCACCTGCGCCCAGATGACCGCGTCTTCGGTGGTTTGCATATAGCGCACAGCCTTTCCCTGCTGGCTAAGCAGGCTGGCGGAGGCGCTGAGTGAGGTCAGGAAAAGAAGCAGGGTCAAAAATCGGGCAAGCATACGCATCAAACCGTTATACCATCAACGGCGGTTATTGTAACAAAAGCGGTATCTGTCCCGCTGCTTAATTTCCCCAGGCATCATGGCGCAACCGGAACGGGGGGTTCTTCTGCTGCTGATGCCACAGGCTGCTCACCATCGGCCCGCCCGCGCTGACGATCGCCTGGCGAAACGCCACGCTGCTTAACGTGCCTCGCAGGAGATACATTCGCTCAAGGAGTGGATAGCTGACGCCGGAGATCACTTCGCAGTGGGTATGTTTGTGGCTCATCAGCGCCGCGGCCCGATAAGGCGCCGCACCGGTTTTGTCAGTGAGAAAAATGACCCCGTCCCCGGAGTCGGTGGCATGCAGCGCATCGCACATCATCCGGCTCAACATATTGCTGCTGAGATTGCGCCAGTAATTGACCGCCCGGCACTGGGCCAGCGGACCAAACTTTTGTTCAAGACGATCCAGCATCTCCTGCGCCAGCTCATCGTGACAGGTAATGACCCATCCGAGCATGCTTCCCTCCTTAGCCAGCGAATAATGTAGCAAGGTGAAGATGACGTATCGGTGATGGGAGTCAAAGATAAGCGGTTAGCGCTTCGCATATTTACTTCAGGAAGCGCTAACCATGATGAGTATCAGCTACGCAGGCCGCGACCGCGCTGAATTAACGACCAGCACAGCAGATAGAAGGCGACAATGAACACCACCAGCACGGCGAAGGTGGTCGCCAGCGGGACGTCGTTGATACCGAGGAAGCCGAAGCGAAAACCGCTGATCATGTAGACGATGGGGTTCAGATGCGACAGCCCCTGCCAGAACGGCGGCAGCAGGGTCAGCGAGTAGAACACCCCGCCGAGATAGGTCAGCGGCGTCAGCACAAAGGTCGGGATCAGGCTAATGTCATCGAAGGTCTTGGCAAACACCGCGTTCAGCAGCCCGGCCAGCGAGAACAGCACCGCGGTGAGGAGCAGCGTCAGGGCGACAAACAGCCAGGAGTGAACCTGGAACGGCACAAAGAATAGCGACACCGCGGTCACCAGGATACCTACGCACAGTCCTCGCGCTACCCCGCCGCCCACGTAGCCGGCAATAATCACATGCGTCGGCACTGGCGCCACCAGCAGCTCTTCAATATTGCGCTGAAACTTGGCGCTGAAGAAGGATGAGGCGACGTTGGCGTAAGCGTTAGTGATCACCGCCATCATGATCAGGCCCGGGACGATAAACTGCATATAGGTAAAACCATGCATCTCACCAATGCGCGAGCCGATCAGGTTGCCAAAGATCACGAAATACAGGGTCATGGTGATCACCGGCGGCACCAGCGTCTGTACCCAGATGCGCATAAAACGGTGGATCTCTTTGGTCCAGATGCTTTTCAGCGCGACCCAATAAAGCTGCATCATGCTGATTCTCCTTTTCGCTCATGCACCAGCGTGACAAACAGCTCTTCCAGACGGTTGGCTTTGTTACGCATACTCAGTACCTGCACCCCCTGGGCGCTCAGCTGCGCGAAGACGCTGTTAATTCCCTGCTCACGCAGAACCTCCACTTCCAGCGTCGAGGTATCGACCAGCTGGTACTGATAGCCTTCGAGCTTCGGCACCGGGCTTTTTGGCGCGAGGTCAAGAATAAAGGTCTCTGACTTCAGCTTCGACAGCAGCGCTTTCATCGAGGTGTTTTCCACCAGCTCGCCGTGCTGGATGATGCCGATGTTGCGACATAGCATTTCGGCCTCTTCGAGATAGTGGGTGGTCAGGATAATGGTGGTTCCGCGATCGTTGAGATCCTTGAGAAAGCCCCACATCGAGCGACGCAGTTCAATATCGACGCCGGCGGTCGGTTCGTCGAGGATCAGCAGCTTCGGCTCATGCATCAACGCGCGGGCGATCATCAGACGGCGCTTCATCCCGCCGGAGAGCATCCGCGCGCGTTCGTTGCGTTTTTCCCACAGGTCGAGCTGTTTTAAATACTTTTCACTGCGGGAAAGGGCTTCTTTACGCTCAACGCCGTAGTAGCCCGCCTGGTTAACGACGATCTGCTGCACGGTTTCGAACGGGTTGAAGTTAAACTCCTGCGGCACCAGGCCAAGCTGGCGCTTGGCATTGACGACGTCTTTCTCCAGATCGTAGCCAAAGACATTGACCTGACCAGAGGTTTTGTTCACCAGCGAGCTGATGATGCCGATGGTCGTGGATTTTCCGGCCCCGTTCGGGCCCAGCAGGGCATAAAAATCCCCCGCTTCGACCTGCAGGTCGATCCCCCGCAGCGCCTGAACCCCGCCGGGATAGGTTTTTTTGAGCTGTTTTAATTCCAGAGCAATGGTCATTAAATATCTCTTCTCGTGTCGTGACACGTCATTAACCCGCCTGACTCACGTTTGCGCTGGACCGGCGCTGACGCCGCCAACGCATCTGCAGCCTGAAGTATCACGGGTTAAGATGGTTTTAAAAAAGGTGAGCTTACCCTATATTAGCGCAACGCACTTACTTGGTTACAGGCCGATAACGTCCATGAATGATATAGATACACTCATCAGCAACAATGCACTATGGTCAAAAATGCTGGTGGAAGAGGACCCCGGCTTTTTTGAGAAACTGTCGCAGACGCAGAAACCGCGCTTCCTGTGGATTGGCTGTTCGGACAGCCGCGTTCCCGCTGAGCGACTCACCGGCCTGGAGCCTGGCGAACTGTTCGTGCATCGTAACGTAGCGAACCTGGTGATCCACACCGATCTCAATTGTCTGTCGGTGGTGCAGTATGCCGTCGATGTCCTGGAAGTCGAGCACATTATTATCTGCGGCCACTACGGCTGCGGCGGCGTGCAGGCGGCGGTGGAGAACCCGGAGCTGGGGCTTATCGACAACTGGCTGCTGCATATCCGCGATATCTGGTTTAAGCACAGCTCGCTGCTCGGTGAAATGCCAGAGGATCGCCGTCTGGATACCCTTTGTGAACTGAACGTGATGGAACAGGTGTACAATCTGGGACATTCGACGATTATGCAATCCGCGTGGAAGCGCGGACAGAAGGTGACCATCCACGGCTGGGCTTACGGGATTCACGACGGACTGCTGCGCGATCTGGATGTCACCGCTGTGAGCAGGGAAACCCTCGAACAGCGCTATCGCCACGGGATCTCCAACCTCAAGATCAAGCACATCAACCACAGATAGCCTTCAGACTTCGCCACCCTGGAGAGCGCGGCGCGCGCTGTCCAGAGTGGGATATCCCCTTACTCGTCCAGCAGGGTGACTTTGCCGATATACGGCAGATGGCGGTAGCGCTGAGCATAGTCGATACCGTAGCCCACCACGAACTCATCCGGAATCGCGAAACCGACGTATTCAACCGGGACGTTCACTTCGCGGCGGCTGGGTTTATCAAGTAGCGTACAAATGGCCAGCGATTTCGGCTCGCGCAGGCTGAGGATTTCGCGAACTTTAGACAGGGTATTGCCGGAGTCGATGATGTCTTCCACGATCAGAACGTCTTTACCACGGATGTCTTCATCCAGATCTTTAAGGATTTTCACATCACGAGTGGTGGACATGCCGCTGCCGTAGCTGGAGGCGGTCATAAAATCGACTTCATGCGGCACCTGCACTTCACGGCACAGGTCGGCCATGAACATAAACGAGCCGCGCAGCAGCCCCACCAGCACCATTTCGCTGCCGCTGTTCTGATAATGTTCGTTGATTTGACGACCCAGTTCCGCGATACGCGCTTTGATCTCGGATTCCGGGATCATCACTTCTACAACATGTTTCATAATATATATATCTCACTGATTTTAATCAGTTAAATTCAATCTCACGCTATACAATTCAGTAAATATTGATACACCGATTGATATACGGACTATCATACAAACCTGAAATGATGCGAAAGCATGAGTACCGAAGAAAGGCGGCGAGTATACATTATTGCCGAGAAGAATAAAAAAAGTATCAGAGCTCCTCTGATGCTGTCTGTAAACCACTGTAACTCAGTATTCCGGGAGATTCTCTATGTTGTCCGTAGCGGTTCCATTAGGCCTTGTAGTAATGTAATTAGTCCCTTTAACCGAGTCTTTTATCACTTTCATCAGGTTTACTGATTGAAAATACTCAGCTAATCCCTTAATCATTTAAAATAGGAGTAAGTATGTTGTTTGAAGAAAACAAAGAAAGGATTAATACTGAAACATCTCGTGGCAATAAAACTAATTTTGATTATCTTGATCAATCATGTCTCGAAGAACATGCTCTGATAAGAAAATTATTAAATTATTGCTTTTCACAAGTCAGTAATTTTTCAAAGAGTGAAATTAAAAGCAGAATTGAGTCTTCAATAGAAGATGAATTTCATGCTGTTTGTTTTGAACTATTGATTGGATGCTTATTTAGAAAAATAGGATGCACAATGCAAGAGCATCCAGATATTCCAGAAACCAATAAGCACCCTGATTTTTTAGTAACCCTTCCAAGCGGGGATAGTTTTTATCTCGAGTTAGTTACAATTAGCGAATATGATGATTCATCAATAACTAGACTCGAACATTTTATTAAAAAACTTAGAAATGAAAGTCATTTCACAAATATAAAAGACATATCCGGAAGAACAATTGATCATAAAAATAGCATGGAAATTTATAAATCAATAAAAATGGTGGTACTTAAATAAAAAAAATGGCACTAATCCAGTAACTTTTGAAAGTAATGATAAAGAGTTTTCAGTAACACTACAGATCCTACCTACTGAAGAGGTAGGGTTAACTGGAGCAATAGTTCCTGTAAACTTCCACACTCAACTCTTACGAAAAATAAAAAGAAAGGCTATGAGATACGGTGAATTAGACTTACCTTATATTATTGCCACAACTTTCCGCCCCTCACGACTTTCCGCAGCACTTCCATTCATGCAAGGACTAATTATAAGCACTTTATATGGAATGGGTAATATTATTAACCCATCAACAGGGCTTTTAGAAAAAAACAGTAGTTTATGGAATGTCGATAGAAAAACAAAGACATATGGCAATGTGAGTGGAGTTATGTTTTTTGATGAGTTGACTATATACAGAGCGTTAAATCCGTTCAAGTACTGTTTATTTCTAAATCATTTTGCATACAATCCAATTTATGAAAACATATCCTCAGTCTTTAATATTTACTACATTGATGATGCAAACCAAAACTGGGGAGATGGCATCATAATTTCAGACATATTCAATAGTTGTGTAAAATAATGCAAACTCTATTACCCTATTACTACAAATGTAATGATAGGGTGATATTTAGCCAATGCGGCAGCTTTTCTTTCTGGTGAAATTATCTTCACGATCTCTTCCTATCCTGTCATTGGAAATTTCAATAGGGGCATCAGCTATCCTGACAGAAGGATACCAACTGCCTCAGAGAAAGAGTTCACCGACGAGGTGCTGGCTTGCGCCAGTGATATTCTGGGGAGGTCATCCGCCGGCGGTGCCGTTCTTTTGCTGCGAGCGTACCCGCAACCCTGCAACGTAACTCCAGCATATCGGCGGCGTTCAGCTCATGCCCCTGCAGGCGGGCCAGCTCTTCAATTACCGCCTCGATTTTCTTCTGTTTTAACACGCTATATCTTCCTGCCCTATAGGCTCACCGGCTATGACCTGAGCATCGTTATAAAAAGCCAGCCCCGAAGGGCTGGAATAACAGGAGCCCGCTGGCACACTTTGGTTTAGTCGGTATCATCGGCCAGGGCATACAGCAACGAAGGAATAACTCTTCGCATGGCTGTTTCTTCGGTTTCATCGCTCATGAGGGTCAGGGTGTAATCCCGGCACTCGTAAATCACATCATATGCAGACAGGCCGAACGCGCCGCCCGCGATGATCTGCCCGATTTCAACATCTGGCGTTTCAGCAATCGACAGCCGGTAGCCGCCGAACGTCACAGGAGGGTTATAAGGCCCTTCGCTTAAAAACAGCTCCACAGCCTTTGCAGCCAGTTGGGCACGTTCGTCCGGGTCCATCCCGGACACCTTACCGGCACCTGACTCCATGATGCGCTTAATCTCCGCAACACTCATTTCCACCAGCGCACTCCCCTGCGCCTGACCGACTGGAGCAGCTTTGGTTTTCCCCCTGGCATTCTTCGTGCGCGGGTCACTGGCGCTGCGGTATCGGGCCAGGTAGGCATCACAGACCTCCTGGTCAATCTTCCCGTCAACCCGCGCCGGAAATCCTTCATGGCTCTCCCAGTTATACAGCGCCTGCCGGCTCATTCCGGCATGTTTTGCGTACTGGCTGACGCTCATTAGTGACATAATTTTTCTCCTGCCTCATTGTCGCCGGCTGGCCAGTGTGTCAACCCGCCGGCGGAAAACTGTCAATCAAACGTCAAGGGATCTACCGCTTGACACTTTTTTCTGTCAACTTGACACTTTTCGGGCTGAAAGTGTCAATCAAACTGTCAACCAAAACCCTCACCAATTCCCCTGCATCACGCGCCGTTTCTGGGACTTAACAACCTGACAACAAAAAAGTGTCAAGTGTAAAGTGTCAATCAAATTGAAAACCCATAGCTACAAAAACACTGCGGCGCGCAATGCCCGTGCCTTACAAAAGTCTCAGGAAGGACCCATTTTTGTAAGGCAACGGTGAAGGTCGCCTCAATAGTTCATGGGCGTAATAATTCTCCCGTTATTCTCAACGTTGTAAGTTTTTCGCTCGCCTTTATCGTTAGTCATAACGATCTCCAGCTTGATCGGTTGTTCTGTGAAAGCGTCTTTCAGAGAGCGGGTTATATTGTCGGTCATGGCGTTAATGTCACTGTCTCCGTCCGCCGGTGCCAGTATGGAGGGTGATCTTCCTCCACCTCCGGCACCAGAGATGACATCCCGACGCTGCTGCGTCAACCTTTCCGGGCTTCTTAGTCCAGACCACCGATCATCCATAATGGCTGACTGTATCGCGCTTTTTAGCTGTTCTTCCGTATAGGGCTGCGAACCCTGTTCATGCTGAATCATTGAGGCCATCAATGCCTTAAGGACTTCTGGGTTATGAAGGTCGAGCCGCTGCTCTGCGCCATATCCAGTTCTGGAGGTCACATCGTCGATATATGCACGCGTATTGTTTTCAGAGCGTGGGGCATATGTATGAATAAAGCCTCTTGGCGTGTTGTTTCCTCGATCGCCATAAAGCATCAGTTGGCGCGCCATCGCTGACAGGCCATCAGCATCACTGGCGAATGTTGAAAATTCACCGCTCTTACCGGTTGAGTTAGATGCGGCTTTCAGGTTTCCAGGATTATGATTTCGAAATCCCGGTGTGTTTTTACCGGACGGGTTATAGGGAATCAGGCCTCGTGCAGGTGCAGGTCGTGTGATAGCGTTAACATCATCATTCAGTTGCCGGTATCGGTCCTGATTATAAAAATACTGGTGATACTTCTTCCTTGTCTCATCGGTCATCACGCCAGCAGTCAGTTGGTTTTTTTCATTCCCGTTGAGGCGTTTCTGAAATTCGGGGTCTGCAAGAGCCCTGCGCATCAGTTCCGAATCATCGCCTTTGTTTTGTCCGGCGAAGCGGCTCATGGAAATGTTGTCGAAATTATTCGCCAGCATATCCGTGAAGCCGTTAACCATATCAGTCAGGCCGTTATTATCGAGAGAGGCATAAATTTTACGCTCAACCTTCGATTTGAACCCATCCCATGAGGCACTCGCTTCCTTAACCGCAACATCAAAGTTGGTCAGTTGCTGGTTAAGTGCAGGGTCTACTGTCAGGCCCACTTTGTCCGCTTTGGCCAGCAGACCGGCATACTTCGAGCCTTCACGCAACAGTGTCAACATTTCAGGAGTTAGCCCCATGGCATTAGCAAACGACTTCTGCTGATCAGGGCGAAGCTTGGGAAAAATCTTCGCGATGGATTCAAGCGTCTTTAGCGCATTAACCGAACCATCTTTATTTTTCTCAATTTGCGCGCCTATCTGTGCCATAGCAGACATAACACCAGCATTCCCCGCACTATTCGCCTCGTTGAGTGATCTAAAGATTCCCTCAATTGAAGAAGCAGCGCTTTCGCTATCGGCCCCCACAAGCTGAAGGGCACCGGAAAGGCGGGAAAAATCCTGAACGCTCATCGCGGTGTTTTTCGCATGGGTGTCAAGGTCATAAGCGCCCCGAGCTGCCTCCTTGTAACTCTCTGCAAGCTTGCCTGTTGCGTAAGCCACGCCACCGACGGCCCCAACGACTCCACCCGCCAGCCCCATTCCGGCAATTTTAGACGACATCTCCCCCACTATTTTTAATGGAGGGATCATGTCACCGATAAACTGAACGTTATCACGGGCCGTGCTGGCCATAATATCCAGTCTGGAATTGTATCCGTTCAGCCCGTCGAGCGTTTCCTGACCACCCAATTGCAGGCCCTTGCGGGTCTTCTCCAGTTGCGGTTCGAGATCACGAACGGCCTCATCGATGCGCGCAATCACCTCGCTGACATGATCGCCGGCCACCAGCTCAAAATCGAATGAATTACTCATGCTTCCTCCACCAGCGAATTAACGCTATTGGCGATGTCATCAAACGTAATGGGCTCTACAAACTTCTCCAGCGCCGACAGAGCAGCATTAAAACCAGCACGATAGCCATTAGTGTCACCGTTAATCATGCTGTGCTGGAATGCCGCCATGTTCTGGTCTTCGGCATCAAGGAGTTCCCAGCCAGGATAAGCATTCTCCATGACTCGCCGGGTAAAAAGGCTAAGCTGTCGAACACTGCCCTGTAGTCTGCCGATGGCCCGCTGGTGTGGTATCCCTTCAGCGATAAGATGAAGTGCCTGTATCGGGTTTTGTTTGGCCTCCCTGCTCACCGCGATCAGGTGCGCATCGGAGTGGCGACATTCAGAGGGTTGCTCCTCTTCAACAGACTGCTGAAGCCGGTGCATACGCTGCATACGGCGCCCGGAAAAGCCATATACCTGCGCATCGTGCTGCGGCTGATTGAGGTGCTGAAAGTTCATAACGCTCACCACCGCACCTCTCAGAGAGGAATCTGTGATTTAAGGTGCTCAGCTTCACGTGCCGGCCCTTCAATCTTGCCATTAACGCGACGGGTATCTCCCGGCAAGCTCACGCCCGTTGCACGGATACGGTCGTTGCGACGTGCAGCAGCCTGTGCGACTTCCTCACGATACTCTTCATCAGCCTTACGGCGGGCTCTCACGTTGTCAGGCGACATCGGGTCGTAATCGTTTTGCATTTTAGATGCTATGTCGGCTAATGCCTTGACCTCATCCTCTGTCAGAGGCTCTTCCATTTTCTTCAATGCTTTGAGAGCGCTGGTTTTGGCAGCGATATAACCATTTGCGTCGCGATTCTGCGTCGAAAACATCAGCGCCGTGCGGGCTTTTTCTTCATCGTCCTGAAATTCCCAGGTTGGATCGTTCTCTTCCATAAATTTCATGGTAAAGACAGAAAGGGCCGCCGGTGACGATGCCAGTTTCAGCTTAATTTTCTTCGAAGAAAGCTCGGTCTCCTTCAGCAAACGAACCGCCAGAACCGGGTTATCTTTAGCTTCAGTCGATACCGCGACATTGTGGCCGCGACTGTGCTGCTTAGGTCGGGTGATCTGGGTGTCGTCATTGTCCAGTTTCAGCGGCGCATTCCCGTTATCGGACTCGCCTTTCGTTTTGGTTTTTCCTGACAGATGCGAGAAATCGAACATGGATGGGTTTTCCTCAGATAATTGGGGCTGTTTTTTCTTACCTTTCGTACCGAACGCTGTTAGCGCCCATGTGGGTAATTTCATTAACGGCATTGGTTTCTCCTTTCCGGGCGTTAGCGTTACTTCTTGCCCGCCTCATGCCGGTGGATGCCCTGGCGCAAAAGGTGACGCGCCAGCTCCTGAATGCTCGGGGCTGCGCCTACGGTAGAACGTCGGCATTCATCATCCCGCAGGCGCTGTAACCCTTCGAGAATAGGCTGATCGACAAGAATCGGCTTTTTGCTGGTTACTGCCATTTCCTGACCTCCTGATACTGGTTAAACATACAGACTTCTTCTGTATGCGCTTAACTTATGATCAATAAATTAAATCGTCAAGATAAAATATTTTAATCATAAAAATTACGGATTCTTTGAGAGGTACTGGATGAGTTACCGACTGGAGGGGGAAGTTAAGTAGCCTTCAAGGGAGCTAAAGAAAATATGTGTGGAGATGAGGCCGAGCTGGGTCCTTGCCTTGCCAGATGAAGCATAAATCTGCCCTTATAGGCAGACACACCATGCCTGCCATACATAGCCAGAACATAGCGTTTCTGCCTATAAATAAGATATTGGCATTTTGTGAGGCGGTATAAATTTTTGTGTAAAACTCAAACTGCTGAGTGGTTGTAGTATCAAACATTGAGATGTGACAATCTTCATCGAGCAGGCAGTAGTCCATTTAATTTTTTTCTGATTATCTCAAACCATACTCGCAATAACTTAATTAAAAACTGTGATGAAAGGGGCTTGAACTTTATTGTAAATATTTAAGTAAAAAAAGAAGAAAGGCCCGATATTAATCGAGCTCATATCCCAGAGACACAAAGTTATAAAACTATAAAATCAGGACTCAACACCCTCATCTATTTTGGGTATAAATTTTTCATAAGTAGACCGTAAATAACTTGTAGCAGATTCACGGTTAATATCAATATCCAGCAAATCACTAAAAAACATCAACCGAGAACGAGCCTGCTGGATCAACTCCCCCCAAGTATAAATCCAGATAGAAACATTTCCTTTCGTATAAAGTAAGCCATATGGCCTATCATCTTGAGATATTTCATCCTCTACCAATGAATCCACCTCGTTAGAAACAGCAATAAATATCCACTTTGTATTTCTTTTATCAAATCGAGGATCATTACTTACCGCATGGGCATAGCTTTTTATCTGGCCTGTAACTGACATGTCTATTTTTTTTGTAGGCCTTTTTAATTCTACAACTAAGTGCTCCAATTCACTCGCCCGAGGTTTTCTTGCTTTACTCAACAACATATCTATGCGCCCGGTAGTACCATCTACACGCAATACAGGC
>ONZZ01000989.1_pt1 | contig 20425 bp, 21 predicted proteins | sample 1671101 | NCBI WGS metagenome assembly ONZZ01 (sample SAMN06348122, study PRJEB24527) | human gut metagenome | biome: human gut; feature: ankylosing spondylitis patient; material: feces | host: Homo sapiens | place: China | collected 2015-10
CCATCGTGGTCAGCGGCATCCAGCTGATCACCAAGGAAAAGATGACCCCGCGCCAGCTGACCATCGTGTCGGTGGCGCTGGGCGTGGGCTACGGCATGGGTGCCAACAGCGGCATCCTGGCCAATACGCCCCATGCATTCCAGCTGATCTGCGGTGAGTCCGGTATTGTTCCGGCTGCCTTCGTAGCCATCCTGCTGAACGTCCTGCTGCCCAAGAACGATCAGGCAGAGTAAATCTTATCCCTTTTCCCGGACAAGCGCTTCCAGCTGCGCCAGTGCGGCGGGCGTATCGGTGTCGGCCAGCTCTTCCGGCTGTGCGATACAGGCGGTATGCACCAGCGTCGGGTACTTGTGCAGCAGGACGCTGCCGCCCTTGCCCTCCGGCAGGGTGAGCAGCTCCGGGAAAAAGCCGTTGCTGAACAGAACGGGGCTTCCCACAAGGGGGTCCGGGCCGTTTCCGGCCGGGGCACCCAGACGGAAGATCACCCGTTCTGTTTCTTTTTGCGTCTGTGCAAAGGCCATCAGCAGCTGGTCCACCGTAGCCCGGCGCAGCAGGGGCTGGTCACCGGGCAGAAACATGCACCCGGTCAGTTCCGGATGCTGTGCCAGCAGCGCCGAAAGTCCCAGCCGCACGGTATCGTTCCGGCCGGACAGTGCATGCAGGAGCACCGGCACCCCCTGCGCTTTGCACAGCGCCTGCACCTGCGCCGAGCGGGTCACCACGATGCGTGCCGACAGCTGCGGCGTGTCGGTGGCGGCAAAGGCCCGGCACAGCAGGGGCTGACCGTCAAACTGCGCCAGAAGCTTGTTGGAGCCAAAGCGGGTACTCAGACCAGAGGCCATGAGCACACACCCCGTAGAAGCATGCATTTGCATAAAAAAGACCTGCGCTTTCCGATGGGATTTTTTCCATTATAGCGCAATTGCCGATTGAAACGCAATCTGTGTCTGTGTTAAAATAGAAACAGCAAGGATAAAAAGAGAGGGACCTGCACATGATGACGATCCGAGAATACAAACGGGCCGAAAGTCTGGAAGAAGCCTGGCAGCTCAACCAGAAAAAGGCCAACCGCATCCTGGGCGGCATGATCTGGCTCAAGATGGAGACCATCAATGTCGGCACAGCCATCGACCTGTCCGGCCTGGGGCTGGACACGATCGAGGAAACGGATGCGGGCTTTTCCATTGGGGCGATGGTCACCCTGCGCCAGCTGGAGACCTACCCCGGACTGGAAGCCTTTACCCACGGAGCCGTCCGGGAGGCGCTGCGCCACATCGTGGGCGTGCAGCTGCGCAACCTGGCCACCGTCGGCGGCAGCATCTACAGCCGGTTTGGCTTTTCGGATGTGCTGACCCTGTTCCTGGCCATGGACTGCTCGGTGGAGCTGTATAAGGGCGGCATCGTGCCGCTGCGGGAGTATGCCGAGCGTCCCTACGACCGGGACATCGTGGTGCGTCTGCTGGTCCGGAAAGAAGCGGCCGATTACTGCTACCAGTCGGTGCGCAACAGCCAGACCGACATTCCGGTGCTCACCTGTGCCGCTGCCCGGCTGCAGGATGGCAGCTACCGGTTTGCGGTGGGTGCCCGCCCGCTCAAGGCTGTGCTGTATGAAGAACCGGCAGCTCCGGCGCAGCAGCTGGCCGAAACCATCCAACAACAGGTGGTCACCGGTTCCAACATGCGCGGCAGCGCCGAATACCGCCGCCACCTGACTGGTGTGCTGGTGCGGCGTGCAGCCGAAGAACTGGAAAACCGCGCCGGACAGGAGGAAACCTAAATGCAGATCAATCTGATGCTGAACGGAGTGCGCGTCTCGGACGATGTGGCTCCCGATACGCTGCTCATCGACTTTGTGCGCAGACATGGATGCCTGAGCGTCAAACGCGGCTGCGAAACTTCCAACTGCGGCTTGTGCACGGTCTTTCTGGATGACAAGCCGGTGCTGTCCTGTTCTGTGCTGGCCGCCCGCGCCGACGGTCACAAGGTGACCACGCTGGAGGGCCTGCAGGAAGAAGCTGCCGAATTCGGTGCCTTCATCGCCGATCAGGGCGCAGAGCAGTGCGGCTTCTGCAACCCGGGCTTTATCATGAATGCTCTGGCGCTGTTCCGGGAAAATCCATACCCGTCTGCCGAAGAAATCAAAGAATATCTTTCCGGCAATCTCTGCCGCTGCTCCGGCTATGAAGGCCAGCTGCGCGGCATCCTGAATTTTCTGGACTGGAAGAAACAGAAGGAGGCGGCTGCTGAATGAACACGGTCAACAAACCGTTCCGCAAAAAGGATGCCATGCAGCTGGTCACCGGCCAGCCGGTCTATATGGATGATGTGATCCCGCAGGACTGCCTGATCGTCAAGCTGCTGCGCTCGCCTCATGCAAATGCCATGGTCCGGACGATCAACACGACCGTGGCCAAGAAGGTGCCTGGCATTGAAGCCATCTTCACCTGGGAGGATGTCCCGCAGGATGCGCCCCGCTACACCCAGGCAGGCCAGACCTTCCCGGAGGCAAGCCCCCGTGACCGACTGCTCATCGACCGCCACGTCCGTTTTGTGGGTGATGTGGTGGCCATCGTGGCCGGTAAGGACGAAAAATGCGTGGACAAAGCGCTGAAGCTTATCAAGGTGGACTATGAGGTGCTGGAATCGGTGCTGGACTTCCACACCGCCAAGGACAACCCGGTTCTGGTGCACCCGGAGGACAACTGGGAGGCCCTGAGCCCGGTGGGAGCCGACAACAAGCGCAACCTGTGTGCCCACGATGAGTGCGGCTCCGGAGACATCGACGCAGTGCTGGCGGGGTGCGATGTGGTAATCGACCATGTTTACCACACCAAGGCCTGCCAGCAGGCTATGATGGAAACCTTCCGCACCTATTGTTCCATTGACACTTATGGGCGGCTGAACGTGCTCAGCTCCACCCAGATCGTGTTCCATGCGCGGCGCAACATTGCCAATGCCCTGCACATCCCCAAATCCATGGTGCGTGTTTCCAAGCCCCGCATCGGCGGCGGCTTTGGTGCCAAGCAGACAGCGGTCAGCGAGGTATACCCCGCCTTTGTGACCTGGAAAACCAAAAAGCCCTCCAAGATCATTTTCAGCCGGGTGGAAAGCCAGACGGCCTCTTCTCCGCGCCACGAAATGGAGATGCATGTCCGGTTGGGTGCCACGAAGGATGGCATCGTGAAGGGAATCGACCTGTACACGCTGTCCAACACCGGTGCCTATGGCGAGCACGGCCCCACGACCGTGGGCCTGTCCGGCCACAAATCCATCCCGCTGTACGGTAAGGCCGAAGCGTTCCGCTTTGTCAGCGATGTGGTGTATACCAACCACATGTCTGCCGGTGCCTACCGCGGCTACGGTGCGACCCAGGGCCTGTTTGCTGTGGAATCTGCCGTGAACGAGCTGGCCCACAAGCTGAACATGGACCCCTTTGCCCTGCGCCTGAAGAACACGGTGCAGGAGGGCGATGTGATGCCTGCCTACTACGGTGCCGTGAACACCAGCTGTGCGCTGGACCGCTGTCTTGTCAAGGTGCGGGAGATGATCGACTGGGAGCACAAATACCCGGCCCGTGATCTGGGCAACGGCAAGGTGCGCGCCGTCGGCATGGGCATGGCCATGCAGGGATCCGGTATTTCCGGCATGGACGTGGGCAGTGCGACCCTCAAGCTGAACGATGATGGATTCTACTCGCTGATCATCGGTGCAGCGGATATGGGCACCGGCTGTGACACCACGCTGGCGCAGATCGCCGCCGAAGTGCTGGACTGCCCGCTGGACAACATTGCGGTATTTGGTGCCGATACCGATACCTCTCCCTATGACTCCGGTTCCTATGCATCCAGTACCACCTACGTTACCGGCAAGGCCACTGAGAAGTGTGCCATGAAGCTGCGGGAACAGATCTGCAAGCTGGGTGCCGAGCTGCTGGGCTGCCCGGCAGATGCTGTGGAGTTTGACGGCAAAGAAGTGTTTGAAAGCGCCGCCCCGGAAACGAAAAAGACCCTGTCCGAGATCGCCTATGCGTCTCAGTTCGGCCATATGGTCCCGCTGGAAGCCACCGAGACCCACACTTCGCCCCTGTCGCCGCCGCCCTTTATGGTGGGTGCTGCCGAGGTGGAAGTGGATACCGAAACCGGCGAGGTGAAGGTGCTGGAATTTGATACCTGCGTGGACTGCGGTACGCCCATCAACCCCAACCTGACCCGAGTGCAGGCAGAGGGCGGCATCCTGCAGGGCATCGGTATGACGCTGACCGAGAATGTTACCTATGACCGGAAGGGCTGCCCGGAAGAGAACTCGCTGTTCCAGTACAAGATCCCCACCCGCATCGACATCGGAAAAATCAACGTGGAGTTTGAGAACAGCTACGAGCCAAACGGCCCGTTTGGTGCAAAATCCATCGGTGAAGTGGTCATCAACACGCCACTGCCGGCCATTTCAGACGCCATTTACAACGCCATCGGCACCCGTTTCTATGAGCTGCCAATTACTCCGGAGCAGATTGCCATGGCCGCCGCTGAAAACCACAAATGATCGGGGAACAGCAGTTTCCGTTTCTGGCGGAAAAAGGCCATGTGGTCTCGCTGGTGGGCGGCGGCGGAAAAACAACGCTGCTGTATGCCATGGCCAGCCATTGCGCGCAGAAAGGTTGGCGGGTGCTGGTGTCCACTACCACCCACATCCTGCGCCCGGAAAACGGACTCTGGGCAAAGACTGACGCCGAAATACAGGAACTCTGGGCCCGCGGCTCTTATGCCGTGGTGGGCTCTCCGGCTCCCAACGGTAAGTTGACCGCACCGCCGGAAGCAGACCTTGCCCACTGGATGGCACAGGCAGACGCCGTGTTTCTGGAAGCCGACGGTGCAAAGCATTTCCCGTGCAAAGCCCCGGCGGAGCAGGAACCTGTTCTGCTGCCGCAAAGCAACATCGTACTGGCGGTGGCCGGGCTTTCCGCACTGGGCCGCCCTTTGAAAGAATGCTGCTTCCGGTTGGAACAAGCCTGCATGCTGCTGGGCGTTCCGCCGGAGGCTTGCCTGACCCCGGAACTTCTGGCTCAACTGCTGGCAAGTGAGCAGGGCGGCCGGAAACGGGTGGGCAGCAGGGCCTTTTATGCTGTGCTCAATCAGGCAGATACGCCGCAGCGCCAACTGCTCGGGAAGCAGACGCTCTGTGCTCTGCAGGAATGTTATCGTGTGAACGGCGTTCTGACACAATTTGAAGAGGGAGAACGTGCATGAGCAAGGATGAAAAAATCGTATTCTGTACCGGGGGCGGCTGCACGGCAAAGCTGGGTGCCGGTGTACTGAGCCGCATTCTGGAAAAGCTGCCCCGCGGCGAAAAGGACCCGAATCTGCTGGTGGGGTATGACAGCCGGGACGATGCCGCCGTCTACCGCGTTACAGAAGATCTGGCCCTAGTGCAGACGGTGGACTTTTTCCCACCCATGGTGGATGACCCCTATACCTTCGGGCAGATCGCAGCGGCCAACGCCCTGAGCGACGTGTATGCCATGGGTGGCGAGGTGAAAACTGCCCTCAATCTGGTGTGTTTCCCGGAAAATATGGACCTGAACGTTTTGGGCGAGATCCTGCGCGGCGGAGCCGAAAAGGTAGCCGAAGCAGGGGGCATTCTGGCCGGAGGTCATTCCATTGCAGACACCGGTGTCAAATACGGCCTGTCGGTGACCGGCCTTGTGGATCCGCATCATCTGTACGCAAACGATGCCGGCCAGCCGGGAGACAAGCTGCTGCTGACCAAAGCGCTGGGTGTGGGGCTGCTGTGCACCGCAAACCGTGTGGGCGAGGCGGCCCCGGAACACATGGCAGCCGCCATTCATTCCATGACAACCCTGAACAAGACCGCTGCGGAGATCAGCCGCCGGTATACTGTGCACGCGGCCACCGATGTGACCGGCTTCAGTTTTCTGGGGCATCTGCACGAGATGATGGGCGGGAAACTTTCCTGCAAGATCAACGCCCGCGCCGTGCCGGTGCTGCCGGGCGCTGAAAAGGCGGCAGATGACTTCCTGTACACCGCCGCCGGGCAGCGCAACCGCAATCATACCGGGCCTTTTGTCCGGTTTGAGGGCGTTCCGTTTGCCATGGAAGAAGTCTTGTTCGACCCTCAGACATCCGGCGGTCTGCTGCTGGCAGTGGACCCGGCGGAGGCCAGCGCGCTGGAGAAGGAACTGCAATCCGCTGGCCTGCCCGCGAAGATCGTGGGCGAGATCGTTCCCCGAACCGAAACCGAGATCACAGTAACATACTGATCTACTGAAAGGAGAAACGATTATGACTCATGTTGATGCAAGAGGAGACGCCTGCCCGCTGCCGGTCGTCAAGGCCAAGCGCGCTATTTCGGAGCTGAAGGGTGCCGGTCAGGTGGAAATTCTGGTGGACAACGAGATCGCCGTGCAGAACCTGACCAAGATGGCCCAGCAAAAGGGTTATCAGTACAGCGCCGAAAAGCTGGCCGAAGGGGAATACCGAGTGCTGTTCACCATCGGGGAGGCCCCGGCGGCTGAAGAGACCCCGGCCGTCTGCATGCCGGACGCCCGCACGGATACCGTGGTGGCCATTGGCGCAAACACCATGGGTGCCGGGGCCGAGGAGCTGGGCAAGACCCTGCTCAAGGCGTTCGTGTTTGCCCTGACGCAGCAGGACAAGCTGCCCAAGACGGTTCTGTTCTATAACGGCGGTGCATCCCTGACCTGTGAGGGCTCTCCTATGCTGGAGGACCTCAAGACGCTGGAATCGGAAGGTGTGGAGATCATGACCTGCGGCACCTGCCTGAACTATTACGGTCTGACCGAGAAGCTGGCCGTAGGCAGCGTGACGAACATGTATGCCATCGTGGAAAAGCTGACCCATGCCGGGAACGTGGTCAAGCCATGATCTATCTGGACAATGCTGCCACCACGCTGTACAAACCGCAGGAAGTGGACGCCGCCATTCTGGACGCCCTGCACACCGCAGGCAATCCCGGCCGCGGTGCCCATGAGCCGACCCTGCATGCTTCCCGGCTGGTGTATGCCGCACGGGAAGCGCTGGCAGAGCTTTTCCACGCGCCGGACCCTGCCTGCATTGCCTTTACGGCCAACGCCACCGGCGCGTTGAACACCGCCCTGTGCGGGCTGCTGGGGCCGGGGGATCATGTCATCACCACCGTGTGTGAGCATAATTCGGTCCTGCGGCCGCTGTACCGGCTGCGGACACAGGGGGTCCAGCTCAGCTTTGCCGGGGTAGACGCCAAAGGCCGCCTGCAATATGAAAAATGGGAAGAGCTTGTGCGCCCAAACACCAGAGCGCTGGTCGTGACCGGAGCGTCCAATGTGACCGGCAACGGCACCGATCTTGCAAAGGCTGCGGCCTTTGCGCACCGGCACGGCTTGCTGCTGATTGTGGATGCCGCGCAGACGGCCGGAGCCCAGTCCATCGACGTACAGGCGCTGGGTGTGGATGTGCTGTGCTTCACCGGGCACAAGGCTTTACTGGGGCCGCAGGGCACCGGCGGGCTGTATGTGCGTCCGGGTGTGCAGATCGCGCCCCTTGTAGTGGGCGGCAGCGGCGTGCACAGCTATGACGAGCAGCATCCCTCCCAGATGCCCACCGCACTGGAAGCCGGCACCCTGAACGTGCACGGCATTGCCGGGCTTTGCGCCGGAGTACAATGGCTTCTGACACAGGGCGTGGAAACGCTGGCCGCCCGCGAAGCTGCACTGGCTCGCTGTTTTTACGAAGAAGTATGCGGTATGCCGGGCGTGACTGTATACGGCGACATTGAGACCGCTCTGCGTGCGCCCATCGTCTCCCTGAATATCGGAGACGAGGACTCTGCCCGGGTGGCCGATATCCTGTGGGAGGACTACGGCATCTGTGTGCGGGCCGGAGCACATTGCGCCCCGCTGATGCACAAGGCGCTTGGCACGGTGGAACAGGGCGTGGTACGGTTCAGCTTTTCACACAGCAATACCATGGAAGAAGCTCTGCACGCTGCACAGGCCGTGCGGGAGCTGGCACAGGAGCTGTAAATGCGCACAAAAAAGACCTATATCGTGCTCTCCTTCCGCACAACGGTGGAAGCCATGGCCTGGGAGAAGCACTGCGCCACGGCACAGATCCCCGGGCGGCTGATCCCGCTCCCACGGGAGATCTCCGCCGGGTGCGGCCTTGCCTGGCGCATGACGCCGGAGGATTGGGAACACTGGAACAGCCTACTGGACCCGGCGGCTTACGACGCGGTGTCGCAAGTGGAGCAATGACGAACAGGAGAACATTTTATGAGCGCATTGGTTGATGCCCTGAAGAAAGGGCAGGTCACCGGAGACGGTACCCTTGCGGCGGTGCTGGATGGACCGGAGGCCGGCAGCCGGATGCTGCTGCGCGGCGGGCGCCCGGTGTGGCAGACCCACAGCAGCGGCGTATTGCAGCGCAGCCTTTCCCGTTTGCAGGAATGCACAGCCACCGGGTTTCTGGAACTGGACGGCACGCGGGTGTTTGTGGAACGATTCGGTGCGGTGCCGCAGATCGTTGTCTGCGGCGGCGGCCATGTAGCGGTATCGGTGGTACGGCTGGCAAAACTGCTGGGCCTGCCGGTGCTTGCTATGGAGGACCGCACGGAATATGCGCAGGACCTGCGGGATGCCGGAGCGGACACAGTCCTCTGCTTACCGTTTGCACAGGCACTGGAGCAGGTGCCCGGCGGGGCAGAGACCTACTTTGTGGTCGTGACCCGCGCCCATGCCTTTGATGTGGCCTGCCTGGAGCAGATCTTGCAGAAACCGGCGGCTTACGTTGGCATGATGGGCAGCCGGGGCCGGGCCGCACTGGTACGGCGACAGCTGCTGGAAGCTGGGGCGGATGCTGCACGGGTGGAAGCTGTGCAGGCCCCCATCGGACTTGCCATCGGGGCCAAAACAGCCGAAGAGATCGCACTGTCCATTCTGGCGCAGATCGTGGAAGTGAAAAACGCCCGCCCTCAGACCGAGGGCTTTGCTCCGGCGCTTCTGGCGGCGATGGAGCAGGCCGCACAGAACGGCCAGCCTGCAGTTCTGGCGACGATCATTGCACGGCACGGCTCCACCCCGCGGGAGGTCGGCTCCAAAATGCTGCTCCTGCCCGATGGAACGACTGTGGGCAGTGTGGGCGGCGGCATCATGGAATACCGTACTCGGCAGGCCGCTGCTGAAATGCTGGCCGGGCATACAGCATCGGTGCAGACGGTCACATTTTCGGCCGACGGCAAAAACGAAGATGCCGCGGTTGCGGCCTGCGGTGGTTCCATGGAGCTTCTGCTGGAAATCATTCCGGAAGGAGGATCCATCGAATGAAACAGGATGCCCTGATCCTGGTGCGCGGCGGCGGCGACCTTGCTACCGGCACCATCCATCGTCTGTGGTCCGCCGGGCTGCGGGTGCTTGTACTGGAAACCGCTCACCCGGCGGCTATCCGGCGGCAGGTGTCGCTCTGCGAAGCTGTGTACGAAGGTGAAACAACGGTAGAGGGCCTGAGGGCTGTTCGTATCGACACACTGGAACAGGCTCCGACCGTCTGGGCACAGAATGCGGTGCCCGTCCTCATCGACCCGGCAGGCAGCTGCGTGGCACAAGCAAAGCCGGATGTATTGGTGGATGCCATTCTGGCCAAGAAGAACCTTGGCACCACCCGTGATATGGCACCGCTCACCATTGCACTCGGCCCCGGTTTTACGGCCGGGCAGGATGTGGATGTCGTTGTGGAGACAAAGCGCGGCCATCGGCTGGGGCGTATCATCCGGGAGGGCGCTGCCATCCCGAACACTGGTATTCCGGGTGTCATCGGCGGTTATGGCAAGGAGCGAGTCATCCATGCGCAGACGGAAGGCATCTTTCAGGATGTGCGAAAGATCGGTGACCTGGTGGAAGCAGGGGAGATCATCGCACAGATCCGGACGTCGGAAGGCAAATCCTTCCCGGTCACCACACAGATTGGCGGCATCCTGCGCGGTCTGCTGCGCAGCGGCTACCCGGTCACTCCGGGGTTCAAGGTGGCTGATGTAGACCCCCGCCGGGAAGAGCTTTCCAACTGTTTCCTGATCTCGGATAAATCCCGCTGTGTTGCGGGCAGTGTGCTGGAGCTTATCTGCGCACAGCTGTGGAACTAACAACAAAAAGCGCCTCTGCTCCGGATGGAGTGACCATCCATGAAACAGAGGCGCTTGCTTTTTTATGGGATCAGTTGCGGTAGCAGCGGTCCTGGCCGACCAGCCAGTCCTCACACAGATGCTGGGCTTCCTCCAGGCTGCGGCTCTCGCAGTCAAAAAAGGCACCGTGCAGGGAACGGTAGGAGTAGTGAACGCGCGGAACACCGTTTGCGTCCTTGAATCGTTCGCAGCGTTCCTGTCCGGGCATCAGATAGCATTGTTCCATCGTTCATTTCTCCTTCAATCTTTTTGCTGCGGCGGCAGGGCACGCAACGCTTGCTATTGTATCACGCAGGAGAAAAGTTTGCTATTGCTGTTTTACCCAAAGATACATTTTGTTTTTCTATGCGGTTGTGGCACAAAAAGGCTTGACAAGGTTTATTCGTGCAGGGCACGCTCTTCTTCAAGGGATGCATTCATCCCATGGATGCGGCCCAGACCATAGGCCAGCAGAACGCTGCACAGCAGATTTACAATGGAAAATGTCTGCCCGTCTATGATATTGACAACACCGATGATCAGATTGGCAAGGCAGATCAGCCAGAGCGATTTACCGATGCGTGCAAGATGCGCAATGCGGGAATCCATGTCCGAAAACAGGTCAAACGACCCGAGCTCGGCTTTGCGGCGGAAATAGACCCAGTTCACACAGCCGCCGACATATTCTGCACCGGTTTCTTCCACAAAGCTGCGATAGTCCCGGTCTGCATTCATCTCCATGCGGATGATGTATTCGCCCGGCTCACAGCGCACGAAGGTGTACGAGCAAAACGCTGCATGCTCCAAAGCCCAGCCTTCCGCCGCCATTTCGTTGAGCCAGAGTTCTTCCTTCTTGAAATCCCATTCCAGATAGACTTTATGGATGGTTTTGCACGTGTTCATGGTCATTCCTCCTTCAGAATGCTTTCGCCGTTTGCAACCAGCTGCTGCAGCCGGGCAAGCTCGTGCTTCAGGACTGCAAGTCCTTCTGCGGTCAACTGATACTCTTTTTTGCGGCTCCCACGTTCCACGGGCAGCTGTCGGATCCATCCTTTTTCGCACAGGGAGTTCAGCGCTCCATACAATGTCCCTGCGGCAAGGTGTACCCGCCCGCCGGAAAGCTGCTCGGTCTGCTGCATGATGCCGTATCCATGCTGCGGATGATAAAGAGAAAGCAGAATGTAATAGGTGGACTCGGTCAGGGCCATGGCTTCCATCGTTTCGATACCTCTCCGTTTCGATCGAAAGTTTTTATATCGCGTTCCGATATATCGTGAGCATATTATATCGTGTGACGATATAATATGTCAAGTGCATTTTTGCAATATGGAAAAACGATGGAAGCTGGAAAAATATTTTGTGCAATTTTCATAGTTTTCTTCTAAGGATTTTGGTGGTACAATATAGCTATCAAAGCAGGCATATCAGGAGGAGCACATGGCAGAAAAGAACATTGAACTGGATAGTGTAGAGATCGCCGCGGCGGTCTTTGGCAACTGCGACCGGAACATCCGGTTGCTGGAAAACGAGTTCTCCGTTACGGCCGTCTGCCGGGGCACACAGCTCCGGCTCTCCGGCGAACCGGCCAACGTAGCGGCGGCCAGCCGCGCGGTGGAAGGCATGCTTCTTCTGATCGAGAACCATACCCCGCTGGAGGATCAGACTGTGCGCTACTGCATCAGCCTGGCCCATGACGGCGCTGAGAAACGGGTGCGGGAACTGACCGAGGATTTTGTAACGGTTACGGTCAAAGGGCGGCCCATCCGGCCCAAGACGCTGGGCCAGAAGGAATACCTGAATGCCATCCGGAACAATGCCATCACCTTTGGTGTTGGCCCGGCGGGCACCGGTAAGACCTACCTCGCCGTAGCTATGGCCGTAAAGGCCTTCAAGGCCAAGGAGGTGTCCCGCATCGTGCTGACCCGCCCGGCGGTAGAAGCAGGGGAGAAACTGGGTTTTCTGCCCGGTGATCTGCAGCAGAAAGTGGACCCGTATCTGCGCCCGCTGTATGACGGTCTGTTTGATATGCTGGGGGCCGAGACATATGAGCGTCTGGTGGAAAAACAGATCATTGAGGTGGCCCCGCTGGCCTATATGCGCGGCCGTACGCTGGACGACTCCTTCATCATTCTGGATGAGGCGCAGAACACCACGCCGGAGCAGATGAAAATGTTCTTGACCCGCATGGGCGTGGGTTCCAAGGTCGTTGTGACCGGCGATGTGACCCAGATCGACCTGCCGGAACGCACCCGCAGCGGCCTTGTGGATGCGCTGCATGTGCTGAAGCAGGTCAAGGGCATTGCCCAGTGCTATTTTACCGAAAAAGACGTTGTGCGCCATCGCCTTGTGCAGGAGATCATCAAGGCATACGATAGGGCTGCACATCCCGAAAAACAACCAAACCAGAAAGGAGAGGACTGATTCTATGTCCAATAAAGTTCTGATTACCAATTCCCAGAAGGCCGTCAAGGTTCCGTCCGGCCTCCGCATCCTGATCCGCCGCGCCTGCAACGCTGTGCTGGAGTTCGAGCACTTTGAGGCCCCGGCTGAGATCAGCGTGACCTTTGTGGACAACGCGGCCATTGCAGAGCTGAACAACCAGTACCGCAACAAGCCCATGCCCACCGACGTTTTGAGCTTCCCGCTGGGTGTGGATGGCAAATATGATGTGGACGAAAACAACGGCTGCAAAATGCTGGGCGATATCGTCATCAGCATGGAGCGCGCCCAGGAGCAGGCGACCCTCTACGGCCATCCGCTGCAGCGGGAAGTGGCATTTCTGACTGTGCATTCCATGCTGCATCTGCTGGGCTACGACCATGAGAACGGCGGCCTGGAAGCTATGCGGATGCGGGAAAAAGAAGAGGCCGTGCTGCTGCAGCTGGGCCTGCCCCGCACGGTGAGCTACACCGAATGATTTGCCTTTGATCCAACGTGCATTTCTGCACACAGCAAGACAGGAGTTTGATTTTGAGTAACACGACGCCCGTTCAGGGCCATTACGATACGTCGTCGGTTTTTGTGGCGGTCATCGGCCGCCCCAATGTGGGCAAATCCAGCCTGACCAACCTGCTGGTTGGCGAAAAGGTGGCCATTGTCACCTCCAAGCCGCAGACCACCCGTACCCGCATTACCGGTGTGATCACCCGCGGCCCGCTGCAGTATGTGCTGCTGGATACCCCCGGCGTACACAAAGCCCGCAACAAGCTGGGCAAGCGCATGGACAAAACCGCCAGCGATTCCATTGCCGACGTGGATGTTTCCATGATGCTGTTTGAGCCCTATGGTGCCCTGAATGAATCCGAGATGGTTCTGGTGGACATGCTGCGCAGCAGCGGCGGCCCGGCCATTGCCGTCATCAATAAGACAGACCTTGTCAAGGATGCCGCTGACCTGGAAGCCCGCAAAGAAGAGCTGAAGGCGCTGGGTGTATTCGATGACATCTACACGGTCAGCGTCCGCAACGAGGACGGCTGTGAAACGCTGTTCGATGCCTTGAGCCGCTACGCCGTAGAAGGCCCCCATTACTTTGATGATGATGCCTACACCGATATGCCGGAGAAGGAACTGGTGGCAGAGGTCATCCGTGAAAAGGCCCTGCTGTTCATGCGCGACGAGATCCCGCACGGCATCGCGGTGGTCGTGGAGCGCTTCAAGGAGCGCCCCGGCACCGATCTCATCGACATTGATGTGAACATTTACTGTGAGCGGGAAAGCCACAAGGGCATGGTCATCGGCAAGGGCGGCGCCATGCTGAAAAAGATCGCCAGTGCGGCCCGTGCCGACTGCGAAGAGTTTCTGGGATGCCGTGTGAACCTGCAGTGCTGGGTCAAGGTGAAGTCGGACTGGCGGGATAACGAGTTCCTGCTGAACAATTTCGGTTTCAAGCAGAACAACGGCAACCGCTGAGCCTTTCCAATGCAGGGCGGGTTTTCCTCGGATAACGCCACCGCCGCCAGAGAACACTGACGGCAGTGGCGCTGCCCGGAAAGGAGACCCGGCCAATGGACGTGCAAACAAGCTGGCAGGCCTTTGCCTGCACGGGAAACATTCTCCGTTATCTGGAGTACAAACAGACACAGATGCCGGACGAGCATCCGGCAGGAGACACGGATCATGGAGACCTTTGTAACACTGGGTCTGGTGTTGAAAGAGACCCGCTATAAAGAATCGGACCGGATCCTCACGATCCTGACCCCGGGGCTGGGGGTGATCTCGGCTTCGGCACAGAGCAGCCTGCGGCTGAAAAGCAAATTGTTCAGCGCGTGCGGGCTGTTTTGCTATTCGGAATTCACGCTGGTGCCGGGGCGCAACATGTATACTGTGCGCGAAGCGGCCGTCAAGAATGTCTTTCACGGCATTTCTTCCTCCATCGAGGGGATGAGTCTGGCCATGTATCTGGCCGAAATGGCTGCTGCGTTGACCCCCACCGGACAGGAAGCTGAGCGGGAACTGCGTCTGCTGCTGAACTGCCTGTACATGATCAGTGAGCACAAGGCGGACCTGCGGGCCATCAAGGCTGTTTTTGAGCTTCGCACCATGAGCGAGTGTGGCTTTCTGCCGCAGTTGGTGTGCTGCCGCGACTGCGGCACCTACGATGCAGGCGATGCCTTTTATCTGGATGTGCAGGAGGGCTATCTGCTCTGTGCTGATTGTGCGGCCAAGGCTGGGAAACGCTGCAATCTGGATCGCAATGCACTGTTTGCACTGCGGCACATCTGCCTTGTGGAGGACAAAAAAATATTTTCGTTCAAGATTTCTGTGGGCAGCCTGGAAAAGCTGGCGGCCGTAGCGGAGCAGTATGCGCTAACGCATCTGGACAAGCCGCTGAAGAGCTACGACTTTTTAAAAACGGTGCTGCCCTGAGCAAAAGGATATTATGGAAACAAGCTACTTAAAAACATTAGAACTGGATAAGATCATCGCCCGTGCTGCGGAGGGCTGTGTATGTAAGGAAGCAAAGGCGAAGCTCCTGGCACTTGAGCCGCAGTGTGACCCGGACGAGGTGCGCTATGCGCTGGAGCAGACGGATGCCATCAATACGCTGCTGATTAAGAACGGTTCGCCCCGTTTCGGCGGAGTGGAGGGCGTCAGTGCGCTGGCCGCCCGTGCGGTCAAGGGCGGCGTGCTTTCCATGGGCGAGCTGCTGATGGTGGCCGGTGCTTTGCGCAACTTCCAGAACCTGACCAACTGGTACGGTTCTTCGGAGCACGATATGCTCCCGACCGATGATCTGTTCTATGCATTGTCCCCGGAGCCGGGCCTGGAACAGCAGATCTCCAGTGCGATCCTTGCCCCGGATGCGATGGCCGACACGGCCTCCCGCACCCTGAACGACCTGCGCAAGAAGATCCGTGCGACCGAAAACAGCATCCGCGACCGTCTGGAAAGCATGGTGCGCAACATGGACACCTCAAAATATCTGCAGGAGAGTGTGGTCTCCATGCGCAACGGCCGCTACGTTGTCCCGGTCAAGAGCGAATACCGCGGCGAAGTGAGCGGCATCATCCATGACGTTTCCTCTACCGGTGCAACGGTGTTTGTGGAACCGCAGGCTGTCGTGGAAGCCAATGCCCGCATCCTGCAGTACCGTGCCCAGGAAGCGCAGGAGATCGAGCGGATCCTGGTGGCCTTTACCGCACAGGTGGCAGCCATTGAGCCGCAGTTCCAGTACAGCTATCAGGCCATGCTGGACATTGATGTCCTGCTGGCAAAGGCGCGTCTGGCGCTGGAGCTCAAGGCATTCAAACCTGCAGTGCGCACCGACAATTCCTTCTCGCTGATCCGGGCACGCCACCCATTGATCGACCCACAGAAGTGCGTGCCGGTGGACATTGCACTGGGCAAAGAATATGATTCGCTCATCATCACCGGCCCGAACACCGGCGGCAAGACCGTCACCCTGAAAACGGCCGGTCTGCTGTGCGCGATGGCACAGTGTGGTTTCCTGATCCCGGCCGACGAGCGCAGCGAGGTCTGCGTGTTCGATGAGTTTCTCGTGGACATCGGCGATGAGCAGAGCATCGAACAGAGCCTTTCCACCTTCTCCGGCCATATGAAAAAGATCACCGGCATTCTGGAGCTGGCCATGCCGCACACCCTTGTGCTGCTGGACGAGCTGGGTGCCGGTACCGATCCCGCCGAGGGCGCCGCGCTGGCAGTTGCCATCATTGAGGAGTTGCGCCGCCGTGGTGTGCTGCTGATGGCGACCACCCACTATGCGGAACTGAAGGTTTTTGCACTGGAGACTAAGGGTGTGGTCAACGCCAGTTGCGAGTTTGATCTGGAGACCCTGCGTCCCACCTATAAGCTGAGTGTGGGCGTACCGGGCAAATCCAACGCATTCCTGATCAGCGAAAAGCTGGGCATCCCCAGCCGCGTCATTGAAGCGGCTCAGCAGCATCTGTCTGCCGAGGATAAGCGTCTGGATGCGGTTCTGGGTCAGCTGGACGACTTGAAGCTGCAGCTGAAGGAAAGTCAGAACGAAGTGGAGCAGCTGCGCAACGAAGCTTCCCATCAGCTGGAAGCAGCCCGCAAAAAGCGGGATGAACTGATCCAGCAGGGCGAAAATGAATTGGAAGCTGCCCGTGCCAAGGCGCGCACGCTGGCACAGCAGGTGGAAACGCAGGCCTACGCACTGACCGATGAACTGCGCCAGCTGCAAAAGGACGAGCGCATGAGCGCCCAGCAGAAGGCGCAGCGTGCCCGCGAAATTGCCAAAAAGGAGACCGAAAAGCTGTTTGCCGGTACGGAGGTGGTGCATAACCCCGTCAAGGAGTTTGTACCGCTGAAGGATGTAAAGGTGGGACAGGAGGTCTGCATTGCAGAATTGAACCAGCTGGCCACCGTTCTGGCGCTGCCAGACAAAAACGGCGATGTTCTGGTGCGTGCCGGTATCATCAAGACTAAGGTGCCCCTCAAGGGCCTGAAGCAGCCGGAAAAGCTGGTAAAAGAATCCACTGCGCCTAAGACAAAGGCGCAGCAGCGGTATTCCCGCCTGACCGGCGATACCAACCGTCCCAACGGCAGGGTAGAGCGCGTACAGCGCACCGCCAAAATGGAGTGCAATCTGCTGGGACTTACGGTGGATGAGGCACTGTCGGAGGTGGATTCCTTTATTGACCGCGCCATCCTGAACGGACAGACGGTGGTTTATCTGATCCATGGCAACGGCACCGGCGCACTGCGCACCGCCATCCATAAGCATCTGCGCGGCAACCGCATGGTAAAAAGCTTCCGTCTTGGCCGTTACGGCGAAGGCGAAAGCGGCGTGACGGTTGTAGAACTGAAATAACCCCAAAGGACTGCCTTTTGAAAAATTGGCAGTCTTTTTTTGTTGCAGTGCAGGGAAAAGGCGAGTATACTCGTATTATAAATGTAAAACGAACAGGAAGTAAAACTTTATGCCAACCAGTCAGCGCAGACCAGTAAATAAACATAGCAAACGTAAAACGCACCGCTGCAAAATGAGGAACCGGTTTTTACACGGTTTGCTGTTTGTTTTTGCGGCACTGATGCTCTGTTTCGGCCTGTTTTTATGGAAGGCGGCGCTGGAACTGAACGCACCCGCAGAATCCGCAGTCTCAGTCTCAGCGGAGGACTTTCGCCCTGTGGTGGGCGACCCGCCGTACCGTGTGGCAGTGGACGCCGGACATGGCGGCAACGACCCAGGCGCAAGGGGAGTAGTCGAGGAAAAACAGGTCACAGCAGCAACGGCTGCTGCGCTGCTTCAGTGGTTAGAGCAGGACCCGAATTACATTCCGCTGCAGACCCGGGAAAGCTTTGATGCAACCGCCACGCCTGCCCAGCGTGCAGCCGTAGCCAGCGCTCAAAGCCCGCAGCTGCTGCTGTCCATCCACGGCAACTCCGCAGCCAATGGCTCTACGGCAGCCGGGTTTGAATGCTATCCGGCAGTGCCCGGGCGTACATGGCATCAGGAAAGTTTTTATTTTGCAAAACTGCTGGCCGGTGGAATGCAGAGCATCGGCGCAAGGCTGCGCGGGCGAGGGGGAGTGCGTTACATTTATTATCTGGAAAACGACCAGAAGCAGCTGGTGGAGAATACCTACACGCAGGTTCGGCCTGAGCGCAGCTTTACGCTGCTGGAGGATGTGGATTGTCCGGCAGTGTTGGCAGAGCAGTGTTTTGTGACGAACGATGAGGATGTGGAGCATTTTGGCAGTGAACAGGGCTGCAAGACTGTGGCACGCATTTATTACGAAGCCATCTGTACATACTTCGGCACAGAACCGCTACCGGTGAAATGAACATCGCACCACCAAAGGAAAAGAAACGATACTGCAGGCATAAGTTGAACGCTTGAACATGCTGGTAATACGTCCAGCGGCGCAGAAGCGGGCATGTGTAAACTGAATAGCATCCACAGAAGCTGCCGAAAATCTGACAGAAAGAGAGAAGGGCAGCTTCTCTTTTTAATTGTACATGTTTCGTATAATGCACGTTATGCGAAACTTAGGGAAGTGAAAAATGCCCATTTCCCGGATTTTTGGCGTTCCAGCCTCAGCTGGCTCATTTTCGGGCTTAGTTCAGCCGTTCTGCACATTCTGCAATTTTTATCATATTTTATGGTTTTATTTGTCTCATGCTTACAGATGCTTCCTGTGTTATGTGCTGCTGCATCGGTTCATTTGTAATTCATTTTATTCCAGTAAGCATCCAGTAAGCATCTAGGTGCTTGCTTTATAACATTTGTTTTTGTGTAGACATTACGTTGCGCGTTTCTATGGATGCTCCTGTATGTATTGCTGCTGACTGCTTATAATGTAAATTATAAAGACCCATGACGTTATCCGGTCAAGCCGGATCGCGCCATAGGTCTTTGAATCGTCTCAGACGTTTTGTGCAGGTTTAAGTATCGATCTATGAATCGTTGGTTTCTTCGTTGGACATTGCCGAGATATCTGCCCGGAAGCCATCCTGTGCAGCGCCCTCAAAGGCCGCCATAGGGCCGGACGGCTCAGAAGCGTCCTCTCCCGCTGGGTCATTTTCAACAGATGTCTCCCCTGCTGCATCTGTTGTATCCAAACTTGCTTTTGCAGCATTGATGGGTAGTACCTTGCCCAGCGGGTTTTCCTCAATGGCAGAGCGCACCTGAAATTCTTGTAAGTGCGTATAAATTTGTGTTGTTCCCACACTGCTGTGCCCCAGAAGCTGCTTGAGGGTAAGGATATCCACATTGCCGGTCTGATACATCAGCGTTGCGGCGGTGTGCCGCAGCTTATGGGTGGAAAAGCCCTTCAGCCCCGCAGCCTTCATTGCACCGGAGATCAGCTGTTCTACTCTGCGGTTCGAAATACGTTCCTTGCGCATACGGGTAATAAACACCGCTTTTTCCTTGGGTGAAAGTCCCTCCATGGTGTTGCGCTTGCGCAGATATAGTTGCAGTGCCTCCACGCAGGCATCATTCAGGTAGACCATACGCTCTTTATGGCCTTTGCCGAACAGGCGGATCTGACGCTGCTCTAAATCGATGTCTCCAAGGTCCATGCCTACCAGCTCTGCAAGACGCATACCGCAGTTGAGGAACAGCACCACCATGCAATAATCCCGCTCCGGGAAATCGCTCTGGGTCTGGGTGCTCTCCAAAAGCGAAATGGATTGCTCTGCCGTCAGGTACTTGGGCAAGACCTTATCCTGTTTGGGCGGGCGGATGGCCGCCGTAGGGTCCTCGGATAAGCGGTTGACCTGATTGACCAGATAATCATAAAAGCCGTGCAGGCTGGCCAGCCGCCGGGCAGTCGAGGATTTCTTGTTGCCGCATTCCCGGTTCAGGAAATAGAGATATTCATAGATGTCCTCTTTCCTCACACTGCCCCAGAAGGCTGTGTCCAGCCCCTTGGGGTCAATATCCTTGATCTCCGTATCTGCCGGAACCAGCCCGCGGCGGCGTTTCATAAAACGAGAAAAACCGCGCAGATCGCAGTAATAACTGAAGGCCGTGTTGGCGCTTTTGCCCGCGATCACCTCCAGGTACCGCACATATTCCACAATATCCGGCGAAGCATCATCAAACGGCGGATGCTTGCCCGGATTTTTTTCATCAAGATAGATTGACATAGTTTCTCCGTAAATTCGTTACAACCGGTCTGATTTCAATGCATGGATCGCATCCGAGATATAAGCCGCACCTATCAGCTTCATGCCCGGATAATCTGCCGGGTTCAGGTGGGCAAGGCTATGTTTTGGAACCACAGCCCGCTCAAAGCCGATGCGCTCGGCTTCCCGCAGGCGTTGTTCAAGG